>Ga0310121_10001960_pt1 | contig 20216 bp, 29 predicted proteins | sample CB27_Tmax_986_MG_FD_203504 | JGI IMG/M metagenome (GOLD analysis project Ga0310121, IMG submission 203504) | Marine microbial communities from Western Arctic Ocean, Canada - CB27_Tmax_986 | ecosystem: Environmental > Aquatic > Marine > Oceanic | place: Canada: Western Arctic Ocean | collected...
AGGCTTGCGCAACGAGTTGATGCAAACGTTGAATGACCGCGGCCAGGAGTTGACGTCCCGCGGATTGAGCACCTGCCTAAAGCAATTAGCGGAAAGTTGCCGCGAACTCGAAGATCGCGCAGCGAGTGGGCAAGTCGAGCAGTTTTTGCGCAGTTATCTTGAGCACCCCAAGAAGCAGCTGCGGGTCGCAGCGGTCGAAGCGTTGGGAGCGTTGGGCGATAGTCGTTCGTTGGCTGTGCTAGATTCCCTAGCCGACGAAGAGAGCAACGACGCACTCGCCCTAGCTGCCGCCAAGTCGGTGAAAAAACTACGAGAGCGGGCACCCCTCGTGCCACAAGAGCTGACTGAGTTGCGCAAGCGGATTGATGAGCTAAGCGACGAGAGCAATAAGCTCCGTGAGGAGCTTGATGAGGTGAAGGCGAAAGACGAAGCGGCTAAATAGGATATTGACATCCTATTTCAAGTTCCCATGCAGCTTTCTGATTTACGGCGATTCGTTTGCGGCGTTGCCAACCGACGTCCGCGCGTACGTCGACCGTCGATTGCATGAAATTCTCAGTGGTGACGATCAACTCCCCCCAGTTTGCCGCTGTCGAGCTCAATCACGACGGGCGGCCGGCCGAGCTGCTCACGGGACTGGAAAATACCCGAAGTTCTCGACTCCAAGCCATTGACTGGTTTCGCTGATAGCCTTAGAATCTGCGATTCGTCGCTATTCGTGGTGGCGCGCATTGATCTTTGAAACTTTGGTCCAAGTCTTGGCTAGATATGCGGTCAGTAGAGACGCGGTATTTAGCCAATAGAGGCTAAGTATCTAGTCAACGTATTTAGTCAATAGAGAAAGGGAGTTAGCGTGTCCGCAGCGAAAGAGGTAATTCGTATCCGGATGGAAGCGTACGACCACTCCGTCTTGGATCAGAGTGCCGCAGAGATTGTCGATACGGCAAAGCGGACGAACTCCGTTGTTCATGGTCCGATCCCGCTGCCGACACGCATTGAGCGGTATACGGTGCTTTCGGGGCCTCATGTCGACAAGAAGGCGCGTCATCAGTTCGAGATTCGAACTCACAAGCGGCTGATCGACATCTTTCAGGCCACGGCCAAGACGATTGAGGCACTCAATAAGCTGAGCCTACCTGCGGGCGTGGATATTAAGATTAAAGCGACGGCTGGCTAGAACATAAACCGAAAAGACTTTCTGTTCAATATAATATGTACTGGAAATTGCGTAGGTAAGCTTCGCTAAGGCGAATGTCTCCCGCGTCAATAGAAACTGCACTACCTCCGCCCCGCTGATATCGCGTCACTTGGATTTCGTCAATGGGGCAAAATTCCTTTAAGGGACTAAATCATGGCCACTGAAAAAAGTAGCGTCGTCGGAATCCTGGGCCGCAAGGTCGGGATGACGCAGGTCTATGATGAGTCGGGTAAGGTTGTGCCAGTGACTGTCGTCGAGGCGGGGCCGTGTGATGTTTTGCAACTTCGCACCCCTGAGAGCGATGGTTATTCAGCAGTGCAATTGGGCTATCTTGATAAGCCTCGCCGTCTGGCGAGTCGTTCGCAGCGTGGCCAGGTCGCCAAGCTCGATAGCAAGCGGAGTAAAAAGCGCTCTGCCGCTGGCATTGAGCCGATGGTCAAACCAGACTGCGAGCCCAAGCGGTTTGTTCGCGAAATTCGCGGCGGAGTGGCTGGGCTTGAGGTCGGTGGGCAGGTAAAGGTAGACGCATTTGCCGATATTGCCTCGGTCGACGTGACGTCGACCAGTAAGGGCCGCGGATTCTCAGGCGCCATGAAGCGGCATAATTTCGCCGGTCAGCGGGCCACGCACGGTGTCAAGAAGTGTCACCGCCACATGGGCGGCACGGGTGCCTGCGCCAGTCCGAGTCGATTGTTTAAGGGTGTGCGGATGCCTGGTCAGTATGGCAACGCTCGCTGCACCGTTCGCAATCAAAAAGTAGTCCGCGTTGATACGGAGCAAAATCTGCTCCTTATCCGCGGTGCAGTGCCCGGCCCGAATGGTGGGTACGTGGTCGTTCAGCAAACCAATAAGCTGTAGTGGACCAGGAGCTATAGTCAATCAATAAGCTGTCAATAAGCTGTATCAAGTCAGTAAACTGTTAAAAGTCTGATATCAGTCATGCCAAAACTCACAGTCCATGATGCCAAGGGAAAAAAGGTCGGCACCTACACGATCGAGCCGACAGACCTCGCTCCGCGCATCAACAAGCAGCTGCTGCACGATGCCGTGGTGATGTATGAGGCGAATCGTCGGCAGGGATCGCATCAAACCAAAAATCGTGCAGAGGTGGCTGGCACCCGCAGAAAGATGTACCGGCAGAAGGGTACGGGCAACGCTCGTGCGGGCCATAAGATGAGTGGTATCCGCCGGGGCGGTGGTCACATCCATAACATCAGAAATCGCGACTATTCCTACTCGCTGCCGCGTAAAGCGCTGCAGTTGGCGACTCGGATGGCAATCGCCTCGAAGGTACGCGATGATGAGTTGACCCTCGTCGACAAGCTAGAGTTTGCCGCACCGAAAACACGGGACATGGCGGGCATTTTGCAGCACTTAGGTTGCAATGGCGAGTCGCTGTTGATCGCAACAGCGGGTAACTCTGTGAACGTTTACAAGAGTGCCCGCAATATACAGGGGGTGTCGGTTTCGCCTGCTGCTGAGTTAAATGCATTGAATGTGCTTTCCGCTCGCCGGTTGCTGATTACGCCCGAGGCACTCGATCAAATCAAAGAGAAGGCTGCCGCTGCCACTATCGGCGCTGGCACTATCGGCGCTGGCCATATCGGAGCCAGTAGCTAACCGCTAATCGCAAGCCCTGAGTAATGCCATGCCCAGACATATACCGCAAAAAACCAGCCTGATACTCGAGCCGCATCAGGTCATCATCAAGCCATTGGTGACCGAAAAGGGAATGCATCGCTCAACACGCTGCAACGCTTATGCCTTTGAGGTTAATCGCTTGGCGACCAAGACCGATGTGCGGTCAGCAGTCGAAGAGTTGTTTGAGGTGAAAGTGCTGAAAGTCCACACGCAGAATCGCAGAGGGAAGCCGCGTCGCACAAAAATGCGATTCGGTTACACCAAGCCTTGGAAGAAAGCCATCGTGACGCTCGACCCCGAGCATCATATTGAACTGTTTTGATGGAGCCGCAAGATGCGAAGTAAGAGTCCCGAGTTGAAAATCTCGCCACTCACGACTCGCAGCTCGCAACTAAAAAAATGGGTATTCGAAAATATAAACCGGTAACTCCTGGCCGTCGCGATGCGACGGTAAGTGACTTTGCCGAACTCACTCCTGGTGCTAAGCCTGAGAAGAGCTTGCTGCGCCCGATCGTTAAGACCGGTGGTCGTAATAATCAGGGTAAAATCACCTGTCGTCATCGGGGTGGTGGCCACAAGCGCCGTTACCGACTCATCGATTTTCGTCGCAACAAAGATGGTGTGCCTGCCAAGGTCGATTCGATCCAATACGACCCGAATCGCTCAGCACGGATTGCTTTACTGCACTATACCGATGGTGAGAAACGGTACATCGTCGCCCCAGAGGGGTTGAAGCAGGGCGATCAAGTTGTGAGTGGACCTGACGCGCCCGCCAAGTTGGGTAACTGCTTGCCGCTGGCGAAGATGCCCCTGGGTACAACAATTTTTAATATTGAAATGCGAGCTGGCCTGGGCGGCGTGCTTTGTCGCAGTGCCGGAACCAGTGCCACGCTGATGGCCCGCGAAGCCGAATGGGCGCAGATCTCATTGCCTAGCGGCGAAATTCGTCGTATTCCGTCGGCCTGCCGAGCAACGGTGGGACGGGCGAGCAACATTGATCACGGCGCGGTTGTGCTTGGCAAAGCAGGTCGTAAGCGGTGGATGGGCCGACGCCCCCACGTGCGTGGCACAGCGATGAATCCGGTTGATCATCCACACGGTGGTGGTGAGGGTCGCACCAAGGGTGGCCGTCATCCAGTGAGTCCCGAAGGCAAGAGTGCCAAGGGCGGAGCAACACGTCAACGCCGCAAGGCATCCAATAGTGCTATTGTTCGTCGACGTCGCAGTAAGCGTTACGGTCAATTGAAATTGGTTAAAAAGTAAATAGGAGGCGTTCACTGTTGGTAGTTCGTGGTTGGTGGAAAGCCAACTGCAAAGAAATAACGGCCAACCTTGAACAAGCAAAAACTATATGGGACGTTCACTAAAAAAAGGGCCCTACATCGACCCCAAGTTGTATCTGAAGGTCGAGCGGCTCAACGATGTTGGCAATAAAGAGCCGATCACGACTTGGGCGCGTGCCTGCACGATCGTTCCTGAATTTGTGGGCCACACGTTTATGGTTCACAACGGCAAGTCGCACCTCAAAGTATTTGTGACTGAGGATATGGTTGGTCACAAGTTGGGTGAGTTTTCGCCGACGAGAAACTTCCGCGGTCACAGCGGCAAAGGCAAGAAGTAAAGGAGCGATTAGCCCTAGGTGTTTAGTCGTTAGTTGGTAACGACGAACGTCTAACGACTAACGATAACAAAATGGCATACACAGCAACCCATCGACATGCACGAATCAGCGCGACGAAGGTGCGTCCAGTTGCCGCTTTGATTCGCGGCAAGAAGGTCGACGAAGCGTTGGCAATCTTGCGTTTTCAACCGCAACGCGGTGCGAGAATGCTGGAAAAGGTTTTGAAAAGCGCTCTTGGCAATGCCGAGGACTTGCGAGCCCCCAACTTGGGCGGTCTGCGGGTGGTCAACGCTCGCGTTGATGGCGGCCCGATGTTTAAGCGAGTCAGGCCGCGTGCCCGCGGGATGGCCCATGTGATTAAGAAGCGTTTTGCACACATTCAAGTCACGATCGAATAAGGAAAGGCGCTAGCAACTAGTAGTTAGTCATTAATATTTTTTATGACCAACGACCAACGGCCGGCGGCAAACTGCTTTTATGGGTCAAAAAGTCAATCCGATTGGTTTTCGCACAGGCATCATGCTCGGTTGGAAGAGCCGTTGGTATGCCTCGAAAAAAGAGTTTGCGGACTTGCTGATCGAGGATCAAAAGATTCGCAAATATGCCAACAAGAAATACAAGTTTGCTGGCATTTCCAAGGTCGAAATCGAACGGACTCGCGATGAGGTCAAGGTGATCCTGTTCGCCGCCCGGCCAGGTGTGATCATTGGTCGCAAGGGGCAAGAAGTTGAGCAGCTACAAGACGAGCTGCAAGCTTTGGTTGGCCGGCGGATCAACATCAAGATTGAAGAGATCACCGATCCGAACATTCAGGCGCAGCTCGTGGCGCAGGATATTGCTGAGCAACTGGCTAAGAGAGGCAGTTTCCGCCGGACAATGAAGCGGGCGATGGAGCAAACGATGGAGGCGGGTGCCAAGGGGATTAAGATCCAATTGGCTGGTCGACTGGGCGGAGCCGAAATGGCCCGTCGTGAAAAGCAGATAAGCGGCTCGATTCCGCTGAGCACATTGCGAGCGAATATCGATTACGGTTTTGTGGAAGCCAAGACGGCTCAAGGGCACATTGGCGTCCAGGTTTGGATTAATCAAGGCATGTTTTTCGAGGATCAAGACGATGGCGCTGATGCCCAAGAGGGTCAAGCACAGAAAAAGCCAAAGAGGGCGTATAAGAGGTAACGCGACTCGTGGCCACACGATCGTCTTCGGCGATTATGGTCTGCAGTCCATGGAGGGCGGGTGGATCAGTGCGGCGACGATTGAGGCCGGGCGTATTGCTGCACAGCAATACATTCGGGGTGAAGGAAAGCTCTACATTCGGATCTTTCCCCACAAATCAATTACCTCGATTCCCTTGGAAACCCGTATGGGTAAAGGTAAAGGTGAGCCAGATTATTGGGCCGCGACGGTCCGCCCTGGCACGATCCTTTATGAACTGAGCGGCGTGACCGACGAGCAGGCGAAAATCTGCTTTGCCCGGCTAGCGCACAAAATGCCTGTCCGTGTCCGCATGGTCAAGCGCAAGTAGTCAACCAATTTGGCCGGCAAGTTCGCTTGTCGCGCGATAGCAAGCATTACAGTAGTAACATGACTAAAGCCAACGAACTTCGCGAGATGAGTGACGAGCAACTTGAGCTCACTCTCAAAGAAGCGAAAGAAAACTTGTTCCGTTTTCACATCCAAGCCCAAACGGATCGTTTGGACGCACCGAGCGAGTTGCGTAAGCATCGCAGGCTGGTAGCCCGAGTGAAAACTATCCAGACAGAGCGGCAAAGTGCCGCGGTCGCCAAGAGCTAAATCAATGCCCAAGAAACAATTAATAGGTGTCGTAACCAGCGACAAGATGAACAAGTGTCGGCGTGTCGAGATTGACCGTTTGGTCAGGCACGCCAAGTATGGCAAATACGTCAAGAGCCGTACCGTCTGTCACATGCATGACGAGAGCAACGAATCAAAGCTAGGCGATACGGTGGAGCTGATCGAGTGTCCGCCCAAGTCGAAGCTCAAGCGTTGGGACTTACTGCGAGTCGTGACCAAGAGTACGTTGGTCGACATCGCCGCCATGCGTGCCGCTGCTAGCCAAGAGGCGGCTTCAGCTGAATCGGGCGCAGCAAGCTAAACACAGCTTAGCGGTCGCTCCCGAGCGATCTACCGACGAATAAGAAAAAACGGGCAAGAAAAAACAAGCCAATAGCCATTACGCTTTTGAGAGCAGTACGATGATTCAGATGCAAACCCGCCTTGCTGTGGCCGACAACACCGGAGCCAAGGAAGTGATGTGCATCAAAGTGTTGGGCGGTAGCCGTCGTCGATTCGCACAGGTGGGCGATGTGATCGTCTGCAGCGTGAAAAGTGTGATTCCTGGCAGCGAAGTCAAGAAAAAGTCAGTCGTTCGCGGCGTCGTTGTGCGGGTCAGGGCCCCAACACGTCGTCAGGATGGCAGTTACGTCCGTTTCGATAGTAACGCCATTGTGCTGATTGACAAAGATAACAACCCGCGCGGTACTCGCATATTCGGAGCGGTAGCCCGTGAGTTGCGAGAGCGTAAATTTATGAAAATTGTGAGCCTCGCCAGCGAGGTAGTATAAGGAGAATGACGAAGCACGAATGACGAGTGACGAAAGAATGACAACGCACGAATGACTAGATGAAAAGTTTTTCGTCATTCGGATTTCGGTTTTCTTTCGTCATTGGGTATTTCGACAATCGTCATTGCAGCGCCTATGTTAATCCGCACTGGAGACACCGTCGAAGTCATCACCGGCGCCGATCGTGGCACGAAGAGTCGTGTCATTCAGGTCGATCGCGAAAAGGGCAAGGCTTTGGTGGAAAGTGTCAATCGAGTTTACAAGCACGTTCGTCGTAGCCAGAAACATCCGCAGGGTGGACGTTTGAGCAAGGAAATGCCGGTCCAGCTTTCGAATGTCATGTTTGTCTGTGAGTCGTGCAGTAGTCGTACTCGCCTGGGAGCAAGATTCTCCGACGTCGGTGCGAAAGAGCGGTTTTGCAAGAAGTGCGGAGCAAGTGCCGGCCAGATTTCGCCAGCCCATACCAGTCATGCTAAGAAGTAGTAAATTAAAAATCAGTCCCGCAAACAGTTAATCAGTCCCGCAAATAGGCCATGACGACTCCACGACTACAAGAACGCTACGAAAAAGAAATTCTGCCTCAGCTTGCCGAAAAGCTCGGTCGGAAGAATCTGCACTCGCTACCTAGGCTGGAAAAAATCGTCGTAAGCATGGGCGTGGGCAGTGCGATCAGCGACAAGAAACACTTAGAAGAGGCCGTCTCGGCAATGACGGAAATCACTGGCCAGAAACCGTTAATTTGCAAAGCTCGCAAATCCGTGGCAGCGTTTAAGCTGCGTGAAGGCTACCCGATCGGTTGTAAAGTGACGTTGCGTGGAGCGAGGATGTACGAGTTTCTCGATCGCCTGATTTCGTTGGCTTTACCTCGGGTACGTGACTTCCGTGGATTGAAGTCGAAGGCTTTTGACCGTTGCGGCAATTACAGCTTAGGACTGAGCGAGCAGTTAGTGTTTCCTGAGCTAAATCCTGACAAATACGCGCGTGTGCAAGGAATGAATATTGCCTTGTGTTGTTCGACCAATTCGGATGACGAATCACGTGAGTTGTTACGCGGCTTTGGGATGCCGTTCCAAACCGAAGAAACGGCTGCTTAGACTAGATTTTACCTGGCCGAGACCTCTGGCGGGGACCTCTGGCGAGCCCGCCTGAGAGGCAGATGTTAGAGACAGAAATTAAAGACAGAGTCTAAACGCACAGCGAATACGCGTTTTAATGAAGCCAGATTGAAAGGATAGCAACCGACGTGGCGAGTAAATCAAAAATTGCCAAAGCGCTAAGGGAGCCCAAGTACTCGTCGCGACGCGAGTCAAGATGTCGTATTTGCGGCCGGCCTCGGGCGGTTTATCGCAAATTCGGCGTTTGTCGGATTTGCTTCCGTGAGTTGGCCGACCAGGGGGTGATTCCCGGCGTCAAGAAAGCCAGCTGGTAACGAGATAAATTCGAATCTTAGATAGTAAGGCCGAGATGCTAGGTTCACGACAGCAAGTCCGAGGCACCGAGTCGAAGCCATCGAGTCGAAGCCACCGAGTCGAAGCCATTGGGGCCAAGACGTTAAAGCCAAAAAATTATAGTTTGAGGCCCTGTTCGTTAAGGGGACCCCTGTTCGTTAAGGGAACACAATCGCGATGATGACAGATCCGATCGCCGACATGCTTACTCGCATCCGCAATGCCGTGCGCATTGAGCGGCCGCTAGTCCAAATGCCTCACTCCAAGGTGAAGCGTGGTGTGGCCGAAGTGCTTAAGCGAGAAGGCTATATTTGGGATTGGCACGAACAAGATGCACAAGATGCGCCTGGGAAAGAGCTCTGCATCGACTTGAAATACGGTCCGAATGGCGAGCGAGTCATCCGGCACATCAAGCGCGTGAGCAAGCCGGGACGTCGCGTTTATAGTCGAGCCAATTCCTTAAGGCCAATCCTGAACGGTCTGGGGATTTCGATCATCAGCACCAGCCGAGGTGTGGTGAGTGACCGTGAAGCACGTCAAAAAAACTTGGGCGGCGAAGTCCTCTGCGAACTCTGGTAGGCGATAACACGAGCTACGATAACACGAGCTACGGCAACACGAGCTACGGCGATGACACTAGCTAATGGGTGGCGAGCTAACAACAGCCGCGATGCGCTCGGCATCGCACTGCGAAGTATAGAGAAACTATCATGTCCAGAATCGGTAAAAAACCTATTGTGATCCCCGCGGGCGTCAAAGTGAATGTCGCCAACCAGGAGATTACCGTCGAAGGCAAACTCGGCAAGCTCGTTTGGAGCCATCGACCTGAAGTCGCCGTCAAAGAGGACGTAGATGCGAAGTCTTTGGTGGTCACCCGACACAAAGACGATCGCCAAGGTCGTGCTTTACACGGACTGACCCGCGCGCTAATCCAAAATATGGTGGTCGGCGTTTCGAAAGGCTACGAAAAGCGACTTGAGATCCACGGGGTCGGCTACCTGGCCGCTATTCAGGACGACATATTGCAGCTTCGTGTTGGTTTTGCCAACGAAGTTCATAAAAAGATCCCCGCGGGGCTCGAAGTGACTTGCCCTGATCAGACGCATGTTGTGATCAAAGGCATCGATAAGCAGATGGTCGGCCAATTTGCCGCCGAAGCGCGTGCCGTGCGTAAACCCGAACCTTATAAGGGCAAGGGAGTTCACTACGAAGGCGAGCAAGTTCGACGTAAGGCCGGCAAGACCGCTAAGTAAGGTGTAGAGAAACTATGGACCATAACAAAGCAATTGGAAAACAGCGCCTTCGACGTCGCTTCCGGGTACGCAAGAGCTTGCGAGGTACACCTGAGCGTCCGCGACTGTGCGTCACGCGCAGCCATCGCAACATTAGCGCCCAAATCATCGACGATATCGCCGGCAAGACTTTGGTCAGTGCTTCAACAGTTGACAAAGGTTTGTCGAAGTCGGTGAAGTACGGCGGCAATGCCGATGCTGCCCAAGTGGTAGGCAAGGCAATTGCTGAGCTAGCGACGAAGGCGGGAGTCACCCAGGTTTGCTTCGATCGCGGCGGGAGCAAGTACCATGGTCGCGTGGCGGCTTTAGCCGACGCGGCACGTGAAGCAGGCTTAAAATTTTAAGAATCACCTACGTGCCTCGTCTGGTTCAAATACAGTCAAGGTGGCGCGGAATCACTAAATTGATGGGAGTACACTGAGCGTGGCTACAGGGTCTCGAAAAAAACGACGCGAAAACAAAAAAGACGACGAAAAGCGCAGCGGCGAACTCCTAGAAAAGGTCGTCAAGATCAAGCGCTGCTCGGCGGTTGTGAAGGGTGGTCGTCGCTTTAGCTTTGCCGCCATGGTCGTAATCGGTGATGGCAAGGGCAAGGTTGGCTGGGGCTACGGCAAAGCGAACGAAGTGCCTCTCAGCGTTGAAAAAGCAGTGAAAGAAGGTATGCGCAGCATGATCTCAGTGCCACTCGACGAGGGCACGATTCCCCACACAATCAAGGGTGAATTTGGTGCGGCTCAGGTCATCCTGGTCCCAGCAACGCCTGGTACCGGTGTGATTGCTGGCGCTGCAGTCCGTGCAGTCTGCGAAGCTGCGGGCATTCATGATATTTTGACCAAGAGCTTCGGCTCGAATAATCCCGTTACGCTGGTCAAAGCTACGATTGCTGCCCTCGAGCAGTTGCGGCCCAAATTCGATGTAGAACGCTTGCGTGGAGTAACTTTGTCATGATTCTCAATGATGTTCACCGCGGAATTAAAAAGTTTAAGAAGCGTAAGCGCATCGGTCGCGGCCCTGGTTCTGGGCACGGCAAGACGTCCGGTCGGGGCCACAAGGGCCAAGGTTCGCGGGCAGGTTCGTCTAGTCATCCGACCTTCCAAGGCGGTACGATGCCGATGGTGCGGCGGGTGCCCAAACGGGGTTTCAACAACCGCTGGGGGCTTACCGTAGCGGTGGTCAACGTTGGCCAAATCGACCAGGTCTTCGCAGCGGGCGAGGAAGTCACGCTCGAAGCGCTGGCCGCCAAAAACTTGGCCAAGGGTCGATTTGATTTGCTCAAGGTGCTTGGTGACGGTGAAGTGAGCAAGAAGCTCAAGATCGCCGCCCATCGCTTCAGTAAGACGGCGGCCGAGAAGATCGAAAAAGCAGGCGGTGAAATGGTTGTGTTGCCTGGCAAGACGCTAGTCAAGGAAAAGCAACGCGAGAAAAAGAAGCAGAAGGCCAAATAATTGCTGATCCAAAAATTGGTCGATTCGATTCCCAGTTTTCAATGAGCAATGTTTGAGGATTGAGTCATGTGGGAAAAGTTACGCGTCGTTTGGCAGATTACCGAGTTGCGGCAAAAGATTTTGCTTACACTCGGCTTGTTGGCGATTTATCGCCTTGGCTTTCAGATCCCGCTGCCGATCGTCGACGCAGATGCTGTGAACGCAGCCGCTAGCCAGCAGGGCGGTGTTGCCGATATTCTGCGCACCGTTGCTGTCTTTAGCGCTAGTCAGCTCAATCAGGTCACGATCTTTGGCCTAGGCATTATGCCTTATATTTCTGCGTCTATCATCTTCCAATTGTTGGGCAGTGTCGTGCCGTCATTGGAGGCCCTGCAAAAAGAGGGCGAGGCAGGCCGTAAGAAGATCAACGAATACACACGCTACGCAACCGTCGCGATCTGCGTGATCCAAAGTGCCATCTACGTGAAGTCGTATATCATACCGATGCAACTGGTCGATCCGGCGTATTTGAACCCTGAAACCGGAGGTCTTGGCTTCGGTTGGTTTGTGGTCGCGGTGTTGACGATGACGGCAGGGACGGTCTTTTTAATGTGGATCGGCGAGCAAATCGATGAATTTGGCATCGGCAACGGTATTAGTTTGTTGATCATGGCCGGCATTTTGGCTGCGATGCCTGGAGCTGGGTTCGATCTACTAAAAGATTCATCGCTGGAGCTGGGCGGTGGCCCTGGTGGTAAGTTGGGCGTCGAGCACTTGCTGCTGCTAGCATTGATGTTCGTCACGGTCGTCGTCGGGGTGGTTTACATCACACTCGGGCAGCGGCGAATACCGATGCAAAGTGCGAAGCATGTGCGCGGCCGCAAAGTCTATGGCGGTACCAGGCAGTATTTGCCGTTGAAAGTGAACCAAGCGGGAGTGATGCCAATTATTTTTGCTAGCAGTCTGTTGATGCTGCCGACGCTGATTCTGACGCCACTTGCCAAGATGAACTGGCAGCAGGGAGGCTTTGCCGACATTTTCTTCAGTTGGGCTAGCGAAGCGTTCTCATTTGGCTCGATGTTTTACGTCTTATTTAACGTTGCATTGATCTATTTCTTCTGTTTCTTCTGGACAGCGATCCAGTTTAATCCGAAAGATGTTTCAGAGAACTTAAAAAACTACGGTTCGTTCATCCCTGGCTATCGGCCTGGCAAGCGAACCGCCGATTATCTGGAAAAGGTCATGTTTCGCATTACCTACGTCGGGGCTGGTTTCTTGGCGTTTGTGGCGATTATTCCAACACTTATCTCAAATTCGATTGGCGTTTCTCCGATGGTCGCTAGCTTTTACGGAGGCACTGGTTTGTTGATTGCAGTCAGCGTGGCATTTGATCTAGTTCAAAAGATCGATAGCCATCTGGTGATGCGAAACTACACCGGTTTGTTGGAGAAATCGTCAGGCTCAGCCGGTGGCCCATCAATTTGAAATTACCTGTTTCCTTGCGAGAACGAGCTGCTGGTTTGGTTAAGGGGGCGGTTGTGGTGTCATGAGGATAGTATTGATAGGGCCACCTGGTGCTGGCAAAGGCACCCAATCGGCTTTGATCGCCGAGAAGTTGCAGATTCTGCATCTCTCAACCGGCGATATTCTTCGAGCCGTCTGTGCCCAGCAGAGCGAGATCGGTCTTCAAGCTGCGCAGTTCATGGAGCGAGGCGATCTCGTTCCCGACGAAATGATCCAAGAGATTGTCTTCAAGCAGCTCAGCTTGCCAGCTTGTGAGGCAGGCTACATCTTGGACGGTTTTCCGCGAACGGTCCCGCAGGCGGAAGAGTTTGATGCTTGGTTGAACCAGCGTCAATGTTCACTTTCGCTGGTGCTCGAGATTCGTGTTACCGAACAGATCTTGCTAGAACGGCTGAATGAGCGTGGACGCGAAGACGACGTTCGCGAGGTCGTCCATCAGCGCATGCAGCAATACGATGACCTGACACATCCATTATTGGAATATTACAAAGACCACGGTGTGTTGCACGTCGTTCATGGTGGTCACGGCTCGGCTGATGAAGTATTTGCAAATATCGGGCAGATTATCGATAATCTGCCAGGAGCTCGTGTATCGGGGGCTAGTATATCGGGCGCTGATGTATCGGGCGCTGGTATTCCCCGAGATGGTATTCCCCGAGATGGTGGTTCGGAAAATGGCCATGCCGACCAAAGCTGAGTGAAGCGAACATGAAACGAGACATCTCCCACCGCATCGAACTTAAATCGAGCCGTGAGATTGGCCTGATGCGCCAAGCCGGCTTGGCAGTCTGGCAAGCGCATCAAATTGCTGCCGAGAGGGTTGCTCCGGGCGTTTCTACCGCCGAAATCGATAGGGCGTTCGAACAACATTTTGAAGCATTAGGCGCCAGGCCATTGTTCAAGAACTACCCCAACAGCACCCGCGGCAAACAGCCCTTTCCTGCGGTGACGTGCATGTCGGTCAACGAAGCGGTTGTCCACGGTATTCCCAGCGACAAGCCGCTTGAGGAAGGCGAAATCGTTAGCATCGATACCGGCTGTTCGCTTAATGGTTGGTGCGGCGACGCGGCGGTGACTTACCCGGTGGGCAAGATCGCCGACGATGTGCAGGATCTGTTGGATGTGACCCATGGTGTGCTCGAACTGGCGATCGAGCTGCTTCACCACAAGAGCCGTTGGAGTCAAATAGCCGAGCTGATGGCCCAATATGTGGCGGACCACGGCTTTTCGACCGTCGAATGTTTTGTGGGGCACGGTATCGGTCGCGAGATGCACGAAGATCCGCAGGTACCCAATTTCTCGAGCCGGTCGCTGCGCGGCAGCGGCGATTTTGCCATTCAACCGGGGTTGGTGATTGCTATCGAGCCGATGGTGAACATGGGGACCAAGCGGGTCAAGATGCTGCGGGACCAATGGACCCAGGTCACCGCGGATGGGCGTCCCAGTGCCCATTTTGAGCATACCGTCGCGATCACCGACCAAGGCCCGGTCGCCCTGACCAAGGCCCCCACGCCGGCCGAAGCCGCAGAGCTAACCAGCTAATTTGCCGCTACTGGAAAAAACGGCCAGTCTCTTGCCCAGTAGCCCTTGTCTCAGGCCCTTGGGACGGTCTATATTCATATGTTTCGCCAAATGCGATTGCCGCTGGCTAAGCGCCGCTGACTAGTCGCTGCTGATTGGGGAGTTTGGGAATGAAGGTTCGAGCAAGTGTCAAACGAATCTGCGACAAGTGCAAAGTTGTGCGTCGTCGTGGAGTGGTTTATATCGTCTGCAGCAATCCCCGGCATAAGCAACGACAGGGTTAAGGGTTAAGGGTCTTATATATTTGGAGTAAAACAAGATGCCCCGTTTGTTAGGTGTCGACATTCCGACAGATCGTCCGACGGTGATTTCGTTGACGTATCTTTATGGCGTAGGGCCAAAGATTGCTCGCGAATTGTGCAATAAGGCGGGAATCAACCCGCAGGCTCACGCTCGTGAGTTACACGAAGACGAAGTTGCCCGCCTTGCAGCGTTGTTGGACAAAGACTATGCGGTCGAGGGCCAACTGCGTCGCCAGACAAGTCAAAATATTTCTCGGTTGCGCGATATTGCTTGCTACCGAGGTCTGCGCCATCGTCGGGGTTTGCCCGTACGTGGCCAGCGCACAAAGACAAATGCCCGAACTCGCAAAGGCCCTAAGAAGACCGTTGCCGGTAAGAAGGGCGTTAAAGATTTAAGGTAGGAGAGCTACCGGTCACGAGTTTTTCGCTTGTAGCCCGGTACTCGCAATTCGTACTTGCAACTGGCAACGATCGATTGGCAACGATCGACTGGCAACGATCGACTGGCAACGATCGATTGGCAACGATCGACTGGCAACTGGTAACAAGCAACTAGTAACAAGCAACTAGTAACAAGCAACTGGCAACTCGGAGCTTATTTGTGGCTAAGACGACCAAAGGTGGCAAAGCCGGTAAGGCCAAGAAAAAGAATGTGCGTCGCAACGTGACCGTTGCAATCGCTCATATCACGGCGACATTCAACAATACGACGGTGACCATCACAGATACCAAGGGCGACACGCTTTGCTGGGCGAGTGCCGGCACAAGCGGGTTTAAAGGCAGTCGCAAGAGTACGCCGTTCGCTGGCCAGAGCGCCGCTCAGCAGGCTGCGGAAAAGGCCCGTAAGTTTGGCGTCAAGGATGTTGAGGTACGAGTGAAAGGCCCTGGTAGCGGTCGCGAAAGTGCGATCACTGCTTTGGAGGCCGCGGGCTTGAAGGTCAAGTCGATTGAAGACGTTACACCCTTGCCCCATAACGGCTGTCGTCCTCGTAAGAAGAGAAGAGTTTAGTCGTTCATCATTTAGAACCAAGCGTTTAAGAAGAAAAACATGGCTAGATATACAGGACCTGTTTGCCGACTGTGCCGACGTGATGGGATGAAATTGTTCCTCAAGGGCTCGCGCTGCGATACGCCCAAGTGTGGTATCGAGCGTCGCGAGCAACCGCCAGGTCAACAATTGCAGCGTCGCAGCAAACAAACCGACTACGGCATTCACCTGCGTGAAAAGCAAAAGCTCAAGCATTACTACGGCGTCCTAGAGCGTCAGTTCCGTCGGTATTTCCACAAGGCCGAGCATACCAAGGGCAATACGGGCGACGTACTGATGAGCTTGCTGGAGCGCAGGCTCGACAATGTTATTCATCGAATGGGCTTCGGCCAGAGCCGCGCTGCGGCCCGTCAGCTGATCAACCATGGTCACGTGACTGTCAATGGCAAGCGTTGCGACGTCGCAAGTTACATGGCCAATGTGGGCGACGTTATCCGTGTTAAGAACAGAGCCAAGAGCCTCGATTTGGTGCGTGGCTCGTTGGCGGAAAGTCGCAGCGATGTACCCGACTTTTTGTCGGTCGCCGAGTCGGACATTCCCGAGGGCGTGGTAGGCCGTTTGCCCCAGGCAGACGACGTGTCTATCCCCATTCAAACTCAGTTGATCATCGAACTATGTTCTCGTTAAGCGGGGGTTCTCGTTAAGCGGGGGTTCCCGTTAAGCGAAGCAGCAGTTAGTTATTATCAAGTAAGTTCTGAAGCAATCATTACTGACAAGTCTAGCTACTAGCGAACCGCTAGTAGCGAACCGCTCAAAGCGAGGTATTCTGATGCACATCCGATGGCGCGGACTGGAGTTACCAAGTCAGGTGACCTGCGAGACAGAGACTCTGACGAATAACTACGGCAAATTTCTTGCTGAGCCTTTCGAGCGTGGTTTCGGCACCACGATTGGTAACGGCCTGCGTCGCATTTTGCTGTCGAGTCTTGAGGGAAGTGCGGTCACGCAGATCAAAGTACATAACGCCCAGCACGAATTCACTACGATCGCAGGCGTATTAGAAGATGTCACCGACATTGTCCTGAACATCAAATCGTTGGTGGTCAAGAATCACAGCGAGTCGACCAAAGTACTGCGTGTCGAGCGCAACACGGCCGGCGTCGTGACTGCTGCCGACATCGAAACCGACGAATCGGTGGAAGTCATCAACAAAAATTTGGTGATCGCGACGCTGACCGACGACGTGCCCTTCGTCATTGAAATGGTAGTCGAGAATGGCCGCGGTTACATTCCAGCGACCGAACATGGTGCCAACATTCAGGAAGTCGGCATCATTCCGATCGATGCCGTGTTTAGTCCTGTCACGCGCGTCCGTTACGACATCGAAGAAACTCGCGTTGGTCAAAAGACCAACTACGACAAACTAACGATCGAGATTCAGACCGATGGCTCGGTCAATCCGGAGATGGCGCTGGTCGAATCGGCGAAGATTTTACGTAAGCACCTCACGCCTTTCGTGCAATATACCGAGCTTGGTCCGCAGGTGCACTCCGCTGCACGAGGCGGCATCATGAGCAACGCCGATAGCGCTCTCGAGGCCAAATTGAATATGAATATTTCGGAGCTGAACCTCTCAGTTCGTGCCGGGAATTGCTTGGAGACCGAAAACATCATGCAGGTCCGCGATCTTGTCACACGCACGGAGGATCAGCTGTTGGAGGTTCGCAACTTCGGCGAAACGACTCTGGCTGAGGTACAGCAGAAGCTCCGCGAGTTGGGGCTCCACCTGGGCATGAGAGTCCCGGGACCGATAGCGGCGGTGTAATCAGCGTTGCAAGCAGCTTAAGCATCGCTAACGGCCCCTACGCTGAAAGCCTTTCGCTGGCACCCTTACAAAGAGATTTAGCTCAAAGAGATACCGACATGAGACACCGTAGAAAAGGTCGTACACTTGGCCGCAATCCCAGTCATCAGCGTGCCATGCTGCGAAATCTGGCCAGCTCTCTCCTATTGACCGAGCGTGACGCTGAGTTCGACGACAATGCGCCCAAGGTGAAAGGGCGCGTCATCACGACCGTTAGCAAGGCGAAAGAAGTTCGCCCATTGGTGGAAAAGTGCATTACGATCGCCCGACGTTCGCTGTCGGCCATTGAAGCGGCCACGCAGTACGAGTCGTCCGCAGAGCGAGGCAGCCAGGAATGGAAGGCTTGGCGAACCAGCGACACGTGGCAAGCTTGGAATCAGGCAATTGCTCCCGCTGTTGCAGCTCGTCGACGTTGCTTGAAGCTGTTGGGTACGAAGGAAGCAGTGGCGATTCTTTTCGACGATATCGCTCCTCGCTTTGCCGACCGTCCTGGTGGCTATACACGCATCGTACGGCTGGCACAGCCTCGCCTGGGCGATGCAGGACAGCAGGCCATTCTAGAGTTCGTTGGTGTTCGTGATCGTGTTGTCCAAAAGAGCGAGAAGCCCGCCTTTGACGATGCGCCTAGAGCGGAAGAGCATGAAGTAGCTGATTCTGAAGTCACGGAATCTGAAGCCAGCGAGACGGCAGCCGACGAACAGGCCCAGACAAATGCTGAAGAGACTGGTGCTGAAGAGACTGGTGCTGAAGAGACGGGCGAAGCCGACGAAAAAAAAGCAGACTAGTGCTACGTTACAGCTAGGATTTAGGATGGGCGGAATCAGCCGCCACGCGTTAGCGTCCGGTTTTTGCAGGCGGAACCGGGTGCTAACGCACGGCGGCTGATCCTAAAACTGTGCTGTCACAATGCACTAGCCAAGTTGGAATGTAGAGCGCGATGGAAGGTCAGGGATTCGACTTCACCTCAGCTATGCGCCGTCTCTGCGACGACATGACCAGCCGACTTCCTAAGCTGGAGCATATCGACCTGACGCGGGTCGCGATTAGTCTCTGTCAAGCCCGTAAGAACGTCTCTCACGGCATCTACGCCTCGCTGACCCCGCTCCGTTTTGAGGCGGGAGCGAAAACCACCGAGCGTCGTGGACTTCGCTATGGGGTCGAGCCGGTCTGCGATTCTTCGGGTCGCGACTATCTGTACATATTGAGCTTTTACCTGCCACGGTTTATGAACACGGGGCTCGAAGAAAAACTGTCGACCGTTGTCCATGAGCTGTGGCATATCAGCCCCGCCTTTGACGGCGATCTTCGTCGCCACGCTGGCCGCTGTTATGCCCATGGGAGGTCGCAGCGGGAGTATGACGCCCTGATGCAACGGATGGCTCAAAACTGGCTAACGCTTGATCCACCCAGTCATCTCTACGAATTCTTGATGGCCGACTGCGACGAGCTAGTCGCCGAACATGGTCCAATCACCGGCACGCACTGGGTCAACCCGCAGTTGGTACCGCTCGACGCAGCGTAGCAGGGCTGCTAGCACCCTCCAGTCGCATTGACACTCTCTACGGATCGACCTACCGTTCCCTCCTCTTCTCTCTCAACCGGACAGAGCTTCCGCGGCCACTTTTTTTCGACGACCGGTATGGACGACCGACGGCAACTCAAGCACCCACGCAGCTGCTCAACCGCCAGTCGGTTATCTTGCAGCTGGTTGTGCTGTCTGCTGCTGTCGTGGTCGAGCGGTTGCAGCCTGTTGTTAACGTTGCCGCCGTCTGAAGATCCACAGTCGTTTCTCAAGTCGGTCGAAACCGCTCCAGACAGCGTTGCCTTAGAAATATTTCAAGTCCGCTACCCGGCGATAGACGACCAGCTCGATCAAGAGCTTTGGCAAGCGGTGGACGAGCAACGGCTGAACGTCGATGTTCGACACGAGCTGATTCGCAACGGTTTCCGTGCCGGCGTGTTGGGCGGAGCCGTGCCCGACAGTCTGGCAAAATATCTCAAGCTCGAAAGCGAGATGCCTGAGAGTTCGGCGGAGCGGTTAATCACCGGTCAGAGTGCCGACCCGACCGTGACTCGCCGAGTCGTGCAGCTCAATCGCAATGATTCTGCCACGATCGAAGTTTCCGCGGTACGTCCGAATTTAATTGTGTGGATGAACAAAGCGGGCGGCTTGTGCGGTGAGACGTACCAGCAGGTGAAATCTGTCTACTCCATGCGTGCCAAGGCAGTGGCAGGTCAACGTGTGGCACTGCAGCTGACACCCGAGTTGCAACATGGCGATCTACGTAGTCGCTACGTCCCTGGCGATCAGGGGATTTTCCTGATGACGCATTCACGAGAGCGCGAGCTATTCGACGAGTTGGAGTTGAGCGTGGAGATGACCGCGGGCGAGTTATTGGCTGTCACCGCTCTGCCCGACGCCTCAGGCAGCCTGGGGCATGCGTTTCATGCTGAGAACCAGCGCGGCCCGGCCGAGCTCAAGCTGGTTCTCGTCCGACTGCTGGAAGTTCCCAACAGCGAGATCTTGGCCGATGCGGATTTCTAGCCCGGATATTTCATCCGTTCGGGCACCGAAGCGCAGCTTTGGCCGCCGCAGCAGAAACGGATGAAATATGCGCGCCTAGCGGGTGAAGGGGGGACGATCCTTTTAACCCCTGCTCTGCGGCTGCAAGAATTGCTATAATCTGGACTCCTCCGAAGTGCGGTATGCGCGCTGAAGGAGCATCGAGAGCACGGCTGACGCTAACCTTGGGCAGGCTAGATAATTTAAATGGAGCGACATTTGTGCAAACTGGAATGATGCCTTGG
>Ga0310121_10001961_pt1 | contig 20202 bp, 19 predicted proteins | sample CB27_Tmax_986_MG_FD_203504 | JGI IMG/M metagenome (GOLD analysis project Ga0310121, IMG submission 203504) | Marine microbial communities from Western Arctic Ocean, Canada - CB27_Tmax_986 | ecosystem: Environmental > Aquatic > Marine > Oceanic | place: Canada: Western Arctic Ocean | collected...
CCCAGTCGAGCGCTTGTGTGGTGAATCGGTGACGCGGAACACCAGTGGGCTGCCGCGGAGAAAGCGTTACGCATACTCCGGACGGACCACCGCGACGACGGCGTTGCTCTTCGCGCACATATACCGAATCTGCTCCCGCACCGCGTTCGGCCGGCGCGAGGTCGCCGCCGGAGCACGCGTAACGTTGCTCCGCAAGGTTCACTAGAAACGCAACGACGCGCTGTCCCCGGCGTCGTCCGCGACGTGAATCGTGTCGATGAACTGGATACGACGCGGATTCCGCTGCATGACAATTGAGCTTGTGCGTGCGCCCTCCCGAAAAAACCGAACGCCCTTCATGAGCGACCCTTCGGTCACCCCGGTGGCGGCGAAGATGACCTGGTCACCCGACGCGAGGTCGGCAGAGCGATAGATACGGGACGGGTCCTCGATCCCCATCGTACGCGCCCGCTCAACCTTCTCGGGCGTATCGATCACGAGTCGAGCAAAGATCTCCCCGTTCAGACACCGCATCGCGGCGGCTGCGAGCACGCCCTCCGGGGCACCGCCAGAGCCCATCACCGCATGGATGCCGCTCCCGACCAGCGCGGTCGAAATCGCCGCCGACAGATCGCCGTCGCCGATCAGGTGGATACGCGCCCCAGCTTCTCGGATGTCCGCGATGAGCTGTGCATGACGGTCCCGCTCGAGAACGACCACGACGAGCTCCTCGACAGCCCGGTCCAAACATCTCGCGATCGCCTTGAGGTTCTCCTCCACCGGCGCGTCGAGGTCAACCGCATGCTTTGAACGCGGCCCAACGACCAGCTTCTCCATATAGACATCGGGTGCGTGCAACAGGCCGCCTCGCTCTGAGGCAGCCAGGACCGCGATCGCGTTTGCCGCGCCAGTGGCACAAAGATTTGTGCCCTCGAGCGGGTCCACTGCGATGTCAATGGGCGGCAAGCCGGTTTCGTTCGTCACCGACGCACGCCCGACGCGCTCGCCGATAAAGAGCATGGGGGCTTTGTCTCGCTCCCCTTCCCCGATCACGACCCGACCGTCAATCGGGACGGTATCGAGACGGGCTCGCATCGCTTCCACAGCGACATGATCGGACCCATGCCGGTCCCCCTGGCCCATGGTGTGCGCGCATGCCACCGCGGCCTGCTCAGCGACCCCTAGAAACGCAAGTGATAAATCGGTGTCCTCCAACGGCTAGTTCCCTCCAAAGTATCTCGTGGTTCACGGCTGGCCCGGCACCCGACCGCGGTACCGAAAGACGACCGGCCGTGGCTCTTCTCGAGCCGGACCCAAGCGTGCCGCGCGACCACTCATGCGGCGTCGAGCGTGTCCGCCGTTCGTCACTCGGCCTCCAGGCTCACGACGACTCGCGCGCCTCGTTCGATACCCAGACGGTCCCGAGCGCTCGCGGCGTTCGCCGCAAATTCGAGCTGGTCGGTGCTGCCAAACAATGCGCAGACCTCGCCGTCGGCGATATCGGCGTAGGTCTCGACGAGCCGCCCTACCACATGAGACTCCAACGCAATCTGGATGGAACCCCCGCGCTGAGCGAAACCCTCAAACGTGCGGAGATCGATATTCGAGACCAGGTTTCCAAAGTGGTCGACTCTCAAAATCTGCCCAACGATTTTACCGTCTGCCGTGTCGGGCACCGGTATCTCGAGGGTCGTGTATTCGTGCAGTGGACGACCGAGCGCCGACAACTGGATGTTCTTGCACAACCACGCGGCGGCCGGGGCAAATCGATCGCGCCCCTCGAACGTGCGGCTCACAGTCGGCCGTGCGTAGCGCCGTTCGGTCAGCTCAACAACCTGCCTTGGGGGCGTTGCGTGAAAGACCGCGGTCAGCACGCCGTTGTCCGGTGCTACGAATCGATAGTCGCCGGTATCGGCAGCCAGGCCCCGACGGGCAGACCCCACGCCAGGGTCGACTACCGTCAGAAACACGGTTCCCGTCGGGAACAAGCGGTAGACCTCGCGCAGCTCCAAACTGGCCGTAAGGACGTCATGAGCGGGCACTTCGTGGGAGATGTCCACCAACGTGACATCAGGACAAATCCCGAGCACGACTCCTTTCATCGCGCCGACATAATGATCCCGTGTGCCGAAGTCGCTCAGAAGCGCAACGGTCGGACGAGCCATTCCAGCATCTCCCAGGGGCCGGTTGTGAACTCAACGTTCCGGCACTGCCGGCGCGGGCAACTTCCGAAGCACGAGCTCGCGCATGCGATTGGTAAGCAAGAAAGAATCGCAGATCACGAGCTCGGAATACATGTCGGTAATCGCACGGCTCGGCCAGACTCGCCGGGTCGGCCACTCCGAGGGGCCAGATCGATGTCGCAACGTCATTGCGTCGATGATTTCATAGAGTCGTGCTTCGGAATGGCGGTCGGTGCTGTGACAGAGAAACAGCACGCCCCCCGGCCTCAGTATTCGCACAACCTCCTGTGCCAACGCCCGAGCGGCTTCTTCGTCGAGGTGGTCGACGAGATCCCAGCCCAACACGCCATCGACCGAACCCGTGACGCGTGGGAGTATGCGAGCCGCAGCCTGCGCCCGACGCCCGCGTTCACGTTCGGCGCAAAGTCGGGCCGCATCGGATTCCAGACCCGCCGACGGAACGGCGTCAAGCTGGAGGGGGCCCCACGTCGCCAGATCAGACAGCAGGTCCTCGACATCAAGCGTACAGCTCAGCGTGTCGCCCAGAAACGTCACATTCGCGCCCTGGGCTGGGCCGAGGTCCACGACGACCGGAGCAGGCTGGTCGACGAGCGCGGCCACAAACCGAGAAAGGGCGCGGGTTGGATACTGTCCGCTGCCAGGCCCGGCCTGCCGACGACCAAAAAAGCCGGTCACAGCATGCTGAAATGGGGTTGGGCCATTGCCGACGAGCCGGCTCCACACATGGACGTTCCCATCACGAGTCACGTCGTTTGCCTCGAGTCTCTCCCCACGCTGGCGCACGAGTATCGGCGCCGACCGAGGCTGGCCCAGACTCTCAGTGTTGATTCATCCGCCACTGTCGCCAGCCGTTCTCGCCACTGCCCGTCACTGCCACTACCTGGCCGCGGCGGCCTGTCGCTGCGGGCTAGTTTTTACGGGTTTCGCGCCGCCGTTACCCGTGACGCGGGACTCCTGTCGGGCGGATTGCGCGGACGCGGACGTTTCCTTCGACATGTCAATCGTGCCCTTGAAATGGGCGCCTTCGGCGATGCCGACCCTCGGGGCGGAGACGTCGCCCTCCACCATGCCGTTTTCTTCGATAGAGATCTTTTCTGCCGCCCGAATGTCGCCCGTAACCTGCCCCATCACGACAACAGACTTGGCCACGACCTCGGCATTGATTCTCCCGTGCTGCCCGATGGTGAGCCGGTGCTCTCGTAGCTCGATTTTACCGTCCACTTGACCTTCAATCGTCAGGTCCTCGCTCCCGCTGAGTTGGCCCTTAATCACGACCGAGCGACCAATATTGACCCGCTCCTGCCCTGTGGCATCGGTGGCCAAGGCAGAGCTTTTTGTCGTGCGTGGTCGCGCCTTTTCAGGTATATTCTCCTCCTCGTCGGCCGTTTCGTCCATTTTCCACACGACAAGAGCCTCCTTCTGGTGTGTTCGCCTGGGAGTATAGGGTGACGGTCATAATCGTGTCTAGTCCTTTTATTGCTGAGGGTTAGCCGCAGTGGTAAGATCGCAGATTCGTGAAAATCTATCTCGACCACAACGCGACGACGCCCGTGGCCCCGGAAGTCGCAGATATCGTGACGCGGCATCTGCGCGAGGAGTTTGGAAACGCGTCAAGCGTCCACTCTTTTGGTCAGACGGCAAAGGCGGCCGTCGATGAAGCCCGGGCGGCGGTCGCGGACCTGATCGACGCCGGCCCACAAGAAATCGTCTTTACGGGCGGCGGCACGGAATCGGACAATCTCGCCATCCGCGGCGTGGCGGAGGCGATTCGTACGAGCGGCCGCCGACAGCTCATCGCCTCGGCCATCGAGCACGAAGCCGTTCTCCACACTTTCAAGGCGCTTGCCAAGCTCGGCTGGACGACCACAGAGCTGCGCGTCGACCACACGGGGATTGTGACTCCGGAAGCGCTGGAAGCATGCATCACGGATGAAACAGCCCTGGTGTCGGTCATGCACGCCAACAACGAGGTGGGCACTGTCCAGCCGGTCGCCACGCTCGCAGAGATCGCTCACCGGCACGGCGCGGTGTTTCACACCGATGCGGTGCAGTCCGTGGGCAAAATACCGGTGTCCGTCCGGGATCTTGGTGTCGACCTCCTCTCACTCTCCGGTCACAAGTTCAACGCCCCAAAAGGGGTGGGTGCGTTGTGGGTCCGACGTGGTCTCCGCGTCGTGGCGACGCTGACGGGTGGCAAACAGGAGCGGAGCCGTCGGGCTGGCACGGAGAATGTTCCCGGCTTGGCTGGACTCGGATGCGCCGCGCGATTGGCGGTCGAGAGGCAGCGCGCTGAATCGTCCCGGGTTGGCGAGCTGAGGGCGCGTCTTGAAGCCGGCATCCTCGATTCCGTCACCCACACCACGCTCAATGGCGAGTGTCGGCAGCGTGTCCCAAACACCGTCAACATCAGCTTCAAAGGGGTCGAGGCAGAAACGCTCTTGATCGCGCTCGACCTCGAGGGCATTGCCGTATCGACGGGGTCGGCCTGTTCCTCAGGCTCCATCGAGCCATCTCACGTTCTCCGCGCGATGGGGCTCTCGCCCCACCGCGCCCAAAGCTCGATTCGCTTCAGTCTTGGTCTCGGCAACACTGCCGCCGAAATCGACCATGTCCTGGAAGTCTTGCCGCCGGTGGTGGACAAACTCCGGGGACTCTCCAGGGCCGGCGCCAACGCGGGGCTGCGGCGCGCCCCGGCTGCCCAGGTCGCCCCGCGCTAACGACGTTCCATGCGAATCGTAGTGGCCATGTCGGGAGGCGTCGACTCGTCCGTCGCGGCGGCGCTCTTGCGTGACGAAGGACACGATGTCGTAGGGCTCTCGATGCAGCTCTACGACCAGGGAGAGCAGGCCGACGGACGCCCAGCCTTTGGCAGCTGTTGCACGATCGATGACCTACACGACGCCCGACGTGTCGCGACTGTTTTGGAGATTCCCCACTATATTGTCAACTTCGAACGCCAGTTCAACGAGCATGTGGTCGCGCCGTTTGTAGAAGACTATGTGTCCGCACGCACACCGATTCCGTGTGTCCGATGCAACAGCCAGCTCAAATTCTCACACCTACTAGAGCGCGCCCAGGGATTTGACGCGGCGGCGGTCGCCACCGGCCACTACGCCCGGGTGGAGAAAACACAGGACGGACGATACGCGTTAAAACGCGGACGAGATACCGAGAAGGATCAATCCTATTTTCTTTTTATGCTGAGCCAGACGCAGCTCGCTTCCGCCAGTTTTCCGCTCGGCGAGCTCTCTAAGCACGAGGTCAGGCGCTACGCGACGGAGCGTAAGCTTCCGGTGGCCGACAAACCGGACAGTCACGAAATCTGTTTCGTTCCGGACAACGATTACGCGGCCTTTGTCGAGCGACGGGCACCGGATGCCATGCGTCCGGGCCCGATCACCGACAATGACGGTCACGTCCTCGGGCAGCACGACGGTGTCCACCGGTTTACGGTCGGGCAACGAAAAGGTCTGGGTATCTCGGGCCCGATTCCGCTCTATGTCGTCGGGATGGACGCTCGCTCACACACTGTGACGGTCGGTCCCCGCGCCGCACTATACCGCACGACACTCAGTGCATCTGATGTCAACTGGATCGCCGGATACCCACCATCGGGCCCATGCGCGGTGCAGGCGCAAATTCGCCATCGTCACGAAGCGTCACCGGCAAGACTCAGCCCCCACGGTCCGGATGCGGCCACCGTGGTGTTCGACGAACCGCAGCCCGCGATCTCTCCGGGCCAGGCCGTGGTCTTTTACGACGGCGACGAAGTCGTCGGTGGCGGCTGGATTGACGGGAACCGAGACTCGTGAACTGGTGGTCTCGTGCCACTGCTCCCTCGTACAACCGCAGCAAGCCGCTACAGCCCCCCCCGGCGAGTGTCGCGGGGGCGTCACACAGACTCGGCCGTGGTGACTGGTGCTGTCTCTGCCGGCAGGTGCTCGAGGAATCGCTCGGCATCAATGGCGGCCATACATCCGGAGCCAGCCGCCGTAATCGCCTGGCGGTAGGTATGGTCTTGCACATCGCCAGCGGCAAACACACCGGGGATATTTGTTCGGGCGCCACCCTGCGGCACGATATAGCCGTTGGCGTCTAGCTCCAACCGTCCGGTGAACAACGACGTGTTCGGCGTATGGCCGATCGCGATAAACACGCCCTCCACGTCGAGACGTTTCGTCGTGTCTTGGACGAGATCGCGAATGATGACCCCGGTCACGACGCCGGTGTCCGAATCTGTGACCTCATCCAACGCCGAGTTCCACTCAAACGAGATCTTGGCGTTGGCCAACGCCTTGTCCTGCATGATCTGAGACGCGCGCAGCTTGTCGCGACGATGAATGACGGTGACATGTGATGCGAACTTTGTCAGGAAGATCGCCTCTTCCATGGCCGTATCGCCCCCCCCCACGACGACAATCGGTTTGTCGCGAAAGAAGTATCCGTCGCACGTCGCGCAAGTCGACACACCGTGCCCCATGAGTGACCGCTCGGACGGCAAACCCAAGAGTCGCGCCGACGCGCCGGTCGCGATGATCAACGTGCGCGCCTGATACCGCGTGTCGCTGGTATTGATCGTAAACGGCGAGCCCGACAAGTCGACGCTCGTCACATCACCAATGACGAACTCGGTGCCAAACCGTTCGGCCTGTTTTCGCATGGAGGCCATCAGCTCAGGCCCCAACACGCCGTCGGGGAAGCCTGGGTAGTTCTCGACATCGGTGGTCAGCATCAACTGCCCACCCGACTCGAGCCCTTCGATGAGCACGGGTTTGAGATTTGCACGGGCCGCATACAACCCGGCGGTCAACCCGGCTGGTCCCGAACCAATAATCATCACGTCGCGCATGCCGCTTCTCCTACCCTCCCCAATGGATCGTCACACGTCGTGGTGACCGTCCGCTACGTACTCGCTGCTACGAGTCGTCTATACAAATTGACGTACGCACGAGCCGATGCGGTCCAGGAGAAGTCTCGTGACATCCCGGCGCGCTGCAGCGCGGTCCACCGTTCTCGGTCGCCAAACGCGGCCACAGCCTCGCCCAACGCATCCAGCATGGCCGCACCGGTATAGGCCGAGAAGGTAAACCCGGTAGGTTCCTTGCCCTCACCTTTCGGTCTGACAACATCGGCCAAGCCCCCCGTCGCGCGCACGACCGGAACAGTGCCGTACCGCATACTGTACATCTGATTCAGCCCACACGGTTCGTATCGAGACGGCATCAGAAAGATGTCGGCTCCGGCTTCGATAATGTGCGCCAGGCTCTCGTCGTAGCCGATACGAACACGAATGACGTCTGGATATCGAGCCGCCGCCGCCCGCCACATGTCCTGGTATCTCGCCTCCCCTGTCCCCAAGATGACAAACGTGGCGCCCAGCCTGGGCAACTCCGTCATCACCTCGGCAATAAGGTCCAGTCCCTTCTGATACACCATGCGAGAGATCATCCCCACCAGCGGGCGGTCGAGCCGCGACCGGGTGACCGGAAGTTCAAACTGGGCGAGAAGACTCCGCTTTGCGTCGCGCTTGCCGGAGAGGTCCGCCCCCGAGTAGGCCGCGGGAAGATGGGGATCATTGGTCGGATCCCACGTGTCGGTATCAATGCCATTCAGGATGCCATGGAGGCGATCGGCTCGGGCCCGAATCACACCGTCCATCCCGTGGCCATATTCCCGCGTTCGAATCTCTCGCGCGTGGGTCCGACTCACGGTGGTCACTGCGTCACAAAAATTGATACCTGCCTTCAGAAAGCTCGACTGTCCCCAGAACTCGAGACCGTCGATGGTAAACAGCGAACGTGGAAGATCGAGCGCCGGAAGGACGGATGCCGGAAAGATCCCCTGATACCCGACGTTGTGAATCGTGAACACGGTCGGCAAACCATCGAGCCGCGGATGCCCGAGGTAGCGCGTCCGTGCGTAGACGGGCACCAATCCGGCCTGCCAATCGTGGGCGTGCAGAATGTCCGGCGCGCGGGTCATGCCCGACGCGTAATCGAAAGCCGCACGGGCCAGCAGACCAAAGCGCAGGGCGTTGTCGGCGTGGTCGCCAGCCGCATCACCATACAGCCCATCCCGACGATACAGCTCGTCACACCCGACGAACACGACCCGAGCTCCGGAATCGAGCGCGTGCACACCAAAGCCAACGTCGAACCATCGAGACCCCATGCGGACGGCGGTGCGTCGGACAATCGGCGACTCAACCTCGACCCCGAGATACCGCGGCATCACCAACGTCACGTCGTGCCCAGCTACGGCCAAGGCGTCACAGAGCGACGTCGTGACGTCCGCCAAGCCACCGGTCTTGGCGAACGGAAAGGCCTCTGACGCCACCATCAGAATCGATAGGGGCGAGGTATCTCTCGCCTGTGATGTTGGACGCGGGGTAGCGGGCGTACTCATCCGTGGCACCGTAGATGAACCCCTTCTTGAGGGCCGGTCAGGAAAGATTCGGCCGAGCGACTCGAACTAGTTCGCCGCGCTGGATGCGAGTAGCGAACGACCCTCGTCCGCCACCCAGTCGACCAGTCGGGTGACGTCCCGAAAGCGTCCTGCGCTCGAGCCAACGCCTAAGACGACGACCGCCAGCGGCTCGCCGCCGGGGACGCCGGGAATATTGACGAAGGTCGCAAGACAGTAGCCGGCGGCATCGATGTAACCAGTCTTTCCCGCCAACACGTTCAACCTTCCCAAGAGCAATCGGTTGGTATTGCGGACGTCACGGTTCTGGCGACTCGTCCGGAGCCGGTGGGTCCGTTTCTGCATGATTTCCGCAACCTGGGCGTGCTCGCTCGCATACGTGATGAGCCGCGACACATCATAAGGCGTCGACACGTTCTCTTTGTTCAGCCCCGATGGGTCGGCAAACGTGGTACCGGCAAGCCCGAGCTCGCCGGCCAGACGATTCATTTGCTCGACAAACCCTCGTGTTCCCCACGGCGACACTCTGGCGAGCACCCGCGCTGCGGCATTGTCTGACCCCACCAGCGCCAGATGGACGAGCTCTCGTAACAGAATGCGCTCGCCTCGACGCAGATAGGTCGTCGAGGCACGCCGCACGTCACGCCTCGACACCACGACGTCTCGCGTGAGGTTGGGGTCTTGTTCCAAAAACAGGAGCACGGTCATCACTTTTGTGATGCTCGCGATAGGCCGTGGCCGGTAGCCGTTTCGTTCCCACAACACCTCGTGCGTGCGCGGGTTGTAAACCATCGCGGCCCGAGCGCGTACTCGAGGGGGTCTCAGATCGGCGAGGTCAGCCGAGCGGGGCGGCGCAGTCGTCGGGTCGGGAGCGGGCGCTTCAGTACTGACCCGGCGGGGCTCCGCTATCCCCACGTTGGGAGCAAAACTCACCGTCCCCAGACCCAGCGAGACCGCCAGCAGCACGCCGAGACGAGCAGCCGGTCTCACTGCGGGGAACTCATGCACCGAGGTCTGCACCGTTTGCTGGTCCACCCACGGGAATTGTAGCAGCCGTCGAGCATTCGTGACTTGACACCACCCAACGATTTCCGGCACCGTGACCGCGCATGCCAACGGCCGGTCATTTCCAGGACCCCACAGAGACCATCACCGGCGGGCATTCAACGCTCCGCCTCTATCACGCCGACGCGATCGAACTCTTGGCCACACTGCCAGAGGGGCTGGTGGACGTCATCGTCACCTCACCGCCCTACAACCTTGGCATCGCGTACGGTTCGTATGACGATGCGCTCCCCGGCAATCAGTACCTCGCGTGGACGCGCGACTGGTTGGGCGCGGCACGGCGCGTCCTCGCCCCAGACGGGTCTCTGTTTCTGAACGTCGGCGCCAAGCCCACCGAACCCTGGACCGCCTTTGATATCGTGGCGCAGGCGCGTGAGCGCTTGACGCTGCAGAACACCATCCACTGGATCAAGTCGATTGTGATCGACCGCGAACTCGTGGGAGCGGGGTCTGGTCTCGAGCGCGATCTGGCCGTGGGTCACTACAAGCCCGTCAACAGTCCTCGATTTCTCAATGACTGTCACGAGTTTGTCTTCCACCTCACGCCCAGCGGGCGAACCCCTCTGGAGCGGCGGGCCATCGGGGTTCGCTATCAGGACGAGTCGAACATCGACCGCTGGAAAGCGGCATCCGAGGGGCTTCGGTGTCGCGGGAACACCTGGTTCATCCCCTACGAGACAATCCAGAATCGCGACCGAGACCGGCCGCACCCTGCGACATTCCCGGTGCTGCTCGCCGAGCGCTGCCTACGGCTCCACGGCGTGCACCGCGGAGCCGTCGTCCTCGATCCGTTCATGGGCCTCGGCAATACCGCTATCGCGTGCTCCGAGCTGGACGTCGACTTCGTCGGCGTCGACGTCAACGCCGACTATGTCACGGAAGCGGCAACCCGGATCCGCTCCGTGGTCGCGGAAGCCAGCGGACGGCTACCCTACTGAAGCGCCGCCGACGTGCTTTCCGGACGCGCAAACGTATACGACGTACGCGACCGCACATCGACATTGTCGCGAGCGACTTCCACGTTCAAACGCCTGGTGCGTTGGGTCGGGTCGGGGTTGTTGGAGTAGTAGCCAAGTACGTAGTAGTCGCTTGTCTCGGCGTCAACCTCACGAAACGCATTTTCAAAGTCATTTCGATTGACGATCGCCATGCCGCCGGTCAACTCCGCGAGGCCTCGCAGACTGCCCTGGGTCTTGAAGACATACTGATTCCAGTCTTCGGGCGTGACGTCAAAGTCGATGTCCGCTCCTGCAATCAAACCACGGGGGTCGACCGTATAAAAAGATGTGTTGGCCCGGTTCGCGGCTCTCGTGAGTTCAAGGATCTCCATAGCCAGATCGCCGTCCGCAAAGACCTGTCCAGCCCGGGAGAGACGCTCGAAGGGATCTTCCGCGGGGTTCTGTGCCTGGCTGAGTCCCGCCGGCAACGGAGTCCCCCAGTCGCGGTTCGCTTTGAACGCCTCGCCGATGCCGCCAGCACCGTAAATCCTATCGTCGGCAAACGCCGTGAAGTCGTAGCCGCTACTGATATAGATAAACACCTTCCGCCGGTTCTCAACCGCCTCGAGATTCTGTATTACCTGTCGCGCCGTCTTGAATGCGACATGCTGTCGGAATAGCAGTTCTGGCGGGCCTCTATATCCATCACTCACTGTCTGAATCAGTTCTCTGGGACTAAAGCCGTCGCCCATGATCCGCTCCTCTGCCGCGCGGAGGAGTGACCGGTCGTATGTCAGGTCGATGGACAGCGATGATGGCCCGGTCGAGATGATGCCAAACAGGTCGCCTTCGTGAATCAGCGTGTCGGAGATCGTACGAAACACCTGACGCACTTTTGGCGTGTATGACGTCTGCAGATGCAGATCGTCGACGAACAGGATGATGATACGGCCCGCGGTATTGTTCGTCGGCCGGGTGGGCGGGAGAATAATGCCTTCCTGCGTGGGCACCGGCGGCGTCAGTTGGTTATACACACGACCGCCGTGAACCAGGACAAGTGAGGCGACCTCCTGACGGACACCGTCCTCCTCCACGATGAACTCGCTGGGAGTGAGGTCCGGCAGAAAAACTCCATCGCCGTCCCGAACGACCACATCGGTCGTCACGAGCGTAACCCCCGAGCGAAAAATCGGTGATTGTCCGGGACCGCCGGTGCTGAGTGGCGGCACCTGGTTCTGAGCGCCGAGCACGGCGATGGCGCCCAAACTGATCACAACGGTCAGTGCCGGCAGCCATCCGGCTGGCCGACGGCGGTCACTGCGGCGAGTTGCATGGAGGATAGACATAGTCAGGGAAATTATAGCGATCACAAGCCCGTCCTTCAGACGGTCTGACGAGAAAAATGGAAATTTATTTAGTGAACAGTAAGTGTCGTAGCGAAGCCCGTTTGTGGCCCGCGGACGCATCAGGTGAAGAATGAGCAGTCCTGCCTTCGACCTTTGCGCGTTGCTCATCGCTTGCATATACCCAAGAGGCGCCATCTTCGCGACTTTCCCATGCATCACGGCTCATTCTTCATCTCATGAGTCCATGAGTCGCACTATTAGAAGAATCGAGCGCGGGAGACGCGCGGGAGCGAGTCACACGGGACACTAGCCCAGTAGAACGGCCAGCGCATCGAGCTCGGTATCAAATCGTTCGATACCTGTGACGGCGTCTTCGACCGTGCCCCAATGGTCTGGATTCAGCCGCTGAACGCGTGCCCGAATCGATGGGTCTGGTGGATCGTCTGAATCGCGAGCGGCCGCGGCGGAACCGGCGCGCGACGCGGTTTTTTCGTCGAGCTCGGCAAACCGTGCCCGTAGCTGGAGAAGCGCCTCACGCCCCAGCAGGGCAACAACTGGATGGTCGTCGACATTCGGTTCGGATTCGCCCGGCGGCCCGGCAGGTGAGGCAACCACCGGCGGCTCGGGAGACGGCAGAGGCTCCGCTTCCCCACCGTCCGCGACTACGGGCGGGGAAAACTGATCATCGGAACGAGCCGGCGCTGGCTCCCTCGGCCGCCGGCGGGGAGTCGACTCGCGACCCGTGGCCCCACGGCCGCCCCCGCGAGCCGGGCGTTTGTGGTCTGACCGCCTCTTGGCCGATGAGGATGTATCGGCGCTGCGCGCCGGCGTCTGAGGCCGTGCTTTGAGGATTTGGTTCCAATCGAACGTGACCCCTGGATTGCTTGCCTCCAGCAAACGGACCGCATCGTCATCGAGTGCCAACCGACCCACACCGACCTCGGGCGGCGTGCGGAACCAGTAAAGCAAGCGAGGGTTCGCCTGGCCAGCCGACTGCGGCGTACTAAGGACGTACGTGTTTTCGTATCCCCGTTTGTCGCGGGAGAATCTGACGTACGGCACTATTTCCGTTTGGCGGGTGCTCGGGCCCCCGTCGCTTTCTTCTTGGCCGTCTTACGTTTCGACGCGGCGGCGGTCTTCGACGTGACCCGACTCGACAGGACCCGGCTCGACTTGGCCCCGCGTGCCGTGGCGCTGCCTGACGATTTCGCCACTTTCTTTGTGGGACGCTTTTTCGCTGGGCTCGCGGCCGTTCTCTTCGACCGGGTCTGAGTCTTTTTTGTTTGAGTCTTCTTCCGGGAGGTGGCGAGCCGGGCCTTTTTCGTCGCCGATGCCGCTTTCGGAGCGCCGGCTACGCCAGCCTTCTTTTTTGCTGCCCCGCTGACCCGTGCCGACGACCCGGCCGGTTTCGCTGTCTCCTTGTTTTTGCTCGCTTTTCTACGCGCGCTCGACGCCGCTCGTCCAGAGGCCGAGGAGCTTCCCGCTGCCTTTTTCTCGCCGCCACTGGCCAGTCGCTCCACCGCTGCCGCGGCCGCGCGCTTTGCGTGAGGCGAACGATAGGTTAGCGAAAACTTCACCTGGGCGGCAATGGCATAGTACGCCCAGATCTCAGTGACGTTGATCTCGCCGGCCCGACACAGCCGTTCCGCGACGTCGGTAAATCCGGCTGGCACATAGAGATAGAACGCCCCGCGGGCCTTTGCGAAATGCGCCCATTCAGCTTTAGCCTCCAGATGATTCACGGATTCGGCGGTTTCGACCTCGACCAGGCCATGAAGACGTCGGCTCCCCCCGCCTCCGGAGAGGACGATGTCCGGAAAAAGGGTGCGGTTCCCAATACGGACCGACACCTCTTCCGATGCCCCCGGGTTCATGGCCACGTCAAACTTGCGACCCAAACGGGTCTGCAGTTGACGGATCACACGGTCATGCTCGAACTGCTCGCGGATAGGTCGTAGCAGGATGGGCGACACTCCACCTCCGACGATAGCACGGACCGATAAGCCCCCAGAAGACCTGGACCGTGAAAGGACGCAGAAACGGGCAATCCTAGCATGGATATGATGGCTGGCCAACTCGCGTAGTACTATTGCCCGCGTGAATGACCGATTCCTGAAGGCCTGTCGTCGCGAGCCCGTCGACGCGACACCTGTCTGGTTTATGCGACAAGCGGGCCGATATATGGCCGAATATCGAGCCATTCGGGCTCGCCATACGCTCCTGGAAATCTGCCGACAGCCGGATCTGGCAACCCAGGTTACGCTCCAACCCGTTGAAAAGCTCGAAATCGACGCGGCGATTCTCTTCTCCGACCTGTTGCTCCCCTTGGCACCAATGGGTATCCCCTTCGACTTTGTCAAGGGTGAAGGTCCGGTCATCGAGCGACCCATTCGCTCGGTCGACGACATCCAGCGACTTCGGTCCTTTGAGCCACGAGAAGACTTGCAACACGTGCTCGACACCATCCGGTTGGTTCGCCGGGCCCTGGAAGGGAACGTGCCACTGATCGGCTTTGCCGGGGCGCCCTTCACGCTTGCCTCCTATGCCATCGAGGGCGGCCCGTCGTCACACTACGGCAAGACAAAAGCGCTCATGTATGGCGAACCCGAAGCGTGGCGACAGCTGTGCGAGACCTTTGCCAGCGTCGTTTCCGACTTTCTGACCGCGCAGGTGGAGGCCGGGGTGCAGGTCGTCCAAGTCTTTGACTCCTGGGTGGGCGCGCTCAATCCGGACGACTATCGCGAGTTTGCCCTCCCGTATACGCGCACGATCGTGCAGTCCGTCGCAAACCTGGGCGTGCCGACGATTCTCTTTGGGACCGGCACCGCCACGCTGCTCGACACAATGCGCGAGGCCGGGAGCGACGTCATCGGAGCAGATTGGCGGATCCCTCTCGACGACGCCTGGGAACGGATCGGACACGACCGCGCGATCCAAGGGAACCTTGATCCAACGCTCCTGCTGGGGCCGGTGGGTCGGATGCTCGAAGAGGTTGACGACGTCCTCTTTCGTGCGGCAGGACGGCCGGGGCACATTTTTAACCTCGGTCACGGGATCCTGCCCGAAACGCCAGTCGAGCATGTGCAAGCACTGGCGCACTACGTCCATACGCGTCAGTAGCGTGCCCGATTTCGATGTGGCCATCGTCGGCGGCGGTATCAGTGGATTGTCCGCTGCCTACGAGCTCGATCAACGGGAAGTGGACTATGTCCTCCTCGAGACCAGTTCACGTTTTGGCGGCGTCATCCAGACAGACCACGTCGACGGTTTCACCATAGATGGCGGGCCTGACTCTCTCCTTGTTCAAAAACCAGCGGCGATAGAGCTGTGTCACGAGTTGGGGCTCGGTGACCGTTTGGTTCCGACACTCCTCCCTCGGACCGCCTACATACTCCGCGGTGACCGGCTCGCGCCACTCCCTCACACGTCTGTCCTTGGGATTCCGACGCGGCTTCTCCCGTTCCTTCGATCCGGACTCCTGTCGCCGGCCGGCATCGCTCGACTGGCGGCGGAGGTGGCGATTCCCGCGTCCCACAGCCCGGCGGATGAGTCGGTCGGAGCGTTTTTTAGACGCCGTTTTGGGCAGCAATCGGTTGACTATATTGCTGAGCCGCTTCTGGCTGGAATCCACGCCGGTGACGTCGAGCGTCTCTCGATGCAGTCTCTGTTCCCTCGACTGGTCCGTGCCGAACGCGAGCACGGAAGCCTCATCCGCCGGTTCCGATCCCAGGCGGCGGCGTCGCGGCCCGCCGACGGGATGTTTCGCTCGCTTCCCAACGGCCTCGGCGAGCTCACTGCGGCGCTCGTGGCAAGACTGGCCCCGCACCGACTGCGCGCGGATCACCCGGTCGCGCGCATCTCGGCGGCAGACCGACCCAATCGCTTTTCGATCACCACGTCGGAGGCAACCTTCACCGCGTCCCAGGTGTTGCTGGCCACACCCGCTCCGGTCACCGCCAGGCTGGTCGACACCGTAGACCCTGAGCTCAGTCGTCTGTGCGGCGACATCCGCTACACCTCAACGGCCACCGTGGTGCTGGGCTATCGAGCGATCGCCGTTGGCCGGTCCTTCCCCGGAACGGGCTTTGTCGTGCCCCGGCTCGAGCGCGCCTGGTCGCTCATGGCTGGCTCCTGGGTGTCCTCAAAGTGGCCGGGTCGCGCGCCGGAGGGCTCGGTGCTGTTTCGAGGTTTCCTCGGAGGTGTCCGCGACCCTGACGCCGTCACCCGCTCGGATGACTGGCTGGTGGACGCGGCCCACAAGGATTTTGCGGACCTCCTGAAGCTGACCGAGTCCCCGACCCTTCGCCGTGTCTTTCGCTGGCCACATCTCAACCCGCAACACGACGTCGGCCACCTCGATCGTCTGGAGTCAATCGACCGCTGCCTCGAGCGGTGGCCAGGACTGTACCTGACGGGTGCCGGCTTTCATGGGGTCGGTATTCCGGACTGTATCGCCAACGCCCGTCGTCTGGCCGCGACGATAGCGCTCACCGGGACGGCGACCCATGCGTGAGGTCCACATTATCGGCGTGCCCCTCGACCTCGGGTCTGGCCGACGCGGGGTCGACATGGGGCCGTCTGCTCTCCGGATCGCCGGACTTGGCCAGCGGGTGGGTGCGCTTGGTTATCGCGTGGTGGACCAGGGCAATATCGAGACACCGGTCGTCGAGACCAAGGCGCACGGTGACACGAACAAGAGATACATTGAGGAAATCAGCCGGGTGTGCGAGGGCCTGTATCGCACGGCCCTCGCCTCGCCGGCGCGTTGCCAATCGTGCTGGGTGGCGATCATAGCGTGGGAGCTGGGTCGGTCGGCGCAACCGCCGGCTGGGCCGCCCAGCAACCAGTCCCGTATCGGTCTGCTGTGGATCGACGCTCACGCGGACATGAACACCCCGGTCACGACGCTGACCGGTAATGTCCACGGAATGCCGCTGGCAGCCATTCTCGGGTCGGAGCCGTCCGAACTCGCGGCCATCGGACCCCCGTCACCAAAGGTCGACCCACGACATTCCGTGCTTCTGGCGCTGCGAGACGTCGATGCCCAGGAGAAAGAGAGCGCGCGTGAGGCCGGTGTCCACGTCTTCACGATGAAGGATATCGACCGAGACGGACTCGCGCACGTTGCCAGTCGGGCCCTGGCTGAGACGGGGCGCGGCACCGCGGGCCTCCATGTCTCCTTCGACCTCGATGCGTGTGATCCGTCAATCGCGCCCCGGGGTCGGCACCCCGGTCAGAGGCGGACTGAGCTATCGCGAGGCGCACATGATCATGGAGCTTGTTGCCGAAACCGGTCACTTGCGGTCTCTAGATATCGTCGAGGCAAATCCCATCCTGGATACACGCAACGTCACCGCCCAGCTGGGGGTCGAGCTCGTGCTCTCGGCCCTCGGCAAAACGATCATCTGAGACTTGCTATATTTCTTCTTACCTTCCGTTCCGCCAGGAGACCAATCCGAATGACGCTCAACACGACTCGTGAACCACTTTGCCTTGTTGCCCTATTGGCCACCGCCACGTTCGTCGCGTGTGGGGGCGGACAGACCGAGGACCCAGCCCCCGAGGATATGGGCTCGATGACCGACGCGCCATCGGCCGAGCCCACCGAAGCCACCTTCCCGCTCGGGGGCGGCACAGCCACCGAGGTGCATGCGGGCCAAGCCGGCAGCCCCCACGTCAAAGTCGACTGGCAGGTCAATGGCGCCACCGTCTCGATTACTTACGGTCGACCATCGCTCAACGGTCGGACCGTCGGCGACGACGTCGAGCCCATGGCCGATACGTGGTGGCGTCTGGGTGCCGACGAGGCGACGACACTCACCTCCAGTTCCGACCTGATGGTCGGGGGCGCGCACGTCCCGGCCGGGGAATACACGTTGTTCACCCAGCAGATGGACGGCGAGTTTCACCTTATCGTGAACTCCGAGACTGGCCAGTGGGGCACCGCCTACAACGCCGACAGCGACGTCGTGCATGTGGCCATGAACGTGACCGAACTCGACCCACCCGCTGACCAACTCACCCTGTCAATCGTTGATGGCCAGCTCGGTTTCGAATGGGGCCAGATGACCGCCTCGACATCGATCATGGCCCATTAGTAGCGCGCGCTGTGCGGCAGCGTCGTGATATGCGACGTCGCCGCTCCGCCGCGCTAGCTGCCGTCTTCACGCGTCCGTCCACCCTATGGCTCGCGCCAAGACAGAGCGAAGTGCTATCCGAGGACGAAGTTGCCGAGCACCACGAGAACAATGACGAGGGCGATCGAACCGAGCCATTGCCAGACCGCCAGCGCGCTCAGTCTCAGATGTTCAAGCAATTGCGTATCCTCTTCGCCCTGCGCGATCCACGTGAGCGTCAGCATGAGGAATAGCGGCCACATGGGCGCCACCACAATCGCGAGGACAGGCAGCAACAGCAATCGAACCGTGAGCCTCGTGTCCCAGCTCCACGCGGCCTGGAGAAACGTCAGAGACATCAACCCACCCATGACGAGATAGTCCATCGCGATGGATGATGTTCCAAGAGGGAACCAGCTACTGAGTGGCGCAAGCACAGAATACGCCCTCGTTTGGTAAGCCGAGACGAGTTGGTCGACAAACTGACTCCATTGGATCATGCTGCCGGCGAGACTGGCAAGACTCGCGGCGGCTACAAGAATCGAGACGTGATTCCAGACAACCTCGAGTGGATTTCTTCGGTCACTGCCCGAGGCTGACTCGGGCCATATCAGGCTTGCGGACTTGACGGTAAGAAGAGTCGCAGTTGCCATCGCCCGTACAAGGTGCGAAGTAAAGACCGGCGATGTTTCCGCGATATCTATCGTCGTAAGTTGTTTTGTTTAATATAGTTACATCATATTAGGCTCTTTTCTGTAAAAACTATAGTCTCTATCATTAGGGATTATTTTCTCCTTTAAAGGCTGCAAACTCCCAGAATAAACGACTCAGTTCACGTCATGCGGAGTCTTCACCCCAGAGCTTCTCACAGCCCTCTCACGCGAGGCCGGACGATAGTGCTTCGCCAATCGCGCGGTCCACACAATCGCACATCCTTGTGCGTGCCATCCGCGTGCGGGCCTTCCACCGCCCGATGCAAAAAGCAAATTTGGAGAGCTCGACGGGCTTCCGCGATTGCGTTCCCCGTAGTCCCAGATGATCTGCGGGTGCACCCCAGCAACGGTGCTCAACCGGAAGTAGTCAGACCTACCTAGCTGAGCCTGTGGCACGAACTCCCAGCTCTACGGGGACTCTAGTGTGCGTCCTCAGCGATTGACGTAAGACGGGCAGGTGGCGGAAGGGCACGTCCCACAAAGCGAACGTCGATGGTCTGGTCCTCGGGGTTCAGCACCTCGACCCGCAGACGCCGTGTCCAAAGCCTGGAGTCGGTGTAGAAACCAAGCATGCAGTAGTCACTCATCTCTACGTCTCTCTTGAGAACCAGCGAGACAATCTCCCGCTCCACCCCGTCCACCAGAACCCGAAAATCCCCGGGGACGATCCCGGACATGAATGCCCCGGCTGAATCGAGCACGATGAGGTCGGTCGTCACCAGGGTGGCACCTTCTGACGGTTGCTGCGCCAGCGCCGACGTGGAAGAGACCAAGGCCGCGACCAGCGCGGCCGCTGCGGCACTGCTATAGCTCACAATTCCTTGGTTTCGCGTCCTTCGCATTGCGGCAGTCCTTTGTGAGCTCATGCGGTTCGGCCTCACCCAGTTACGACGCCACACTGCGGTGCTTGGTCAGCATAAATCTCATCGTACACTCAGGCGAGTTGCTCGACTTCAGGGTCACTCGATTGCTCCTGCCTTGTCGGGCGAATTCAGTCGGTCGGTGCAACATGAACCTGACAAGGCAGTTTCACGCCCCCCCCCAGAACGCACCGTGTCAGGAACAACGCCGTCTCGTGCCGCATGACTTTTGGCGAACCGCTGTGCGAAACTTAACGTGCGCCGGCTTACTTTAGAGGGTCGCGATGATGCCGACTGGGCACCTCACTGGCCGATGTTTCAGCGCTACTCAGTTGTCGACAAGCCTGACTTTCGCGGGGCCGATTTCGAAGCTTTGGACCGGAGCGGGGACAAGAAAGACACAAATTCCGAACCTGGGGTAGTTCGGTCGCTCAATGAAACTTCGTAACACTCTGAACAATAGAGGCGAAACACCTCAAAGGGTCGCTAGCTCAGTGGTAGAGCACCTGACTTTTAATCAGGGAGTCCTGGGTTCGATCCCCAGGCGACCCACCATTT
>Ga0310121_10001962_pt1 | contig 20199 bp, 16 predicted proteins | sample CB27_Tmax_986_MG_FD_203504 | JGI IMG/M metagenome (GOLD analysis project Ga0310121, IMG submission 203504) | Marine microbial communities from Western Arctic Ocean, Canada - CB27_Tmax_986 | ecosystem: Environmental > Aquatic > Marine > Oceanic | place: Canada: Western Arctic Ocean | collected...
CTCAACCATCTCCGTGGACCGAATGCCGGCGCGATCGGCGGCAACGTCGGCATGGCGGACGGGCACGTCGAGTGGCGTTGGGAGCACGCTATCAAGGAACGCGTTCATGTCTACTCCTTGTACCGACCCTATATCTGCTACTGACCGTTATCGCGCAGTCGCACGCTCATTGGTTATAAAAAAAGTCAGCCGACTGAGCCTCCCGGCTGGTCAGTCGGCGGCGACTGAGCTTGGGTAAATTGAATCGGCTGGTTATCGGCCGCGTCGCGGTTCGGCGTCGGTGGTGACCTGGCCGGCCCGTTCGCGGGCCCGCTTGATCAGGCCCAATCCGATCAGGCCCATTGCCGCCGCCGCCATCGGACTGTGATACATCACACCCCCGTCAGGACTCAGCGCTGCCAATACGATCACGACGATGCCTGCCGCCCAAGCCGTCGTTTGTAGCAAACCCTTCATCGTGCCACCTCCAAGAAATCATGCCCTGGCTCGTTCATCGCTGAAACAAGACGATATAACCATGCCGGACACAAACGCCGCCGCCGGAAATTCAAAATTTCGCGCCATTTTCCGGGGCGGATCACCGGCGATAACAACCGGCCCGCAGGCTCAAACAACGCATGGGTATGCGGCTTTTTTCTGCCGATAACGCGGGCGGTGCCCGGCGTCATGCCGCGCAAGCCAAGCACCATCCGGTTCTTGCGTTCGTACTAGGGATGTGACACCTGGAAAACGAGTGGCCAACCCAACAAATTGACCGACCTGCTGACCCGATATAAGGTTCAGTCGCATGTCTGAAAAGGCCAACATCGACGTCATGATCCCGACGCTCAACGAGCAGGAAAACCTGCCCTTTGCGCTGCGCAGCGTCAAGGACTGGGCCCGCAACGTGTTCGTGCTCGACAGCGGTTCGACGGATCAGACCGAGCAGATCGCCCGGCGTGAGGGTGCCCAGTTCGTCCACCAAAACTGGCTCGGCTACGGCCGGCAGAAAAATTGGGGACTTGACAATCTGCCCTTCGAGTCGGACTGGATCTTTATTCTCGACGCCGACGAGGTGATCCAGCCGGAACTACGCGATGAAATGATTTCGATTGCGTCCCAACCGCTCCCCGTCACACGCGAATCCGGGTACTACGTCAACCGCTATTTGGTCTTTCTTGGCAAGCGGATCCGTCATTGTGGATATTACCCGAGTTGGAACCTTCGCTTCTTCAAGCGCGGCATGGCTCGCTACGAGGATCGCGCGGTGCACGAGCACATGCTCGTGGACAGGCCCTGCGGTTATCTGCACGGCCACATGGAGCACCATGACCGACGCGGGTTTGACTACTACCATGCCAAGCACGCCCAATACGCGGCGCTCGAAGCACAGGAGATTTTCCGCCAGAAGTTCCAGCAGGACGAGCAGCTCATAGAACCACGACTGTTCGGCAATCCGCTGGCGCGAAGGCGGTGGTTCAAGCGGCACGTGTACGCGAGGCTTCCCGCCCGATGGGTGTTTCGATTCATCTACATGTACTTCATCAGGCTCGGATTTCTCGACGGACGGGTCGGCCTGCACTTCTGTTTGTTTATCTCGTCGTACGAGCAATTGATCCAGCTTCGCATGCTCGAGATTCGTCGCGGCATCGCGGCACAGGGTGACGCGGTCACCGCACTATCACAGTTCGCCACGGCGCCCGAGCGTTCGACGCGCACGGAGAATGTCGAGCAGCCACCGCTGATCGAACCGGCACCACCGGATGAACAATATGACCAGTTCGACCCCACCCTGCGCCAGGTCAGCCCGTGGGCCACGCGAGCCAAGATCGCACGCTTGTTGTGGTCGATCGTCGAACATACCTTGTTTCGTTATTCGTTCCGTACGATGTATCGCTGGCGCGCGTTTCTGCTGAGACGGTTCGGTGCGAAGATCGGCCGTCACTGTATTATCCGCCGATCGGTGAGAGTCGAGGTACCCTGGCATTTTTCGATGGGTGATTACTCGACGCTGGGCGACGAATGCATTGTGTACAGCCTCGGGCGAATCACGCTGGGCGATCGCGTGACGATCAGCCAGTATTCGTACATCTGTGCCGGCACGCACGATCACACACGTCCCGACTTCCCGCTGCTGCGCCCGCCTATCGTGATCGAGGACGACGTGTGGATCGCCGCCGATGTATTCATCGGCCCGGACGTACGCATAGGACGTGGCGCCCTGGTCGGCGCACGCTCGAGCGTGTTCAAGGATTTGCCGCCGTGGAGAGTCTGCGTGGGCAACCCGGCCAAGCCGGTCAAAGACCGCCAGTATCATGGCCCACGCGAACCCACCGAGGGGCCTGCCAAGCCAAGACTCGTTGTTTAGATTATCCCTACAGCCCTAGATTGTCAGGAGCAGTTCATGTCAAATGCACGGCACGCGGATCTGACGCAGATCCGCAGGCATTGGCGCAGTCTATGTGACACGATCGGCGAACGCGTCAGCGGCAGTGAGGATGAACAGCGTGCCGCTGATTATGTCGAACGGCAATTCAAACGGTTTGGTCTGACCGAGCTTAAGCAGCAATCGTTTGAGTTTCCCAATTACAAGCCGTCGCGCTGTGCGTTGTGGATCCAATCCGGTCGCTCGAGAAAACGTGTCGACAACGTCGAGCCTTTCATGTTTTCGGTGAACACGCCGGCCGGTGCGGTGCGGGGTCCGATCGAATACCTCGAGGGCGGCCACGAGTTTAAATTCCGCAGAAACCTGCGCGGCAAGATCGGACTGATCATCGGGGGCATGTCGCTGATGGATCGGCCCTTGACGCAGCGGCTGATCGATTCGGGCATGGCCGGCCTGATCGCCGTGGACGCCCGCGTGCCATTTGAATGGCGTACCGCCATCGGCGCGGCCCCACACTGGGTCGAGGGATACGACCTGCCCACCGTGGGTATTCCCTACCGACAGGCCACCGAGTTGCTCGGGCAACTGCCGCTCAAGGCGGAACTGGACATTCAGGGCTGCGTGTACCCCGCGATGAGCCAGAACGTCATGGCGCAGGTCACCGGGACCACCCGCCCGGATCAGATCATCGTTGTCAGCGGCCATCACGATGCCGTGGCGGGCACTGTTGGTGCCGACGACAATGCCAGCGGGGTTGTGTTCGCGCTCGAACTGGCGCGTCTCTTTGCGCGACGACGCCCCAAGCGCACGATTCGCTTCATCAGCTTCGGCGTCGAGGAGAAACTGAGCATCGGGGCGTACGTCTACATGCGATCGTTCAACAAGAAGCTGCGACAGCAGCACGTGCTGACCATCAATGCCGACGCGATAGCCAGCCGGGCCGGTGAAGACATGCTATGGGTCACGGGACCGCGTTCGCTTCTGCGGATTACCGAGCGGCATTACGACAAACGCGATCACCCGGCCAAAATTATCCATGGGGTCAACGGCTTCAGTGATCAGTTCCCGCTGAACATCGGCGGCGTGCCGTCGATTCGCCTCGCACGGCCGAACATGTTCGGCAACACCTTGGGGGGGTATTGGTCACTGCACGGCAAGCATGACAACCTCGCCAATGTGGACCCAAAAGTCATGGCGCGAACCGTCGATACGATCGCTGCAATCATTAGTGAGATCGCCAACACGGAACGGTTGCCATTCGCCCGCAAGATTCCCGTCGACCAGATGAAAACCGTGAAACATACAGCCAAGCACGTGTATCACCATCCGTATTTCCCGTCACGATTTGATTACTCATTTTACGAAAAGTGATGTGAGCGTCACGATATTCGAATCGCAAAGTACGAGGCAAGACGCACCATGATGCGCCGTCACTCCGCGGATCGGACCCTCCGGACGTATTCGATATACCACGTGTCCCCACCAGCGGATTACTGATCTGGCGGCGTCGTGCCGGAATCCTTGGCACCGGGTTCTCGCCGGCGACGATCGAGGTCGATCCGGTGCGCGTAATCATCGGGAATTTTGTAGTATTTGCGCAGCTTATCGAAGTCGAACCAGCTTTCTTTAAACGGAAAATCGCGCAGGCGGTCGCGAGAGAGAATCAGGCGAAACTGCTCATCGCGGCCTCCGCGTCGAATGACGAGTCGCGTCGGAGTAAGCGGCCTATCCGGTGAATATTCCAACTCGACGCGGGCCGGCTGATCGAGCCGGCCCTCGACCCAACCACCTCCGCCATCACCCATATCCACGCGAACGGGCAGGTACGACTCGGCGTCGATCCACATTGCGATCGACGACTGCGGCAGTTCGACATACAGGCTCTCGTCCCGCCACTGCACGCGGGGCGCCTCGCCGTCGCCGTGAGCCGGCAGTGGCACGAGCCCGAGCAATGCGCCAATCTGACGCGGGTGAAGCGGCAACTCCAGATCGATCGGCCGGGCCTTGTCGATCTGATCGTGGCGGCCGAAGTAAACCTTCTTGTGTTCCTTGTCGCTCGCATCGAACAGCCAGTAGTACTCCTTGTTGCTGCCGGCCCACAAGAACGGCGACATGCCCGCGCCGATATGCTTGACCGTGAGCATCAGCCGGTAGGGCGGCTCGATCGCCAGGCTGCCGTTGAAACTCTGCGTTTTCTTTTTGCCACGATCGTCGACGACGGTGCACACAATTGACAAGCTGGCCATGCGCAGCCTCTTGAAATCCGCGAGACGGCTGTTGTACCGCTGCGCCAGTTCGACGTAGCCAGGCATCGGATCGGGTTGATGTGGGGTGCCGGGCGTGATGCAGCCGACCACGATTAACATGAGCGCCGCCGTCCATAACCACGGGGCAACCAAACCGATCAGTAAATTACAAATGGTGTGCATGCCTGATCATAAAGCCGTAACCGGTGGTAGCGGCTTTAAATATTGATTGTGACGCTCTTTTTTGTCACAGCTCGGCTTCAAGTACTTCGCCAAGTTGTTGCGTGATCTGCTCGATATGTAGATCTTCCAGGTGCGGATCGAGCATCTCGAGCCTGTCATCTTCGTTCCATTTACCCAGCGGCCCCTTGGACAAATCCAGCTTCGCCGTCACCTGCCACCAGTTTTCTTCGGTCGGTTGACTCTCCTCGTCGGCGCTGGGCTTGCGCTTCGTGCCGTCGTAGCGCAGCAGTTTTTTTCTCATCAGGATCAGCCCGAGCACGAACCGAAACGCGATGCGTTGAGCGTCCTCTTCATCCGAGAGGCGACGAAACAGGTTCAACAACACCTCGTCATCAACAAACAACTTCTTTTTCTTGTGCGGCTCAGCGACGGTGGCTTTCCAGTGGCAAAACATCTTGTCGGGCCGGCGCCCCTGCTGCCATGCCTGCCAACTGACATCCAATCGTCGCATCCCCAGCACGGCCGACGCGGATTGCTTGTTGTCGCCCGCGACGGGTAGATCCTGCGGATCAATATCGATGAGTGTGGCCATGTAAGGACCATTCGGTGTCAACGGCTCACCGGTAAACGCGCAATGACCAGTCGGCCGCTCGATGTCATAGGTCGGTGCGTTAAACTGCGTCATTGTACGTTCCGCAAGGGCTGGCAGGCTCAAGGCTCGTGCGTGATCCCCAACCGTCAGGCCTCAAGCCTCGAGCATATCCCATGCCGCCGTTCGGCGGCCGTCACCGTCTGATCGATGAGCATGGCAATGGTCATCGGCCCAACGCCACCGGGCACAGGCGTGAGCATCGACGCCTGGCCGGCCGCGGCATCCAGATCCACGTCACCGACGTTACCCTCGTTGTAGCCCGCGTCAATGACGATCGCTCCCGGCTTGATCCAGTCACTCTTGACAAATTTTGGTTTGCCGACGGCGGCGACGACGATGTCGCCAAGCCCCACGACCTCAGCCAAGTTCTTTGTCCGCGAGTGACAAATCGTCACCGTTGCGTGCGCTGCCAGCAGCGTCATGGCAACCGGTTTACCGACAATCCGGCTGCGACCGATGACCACCGCATGTTTGCCCTTGACCTCGACGCGGTATTCGTCGAGCAGATGCATGATGCCCGCAGCAGTACACGAGCAATACGCGCCGGGCAGGTCGAACGCGACAAGTCCAAAGCTGTGGACCGTCACGCCATCGACGTCCTTGTCCGGCGGAATCGCCTCGAATGCGGCGCGCTCATCGATGCCATCGGGAACCGGGTGTTGCAGCAGAATGCCGTGTACTTTCGCGTCGCGGCCAATCTCGTTGATCTTGTCGATCAGTTGTTCAGTCGTCGTCGTGGCCGGCAATTCGATGCGAATCGATTGCATGCCGACCGCTTCACAGCGGCGATGCTTCATGCGCACGTACGTCACCGACGCCGGGTCCGCGCCGACGAGCACCGTCGCCAGTCCGGGGGTGATCCCTGCTTTTTTCCTGATCACGGCAACTCGCGCGGCACACTGATCGAGCACCTTTTGCGCCAACGCCTTACCGTCCATGATGACCGGTGTTTCGACCACGCCCGGATTATACGATCATCGGCTACAATTGCCGCATGCGAGCAGCGATTATTTCGATTGGTGACGAACTGGTGCTCGGCCAGACGGTGGACACCAACAGCGCCTACCTCAGCGCGCAACTGGCGCGGTTGGGGGTGGGCACGCAGTACCACCAGACGGTTGCCGACGATCAGGCCGCGATCGCCAAATCGATCCGGGTCGCGGCGGGTTCGGCGCTGCTGGTGCTGATCAGCGGTGGCCTGGGCCCGACCGATGACGACCTGACCCGCCAGGCCATGGCCGATGCGATGGATACCGATCTGGTGCTGCACGAGCCGAGCATCGAGGTAATCAGCAGGTTCTTCGCCCGGGGCGGACGCGCGATGCCCGATCGCAACAAGATCCAGGCCATGCACCCACGCGGGTCGCAGGTCATCGCCAACTCATGCGGCACAGCGCCGGGCATCAAGGCAAAAATCGGCCAGGCAGTGATTTACGTAACCCCCGGCGTGCCCGTCGAGTTGGTCGCCATGTTCGAGCAATCCATCCTGCCTGATCTTGCGGCGAAATTCGGAAACCAACGCTCGATACTGACCTGCACAATCAACACATTCGGCGCCGGCGAGAGCAGTGTCGCCGAGCAATTGGGCGATCTGGCCCGGCGCGACCGCAATCCGCTGGTCGGCACGACCGTGAGCAACGGGTTCGTGGCCGTGCGAATTCGCAGCGAGTTCGCCGACGCCGACGAGGCACAACGCCGGCTAGAGGAGACGGCCGAACGGATCGAGCATCGTCTCGGCGCGATCGTGTTCGGCCGCGACGAACAGACGATTCAGCGGTCACTGGCCAAGTTGCTGCAACAGCGTGGGGCGTCAGTCGCCACGGCCGAGAGTTGCACCGGCGGACTGGTCGGCAAGATAATCACCGACATGCCCGGCTCAAGCGACGTGTATGCCGGAGGGTGGGTGACGTACAACAACCGGATGAAAGTCGAACAGCTCGGCGTCGATGAGGCTCTGATCGCCGAGCACGGCGCGGTCAGCGCGTCGGTGGCCCGAGCGATGGCACAAGGCGCCGCGGGCCGAAGCGGTGCGGACTTGGCCGTTGCGGTCACCGGTATCGCCGGCCCCGGCGGCGGCAGCGAAGAAAAACCGGTTGGCACCGTGTGGATCGCGATCGCCTGGCGTGACCCGTCCCAGCGCGACGCTTTCCAAACCGACGCGGTACTGCTGGACCTGACCGGCGATCGCGAGAAGATTCGGGACCGGGCGGCCAAATCAGCGATCCAACTGTTGCGGTTGCACCTGATGGGCCAAACCGATCAGCTTACCTTTGGCCGCCGCGCCGCATCGGCGCAAACCAGGTAGGACGCGGCCGTGCAACCGATCGGCCGTGGAGACCGGACAACAACACCGATGGCTGACACCAAACCAACCGGCACCAGTGATTCACCCTGCGGGCGCATCGACATTCACAGCCACATGCTGCCCGGCATCGACGACGGCTGTGAAAACATGGATCAGGTGCTGGAGTCGATCAAACAGCTCAAGGCGGCCGGTTACGTCGGCTCGATCTGCACCCCGCACATGTACCCGGAGGTTTACCCGCTCAACACCGCGCCTTGCATCGAGATTCTGACGGCTCAGTTGAACGCCAAGTTGGCAAGCGCCGGCGTGGCCTATCGCCTCTGGCCTGGTGGCGAGGTGTGCCTGTTCGACGGCGTAATCGACTGGCTCAAGGTCCACGGCGTGCCGACGCTTGCCGGCTCACGATGCGTGCTAACCGATTTCTGGCAGGATAAATGGCCCAGGTGGATCGACACGGCTTACGACTGGTTTATCGGCAACGGATTTCAGCCTATCCTGGCCCATCCCGAGCGGATACCGGCCTCGAAAGAACTCGACGCCGGCGTGACCCGGCTGATCGAAAAGGGCGTTTGGCTACAGGGCAACTTCCGATCATTCACCGGCGCGGAAGGCTACACCGCCAACCGGCTCGTGCGCCAATGGCTCACCAACGAGCGGTATCAGTTCCTGGCGTTGGACATGCACCGTCCAGAAAGCCTCGATAGCAGGCTCGACGGTGTGCAACTGCTGGTCGAGGAGTTCGGCGGCGAAATATTCGACGAAATGACCATCACGGCGCCACGCCACCTGATTTTCGGCGCATCGGACACGACCCGCGCCGTGTGTTGAACCGTTCCTGCGAGGAGGTGTCTCAATGCCATTTATTTCCATCGATGATTACGAGCCAGTCGAGCTGGCCCCGGGCGCGCGGGCGCGGACGCCTTATGGCAAGCACGTGATGCTGTCGTATCTTGAAATGGACGAGGGCAGCGTCGTGCCGTTGCACTCGCATCCCCACGAGCAGGGGGGCATCATGCTTCGCGGCCGGCTCGAGCTGACGATCGCCGAAGAAACGAGAGTCTGCACGGTGGGCGACATGTTTATCATTCCGCCCAACACCCCGCACGGCGCCCGCCCGGTTGACGGGCCCGCCGTCGTGCTCGATGTGTTCAGCCCCGTCCGCGAGGACTACGCCAAACTGTTCAACAAGTACATCCCCCCGGTTCAATAGCGAGTCGGTCAATCTATCGCCGACGATGCGCACGGGACGAAACACTCACGGCTTGGCCGGCTCGTATGCCGTTTTGAGAAACGGGTTGTCCGCCGGTTCTTTGCCGCCGTAAAACCAGGTCAGGGGCAGCACCTTTTGATGTTGATTCGGGCCGCCGGCCTTCGCGGAGCCGATCAGCGTGGCATTGACCGGGTCCAGCTCGTACTCGCTGTAGGTGTGCGTCACGATGACACGATCCTTGAGCACGTGACAGGACGGATAACTGGCTCGGTGATTGACGGTTTCGCCCACAATAAGCGCCGGATCGCGCTCGAAAGCGGGCTGACCCGCGGGCATGTACATCTCTGCCGGTCGCGTGGGCCCCACCGGACCCGGCTCGACGCGCATCACCTCGTTGTAGGAAATCAGGTTCTGGAAGAACTCCCACACCCGCCCGCCATCGCGGCTGATCGCCGTCGAGACGCGCACGCGGATCAGGCCGCGGCGGATCTCCTGCTCGCCCTCCTGATTCCACACGCAAAGCAGGTGCCCGTTGGGCAGCGTGCGAATCTGCGCAGGACACGTTGGTGAGGCCAGCGGCGTCGGCTGCGGTTTCGTCCACGACTCGCCGTTGTCGTTGCTCCACGCCTGGAACAACCGACCCAGGCCGTTGCGCATCATGAGCAATAGTCTTCCGGGGACTACTTCCGTCACCGAGCACTCGTTGCCATAGCTGAACAACGCATTCCAGTCGAGCAGGATGGTCAACTCGCCGTCCTTGTTGCGCTGCCACGTGCGCCCGTCGTCGTCGGAATACAAGACGTACACGCATGTAAACCGCGAGTCGAAGAAATGCCCCGCCGTCGGCATCCACTGCTGGTCGTTGATCAGCCGGCCGGTCATCGGCTCGCAGATCATGTCCTTCCAGGGATTGCTCTGGCCGAGAAAGTGATACACGGAAAGCACGATGCGTCCCGAGCTGGTGCGCAGGAAGACGTCCTGATAGCTGCCCGTGTTGTACCCGGGCGCCGTCATGCGGACGGGCGGCTGCCAGGTCTCGCCCGCGTCGTTGCTGCGCCAGAAGACGAACTTGGACTGAGCGGGCAGGGTGGCGTAGGTCTGTCCCTCGATGACGTCCGGCACGCGCGCCGCCAGGCCAATCGCGTCTTTTTCCGACAGCTTGACCAGCGAGCACTCCGAGCCGCCGACCGGGTCGCCGTTGGTGTCGCGGAACTGGCATCGGAACATCGAGCCGTAGGCGTTGCGGATGTCCTCGCCGCCCGGTTGGGACCAGGTGATGCCGCCGTCGTCGCTGTGCACCATTGCGCCGCCGAGGCAGACCTGCAAGATCCGACCGTCGTCGAGCGACACGAACGTCGAGTTGTGGCCGTAGATCGACTCGTGAACGGCCAGGGCCTCGTCCGGACGTGTCATAAACGTCTGATTCATCACGAAAACTCTCCTGTCAGGCTTATAGAAACCGCCAGTGTCCACCCTACCACGCTGTGCTGCCAATATCACACGAGCATCGCAGCGGGGTGTTCGAGCAGGGACCTGAGTGTCTGCAGGAACTTGGCGGCCTCGGCGCCGTCAATGACGCGGTGATCGCAGGAGAGGGTGCATGTCATTTCACGACCGACGACAATCCGCCCATCGCGTACGACCGGTTTTTCCAGCGCGGCCCCGACAGCGAGAATCGCTGACTGCGGCGGGTTGATGATTGCTTCGAAGTGATCGACGCCGAGCATACCGAGGTTCGAGAGGGTAAAGGTGCCGTCTGACATCTCTTCGACGGTCAGGCCCGTGTCGCGCGCCTTTGCGACCAACGCTCTGATTTGAGCGTTGATCTGGCGCAGTGACTTGCTCTGTGCATCGCGCAGGGTGGGTACGACAAGACCACCGCCCTTGGCATGACTGATGGCGACGGCAATGCCGATGTTGATCGTACCCGGCTGACGGATCACGTCCTGCTCCCACGAGCTATTGCATACCGGGTGATCGTGTAACGCCATGGCGCAGGCGCGCACGATAAAATCGTTGACCGACAGCTTGACGCTTTCCGCCGCAAGTTGCTTGTTCATGTCCTGGCGAACCCGCAGCAGGGGATCCATGTCGACGGCCACGGTGACAGTGAAATGCGGGATCGTGGTTTTTGATTCAACGAGCCGCCGAGCAATCGTCATCCGCATGTTCGTCAGCGGGATGGACTTCGCCTCGACAGCGGTCGGCACCGGCTTGACCAGCGGGGGGGCGAGACCCGCGTCACCTGCAGCGAGCACATCGCGCTTGATGATTCGCCCGGATGGGCCGGTCCCGGTCAACGCGGCGGGATCGATACCCCGCTGCTCGGCGATCTTGCGTGCCACGGGGCTGATGCGGATTCTGTCGCCATTATGCGGTGGCGTGATCTCGACTGCTTCGGGACTCACGATGTGAGACGGTGTGGAATCCGGCATGGTCGCAACCGTCGCGGCCGGGGCGGAATCCAGCCCATTGACAGCGTCGCCAACGCTCTCACCCTCCCCTGCGAGCACGGCGATCAACTCGCCGACCGGCAGGGTCTGGCCCTCATCGGCGACGAGCCGGGCCACCACGCCATCGTCGAATGACTGCAACTCCATCGTTGCCTTGTCCGTCTCGATGTCGGCCAACAGGTCGCCAGCGGTGACCCGATCACCCACCTGCACCCGCCACTTGACCAGCGATCCCTCTTCCATCGTGTCCGAAAGCCGCGGCATCGTGATTTCAATTGGCATCGTCGGCTACTCCCGTAGGCGTGTGGTCCATCGTCGGTGGATACGCTCGATCATATCATGGCGCCCGGCCTTGCGCCATCAGCGCCGCGGGTCTCCGTAAGAGTCGGGCTGATGTCGACGCCGTCGCGGCGAGAAATCGGTGGATCACAGCGGTCTCGGCCCAGCCGGACAGGGGCATAGCCGATGCGACGGAAGCGTCGGCTTAGCGGCCTTCCAGCAGACGCATCCCCAGAAAATTATTGAGTTGCGCGATGGCCTGAACCTTTTCGATCACGGCCTGGATATCGTACTCAAGCCGATGGAAACGCACATCAATGCCGTCGATGACGGCATAGCTGGCACGTGGGTCGCGGTCCCGGGGCTGACCGACGGATCCGGGGTTGATGATGCATTTCTCGAAGTCGTTGATCTTGTAGCTATCGTCGTCGAGATCGGCAGGCGGATAGAAGTCCGGTTCGTCGGTGAACACACCGGTGATGTGCGTGTGCCCGACGTAAGCGACATGGTCGATCCTATCGAACAGGGCGTTCATCTTCGAAGGCGCCGTGATCACATCTTCGGGAAAGATGTATTCGTTGATCGGTCTGCGCGGCGAGGCGTGCACACACAGGGCGCCATCATGCCGCTCGCGGATACGCAACCCGCCGAGAAACTCCCAGCGTTGGCGGCGTTTCTGGTCGTCGTCATCCTCGTCGAGTTGTGACCGGGTCCAGAACGTCGATGCTTCGGCGCTGGCGTTGAAACTGGTCGGCTCGTAGAGGACGGCAAAGTCGTGGTTGCCCATCAGCGCCCACGTACACCGCTCGATGACCAGGTCGAGACATTCGCGCGGATTTGGCCCGTAGCCGACGATGTCACCCAGGCAGAGAACATGTTCGATCCCGCGCGTCTCAATATCATCGAGCACGACGCGCAGGGCATCGACATTGCCGTGAATATCTGAAATAATCGCCGTGGTCACCGTGTCACCTCGTGCCGGATGCGGAAAACGACTGACTTTAGCAAGCGCGCCGCGAATCTGCCACCGCAACGCCCTGGCCGTTGTGCGATGGGGACCGTCATTCCCAGCCCTCAAAAAAGCCTCGGTCGCCCGGCACGACCTGCAACCGCTCACCAAGGCGCACGCACTGCGTCTGCCACTGCTCAAGCTGACGGCGAAGCGCGGCGACCTCGGCCGGCTCGGGCCCGGCACCGTCGTTGAGCAGGTTGACCAACTCCCTGGGGTCGGTGCGCAGGTCGTAGGCCTCGTCGCCGTAGTCCGGGTCGCGCACATATGAGAACTCGAGCGTTCGAGCGCACTGCACCAGGCCCGGGTGCCGACAGACACCCGCGATACCCTTCGGCAGCGTGTTCTTCAATTTGCCGTGATAATCGCCGACCTGGGCAAACGCCGCGTCGCGCAGCGGGCGTAGCGCGCCGTCACGAGCCCAGCGCACCAGATCGTGGCCCTGGGCGTACTGGGGCGCTTCAATGCCCGCCAGGCCGAGAATGGTCGGCATCAGATCCACAAGTTCAACAAGCCCTCCGATCCGCGTGTCGCGGTCGGCCTCGGCGCCCTGGGGCGGGCAGATAATCAGCGGCACGTGCAGCAAACACTCGTAAAGCGACTCGCCCTTGGTGAACAGGCCCTTCTCACCGGTGTAATCGCCGTGGTCCGAGGTGAAAATGATCCAGGTGTTCTCGAGCAACCCGCGCTTCTGCATAGAGTCGTAGAGGCGTTGCATTTGATGATCGACACAGGTGATCATGCCGTAGTAGACGCCGAGCATCCTGCGGTAGTCATCTTCGGTGGCCCGCTCGGTCTGGTATTCCTGTCGCGCCGTGAACTGCCACGGGGGCCGGCCGTGATCGTCGCCCAGGTCGGGCAGCGGAATCGCGGCCCTGTCGACAATCGTGTCATACGGGGGCGGGACGGCAAACGGCGGGTGCGGATCGTCGAAGGCGACGTGCATGAAGAACGGGCGATCCGATGCCTCAGCCGCGTCCAGCATGCGCAGCGCTCGATCGGCGACCCGGTGTGAATGGCCTTGCTCGGCCGTGCAGGGCGTTGGGCCCGCCGACCAGCCGAACTGACCCGGCACGTCGTACTTGCACCGGTACGCCTGCTGAAGCGGTCCGTATTCGCGCTCGTCCACCTGCTCGTGCCAGCCACGCCCGAGGTTGCGCGGCAACTCGTAATGACCGATCACCGCGGTGTAATAGCCGCCGGCCGTCATCAACTCGGCCAGTTGCGGCAGGTTGTAAGGCGCGCGGTGCTGGTGGCAGGTCACCCGATGCACCAGCGGGTGAACTCCGGTGTGCAGCGACGCCCGCGACGGCGTGCAGATCGAGCTGTTTGCATATGTGTCGCCAAACGTCCAGCCCGACGCCGCCAGGCGATCGGTCAGCGGTGTGTTGATCTGCGCGTTGCCGTACACGCTCGTGGCCGACGCTTTTTGCTGGTCGGCCATCAGCAGCAGAATGTTGGGCGGGCGGGCGATGGCTGGCTCCTGGTGACGGTCGATATTGTAATGGATCGACCGGAAGGCAGGGTGCGATCGTGCGCGTTTCAACGGCGCAATAGCGCATGTCGCGAGATAAACGTAACGCTCACCTTTGCGTCGCGGCTGAATGTTGTTGCGTGCGGCATTACTCGTCCACGCTGAGCACCGCGGCGCTCTCGGCAACCAGGCCGTGATCGGTCGCCCGCATCTGTCCGACGCCGACACCGAATACACCCTTCCATTCGTCTTCCGTGGGAAACCATGCCCTTAACTGTTCGATCTTTCGCTTGCCCGCTTCGTCAATCCCGTGCTGCTCAAACTTGACGCCCTCGTCTTCATCAAGCTCGTCAGAGTCACCCTCGGCAGCAGCCAAACCCATTTCCACATTGATCATATTGAACCAGTACTCAATAGCGCCCATGATCATTTTCGGCACATAGCGGTCGTTATCCGTGATCTGGTAGGCAAGGCCTGATTGCAACTTGATCATCCGACCGGCCTGCCGTACCACGTCGGCGCCGCGCAGGGCCTGCTTGCCTTGTGGCGGGTTGCGCAGGGCGGCAAGCACCTGGTTGGCCACGTCGTCGCCCAATGCCATCACGAGGTGGCCCCGACCCACGAATGCCCCAAACCTTACCGGCGCCTGTTGCGTGGTGCGGATGCCCGCAAACCCCTGCTCGTCGTCGATCACCTCGATCGGCGCCATCCCCGGTTGTAATTGGGCGAGTTTCTGCTTGAGCATGTCGTGCAGTTGCCGCCACAGTGGTTCGTTGGCGGCCTCGACAGTCAATGCCATCCGGCGAAACGCCACGTTGCCCATCGCCGTCATCGCCAACATGACCGATGGGTCCTGTTTCATCTTGTCGGCATCGGGAAATTTCGGCTCGAACTCGAGAAACGTGTAGCGGGGCCCGAGGGTATCTAAGATATCTGGCAACTCGACGCCCAGTGCCATCATGGGTACTGTCTCGGCCATCATGAACTGTTGCTGAACATGTGGGCCCGCAATCTTCACCGCCATTTCCTTGAGCAGCCCATAGGCATTACCCGGGTGGAAACTGAAGTGCGCGTAGTTGACAACCCCGGCGGGCGCCCACTCGACAGGTTGGGACTGCAGCGGTATCTGCTCGATCATTTTCACCACGCCCGTGCGCGGCGCAGGCGCTTCGATGAACATGCCCGATCGCATCACGTTTCCGTCAAGCGTCGCGCGCGCGGCGCCTGCGCCGACGCGATCGACGCCGAGTATCTTCACGATCCGGATCGCCTCATCCTGACCGTGAACCTCCAGCAGCGGCACGAGTTGCTCAAGACTAGCGATCATCTCGAACAAGACCTTGCCACGCGGCATGGCGTCGGCCAGGCCCGGCGTGGCCATGATCTTCGCGGCAAACTCGCCGCCCTCGTCGTTGTGATGCGCCGCCAGAAATCGTGCGGCGACGCCCTTGGCCCGTTCCAGCCCGGTGATCTGCTCGAAATTGATCGGCACATCTTCTTCGTCCAGGCCGTCATCGAGCAGGTCCTCGTTCTGGGGCAGGGTCATGGCAACGACGAACCGGCCGGCGAACCGCGCGATCAGCACGTGCATCCGGTCCTCGGCCGCCACCGGCCCCTGCTGCTCGTCCATCTGTTGCCATACCTCGTCCTGCTGCTGGTCGCCCATCTCCTCGAAACCGTCGGGAAACTCCGGCTCGCGCCAGCGCGGTGAGTGCGTGACCGGCACGATCAGATGAATGATGCGGCGACCGCCCAGTTCTATATCGAACCGCTTGACCCGAGGCTGGTCCTCGGGCTGGTCCTCGATCGCCTGGCCGAGCGCCTTGAGCAGGCGATCGGCCATGTCCGCGCCCGGCTCGAACCAAGCCAACGCGACGAACAACGGCTCACGCCCCTTGCGTGGCTCGGCGACCAACGCCATGCCCATCGGACCGGCGAATATCGACGGCAAGTCCTCCGGCCTGAGGCCGAAACGCCCCAAGTCCTCGGTCATCTGATCCCACCCGTCGCGGTCCATCTCCTTGATCAGTCGTTCAAGGCCGTCGAACCGTTCCTGGCTGAGGATGACCTTGCCCAACTTGGTCTGCTGGCGCAGTTCTTTGAGCATGCCCACGGCGTCAGGCACGTGGAACGCGACCAGTGTCTGTTTCGGCAGGCAATCCCACGACGCTCGCATCTCGTCCGCGGCGGCGCGGGGGGCGATCCATGCGATTACGACGATCAGCAACGCGACGGCGATGTGATGATGTCGTTTCATAAACGAACGCCTTTGTGTTGATTCATTTTCCCAATGACCGGCAGCAAGTGGCCTGTTAGCGGTCGTCATCCTCGGTGTGGCTTTGGCGGTTTCTCCTCGTCGCGACGCTTGTCGCCTTGGCGTGGGGCAGCGGCCTGCTTTCCCTTGAAGGGCGGGGCGAGGTATTTGATCCCATTGCCCGGCTGCGACGAATCAAACAGGTAGGCGCTGCGATTTTTCAGAAAGTCGATCAGGTCCTCGGCCGGTATGCCGAACGCCAACCCTTCAAAAAACGTGGAACCGGCGCAGACGATGCCGACAACCTCACCGCGCATGTTGAAAAGTGGTCCGCTGCTATTGCCCGGGTTGATCGCCGCGTCCGTCTGGATAAAGCGCAGGTGCCCGATGGTGCGCGTGGTCGAGCTGACAATACCCTGTGTCACCGACCGTTCGAGCCCGAGTGGATTGCCGATCGCGAATATGAGATCGCCCTGGCTGATATCCCGGTCGGACGAGATCACCACTGGCCGCGGCCGATAGTCTTTCATCTCCTGCGCTTCCAGTTGCAACAGCGCAATATCGCGCAGCGGGTGGGTCGCCAGGATCTTGACCTTCTTGAACTCCCGCTTGCGGTAGCCTTGTTCCGTCTTGTCGAACAGGGTGACGAAGATCTCGGTTTCGCGTTCTACCACGTGGTAGTTGGTGATAATGTGACCGAGGTTGCTGATGATAAACCCGCTGCCCAACCCGCTGGCAGTCTTGACCATAAGTACGCCGTCGCCATATCGCTCGACGAGTTCGGTCACGGGCGCGACCTTGAGCCGGCCGGTGATGTAGACATCGTGCTCCTTGCCCTGATCGTTGCGGCGGGCGACGTCGGCGCGGTCCACGGAGAGCACGCGCCTGGTGGGGATGTTCACCACGTCGTATCCCAAATCGAGCACCATCCCCTCCTTGCTCTTGCGCAGCAGCGGTGCGGTGATCGACGCGCCGTCGGCCATGGTCACCGTGACGACCTCGTCGCGCTTCGGCTTGCCCGAACCATCGTCCGCTGCCAACGCGGCGTTGGCCCCGAGAAGCACAGACAGACCGACAATGAGAATACTATTCATCACCGATCCATCTCCCTTGCCAGGTAGATTAGCAGCCGGTCGTGACAGATCATCGCCAAGTCCTGCACGCGATCGCCGTCCATGTCCAGGGCCTCGATCAGCCGCGGCTGCCCGCGTGCGCCGCGATCGCCGAAGCCGCCGTAAGGGTATGTCGTGTCGTCGAACACTTTCCACGAGATCAACGGCGCTAGATTATCGTTGCCAAGGCTCAGCACGGTCAACTGATGGCGTTTATCATCGCAGAGTATGACCTCATCGCACCCGTCTCCCGTGATATCGGTGGTGAACAGGCGGTTGACGGTCGGTTCCTTGACCCCGACGGGCCGGCCACGTCGGTTGTCGAAACTTTCAACCAGCTTCAACTCCCATGGTTTGCCCTCATCCAGCTTGATAAGTCGATCATCACCTCGCAGAATCAGCCCGACCACCGGATCGTTGCTCAGCGCCACGCCGCCCGGCAACTTCACCGTCTGATCGAGCCGAGGGATACCGGCGTCGTCTGGTTTAAGCAGGTGCATCCGGTCGCCACCCTGCTCGAGCACCCACGCCTTGCCACCGCCCAACGGCACGTAATGCGACAGGCTCATCCCGTCGGGCAGCATGACCTGATCGGTCGGGTGCAGGTCGTCGCCCAGCCATTGCAATACGCCGTCCGAGATGTGCGCCAGTTTCAGCTTGCCGTCGATCTCGAACAGTCGCACCGCATCGACCTCGATTTTCTTGAGGCGCGCCGGCTGGGTGACTTGCAGTTTGCCACCGCCAAGCACGGCCAACTTCGGGATACGCGCATACTGATCGACAACCATCAGCTTGGTACGACCCAGCCAGGCGACCTTCTCCGCCTTTTTACCGACGCCCTCAAATCGTACCTTCGCCGGTTCCTCGAGTGTCGGCGGCCAGTAGTACAGATCAAGATCGTCGCCGACTTTCTTAACCCACCAGACCGTGCGATCGACCGATCCCAGCGCAAGGATCGCGCGATTGTCGACATCTGGGGATTTCACCATGGGCTTGGGAAAGGTCAGTCGGCCGTTTTCCCATCTGCTGATGTGCAGATCAGCCGCGTCCTTGGCCCACAGCAACAGAGTGCCCGGTTTGGCCGCCGGCGCCGCCACGGCTTTCACGTTGCTGATGATCGGATAATGCTCCGCCGCCAACCAGCCGGTATCGGTCAGCGTGTGCACGAACAGGCGTGGCTGCTTCGGATCGGGAAAAACCACCGCTGCGGTGCCGTCCAGATCGATGCCGCACCAGATGTCCGTTGCGCCGTCAGGCAACGGCAACATCTGCCGATCGCCGCCGGGACTTTCATCGCCGCGCCGCAGCGCGTATCGCTTGGCGACGCCCACCTGATTAGCATCGAGGATAAGCATCTGCCCCGGCTTGTCCGGATGGCTTAGCGCCTTGGCGGCGAGCACCGACTGGTCGCCGACACTCTCGGCGGGCAACAGGTGGTCACCGATGTTCTGGTACCACCAGATCGGCGCGTCCTGCTTGCTGCGCCATTCGACCAGGTCCTCGTCGCCATCACGGTCGAAATCCATCAGCCACCAGTCGATCCGCTTGGCCGTCTCGCGTGGGCTCATCCACTTCGGCTTGGCGTTGTCGACAAGATCGAGCAGTTGGATGCCGTCGTTGAAAGAAATTATCAATTGCGGCTTTTCACGCCCGCGCATCAGCATAAGTCGGCCGACACCCTCCAACTCACCGCGGAGAAGCTCGTACTCGGCGCGTTGCACCCAATTTCCTCCGTCGTCGCGGCCGTACACCAGCACCTTCAGCGGCGGTGAGACCAACACGATGATTTCCTGCTTGCCGTCCTTGTCGAGGTCCGCGGTGACCACATCGCGAGGCAATTCGTCCAGCGCGATCTCCTCGCGCTCGAATTCGAGCGCCATGGGCAGAACATTGGGATCGTCCGGGTCAAGATCGATATGATCTTTGCGTTTTTCTTTATCAAGCCAGCGGAACAATTCGAGCCGGCTCTTGCGTGTATTAATCAATATGATCTGCTGGCGACCATTACCGTCCAGATCCTCGATGTGCATCCGTCCGATCATGCCGTCGAGGCGCACGGTGCGCATGCCTTCCCAACCAAGGAATGATTTTTCCGCACCGGCCGCAATGGGAGCCGCGCACAGCGCAAGAACGCCCCACAGCGACATAGACCTGGTTAAAACACGCATTACGCCGCACCACCAGTTCGCGCTGCCAGATACGGACACCGCCGCAAGGCAGGGCACCCCGACCTGGTTCGGCGGCAGCGAATAAATAAGCATACCGCCGCAGGTTGCGGTGTCAAAGAACGTGCAGTTGCGAATCTGCGAAAGGAAGCGTTGGTTAGCGCCTGTCCGGGGCGGCCACGTAATTCAATTCGAGATAGCGCGCCACGTAGTCGATGATGCTCTTGGCTTCGGGGATGTCGGGATTGGACGTCGAGCCCATCGGCTCGAAGCGCATGTTCTTGAAGCGGGTGACCGCCTCTTCCAAGGGCAGCCCGTATTGCAGAGCGAGGCTGAAAGCGCGGGTGAAAGCCTGGACCATGCCGCTGAGCGTCGAGCCCTCTTTGGACATCTTGATAAAGATTTCGCCCGGCCGGTCATCGTCAAAAAGACCGATGGTCAGGTAACCCTCGTGGCCCATGATCTGGAATTTGTGTGTCGTCGATCTGCGGG
>Ga0310121_10001964_pt1 | contig 20194 bp, 18 predicted proteins | sample CB27_Tmax_986_MG_FD_203504 | JGI IMG/M metagenome (GOLD analysis project Ga0310121, IMG submission 203504) | Marine microbial communities from Western Arctic Ocean, Canada - CB27_Tmax_986 | ecosystem: Environmental > Aquatic > Marine > Oceanic | place: Canada: Western Arctic Ocean | collected...
GAAGCCCTCCAACCCTTGGAATCACGGGGGTTTGGTCAGAACGAAAATGCGTAAAACGTTGATTTACAGCCATGGGGCGATATTCGATAACAAATTGAATCCGCCACAATTGGCAGGGGAGGTTTTGGGGTGGTTTCTGATCGTGCTCCGCGTTTTCGGACGGTCAGACTCGCAATGTCCGCTTTCGTCGAAAGCGGACGTCAAACACCCACCGAATTACAGACGCAGAGCCTCAATCTCGTTGCGTGCAATTTTGACAAAGACCTCGTCAAGGTCCTTACCGGAGAACCGCTCCTTGATCTCGGCAGAAGTCCCTGATGCCAAGATCTTTCCGGAATGGAGGAATAGTATGCGATCACAGACTTCTTCGATGTCCTTCATATTGTGGGAAGTGTAAAGGATGGCGGGGGCGCGTTCGCGTTGGAGGCGGCGGACCAGTTTGCGGACTTTGTCGGCGATGTCGGGATCGAGGGAGGCGGTGGGCTCGTCGAGGAGGAGCAGCTCGGGGTCGTTGAGGAGGGCCTTGGCGAGGTTGACGCGGGTGGATTCCCCAGCCGAGAGGCGGCCGGTGATGCTGTTGCGAAGATGGGTGATCTCGAGCAAGTCGAGGAGTTCGTCGATCTTGGCCTTGTGATTCGGGACGCCGTAGAGGCCGGCGAAGACGCGGAGATTCTGCCAGACCTTGAGGTTGGAGGGGAGGTTGGCGTAGGTGGTGCAGAAGTTGGAGCGCTTGAGAATCTCGATGCGGTGTTTGGCGAGGTCCTGGCCAAAGACGTGGATGGAACCCTCGTTCGGGATGGTGAGGCCGAGGATCATGTTCATGACGGTGGTCTTGCCGGCGCCGTTGACGCCGAGCAGGCCGATCGTTTCCCCGGCGCAGACCTCAAGATCAAGGTGGTCCACCGCGACGAGCTGGTCGAAGTGCTTGGTGAGGTTTTTGACCTGGAGAAGGGGGGGCATGAAGTGAGTCGGTTCCCTAACGTAATTTCAAAAGATACAAGTCTGCGGCCCAACCGCCAGGAAGGGTTTGCCCCTCCTTAATGGCGGAGAGAAGTTGGAGTTCTGGCGTTATCTGACTCCCAGGATGGTTAGAATGTTCCATTAAAATTTCGCGGCGGGACGCCGCGGGAACGGCCTGCGGCGAGACGCCGCAGCTACGGGAGGAGTTTGGCTCGGATCGAATCGGTGACTTGCTTGGGATTTGCCTTGCCCCCGGAGGCTTTCATGACCTGGCCGGTGAGGAAGTTGACGAGCTTCTCGTTGCCGCCCCGGATCTCGGCCACCTTGTCGGGATGGGCGGCGAGGACTTCCTCGACGATCGCTTCGATGGCGCCGGTGTCGGCAGGTTCGAAGCCCAATTCCTTGGCAATCTGGGCGGGGTCGCGGTCCGGAGACTGCCAGAGGGCTTCGAAGACTTCCCTGGCCTGGTTATTGGAGACGGTGCCGGCTTCCACGAGATTGACGGTGGCGGCGAGGCGTTCGGGAGAGACGGGAGAGTCGGTGACCGGGCGGCTTTCCTCGTTGAGGTGCTTGAGGAGGGTGTTGATGACCCAGTTGGCGGTCTTCTTGGGTTTGGCGGAGGAGGACTTGGCGGCGGCTTCGAAGTAGTCCGCGAGGTTGTGATCGGAGGCCAAGACGTTGGCGTCGTAGGTGGTGATCTCGTATTCGGACTCGAAGCGCGCGGCTTTGTCGTGGGGTAGTTCCGGGACGTGTTCGCGCATGCGGTCCACGATTTGGGCGGCACGCACCGGGAGGAGGTCGGGTTCGGGGAAGTAGCGGTAGTCGTGGGAGTCCTCCTTGGTGCGCATAAACTCGGTCACGCCGGCGGTCTCATTCCAGCGCCAGGTGGCCTGTTGAAGGGTGCGGCCGGCATCGAGCTCGTCGCACTGGCGCTCGATTTCGTAGTGGAGAGCGCGTCGCACGGCGGAGATGGAGTTCATGTTCTTGAGTTCGATCTTGACGCCGAGTTCCTTCCGAGCGGGAGGGCGGACCGAGACGTTGACGTCGCAACGGAGCTGGCCTTTTTCCATGTCGGCGGCCGATATGCCGCCGTAGATGAGGATCTGCTGGAGGGTCTTGAGGTAGGCGAAGGCTTCCTCGGGGGTGTCGATCTCGGGCTCCGAGACGATCTCCATGAGAGGGATGCCGGCGCGGTTGAAGTCGATCACGCTGGCGTTGGGGAGGTGGGCGGACTTGGCGACATCTTCCTCGAGGTGGATGCGCGTGAGGGCGACGTTCTTGCCGGGGTTGGCGATGTCTTTCTGGTAGTCCTTGGGGTAATTGTGATCGTAAAGCGGGACGGAGCCGCCAATACACAGGGGGAGATCGAACTGCGAGATCTGGTAGTTCTTCGGCATGTCCGGATAGAAGTAGTTCTTCCGGTCCCACTTGGAGATTTCGGGGGTTTCGCAGTCGAGGAGCAGCCCGGCCAAGACGGTTTGCTCGAGGGCTTTCTTGTTGAGGACCGGGAGAGAACCGGGGAGCCCGAGGCAGGTGGGACAGAGGTTGGTGTTGGGATCCTCCCCGAAGCTGGTCCGGCATCCGCAGAACATCTTGCTCTCGGTGTCGACCTGGCAGTGGACCTCGAGGCCGATCGTGACGATGTAATCCTCGCGGGGCATTTAGCTCAGTATTCAGTGCACAGTGTTCAGTGGACAGACGGGGGTGCCGGGAGCGAGTGGTAGCGGAGGTCCGGGGCGGGGGCAAGAGTGGAGAGCAGCGGAAAGCAGAAGGGACTCCTCTGCTAGTCGTCCTTCTTTTTCTCCTTTTCGTCCTCCTTCTCCTCGAGGAGGCCGAGAGACTTCTCGATATCGATTTCGGCGAGGCTGGAGTGGACGTCGGCATTGTCGCAGGCCTCCTTGATAGGCTTGCTCTGGAGGAGGTGGGAGTACTGGCCGGAATCGATATAGGTTTTCAGGTCCGCGCTTTGTTTGAGGAGCATGGCGTTGATGCCTTCCTGCAGGACGGCCTCGCGCACGTCCTTGTCGGTGGCGGCGGTAGCGACGGCGAGCTTGCTTTCGACCAGGACGGTGAGCTTGGCGAGATTGGCGCGGGCGCGGTCATTGAGAAAATCGGATTTCTCGTGGAGCTTTCCAGGACCGGTGGAGTCGAGGGCGCGCTTGATTTTCGCGAAGAGAGGCTGGGAGACTTTCTCGATCTTGGTTTTGTCGGCGATGGCGGACTTGATCCAATCGAGTTCGGCGAGGGTCCCGATATAGCGCAGGCCGGAGAGGCAGAACCAAACGAAGCCGAACCCCATGATGAGGCCGAGCAGTCCACCGGGCACAGCGAGGTTCTTTTTCTTGCCGTCCTTGACGCTGACGGGGCTGAGCAGCACGCCGAAGAGGGCGCGGGCCACGAAGAAGATGGCGAGTCCGAGCATGATGCCGACCGCGGCTGACATCCAGGGATCGGGATCTGAAATGACGGTTCCGGCGATGGAAGCGCCTTTCTGGAAGCCCCAGAGGCCGGCGAGGATACCAGCGGTGAGCGCGACGAGGCCGAAGGCCATGCGGACCATCCCCTTCACGAGTCCGATCCCGACGAAGACGAGAACGACGACCGCCAGCGCCCCGCTGATCCCGATGTCGAAAAAACTGAATGCTACCATTTCAGGCCGGTTGATGATAAGTTGAGGATTCCTGTCCGCATTGGGCTCTCTGACGAAGCAAGTGGTCGCAAATGACAAGGGTGGACATGGCCTCAACCATCGGCACGGCGCGGGGAAGGACACAGGGATCGTGCCGCCCCCGTCCCTTCAGCTCGGTATCCGAACCCGAATCGCTGACGGTCGGCTGAGAACTCATAATGGTGGCGGTGGGCTTGAAGGCAATCCGAAAGACGATGTGCTCGCCGTTGGAGATTCCGCCCTGGATGCCGCCGGAGCGGTTGGTGCGGGTCCGCACCCGCCCACTCTCCATGTAAAAATGGTCATTATGTTCCTGGCCGGTAAGGAGCGTTCCTGCGAAGCCGGATCCGATTTCAAATCCCTTGGTGGCGGGGAGGCTCATCATGGCCTTGGCGAGATCGGCTTCCAGTTTGTCGAAGACGGGTTCGCCGAGGCCGGGAGGGCAACCGCGGATGACGGCTTCCACCACGCCGCCGAGGGAGTTGCCTTCGCCGCGGGCGGCCTTGATGAGGTCGATCATCTGGTCGACTTTTTCCGGGTCGCCGGTCCGGACGATGTTGCTTTCGATGGTCTCGGCGGTGACGGAGCCGGGATCGACCTCGGCGTGGAGGTCCTTGATGGAGCGGACCCAGGCCAGCACTTCGATGCCGGGGGCGAGGGAATCGAGGACCTGGCGGGCGATCGCGGCGGCTGCGACGCGGCCGATGGTTTCGCGGGCGGAAGCGCGGCCGCCACCCTGCCAGTTCCTGATGCCGAACTTGGCGTCGTAGGTGTAGTCGGCGTGGGAGGGCCGGTATTTGGTGGCCATCTCCTGGTAAGCGGCGGGGCGGGCGTCCTTGTTGCGGACCAGGACGGCGATGGGGCTGCCGAGAGTGTGGCCTTCGAAGACGCCGGAGAGGATCTCGCCCTGGTCGGCCTCGTCGCGGGGGGTGACGATTTCACTTTGCCCGGGGCGGCGCCGGTCCAGTTCGCGCTGGATGTGTTCCTCGGAGAGGGGGATGCGCGGCGGGCAGCCGTCCACCACCACGCCCACCCCCCCGCCATGGGATTCTCCCCAGGTGGCGATTTTAAAGCAGTTCCCGAAGAAACTGGACATCGGCGGCAGTTTAAGCGGGTTTGATATTTAACGCAATGCCGGCGTTTGGGGCCGATCCGAGCATGCGGGGCGAGGGGGCTGGTGGATTGCGAGCCCGGTGCGATGAGATCGAATCCGGGGCGATCATCTCGTTGCGTGCCGGGGCATTCACGAGAATGTGGAGGATCTTGCCAAGCGCGCGAGGCGCACCGCGAGGCGTCTGCTGACCGACACGCTCTGCGACGACTACCGGTATGGTAAGATTTTTGCGGTCCTTCCGGTGAGCCGGAACCTGGTTCGAATCTCGATGAGATGGCGGGAGACCGCGGCGAGGTCGGGGGAAGTTCGCCTGGGATGGGATTGAGGCGACCGGGATCCAGGCCGGAAGGTGCGGCGCCTCCCCGGGCCCGGCCTGAGCGCTTGAGTATTCAAGTGAGCTTTACCTTGTGGAGAAGAATTTGCCTGCTAGCTTATCGCGCAGTCTGGGGTAGCGAACCATGGAAGCTGTTCTCGATTGTCCTGTTCTCGTGCTGAATCGGCTATGGCAGCCGATTCACACCTGTTCTGTACGCCGGGCTCTGAGGCTGGTGTGTCTCGGGCACGCCCAGATCGTGCAGACCGACGGCGAGGCGTGCTACCAGACCCATGACTTGATGTCGTGGGTGGAGCACTCCGCGCAGAACCTGGCGGAGGAAGTGATCCGGACCGTGCGGCTGGCCTTGCGGGTGCCGAAGATTATTGTGCTGGCGATCTACGACCGGCTGCCGCGCAAGGAGGTGAAGTTTACCAGGCACAACGTCTTCCTGCGTGACAAGTTCACCTGTCAGTACTGCGGCGATAATTTTCCGGAACGGGAATTGAATCTCGATCACGTCCTCCCGCGCGACAAGGGGGGCAAGACGACCTGGGAGAACATCGTGACCTCCTGTATCCGCTGCAACACGTGCAAGGCGAACAAGTTTCTCCACGAGGTTAGCATGCGACTCATGCGCAAACCTGCCACCCCGCGCTGGCGTCCCTTGTTCGGTATGCGCTCGGAAGCACCGGTCGACGAGAGCTGGCGGCAGTTCCTGCATCCCGACCGGGAGAAGGTGCGGGTCAGCGGGTAAGGTGGCGGGTTACACAGTGTACAGTGTTCAGTGTACAGTGTTCAGTGTTCAGTGTACAGAGGGCGCAGTCAGAACTGAATGGGGAGCAAGTGGTGCTCACTCGCTAACCTCCGATCAGCCATAGGACGGGCTGGGGCCAGACCCCGAGGACGAGGGTGGCAAGGGTGAGGGAGATGATGGCACAGCGGCTGATGGGGGGGATGACGAGGGCCTCGGCGGACGGCCCGGCGCGCCAGTACATGGACCGGACCACTTTGAGGTAATAATAGAATCCGGCCGCTACTCCCACGAAGCCGAGGCCGACGCCCCACCAGAGGATTTTCGAGGTGGCGGCGGACTGGATGGCGAGTTGGAAGGCAAAGAATTTTCCGAAGAATCCGGCGGTGAGGGGGAGGCCGGCGAGAGCGGCGAGCAGGACGGTGGTGCAGAGGGCGAGGAGGGGATTACGGCGGCCGAGTCCCTCGAAGGCGGAAATCTCGTCGCTGTCTTCCGCGCCCCGGATTACGACCAGGACGAAGAAGGCGCCCAGGGTGATGAGGAGGTAGGTGCCGAGGTAGAAGGAGACGGCCTGGTAGGTGTTCAGGGTGTTCTGGTCGCCGGTGCTCCAGGCCGCGACGGCGAGGAGGACGAAGCCGGCGTGGGCAATCGAGGAATAGGCCAGCAGCCGCTTGAAGTTGGTTTGTGGAATGGCGGCGAGATTTCCGACCAGGATTGTGAGCCCGGCCAGGGTGAGCACGATCATGGTGGTCTGCTCGTGGGTGGCGGGGGAAGCGAAGAAAGGATCGAGGATGCGCAGGGCGACGATGAAGCCGGCGGCCTTGGACCCGACGGAGAGGAAGGCGGTGGTGGGGGTGGGGGCGCCCTGGTAGACATCCGGGATCCAAAGATGCATGGGAACCGCCCCGACCTTGAAGGCGAGGGCGAGGAGGATGAGGGCGAGCCCGAAAAGCAGAGCAGTCGGGTTGGCGGCGAGTTGCGCGTTGTAGAGAGCGGACTGGGGATCAAGGACCGCTGCGATCCTGGCCAGCTCGGTGGTCTGGGTGGTGCCATAGATCCAGGCGATGCCATAGACGAGAAAGGCGGTGGAGAGGGCGCCGAGGATGAGGTATTTCACGCCGGCTTCGAGGGAGCCGACCTGCCGGCGCATGAAGGCGACCAGGATGTAGAAGGTGATCGTGACGAGTTCGAGTGCGACGAAGATGGAAACCAGGTCGCGGGCGGACGCCATCCACATCATTCCGGCGCAGGCGAAGACGGGAAGAGCATAGTACTCGCCGGTTCCGTGCTCGGTGCCGGGATCCACCGTGAACCGGTTCAGGACCTTGCGGTAATCGTAGGCCATGAAGAGGACCAGGATGGTGGTGAGGAGGGCGAGGAATTTGAAGAAGATGGCGTAGGAATCGAAGACGTAGAAGCGGGCCAACTCGGCGTTTTTGGCGGAGGGAGGCTCGGCGAAGTAGAGGGGCAGGAGGAGGAGGATGAGGCCGCCGATCGCCAGGCGCCGGATCAGTTCCTTGCTGGCCGAGGTGCTGAAGGCCTCCAGGAAGAGGAGGAAGAGGCCGAGCAGGACGACGAGGACTTCTAACCAATAGGCGGGCATTGCTGGGTTATTGGTTATTCGTTATTTGTGATTCGGGAGCCCGCGGACCGACCGGGATCCTCTGCCGACTCGGTGGAGCTGAGTTGAGGGCTCGGCGGGGCGGGGAGTTCCCGGGCGGCGCTCTTTCGATCGCCAGGCTTCTCGATGAAGCCGAGGATGAGATTCGGGAAGAGGCCGACGACGAGGAGGACGGTGGCGAGAACGACGGCCGGGCGCTTGTCGGGCGGGGAGAGGTCGGTGGCGTTTTCGGTGGTGGGGGTCGTGCCGCCCTGGAAGATGCAGCGATAGGCGCGCAGCATGTAGACCGCGCTGATGACGACGCCCCAGAGGGCAAAGACGGTGGCGATCTGCACCCACCCGAACTGGGTGCCGGGTTCCCAGGACCTGAATCCGGCGATGAAGACCATCACTTCTCCCGCGAAGTTGGCGAGGCCCGGCAAGCCGATGGAAGCCATGGCGGCGAGTCCGAAGAGAAAGGCGAGGGAAGGGGCGTTTTTGCCGAGGCCGCCGAGGTCGCGCAGTTCGAGGGTTCCGGTTTGGCGCTCGATGCGGTCGGCGAGGCCGAAGAGCATCGCGACCGTGATTCCGTGGCCGAACATGAGCAAAACCGCGGCGGGTTTGGCGATGGGATTTCCGACCTCGCTCCCGGCATCGACGAGAGCGGCGAAGGCGAGGAAAATGTAACCCATGTGCATCACGCTGGAATTGCCGAGGAGGGTATCGAGGCGTTTCTGGCTGATGGTCACGAATCCGACCCAGAGGATATTTCCGAGCAGCAGGAAGATGATGAATTCGAGCCATCCTCTCATGCCTTCGGGCACGAGCGGGAAGAGGCGCAGCAGGCCATAGAGACCGAATTTCTTGAGCACGCCGGCGTGGAGCATGGCGATCGGGGCGGGGGCGCTGGCGTAAGCGGGGGCGGCCCAGGAATGGAATGGGAACAAGGACACGAGGGTGCCGAACCCGACCAGGAGGAAGAGGGCGATGCCGCGTTGCGCATCGGTGGGGATGCTGGATTCCAGGATGGCCTCGAAGCCGAGGTTCTCCGCGCCGGAAGCGCCCACCAGCCAGAGCAGACCGGCCAGGAGCACGATTGATCCGAATGCGAGGTAGATGGTGACCTTCCACGCGATTTCCTTTCGGTCGCCGCGGCCGAGAAGACCGATGGTGAGGAAGGTTGGAATGAGGGCGAGTTCGTGGAAGGCGTAGAAGAAGAAGAGGTCGGTGGCGAGGAAGGCACCGAGGGCGCCGGCCGCGATGAGGAGGATTGCGAGGTACCAGAGCTTGGCGTGCTGGTCTTCACATTTCCCGGAGCGGGCCGCTGCAAAGCTCACGATGACGGAGAGCAGCACCATGACGACGCTCATGCCGTCGTAGAAGTCGAGGGAGAGACTGATGGACGGTTTGCTCAGGACGGGAACGCTGAAGGCGAGGGATTTTTTCACGCCGGTCTGCCAGAGCAGTGCAAGGGTGACGCCCGTGACAAGCATGAGCCCGGTCGCGCCCTGCGCGGTCTTGCGGGGGTCGCTGCCCCGAAGGATCGCGATGATCGCGAAGAGGGGAATGAGAATGAGGAGAGCGGTCATCGTTTAGCGGGCGAAAACGGTGAGATAGATGACGAGGAGGATGCCCGCCCCGAAGAGGATGGCGTAGCGCTGCAGGTTTCCGGACTGGAGGCGGCGCAAGAGGTTACCGAGACCGCCGGTGCTGCGGGCGAGCCCGCCGACCAGGAGACCGTTGATGAGGAACTCATCGAAGAAGTGGACCACGCTTGCGACGGTGTCCTGGAAGAACCCCACGAGCTTGAGGTAGAATTCGTCGAGATAGAACTTGTGGCGGAAAAGCTTGAAGACGGGATTGGAGGCGAGGGGGTCAGTTTCGCGATTGCGGTAGAGGAGGAAGCCGAGGCCGGCGCCGATGAGAACGGCTGCGATGGAGACCCAGAAGACGTGGCTGGTGAGGTCCAACTGGTGGTGGTGATAGGCGGGGGAGAAGGGCCCGGCCAGGAAGCGGAAACCGGCGAAGACGGCGAGGATGGCGAGGCCGACCAACGGCGCCAGCATGAGAGGTTCGACCTCCGTGGCCTTCTCGGCGCCGTGATGGCGGGCCTTTCCGAGGAAGGCCACCATGAAGAGGCGCATCATGTAGAAGGGAGTGAGGACGGCGACGGCGGCGGCGAGCCAGAAGAGGCTGGGGTTATAGTGGCTGGCGGCGGCGAGAATCTGCTCCTTCGACCAGAATCCGGAGAGGGGCGGGACCGCCATGAGGGCGGCGGTGCCGACCGCGAAGGTGATGGTGGTCACGGGCATGCGTTTGCCGAGGCCGCCCATCTTCCAAATGTCCTGCTCGTGGTGGCAGGCGTAGATGACGGCGCCGGAGCCGAGGAAGAGGAGGGCTTTGAACCAGGCGTGAGTGAAGAGGTGGAACATTCCGGCTTCGCCGGCCTCCGCGCCGTGTCCCGCCAGACCCACCGCCATGATCATGTAACCAAGTTGTGAGAGCGTGGAGTAGGCCAGGATACGCTTGATGTCATCCTGCTGGGTGGCCATGAGGGCGGCCAGGAGGGAGGTGAGGCCGCCGATCCAGGCGATGGTCTCGCCGGAGAAGTTGGCGAAGAGCTCGGTGCCGACCGAGAACTGGACCCGAAAGAGCATGTAGACCCCGGCAGCCACCATGGTGGCGGCGTGAATGAGGGCCGAGACCGGGGTGGGTCCTTCCATGGCGTCCGGCAGCCAGACGTGGAGAGGGAACTGGGCCGACTTTCCGACCGCCCCGCAGAAGACCAGGAGCACGGCCACCCCCACCACGGGAGCGTCCAGGTTGGCGGGGAGCGTCATTTCATCGAACACGAAACTGCCGCACAGGCCCCACAGCATGAGGATCCCGATCATGAATCCGAAGTCGCCGATCCGGTTCACGAGGAAGGCTTTCTTGGCCGCCTCGGCCGCGGAGTCCTTCTGGAACCAGTGTCCGATCAGAAGGTAGGAGCTGAAGCCGACCAACTCCCAGAAAATGAACATCATGACAAAGTTGTCGGCGAGGACGATCCCCGTCATGGAGAACATGAAGATGGAGAGGCCGCCGAAATAGCGCGACTTTGCCTCGTCGTCCCGCATATAGCCGAGCGAGAAGACGTGTACGAGCATTCCGACTCCGGTGACGACCAACATCATGCCCTTGGAGAGCTCGTCGATTTGCAGGCCGATCTGGATCGTGAAGGTGCCGGCCGTAGCCCAGGTGAAAGTGGGATGGAGGTTCTCGGCGCCGAGGAGGAGGAGCGAGATCACAAAGGTGGCGACCACCGACGCCACGGAGAGATTGGCGGCAACGGCGGGGTACTCCTTGAGGCGCAGCTGAATCGCGGCGGCGGAGCCGAGCGGGAGCAGGAGGAGAAGCCAGGCGAGGGATTCCATTTCGGGTTACGCGTCCTTGGAGTGCGGCGGTTTCCGCCGCTTTGGATTGAGGGTGGATTGAGAGCGGAGGCGTGTGGGCCAATCGCTGCTTCCGATTCTCTGCGGCGCGATCGAAAGCGGCGAGGATCGACGCACTCCAAAATCGACCTCGCGGTCGCCCTCTCGGTCTTCAGTATTCACCTGCTACCCTCTCATTGAAGTTAAGTCCTCGACGTCGGTAGTCTGGCGGGCGCGGTAGAGGGCGACGATGATGGCGAGGCCGACGGCCACCTCGGCCGCGGCGACTGTGATGATGAAAAAGACGAGAACCTGGCCGTTGTAGTCGGGCAGTCCGTTCGGGCCGGTATTAAAGCGGGAAAAGGCGACGAGGGTGAGGTTGGCGGCGCTGAGCATGAGTTCCAGGCACATGAAGATCACGATGATGTTGCGCCGCAGCAGGACCCCCGCGAATCCGATCGCGAAGAGGAGGCCGGAGATGAAGAGGTATTCCTGGAGACTAGCCATGGGGCGAAAGTGTTCAGTCGGCAGTGTTCAGTGTTCAGACTCCGATGGCTTCCTTTTCATCGAAAGGGCGACGACTCCGACGGTAGCGACGAGGAGGAGGACCCCGACGATCTGGAGCGGGAAGTTGTAGCCGGGGGTCGCGATGGATTTGTTGTCGCCCTTGTTGCCGAACATGGTGAGCCCGATCAGGTTGACGTCGGGGAGGGAGCCTTCGGAGAGGCTGCGGTGGATCTCGGCATTCTTTTTCTCGTCGAATGATTTGGCGGCCTCCTGGAGCGCGAGGGGTTCGGGGTCTCCGTCGGGGACCGCGGGGAGGACCCCGCAGAGCTGGACCACGAACAAGAGGGGGATGACGAGGCCGGCGAGGAGCAGCCCGGGGTGAGAGACCTTCCTCCTCTTCTCCGGCTTGAGGTCCAGCAGCATGATAATGAAGAGGAAGAGCACCATGATGGCTCCGGCGTAGACCAGGATCTGGATGATTCCGATGAAGTAGGCGTTGAGGCCGACGAAGAGGGCTGCAAGGCCGACGAAGGAGGCCACCATCGCCATGGCGCTGGAGACGGGGTTGCGGAACGCTACCAGGGCGCCGGCGCCGATCACTGCCACGGCGGCAAAGAGGTAGAAGAAGGCGGGGTGCACTATTTCAACTCATTCCACTTGTTCACCAGCCCCTTGCGCACTCCTCCGATTTCATAGAGGCGCTCCTTGTGGTTCACCATCTCCTCGCGGCTGGTTCCGGTCATAGCATAGTCCTTGCGCAGGAAGATGGCTTGCTCGGGGCAGACTTCCTCGCACATGCCGCAGTAGATGCAGCGGATCATGTCGATATCGAAATCCCTGGGGGCTTTTTCGACCTTGGCCCAGGGATCTTGGGAGGTGAGTTCACCGGGAATGATCGTGATGGCTCTGGGCGGGCAGATGAATTCGCAGAGCTGGCAGGAGACGCACCGCTCGCGGCCCTGCTCGTCGGTGACGAGGGCGGGGACGCCCCGGTAGTACTCCGGAAGGTGGTCGTCCCACTTTTGCTCGGGGTATTGCATCGTGACGCCGAGGCCGGAGGAGGCCAGTTCTGCGCTTCCCGGCGTTTTGCCGCGGACGGCACGGATGGCGTGCCGAAAGGTAATGGCGAGGCCCTTCAGGATGGATGGCAGGAAAAGGTGCTCGTACCAGCGCAGGGTGGGGCGTTTGACTTTGACGACGGCCATGACGGGAGGGGGAGGGACTAGGTGGGGCGGACTTTGCTCTTGCCCTCCGCCGAGAGGGTGATGAAGAACATGATCGCGGCGACGAGGAGGAGGGTGGGGACCCCGATGAAGATCGTCTTGACGGCTCCGAGGTGCGGAGCGGCGATGATGAGGGCGGCGAGGAAGATATTGAAGAGGGCGAGTTCGAAGAATACCACCCAGCCGAGCTTCATGAGCTGGTCGTAGCGGAAGCGGGGGACGGTCCAGCGCACCCAGATGAAGAAGAGGATGAAGGCGATCGTCTTGGCGAGGAATACGCCGAAATGGATGAAGCCGGCGAACCACTTCCAGTCGCCGTCGGCGTTCTGCAGGAGGGCGTGGTCGAGTCCGAACCCGAGCGACCATCCGCCGAAGAAGACTGTCACGATCAGGGCGGAGCCCACGATCATGGCGGCGTATTCGCCCATGAAGAAGAGGGCGAATTTCATGGAGGAATACTCGGTGTGGTAACCGCCCACCAGTTCCGTCTCGCACTCCGGCAGGTCGAAAGGCATGCGGTTGGTCTCGGCGAAAATCGAAGTGGTGAAGACCACGAAGGAGATGCCGAGGGGAATGAGGAGGAGCCAATTTTGGAGGCTCAGGCCGTCGCCCCACAGAGGGAGGAGGAGCCAGCCGTGCGCGGCCTGGTGAGCGACGATATCGGTCAGGTTGAGCTTACCGAAGACCATGAGGACCGGGATGATGGAGAGACCGAGGGCGATCTCGTAGGAGATCATCTGGGCGCAGGAGCGCACTCCGCCGAAGAAGGGGTACTTCGAATTGGAGGACCAGCCCGCGAGGGTGATCCCGTAGACGCTGAGGGAGGCGATGGCGAAGATAAAGAGAGGGCCGACCCCGATGTCGGCGATCACCAACTGGACATTGCGGCCGAAGACCGTGATCTCGCTACCGAAGGGAATGACACAGAGGGTGATGAAAGCCGGGACGACCGTGAAGGCGGGCGCCAACCAGTAGAACGATTTGCGAACGTGGGCGGGGGTGAGGTCCTCTTTGAAGAGGCCTTTCAGGCCGTCCGCGAGGGGTTGGACCAGTCCGAAAAAGTTGAGGTCCTTCCTGGCGCCGAAGAGAGTGAGCGGGAGGCCGACGCGGTTGGGGCCGACCCGGTCCTGGATGATGGCGGCGACCCGGCGCTCGGCGTATGTCGAATAGGCGACCAGCGGCATGATCACCATGAAGGTGAAGCCGATGATCTTGACGGCGGTTATGAGTAAGGAAGCCCAGTCCATGGCCTAACCCACGATCTCGCCGCGCGCGATGCGGGCGCGTTCTTCTTCGAGGAGCGGAATGGTTTCTCCGGTTTCAGTGATCTGGACCCCGAGATCCCCGATCTTCGACAAGGTCAATCCTGCGAACTCGTCGACCTCGTCCACGATTTCGCGGAAGACATCCTCGAGGAGGTGGCGGTCGGGCTCGTCCCGGGAGAGAGCCTTCCCGAGGTCGCGCGCGATTTCCCAGTCGTCCCTGGCGTCACGCGGGGGCTGAATGGCCTGGTTGAGGCGCTGCAGGCGGCCGGTGAGGTTGACCATGGAGCCTCGTTTTTCGGCGAAGCCGGCCCCGGGCAGCACCACGTGGCTGGCGTTGGCGGTGGGATTGGCCAGGATGTGGTTCGAGACGAGGAGATCGAGCTTGGTGAGGTCCTCGGCCCTGAAAGCGGCCTCCTCCAGGAGGTTTTCGTAGAAGACGACGAGGGCGCGGATTTTGCGGCTGCGCACTCCCTCGCGGATGGCATCGAGCCTGGCGCCGGGATCGTCGGTTCCCCAGAGCAGCTTGGCCCCGGTGGTGTTCGGGTTGCGGTCGGCCGAGATGAGTTTGCGGTCCGACTCACCGGTGCGCGGAACGAGGGCGAGAAGATCGGTCTCGAGCGAGTCGGCCAGCTTTTTGAGGAGGAAGAGTTCCTCGTTGGTTTGGCGGCCCGACCCGATAATGGCCACTTCGCCGCGCTGGCGCCCCTGCAGGCCATCGGCCGCCTGGGCGATGGCGCCGGGCCAGTCGGTCGTCTGGTGCACGGGGCCCTTGCGGACCATGGGCGCATCGAGGCGAGTCCCGGCGTGGAGGTAGTGGAAGTTGAGGCGGTGGCTGTCGGGCATCCAGCACGAGTTGACGTCGTTGTTTTCGCGCGGGGTGACGCGGAAGACTTCGTTGCCGCGCGTCCAGATCACGGTGTTGCACCCGGTGCCGCAATTCGTATCGATACTTTTGGTTTCCTTGAGAAACCAGACGCGCATCTGGAAGCGGAAGTCGTTGGAGGTCAGCGCACCCACGGGGCAGATGTCGGCGGTGTTGAGCGAGTAGTTGTTGTCGAGCTGTCGGCCGGGGTGGACGGTGAGGGTGGTGTGGGTGCCGCGGTCGATGAACCCGAGGACGGGATCGTCTGCGACCTCGTCCATGAAACGGATGCAGCGGCTGCACAGGATGCAGCGTTCATCGTCGAGCCGAATGCGCGGACCGATCTCGACGTTTTTCGGTTTCTTGACCTTCATCTCTTCGAAGCGCGAGAAGCCGCGGCCGTGCTCGACCGAGAATTCCTGGAGGCTGCACTCGCCGGCCTGGTCGCAGATTGGACAGTCGAGGGGGTGATTGATGAGGAGAAACTCCATGACCCCGTTGCGGCACTCCTCGACCAACTCGCCGGTGGTTCGGATCCCCATGTTTTCCGCGACGGTGTTGGCGCAAGCGATGACGGGACGCGGCATCCAGCTGATGTCCTGGTAGCCGTCATGGCCGCAGACGGGATCCTGGCCGGGTGCGGGGCGTGGGGGCATGCCCATTTGCACCAGGCACATGCGGCAATTTCCGGGCGAGGAGAGCTTGGAATGGTAGCAGTAGTGGGGGACTTCCTGCTCTGCCTGGTGGCAGGCTTCGATCATGCGGGTGCCCCTCGGAACCTGGATCCAGGTGCCGTCGATCTGGACATTCACCATGCCCTTTTCGGCAGCGAGGTCCCTGGGAAGATTGTGAGCGGTCGCAGATGCGAAGTCGGCCATAAATCAGCGTCGAACGAGGCCTCCCGTGGAGTTCGGGGCGGACTATGAAGCTCCGGAGCCGGGCCGACAAGCGCACTTTGTGAAATATTTCACAAGCGTTGCCGGGGCCTGATTTGAGGGGTTTTGGGGGGAGGCGCGGAAAGGGGAACGACCGGGGTGGCGGAAGGGGGCCGGGGAACGCAGAGTAGGCCTCGCGGATCACGACGATCCGCCGCAGCAAGGATCGAAGTCCGTGAAGCAACGACCCGCCGGCCTGATTTGCGAGGAGCCCTTCCGGCTCTTTTTCCCGTTGGCGGTGCTGGCCACCGCCGGTGGGGTCGCGCTCTGGCCGATGCTGCACCACGGGTTGCTGTCGATCTATCCCGGCGTGATGCACGCCCGACTCATGACAGTTGGATTGGCGGGCTTCCTGGTCGGATTCCTGGGCACGGCTTTTCCGCGACTGATCGACGCGCCTCCCCTGCGCGGGGTGGAGGTCGTTATCATTCTCGGGCTCTGGCTCGCATCGCTGGCGTTCCACTTCCTGAACCGGACTGCGGTGGGCGACGGGCTCTTCGCCGCGATGATGGTGCTGTTCGTGTTGAGCCTGGCGCTGCGATGGTTGGTGCTGGGGGCCGATACCCCTCCTCCGGGAGGCCCGGTGGCGTTGGTTGGTCTGCTGTGTGGCGGCCTGGCGTCCGGGGCCCTGGCGTGGCGCGAGGGCCTCTGGATGAGCCCCGCCGAATACCGGCTGTCCCATCTTCTTTTGTACCAGGGCATGGCTCTGCTCCCGCTCCTGGGGGTGGCTCCCTACCTCGCCCCGCGACTGGTCGGCCATGGGAGCACCCACAGCCTCGCGGCCTCGCCCGTGCCGCCGTCCGGATGGTGGAGCCGCTTCCTGAGTTGTGCCGCGGCCGGAGTGGCGGTGCAGTTCTCGTTTGTGGTGGAAGCGGCAGGGCATCCCCGCACCGGGATGGCGATCCGGACCGGCGTCATCCTGGCCTATTTCCTTTGCGCGACGCCGCTGGTGCGCCGGGCCCGGACGCTCACCACGTGCGGGACGGCGGTGCGCGTGGCGGTCTTGTGCACCGTGGCGGCGCTGGCCTGGGCCGCGGTGGACCCGTCTCGCCGGATCGGGATTCTGCACCTGTTCTTCGTATCCGGATTGGGCCTGGTGATGATGGGAATCGGGGTGCGGGTGGTCCTCGGGCACGCCGGTCGTCACGAATTGCTGGCGGGAAAGATCCCCTGGTTGCGGGTGGTCATTGGGCTCGTGCTGCTTGCCGCCGCGACGAGGGCATCGGCGGACTTCCTGCCGCGGATTCGAGTTTCGCACCTCGACTACGCGGCGGCGATGTGGGTAGTGGCGGCCCTTCTCTGGCTGGGGAAGCTGGGCAGGTGGTTCCTGGTCCAGGAGCCTGGCGAGGATCCGGGCAAGTGTCCCAAGGCGCGGAATCGAACCAACGAGTCCGTCCCCGCCGTTTCTGCGGAGCTTCCCGAATTGGGCCCGGGCAGGTCTCGGGGAGGCGATGCCTAGCAGCCCACAACCCGGACGCGTCCGGGGGAAGACATCGATGAAACTCAACGACTTATGGCAAGTGTGGCCGGTCAAGTTTCATAGGAGAGGGCGTTGATCTTGATACCGGCGGCGGCGGCGTCCGCGATGAAGGCGTCGGCACGCTTCGGGCTGTCCTTGATGGCGCGCCGTCCTTGGTCGGTGAAGTTGAGAAGTGCGATGAATCGTTTCATGGTTTCTCACTACTGCTGGATCCGGTGCGAATTGCCAGCCAAAGCGGAATCCGGTGAGAATACAGCAGGAAATGCGACTCCCGGGCCGAATGGCACAAGGATAAGAATGAACCTCGCCGCGGCAATCTTGCGGCAGCCGGTGCGGCTGCCCTACAATTCAAGGCCGATTGTAGGCCAGGCGCTCCGCCTGGCGAGCTGAGGTTCAAGCCTAACCTTGTGGCATGCGATTCCCGGGCCCGGGTATTCAATTTCCTCCCAGATCCACGGCTTCGCGCTCCAGAGGGGAATGGTCGTAGCCGCAGGCGAGACACTCGAATAAGTAGCGGCGGATGAAGGGGAGCGGGCCGCCGAGGCGTTCGTACTGGCGGACGTGGACCAGTTCGTGGCGAATGAGCGGTAGGGATTCGTGGTCTTCGGCGAGGTAGATTCCGTAGCCGAGGGTCACTCCAGCAGCGCTGCCGAGTGAGAATCCGACTTTGTTTTCGAGCGGTGCGAGGAGGCCACCGAGCGGGGAAGGGATTTGAGGAAGGGAGAGAATGCGGATCGCGCCGGGATCGGCGATGCCGATCTCAGAGGCGAAGTCGAGTTCGGCGCGACGGAGGGGACGTCCGTGTTTCAGGATGAGTTTTTCCCGGCGGATGATCCAGAGGGCGGCGGGGATGGCGACGAGGAGCGAGATCAGGTCGGCGGCGAGGCGACGAATCATGGCGGGAGGGCGTGAGATTCCTGCGTTCCCGACCGGGAGACGATTTGGGCCCGGCGCTTGGAACGCGCCGCCACGGTCAGACCGAGCTGAGATAGCGCTGCTGGGCTGCCTGCTCGGGGTTGTGCGGAGCTTCCTCGTTCTGTTCCGAAGTTTCCGCTAGCAGCTCGTCGCGAAACTTGTCGACCATGGACTCTACGGGCCAGGCACAGGCCTCGCCGAAGGCACAGATCGTGCGCCCGTCGATCTGGTAGGCGATCGATTTGAGTGTTTCGAGATCCGCGGGAGTGGCCTTGCCGGCCACGAGGCGGTCCGTGATCTTCTTCATCCAGGTGGAGCCTTCGCGGCAGGGCGTGCATTGCCCGCAACTTTCATGGGCGTAGAACTCGTTGATGTTGTTCAGCACCCACGACATCTTGCGCGAGTCGTCCATCACGATGACTCCTCCCGACCCGGCCATCGATCCGCAGGCTGCGAGGGTATCGAAATCGAGGGGGATTTCTACGAAGTCGATTTCCCGCGCTTCGGTCTCCGGGAGGCTGGCCACGTTGAATTTGTCGGTGCAGCGCAAGACCTTGGCGGAGGATCCGCCGGGGATGACGGCCTTGAACTTGCGTCCCTCCAGGGGGCCGCCACAGACATCGTTGAGCAGTTCGCCCATTGTCATCTTGCCGACCTCGATCTCGTAGTAGCCGGGCCTCTGCACGTCGCCGGAGACACAGAGGATGCGGGTGCCGGTATTGCGCGGGGTCCCGATCCTGGCGTAATTCTCGCCGCCCATCCCGATGATGTGCTTCACGTGGCAGAGGGTTTCGACGTTGTTGACGATGGTGGGGCACATGTAGAGGCCCATCGCGGCGGGGAAGTAGGGCGGCTTGATGCGCGGGTAGGGGCGCTTTCCTTCCAGCGATTCGATCAGGCCGGTTTCCTCGCCGCAGATGTAGGCGCCCGCGCCGCGGTGCACGTGGAACTCGCAATCGAACTTGGTGCCAAGGATGTTCTTGCCGAGGAAGCCTGCCTTCTTCGCTTCCGCGATGGCTTCTTCGACGATCCAGGCGGCCTCTGGAAACTCTTCGCGAAGGTAGATGTAGGCCACCCTGGCGCCGACCGCGAAACACGAAATTACCATGCCCTCGAGGAGCTGGTGAGGATCCTGGTGGACGATGTAGCGATCCTTGAAAGTGCCGGGTTCCGACTCGTCGCCGTTGCAGATGAGGTAGACCGGTTTCTGGTTGTTGGGCGGGATGAATCCCCACTTCACGCCGGTGGGAAACCCCGCTCCGCCGCGGCCGCGCAGGCCCGACTTCTTCACCTCGTCGGTGATTTCTTCGGGCTTCATCTTGAAGGCCTTCTTCAAGTCCTTGTAGCCGCCGTCGGCGAGGTACTTCTTGATCGACGGATCCCAGCCCTTGCGGTCGATGTTGCGGAAAATGAGCCGCATTTCCCGCGGGTGCGGTTCCTTTCCCTTGAGATAAGTGACCTTGGCCATCGCTTCGGAGGGTTACTCGTAGTGGGCGAGAAGGCCGGCGGCCCGCTCGGCCGAAATACCTTCGTGGAAGTCGTTATTCACGAGACAGACCGGTGCGGTGCCGCAGGAGGCGAGGCACTCCGCGAATTCCACCGACCAGGTGCCGCAGGGCGAGACCGCGATGGGGTTTTGGTGGCTGGCTTCGGTCCGGTCGATCCCGGCCAGCGCGCAGATCTTGTCCATCAGTTCGTAGCTCCCGCCCATCGCGCAGCTCAGAGTCCGGCAGACGCGAATGTGGAACTTGCCCGGCGCGTGCTGCCGGAGGCCGGGATAGAAGGTGACCACCTCCTCGACCTTGATCGGTTCGATCTCGAGTTTCTGCGCGACCCACTCGATGGCTTCGGGCGAAATGAATCCGAACTCGGCCTGCACGATATGGAGGAGGGGCAGGACGGCGGAACGCTTGCGGTCCGGGGGGAAGTGCTGGATGCGACGGTCGGCTTCCTTCTCGATCCCCTTCGTGATTTCGAACGGCGTGAAGTGCTTTGATCCCGCCGTCTGGTGCGAGGCGATCTGTTCGTCGAGGATGGAGTTGCTCATCTGCAGTTTGCGTGGTTTGCGCCTTTTTGCGGCAGGGCGGATTCAATTTGTTATCGAATATCGCCCCATGGCTGTAAATCAACGTTTTACGCATTTTCGTTCTGACCAAACCCCCGTGATTCCAAGGGTTGGAGGGCT
>Ga0310121_10001965_pt1 | contig 20193 bp, 22 predicted proteins | sample CB27_Tmax_986_MG_FD_203504 | JGI IMG/M metagenome (GOLD analysis project Ga0310121, IMG submission 203504) | Marine microbial communities from Western Arctic Ocean, Canada - CB27_Tmax_986 | ecosystem: Environmental > Aquatic > Marine > Oceanic | place: Canada: Western Arctic Ocean | collected...
CCCCTTCCTCCAGGACGCGCACCGGCGCGACGCGGTGGCCCGCGGGCTGGATGTCTCCGACCTCAACGACGACCAAATGTCCGACGACTACCACTACTACGTCTTCCCCAACCTCACCTTGAACATCATTGGCACGGGCTTCAGTCTCTTCCGCCAACGCCCCCACGCGACCGACCCCAACCGCATGTACTACGACCTCCAGAACTACGTGCGCCTGCCCGAAGGCGCCGAATGGCCGCCACGCCCGGTGCATACGGAGCACAAGCACGGCGAGATCTCGATCGGGCTCACGCTCGACCAGGACTCCTACAACCTCCCCCGCGTCCAGAAGGGGTTGAACTCGCGGGCGTACAAGGGGCTCTTGATCAACTACCGCGAGCGCCGCATCCGCCATATGCACAAGACGATCGACGACTACCTCTACGGGCCCGACCGCTAGCCGGGCCGGCCAGCGCTAGCCAGTTTCCCGGCGCGCACGGGGCGCTCGGCCGCGGAGGACGCGCATGGAGCCGACGCCCTTCCCCGACCTCGTTTCTCCTGCTCCCTCGACTGCTTTGCGGGGCGCTGCCGCGCCCCGCTTCGCGCTCACTCGGCGCGATCGGCGACTTCGATCGGCACAGCGACGTCGACTTCGTTGTCCCGCTCGAAGAGGCGCCGGCAGCGAGCGCGCTGGCGGCCCTGCAGACGATGCACGGCCGGCTCTACGACCGCGATTCTCCCTGGCCCCAGCACCTCGAGGGGTCGTACCTCCCCCCGCGACGTACTGCGGGACTGCAGCCGCGCCGGGCGAAGCGCTCCGGTACCTCGACAACGGCAGCCGAGCCGTCATGCGGTCGGCCCCCTGCAACACCGTTGTCGTCCGTGCGACGCTGCGCCAGGCGGGCGTGCCGCTCGCGGGGCCTGAGCCCGCGACGCTCGTCGACCCGCTGGCTATCGAGCCCCTGCGCGGCGAGATCCTGGCAGCGATACGGGAGCGGGGCCGCGCCATCCCGGGGGAGCGCAACCTGTACGAGAACCGCTTCTACCAGGGGTTCATCGTCCTCAGCTATTGCCGCATGCTTCGCGACCTCAAAGCAGGGAAGTTGGGTTCGAAGCGGGCGGGCGCGGAGTGGGCCAAGGCGCAGCTCGACCCGTCGTGGTCCGGCTTGATCGATCGCGCTACGCCCGAATCCTGCCGTCTCGGTTCGCCCGCCGCCCGACCCGGACGACTTCGAACGAACGCTCGAGTTCGTCGAGCTCGTCGTCGACCTGGGTGCGCGCTTCCACCCAGCTCCCCACCGTCGCGTGACCGCGTCGCGCGTTTCCCGCGGCAAGTCCGCGGGGGCCGTCCGGTAGGCTGGGCGGAAGACGGATGAGCCAGCTCTACGACGCGATCGGGATCAACTACGCGAACCACCGCCGCCCCGATCCGCGCATCGCGGCGGCCATCGACGATGCTCTCGGCGACGCGGAGCACGTGCTCAACGTCGGCGCGGGGACCGGCTCCTACGAGCCGGCCGGCCGCGCGGTCGTCGCAGTCGAACCGTCACGGGTGATGATCGATCAGCGCCCTGGCGGTGCGGCGCCGGTCCTGCGGGCAAGCGCATCGATGCTGCCGTTCGGGACCGACAGCTTCGACGCCGCTACTGCCCTCATGACGATCCACCACTGGCGGGACGTCGACGGCGGCCTGCGCGAGCTTCGCCGCGTTGCCCGCGACCGTGTGGTCATCTTCACGCACGAGGCGCTGGCGGGACGATTCTGGCTGCACGACTACCTCCCCGAGTTGCTCGACCGCGCCCAAGAGGGGTTTCCCACGCAAGAACGGATCGAGGCGGCGCTCGGTTCTATCGACGAATATCCGGTGGCGATTCCCGGAGATTGCCACGACGGGTTTCTCTGTGCCTACTGGCGCCGGCCCGAGGCCTACCTCGACAGCGATGTTCGCGCCGCGATCTCGGCGTTCGCCCAATTCGGCGACGGCCCGCTCGCGGGCCTCGACCGGCTCCGCGACGACCTCGCGTCGGGAGCGTGGCAGCGCGAGCACGCCGACCTGCTCAGCGCGAACGAGATCGACCTTGGCTACCGCCTCCTCATATCGTCAGGATGACCGCGCCCCTTATCGCCCATCTGGCGGACCACTCTGGCGAATCAGCGCCGGCGAGGCGGCAGGTGGCCGAAGTAGAGGACGTGCCGGCTCCCCCGGCGAACCCCGCCGCGGGCGCGGGTCCGTACCACTTCGGGCTCGAAGCCCACGCGGCGTAGCCGTTCCTCGAACCCGGGGCTCGGGGAGGCGGACCACACGCCTAGCGTCCCGCCCGGGCGGAGAGCGGCCTGCAGGGTTCGCAGGCCCGCTTCCGAGTAGAGCCAGCCGCTCTCCGAAAGCATCGGCTCGGGGCCGTTGTCGACGTCCAGCACGATCGCGTCGGCCGGGGTCGGTCCGGCGCGCAGAAAATCCACGACGTCAGCCGTCACGAGCGACGTGCGCGGGTCCTTCAGGGGATGGTCCGCGAGGTGCCCCAAGGGCCCGCGGTTCCATTCGACCAGCCCCGGGACCAACTCGACGACGGTGACCGAGGCATCGCCACCGATGGCATCGAGCGCCGCGCGCGCGGTGTAGCCCAGGCCCAGCCCGCCCACCACCACCCGTGCCTCGCTCACCCCCGCGAGGGGGCCGCAGGCGTGCGTGGCGAGCTCCTCTTCCGAGCCATGCGCCCGGTCCGACATCACGACCTCGCCGTCGAAGCGGACCACCATCTGGCCGGCTTCGCGGTGCAGGGTGACCAGCGCCCCGTTCGGGGCCGGGCACTCGGCGATGAGCTCGCGGCGTTGCATCCCTCTCAGTATCGCTGCGATCTCCGTCCGCGAGCGAAGCCACGGCCGCGGACGGGGGGTCTAGGACGGGCGCGCCGCCTGCTCGCCCCACGTGTCCCAGTGCACGACCTCGTCCACCGGCACCCGCTTCGGTTGCGAAAAGCGACCCCGCACCGGATAGCCCAAGGGGATCACGGCGCAGCCGTTCGCACCATCGGGCAGCTCCAGCAAGCTGTTGAGGTCGGGCCCGGTCCCGAACGTCGTGAGAGGCGCGCCGATCCCGTGGGCCCGCGCTGCAAGCGCGAGGTTCTGGATCGCGCCGAAGATGAAGCCGCCGTACAGCAGCCCCATCCGCGTCGATTCCGGCAGCGCGCCTACGCCCGTGAGGACCGGCACGACGATCACCGGCACCTCCTCGAGGTGGTCGGCCATGTAGGTCACGGAGCGGAGGCCGCTCGCGTCGAGGCCGGTGTCGGCCTCGACGACGTTCTCCCAGTTCCCCACCTGGACGCGGCCGCCCTGCTCGAGTTGGGCGGGATCGGCGCGTCCGTAGGTCCCTTCGAAGGCCTGCTTCCACCAGCCGGCGATCTGCCGCTTCTTCTCGGCATCGCGGACAACGACCCAGCCCCAGATCTGCGAATTGCCGCCGCTGGGCCCGCGGATGGCCGCGTCGAGCAGCTCCCACAGGATCTCATCCGGGATCGGGTCCGATCCGAGGTAGCGGCGGGCGGGCGTGGAGTGGATCGCATCGAGGACATCGAGGGGTTCTCGTTCGGGCATCTTGCTCCTCCAGGGACGGCCTCGGGCCCAGCTGTGTTGTGCTGCGCAGGGTAGCGCTCCTAGCACGACTCCGCCGCAGTCCGCGCCTCCAGAGATCAGACCAGCGAGCGCCGCCGTTCGCCCGGACGCCTCAGCAGCCTCAGCTCCGGCGAGTCCCTGAGCGCGATCTCGCCCCAAAGGCTGACCGATACCGGGCCCACGGTGGAACTGGCAACAGGAAGGCGTCGCGCTCCGGTCCGGCGCTGGTTAGGCGCGTTTGAGCTCCATGTAGCTCGCTCCCGGATCGTGGCCGACGAACGTCTTCCCGAGTTCCTCGAGGTGCCGCCAGGAAATCAGCGCATGCGTCGCCGCCTGCTGCGCGTCACGAAGCTTGCGCTCGAGGGGGCTATCCATCCGGCTTCCCGTCGTGCCGGCGGTGTTGTTCATGATTCCCACGGCGTGACGCGTCGCCTGCGCGGCGTGGGCGCAGGCGAGATACGCAGGCCAGAAGTACTCCCACTCCGGCTCCAGGCGCCCGCCCTGTGCGGGTAGCGGGCCGAGGTGCGCCTCGAGCGCGTCCTGCGTCTCGAGCACGAAGGCGCGCGCGGCCATCTGCGTCGCCTGGGCCTCGCCGATGCGGTAGTGGACCTGGGGCTGATCCTTGAGCGCCGCGCCGGCCCCCCAAGGCGTCTTCGTCTGGGCGAGCTCGATGAACGAATCGATCGCACCACGACAGACACCCAGCGCGACCGCCGATTTGTTGTAGACCGCGTGGGTCGGATTGCGATAGGTCGGGTTGTCCCAGGTTTCGCTGGGCGCCAGCGCCCGCGCGGGGAGGAGGTGCTCGGGCGGGACGTAGCTGTCGGTCATGCGCACGTCGTGACTGCCGGAGCCGCGCATGCCCGCGGTGTCCCAGGTATCGACCACCTCGAATTCGCCCCGCGGCACCATGAACGAATTGGGCGCGCCCTCGCCGGTGGCTTCGTCCACGACGACGGGGGACATCACGAAGTTCCAGGTGGCGTTGTGGGAGCCACTCGCGAACGAGCCCTGGTAGTTCAGCCGCCAGCCGTCACCGTCACGGCGGGCCGTGCGACCGGGGTTGGGACCGTTGGGGGGGCCGAGGCCCGAGCACACGAGTGCGTCCCAATCGTCGAAGATCTCGTCGGCGAGTTTGCGGTCCATGCGGCGGATGATGAGGGCATTGATCTCCGAGTTGATATGCGTGCACCAGCCGACCGAGCCATCGATCGCGGAAACCGCCTCCACGTTCTCGATCTGCGCGCGTGCCGTGACATCCTCGCCCCCGAGCTCGGCGGGCAGGGCGAAGCGATAGAAGCCCTGGCTGGCCATCTCCTTCGAGGCCCACGCGGGCAGGTGGCGGAGTTCCTGGGCCTCGTCACCGGCCTTGCTCAGCAGCTCTCGCATGCTGGCGATTCGCTCCAGCATCGGCGTCTTCTTGATCTCGTTCTGACGCTCGATTGTCGCCGGACTTACCATCGCGCTCACCTCGTTTCGCGTTAGGCCGCGGGTGCGGGGCAGCTGCCGGGCGCGCGGGGCGCTGATGATACGCAGTGCCGGGAGGCGGCTGCACGCCGCCGGTGCGCCCTCACGGGCGCACCGGCGGCGCGTCCGCCGAGCGGCCGGGTCGAAGTTGGTTGCGGCTATGCGGTGGGACGCGCAGTGACCCCGCCGGTCTTCGTCCGCCAACGCCGCTCCCCAGTGGGGCGAGCTCCACGAGGGGGGCCGGGCCTCGGCGAGGCGCCCCGTCTGGACTAGAAAGCGGGGTTCCTGAGGTAGTCGCGGTAGCTCATGCCCTGCTGATCGCGCGCGGAGAGGGTGGGCGCCTCCAGCGGCCAGGACACGTCGATCTCAGCGTCGTTCCAGGCGATCGTGCTCTCGGACGGAGGGTCGTAAAAACCGGTGCACTTGTACTGCACCTCCGCAGAATCAGAGAGGGTAAGGAAGGCGTGGCCAAAACCGGAGGGAACCATGAGTTGGCGCATGTTCTCCTCCGAGAGCTCTATCCCGAACCACTGACCGCATGTGGGCGAAGCGATTCTGAGATCCAGCGCGACATCAAAGATCGTCCCGCGTGTGCAGCGCACCAGCTTCCCCATCGGCGCCTCCTGGGATTGGTAGTGAAACCCGCGGAGAACGCCCTTTGCGGACCTTGAGTGATTGTCCTGAACAAAGTCGTAGTCGATACCGGACGCGGCGTACCTCGCCTTGTGGTACGCCTCTATGAAGAAGCCTCGCGCGTCGGTGAAGAAGTCCGTGTCCACGATCACGACGCCCTCGAGGGGCGTCTCGGTGACCGTGATGTCCACGGTTAGACTCGCGTACTCTGCTGCGTTGGCTCGGCAGCGGGCTCGGCTGCCAGCGGCCGCGCGGCCGCTGGCCCCTCGCCGTCAGGAGCCGGGGGACTATCGACAGGCTCGAAGATGTTCCACATGGCGCCATATGCGCTCCGCGCAGACTGCAAGAGCTCCATCCACGCGATGTTCTGGTATTTGGGGTGCCCGAGCTCCTCGATTGGCGTTGATCCGTACATCTCGATGAGTGCGGCGACCGCTTCACTGGGGGTCGTGGGGAGCGCGAGGTCGAGGCGGTCCTGGAGCTTGTTCCCGAGGCAGCGGTAGTTTCGCACAAGACTGGGTTCGGGCCCACGCACGATCTCCACAGGCCTTCCGAGCTGACCGAGCGTCTGGGCCACCTCCTCCGCCAAATCCCGAATCTGATAGCTGCGGTGAACGACGTTGAAAATTTCGCCGGCTACGAGGGAGCTGGGCGCCTCGAGGCAGGCGACGTGCGCCTTCGCAAGATCCTGCACGCCGACGAGCGGGCGCCACGCCCCGCCGTCGCCATGGACCACCAGCCGGTTCCGGATCAGCGCTTCTTTCACAAAGGTATTGACGACGAGGTCGAACCGCATTCGCGTGCTAAAGCCAAAGGCGGTGCCCTGGCGCAGCACTACTGGCTCTAGTCCCTGGGCCGCCGCCTCGAGCAGCGCAATCTCCGCGTAGTGCTTGGCAGTCGCATAGGCACCACGTGGCTCGAGGGCAACCGTCTCGTCGAGGTCTTTCTCACCGTCCGACCCGTTGTACACGGAGCAGCTGCTCCCAAACACGAGCCGCGTCACGCCAGATTCGAGGCATAGCTTGGCTAGCCTCTCAGTGGCCAGCCGCACCGGGGCGGATGCGCCCTCACTCTACCTATCGGCGGACGGAGGCCTTCCGTTGCTCCCGCGGGCGCTTTCTGGGGGCGCTGCGGTGTCGATGCAGGGGTCTTCCCCAGGGGGCCGACACGCAAACCATCGACCCCGGCGCTAAGAACGGGTAGGCGCCGATTGCCGTGCGCCGAGCAGCCGTGCGAGCGCTCCAGGAGCGAATAATTGGGGATCGCCACTCCCCCGCCCGGCTTGAGGACCCTCGCCACCGGCAATCCAGGAGCCCATTCCCATGGGCTGTGAGAGTGGTAGCGCGTAGGGGATTCGAACCCCTGATCTCCGCCTTGAAAGGGCGGCGTCCTTGGCCTCTAGACGAACGCGCCACGCGTGCCCATCAGTATACCGACGCTGCCTCTGCTCGCCCGGTAGCCTGCTTAGCGGAAGGGGTTCTCATCGCCGGCGGGGAGCGGGCCGGGGCCTTCGTCGAGGCCCAGCAGTTTGAGGCGGGCCTCGTCGTAGGCCTGCTTTGCGCGGGCCTCGCGGTTGAGCAGCCCCTTGAGCCGGTCCGGGGTCATCGTCTCCCCTTCGAGGAGCACGGCGTGGACGCCTTCGAGGTGCTTCATCCAGCCTTGCCAAGCGTCCCGGTACGCTTTCACCGTGGCTTCGTCTGCCATATTCGCCACCACCTTGGGCCATCGGCCCCGCCTCGACTCCGGTGCAAGCGGTGCCGATGATCGCGACGAGCAGGGTCTGGGCCCTGCTCGCGGATTCTCGCGTTGGTAGCGCATAGGGGATTCGAACCCCTGGTCTCCGCCTTGAGAGGGCGGTGTCCTAGGCCGCTAGACGAATGCGCCGCGAGCGTCAGCGTACTTCAGCCCCAAACCGGCGAGCAAGGAGCGGTGAAACGCATGATCCGTCCCCTTGGAGCACCGCTCGCCGCGCTGCTGCTGGCCCTCGCGCTGGCTGCCTGCGGCTCCCGCGATGTGGAGCGGGAGACCGCCGCCGCAGCGCCATCGAGTACGTCTACGAGCACGCCCACCGACCCCACCCCGGTCCCCGCGAACGCCACCCGTCCGCCGGCGGCGACGACTCCTGAAGGGACACGCCAAGCCGGGCCGTCGCCCACCGCGACCGTCCCTCCCCTCCCCGAGGCGCTCCAGACCATGCTTGCGGACGTAGCCGAGGTGCGGCAGCTCGAGGTCCCACCAGCGTTGCGGGCCCTAACCATTCCGCGTGCCGATCTGCCGGCCTTGCTCGATCGCCTCACGAGTGACGATGAACGCGAGGACTACGCGAAACTCACGACGCTTTACCGGCTGCTCGGCCATCTCGGCCAGGACCAGGACTACGGCGCGATCTTCGACGAGTTCGGCGCCGAAGCCATCCTCGGCCTCTATTCGCCGAACGAGGACACGCTCTGGGTCGTGACGGAGAGTGCTGACGAGGGCTTCGAGGACCTCTCCCGAGGCGAGCTGGAGACGCTCGCGCACGAGCTCGTTCATGCCCTCCAGGACTATCACTTCGCCCTCGATGAGACCTTCGATCTGGTGGCTGGGAACCTCGACCGCGAGCAGGCCTGGACAGCGGTCGTCGAGGGCGACGCTGTTACGCACGAAGGGCGTTACTCGCAGCGCTTCCTCTGGAGGCCAGGCGTGGGCCGGGCCTTCCTCCTGGGTGGCCTCCCCCAGATAGGGAACGTCCCGATCTCGATCGTGCGGGAGCTGCTCTTTCCCTACACGACCGGAGCGGCATGGATCCGGGACGTCCTCGCGGACGAGGGCATCGAGGCGATCGACGCGCTCATCGTCGACCCGCCGGCGGCGACCTCGCTCATCCTCCATCCCGAGCTCCGTGCGGCCGGATGGCAGCCAGAGCAGGTGGTGTTGCCCAGAATCGAAGCCGCCCTCGGACCGGGCTGGGAGCGCGAGTCCGGCGGCACCCTGGGCGAGTTCCACCTCCAGAACTACCTGCGCCTGCAGACGGGTTCAGGGACCGCGAACCGCGCTGCCGAGGGCTGGAGCGGTGATCGCTACGATGTCTACACGGACGGCGAGCGGAGCGTGATCGTGGCGCGGTTGCGCTTCGTCGACGAAGAGGAGACCGCAGAGTTCGCCGAGACCCACCGTGACCTAACCGTCGCCGCGGCGGGGATGGTCATAGAAGCAGGAGCGCTGACGCTGGCCGCGCAGTCGAACGGGAACGTCGTCGCACTGCTGGAGCCACGGGGCCGCGACGTGTTCTTCGCGATCGGCTCAGATGCGGAGGCAGCGGAAGCCGCCCTCGGAGCGATCCTCGGGGGCTAAGCGCCCGGCTCCCCCTCGAGATACGCCGCCAGGCCCGAGTGCAGCCGCTCGCGGGTGAAGCCCGCGGATTCGAGGTGCGCCAGATACTCCTCGATCTGGCGCCGGCGAAGCTGGGTCAGCGCGGCTCCGCCGGCGGCCAGCCCCTGCTCACCCCCGCCGAGGAGCAGCGCCAGCGGCTCACTCACGGCCGCGTCGCGCCACTCGCGCGCGAGGCGCACCTCCGCCTTGCGGAGGTAGCGGTTCTGCTCGGCGCGGCGGTCGGGCAGCTTTTCGAGGAACGACGACAGTCGATCGATCTGGTACTCCATGATGCGTTCGCGATCGGCTGCTACGAACCGGTACAGGTCGCGCTCGAGCTGGTTCTGGGCGAAGTCCTGCGCTGCGCCAAAGAGCGTGAGGAGGGTGCTGTCCTGCACGAAGAGATAGGCCATCAGCTCGGGGAAGGTGCGGGCTTCGATGGCGCCCCGGATGAAATGACTGGGCGCTTGCAGCCCGAGGCCACCCCCGTTCGCGAGCGCACGCTTGCGGAACGCCTCCGCGTGCCGGCCGAGGTCGTAGATGACGCTCCCGAGGAATAGCTTCACCTCCACGAAGCCGTAGCTGATCTCCGGGAGCCAACGGCCGAGGACGGTCGCCTCGGCGTAGGCACGCTCGCTCTGCTCGGTCAGCAGCTGGCAGATCGCACGCTCGATTTCGTCGGGCAGGGCTTCGAGGCTGCGCCAGCCGAGGTCGGTGGCGGCGGCCCAGCGGTCACGGATGGCGCGCTCGTAGAGGCTAGGCGCGGAGTCTGTCCAGACGATCGCCTTCTCGAAGATCGTGTAGCCCATGTCCTCCTGACCCTCGGCCGGGTGGGAGCCGCGGGCGATCTCCGTGCGATTGGTCCAGACGTCCGGAATCTCACCGTAGGACCCGACCATGACATCGCCGATCTGAAGCCCCATCTCCGCGTCCGAGGGCGTGCCCCGCACCCCCCATTCGGTAGGCGCAGTCATCCAGTCGAGGCTGGGGTTGCTCCGCTCCTGATCGAGAAATGCCTTCGCTTGCGCACCCCCGACGTTCGTCTGGAGCGCGCCCAGAATCACCTGGAGGGCGTGGCCCTGGGCCAGCGCCCGATCGATCAGGCCATCCTCCCAGCCGAGGTCGCTCGCCTGCTGGCGCACCGAGTCCGTGATCTCGGGAGGCGCCTCGCCGCTCGCCACGCGCTAGGCGTCGGCGAACTGCGCGAGGGCAGGGCCCAACCGCTCGCGGCGATCGCCGAGCCCGGCCACGTCGAGGCGGTGGAGGTACTCCTTCACCTGACGCTTGCGCAACAGCAAAAGCTTGGCGATACCCTCGTCGAAGCGTCCCTTGCCGCCCCCGAGGAGCAGCGCGAGCGATTCGAAGACGGGCGGGAACGTGACGTCCCCGCCGCCACCCGCGGCCGCCTCGCCCTCGGCCTTGTCGAGGTAGTGGTGGATCTCCTCGCGCCGCTCCGGCGTCTCCGTGAGCACGTGCTTGAGATGCATGACGCCGAAGGCGAGGTGGCGCGATTCGTCCTGGGCGGCCATCCGGAAGATGCGCTTGTCCGCCTGCGTCGGGCCGATCAGCTCGCCCATGCGGAACATCGACTGCACGAAGCCCTCGGCCTGGACGTGCATCAGAACCGACATCTCCGTGAAGTCTTTGGCGTCGAGCAGGTTGCGCAGGCCGAGCGCCGCCCCCTGCGCGAGCATGCCGCCACCGTTCGCGAGTGCGCGCTTGCGGAAGACATCGGCGTGGCGTGCCTCATCCATGATCTGGGTCGTGAGAAAGAGGCCGACCTCGAACTCCTCGCCGCTGATCGCCGGCAGCCACTGGCCCGGCACATCCCCGGCGATGAACTCGACTTCGGCGAGCATCGTCGAGAGCTGGCACATCGCCCGTTCCGTCTCATCGGGCAGCTCGTGCAGGGTGTCCCAGGGGATGTCCCGCGCCGAGGACCACTGCCGCTGGACCGCTTCTTCGTAGAGCGAACGGCACTGATCCGCCCACACGTCGGCCCGCGTCTGGTAGCTGAGCCCCTGCCTGAGTGCGCCTTCCCGTGGCTTCGCGCCGCGGAGGCGGGAGGTCATGTCGCGCGGCGCCTCATCCCGTGAGGCGTAGGGGCCGATGTCGATCGCCTCGAGCGTGAGCCCCTTGTTGGTGGGCTCGGCGGCGGTCGGCTCGTCGTAGAGGTCGAGCCATGAGAGATCGAGTTCGCCCGTTTCGGGTGCCGCGCTCATCGAGTCCTCGCCGGGGGAAGTCCCGCTTCGGAGTGTAGAGAGCGCGGACGCCGAATTGAAGGGCCCGTCACGCGTGCGATCAGGGCGGACCCTTGCTGAGCGCTGTGCGGCGCCCGCCGATCACCAGGGCAACGGAGTTCAGGAGAGCGCAAGAATGCCTGCATCGACCGAAGGGTGCCCGTACGAAGCCGAGAGCCGCGCGGCTCGTTGCGAGAGCTGCTACGAGCAGTCCGGGGCGCTGCCGCCCTGCGTAAAGGGCTGGCTCAACGCGCGCCTTCAGCAGCAGCAGCCGATCCCGCTTCGCGAACCGGAGCTCATTGAGCGCCGCGCCGCCTAGCTCCCGCGCGCGCCGCTGCCGATCGAGCGACAGCGGCGCGGCGGCGTGGCACGATGGCCGCGTGCCGAAGCAGGTCGTGAACGTCGCCAGCGACGACTACCTGAGCGCGATTTATCGCCTGAACCATGACGAGGGCGAGAGCGTGATCGCGGTGCGCCTGGCCGATCGCCTGGGCGTGACGCCGCCGTCCGTCGCGGGCATGCTTAAGCGGCTGCAACGGGACGGCCTCGTCGCCCTGGACCGGCGCAAGGTAATCGTGCTCACGCCCGAGGGGCTGCGCCGCGCCGAGCGCATGGTGCGCCGCCACCGTCTCGCGGAGTGCCTGCTCACGAGCGTCCTCAATGTGCCCTGGTGGCGCGCCTACGAAGAGGCGCATCTGCTCGAGCACGGCATCTCCGACGTCACCGAGCCCCACCTCATCGAGACGCTCGGGAATCCTGCGCGCAGCCCCTTCGGCTACCCCATACCCGGGCTGGCGAGCGCGGAAGCGCTCTCGATGACGACCCTGGCAGACGTGCCGGAGAGCACCACCGTCGAGGTCGAGCGGGTCTTCGAAGAGGACGAGCGCCTACTGCAGTTCTTCGACGCCGAAGGAATCCGCCCCGGCCGCCAGGCGATGCTGGAGTCGTCCGCCCCCTATCGGGGAACGGTGACGATCGGGGTGGAAGAACGTTCGATCGTGCTCGGCGGCCAGGTGGCCGCACGCGTCTGGGTCGCGCTCCTGTGATGGACGCCTAGGTTAGGACAACAGGACCCCGCACGACCCCTAGCGAGCGGTTCGTTTCGATCCGACAGTAAAAGGGACATGGAAAACGATCGATCGGCCGCGGATGTGGGCGATTTGCGCGTTTTGGTCGTCGAGGACGATCCCGAGCTCGCCCGCACGATCAGCGCTCTGCTGGCCCGCCACGAGAGTCATAGCGTCGTGGCCAAGGATGGCCGGACGGCGCTCGCGATGATCGAGGCGAGCGCAGAGCCGTTCCACGCCATCACCTGCGACATGGGCCTGCCCGACATCCCCGGCCTCGAGGTGATTGCGCGCGCGCGCGGGCTCGCGGCCACCACCGGCATCGTCGCGATCACCGGCGTCGTCGACGTCGAGACCGCCGTGGAGTCGATGAAAGCAGGCGCCGACGACTTCCTCGGCAAGCCGTTCGAGGCCGAGGTTCTCTGGCACATGATCCGCAAGGCGGTGGACGGCCGCGCCCAGCGTGTCGCTGCCGAACACGCCGCGCTCTTCCGCAAGCTCGCCTACACCGATGCGCTCACCGACCGGCCCAATCGGCGCTTCATCGACGAGTTCCTGAACGACAGCTTCAAGCACGCCAGCGCGCCCGGGCAGCCCCTGGTCGTCGCTTACCTCGACATCGACAACTTTAAGCGCCTGAACGACTACGCCGGGCACGAGGAGGGCGACGCGATCCTCTGCAGGATTGCAGAGGTTCTCGAGGACGCCATCCAGCCGCCTGCGGCCTTCGGCCGTTTCGGGGGCGACGAATTCGTCGCCGTGTTCCCGAATGGCAAGGACGCCGCCCCCCAAGCCATCGACCAGGTCACTGCGCGGATCGCCGAGATCGCGATCATCAACCGCGCGGGCATGGCCTACGGGGTGGGGCTGAGCTACGGCATCGCCACCCTCGAAGGCCAAGATGCTCCGCGCGAGCTCGTCGCCCAGGCCGAAGACGAGATGTACCTGAACAAGTCGAACACCCCCGCTCTGAGGGCGAGCGAGCGACCCTCGGGGCCGGCGGACATCGTCAAGATCACGAACCTGAAGGCGTTGCACAACCTGGTCCGTGCGATCGATCGGCGCGACAGCTACACGCGCTACCACAGCTACCACGCGACTGACTTCGCCTTGCGCGTGGCGGCGGAGCTCGGGCTCGACGAGGAGCAGACGAACGCCCTCACGATCGGCGGGCCGATCCACGACCTCGGCAAGATCGTCGTGCCCGACGAGATCCTGCAGAAGCCGGGCCCGCTCACGCTCGAGGAGCGCCAGCACATGGAGGAGCATCCCGTGATCGGCGCGGCCATCGCTGCCGCCGTCACCGACTACGACACGGTCGTCGACCTCGTCCGCCACCACCACGAGTGGTTCGATGGAAGCGGCTATCCCGCCGGGCTGCGCCACTCCGAGATCGTCTTGCCCACACGTATCTTCAACATCGCCGACGCCTTCAGCGCGATGACGACGGATCGCCCCTACCGCCGCGCCCTCGGCGCCGAGCAGGCCGTCGCCGAAATCGAGCGCGGCCGTGGTCGCCAGTTCGACCCCGATCTCGCGAACGTCTTCATCGCCGTCCTCGAGAGCGACATCGCGGAGCGCCGCGCGGCTTAGCGCGAGCCCAACCTCTGCGGCCCGGACGAGTTCAGCGTTCAGAGTTCAGCGTGGCCGGGGCACTGGCGGCCCGCAGACGCTATCCCTTAACGCCCAACGCCCAACGCCCAACGCCCAACGCCCAACGCCCAACGCCCAACGCCCAAGAGCCAAGAGCCAACAGGCCACGAAGTCCGTACGATGCGCGGACGCGGCGCGCCTCGCGCGCTAACCCCACGAAAGGCAGGTCCACTGTGGCCGACTACGCCAAGCCTATTCCGGTGCCGACGCCGGAGACGCAGGACTTCTGGGATGGTGCGAAGCGGGGCGAGCTCCGCCTCCAGCGCTGTGATGAGTGCGAACAGCTCATCTTCCCGCCCCGCCCCTTCTGCACGAAGTGCAGCTCTCGCTCCGTGTCGAGCTTCACCGCCAGCGGGCGGGGCAAGCTCTACAGCTACGTGATCAATCACCGCCCTGCGCCGGTTTTCGGGGAGGACCCGTACGCGATCGCGATCGTCGAGCTGGACGAAGGCCCGCGCATGATGTCCAACATCGTCGAGTGCGAGCAGACGCCGGAGGCGCTCCTGCTGGACATGCCTCTCGAAGTCGCCTTCGAGTCGATTACGGACGAGATTTCGCTGCCGAAGTTCCGTCCGGCAGGGGGGAACTAGCATGAAGCCCAGAGCCGCTGCCATCGTCGGGGCTGCCGAGACCACCGAGCTCGGCCGCATCCCCGAACTCGCTCAGATTCAGCTCCACGCCGACGCCGCCCTCAACGCCATGGCCGACGCCGGCCTCAGCGCCGCCGATATCGACGGCGTCGCGACCGCGGGCGAAGCGCCCGCCGGCATCGCCCACTATCTTGGGATCACGCCCACGTGGGTGGACGGCACCTCCGTCGGCGGCTGCTCCTTCATGCTCCACGTGCGCCACGCCGCCGCCGCGATTGCGGAGGGGCTCTGCACCACGGCGCTCGTGACCCACGGCGAAAGCGGCCGCTCGCGCGTCGGCCGCGCCGGCTTCGGCGCGGCGCCGGCGACCCTGCCCGGGCAGTTCGAAGCGCCCTATGGGCCGGGTGGCCCGCCCTCGACGTTCACGCTCGGCGTCCTCCGTTATATGAAGGAGACCGGGCTTACGCATGAGCAGCTGGCTGCGGTCGCGGTCGTCCAGCGGGAGTGGGCGGGCATGAACCCGCGCGCCACCTACGGCGATCCGATCACCGTGCAGGATGTCCTCGACTCGCGCATGATCGCGTACCCCTTCCATCTGCTCGAGTGCTGCCTCGTCACGGATGGCGGCGGCGCCCTCATCCTCGTTTCTGAGGAGCGCGCCCGCGACTTCCCCGTGAAGCCGGTGTATATCCTCGGCACGGGCGAAAGCGTCGAAACACCGATGATCAGCCAGATGGAGGACATGACGACCTCGCGCGCCTTCAAGGTCTCGGGGGCGAAGGCCTTCGCCGAGGCGGGTATCGGCCACGACGATGTCGATCACGTCATGATCTACGACGCCTTCGCGCACCTGCCCCTCTACGGCCTCGAGGACCTCGGCTTCGTCGGCCGCGGCGAGGCCGGGCCCTTCATCGAGGCCCGCAACACGGCTCCGGGCGGCCAGCTGCCCGTCAACACGAACGGTGGCGGCCTCAGCTACATGCACTCGGGGATGTACGGGATGTACGCCCTCCAGGAGAGCGTGCGCCAGATGCGGGGCACCGCCCCCGCGCAGGTGGCAGACGCCAAGATCAGCGTCTGCCACGGTGTCGGCGGCATGTTCATGGCCTCGGGCACCATCATCATGACGAACGAGTAGCGCCGGGCGGGTGGGAGTGACTTGAAGGCAGCGATCGCGGAGGCCTACGGCGCGCCGCTCGCGATCCGTGACGTGGACCCGCCCCAGATTGGGACCGGCGACATCCTTGTCCGCGTGGACGCCTGCGGGGTCTGCGCGACCGACCTCAAGGTCGTCCAGGGCGGCCTCGGCGCGTCGCCCGAGCGGCTCCCGCTGATCCCCGGCCACGAGATAACCGGAACGGTGGCCGAGACCGGTGCGGAGGTGACCAGCCACCACGCCGGCGACTCCGTCGCCGTGCACGCGCTCTTCGCCTGCGGCACCTGTGACTATTGCCGCGCGGGCGAAGATGAGGCTTGCCCGGAGGGCATTCCCAATCTCGCCGGCGTTGGTACCGATGGTGGCTACGCAGAGTTCGTGCGCGTCCCCCACGACCGCGCGCTGCCGTTACCCCCAGCCCTCTCGCCGGCAGAGGCGGCGCCCCTTCTCTGCGCGGGACTGACCGTCTACGCGGCCCTGAAGAACGCGCGCCTCGAACCGGGACAGCGCCTAGCGGTCCTCGGCGTGGGCGGGCTCGGCCACCTCGCGATCGCGATCGGAGCGGCCCTGGGGGCCGAGGTCGTCGCGGTCACCGGCAGCGCCGACAAGCGTGACGCCGCCCGCGAGCTCGGCGCGAGCGCCGTCGCGTCCCCCGGGGACGCCACCCCGCTCCTGCAGGAGCGGGGTGGCGCGCACGTCGCGCTCAACACCGTCGACGCCCCCGAACCGCTGCTGGCCGTGCTCCCGGGCCTGCGCCGGCAGAGCACCATCGTGCTCGCGACGACGAGCGTGGGCGAGCTGCTCCCGATCCCGGCGGGCCTGATGATGGGGTTGCAGCTACGGATCGTGGCGAGCTTCTTCGGTTCGCGCGAGGATCTGCGCGAACTGCTCGCACTCGCCGTCGACCACGACATCCGTCCACGCACTGAGCGCTTCCCCCTTGCCGAGGCAAACACGGCCCACGACCGCTTGCGACAGAACGCCGTGCGCTTCCGGGCCGTGCTCGAGCCCTGAGCGGGCGTTGACGGACGGCGCGCGGCCGCGCAGCATCCTCGCCGAACCCCCCACGGAGGAGCTGCATCCATGCGCGAGAACAGTGTGAAGGCCCGCTGGCGGGCGGGCGAGGTCGCCTACGGCGGCTGGCTCTCGATCCCAAGCTCGCTCAGCGCCGAGATCATGGCGAACGAGGACTTCGACTACGTCTGCATCGACATGCAACACGGCGCCATCGACTACCAGCTGGCGCTGACGATGCTGCAAGCGATCAGCACGACGGCGACGATGCCGTTCGTGCGCGTGCCCTGGAACGACCCGGGGATCATCATGAAAATGCTCGACGCGGGCGCGATGGGCGTGATCATTCCCATGGTGAACAGCGTCGAGGAAGCGCAGACGGCAGTCGCCGCCTGCCGCTACCACCCCGCGGGCAACCGCAGTTTCGGACCGCTGCGCGCGACGATGTACGCAGGCGCCGACTACTTCGCGCACGCGAACGACGAGGTCGCCTGCATCCCCATGATCGAGACGGAGCAGGCCGTGGAGAGTCTCGACGACATCCTCGCCGTAGACGGCATCGATGCCGTCTACGTGGGGCCGGCCGACCTCAGCATCACCCTCGGCCAGCCGCCGGCGATGGCCAACGAGGGGCGCTTCGAGGAAGCGCGCCTGCGCATCGCCGCGGCCTGCAAGGCGCACGGCGTGGTCGCCGGTATTCACGCGAGCGCGGCCCTAGTGGCGAAACACGCGGCCGCGGGCTTCCAGCTCGTGACGATCAGCAGCGATCAAGGCGGCGTCCGTGCGGGGGCGCGCAGCGACCTCGAGCTGGCCCGCGGCTCCTGACCGAGGGCGAAGCAGTGCGCCGAAGCCCGCGCCGGCGCGGGCGTTGCCCGCGGCCCGATGGACCGCAGCGAAGATCCTGACCGACGCAACGAAGCCCGGCCGCTTAGCGGCCGGGCTTCGTTGTGCACCTGAGAAGCAGCGCTAGCGAGCCTCGGCCTCGACAACCTCACTCGTGACGACCTCTGCGCCCAGAGGCACCGCGATCGGCCCCTCCCCCAGCGAGTCGATGTCGAGCGTCGGGTCCATGCTCAGGGCGACCTCGATCAGCAACTCCTGATCCGGCTGCCCGCCGAGCTTGCTTCAGCCGGAGACCGAGTACGCGACGCCGTTCGGACCCTGCCAGTTGATGTGGCCCTCGCCGATGAAGCCGCCGATGGCGAGCAACGCGATGCCGGCGAGGACGCCGCCAAGGGCGATCATCGTGGTCCTTGTGAACATGTCGCTGAGGTGCACGTGGGCCTCCACTGGGCGGCGGGCGCTCTGCCCGCTCTCACGCCTCTAGACGAAGCTAGCGCGAAATCGGTTCCCGCGCTTCGGGGAACAGCGCCGATCAGCGCTCCGCGACGGTGCGCTCGGCGGCGACAGCCTCGAAGGGGGCCGTGCGCGGCGCCACCTCCGCACCGGAGCGCACCCAGTAGGCACGGCCGTTGCGCGCGGCCGCGGGCTCCTGCCCTTCGAGCAGATCGCGCGCCATCCCCAGCATCAGCCGGCGGAACTCGATGATGGCGGCATCGGTCGTGCCCAGGTGCTCGCGCGTGCGGTCGTAGATCGGGCCCTGGCTGTCTTGAATGTAGGCGTCCTGCTCGGAGATGCCCTGCACGCCGGTGAAACTCGTCGTGCGCTGGGCTTCACGGTCGATCAGGTAATCGTTGGCGCGGTTCCGGATCGGCCGGTAGTGCTCGTCGACGATCGAATGAACGCTGGCCTTGCCGCCCGTGATGACCGCCATTTCCGCGTCTGTGATCGGTCGGTCGGGGTTCCAGGTGTACGTGTAGATCCAGCAGTGCTCGTCGTCGATCGGTACCCACGTCTGCCCGTTGATGTTTTGGCCGCGCTCCGCCCCGGGGGCGAGGCTGTGATTCGGTACCAGGAACTGCGTGATGCGCCAGTAGAGGCTGTCCTCCTCCGCGTCGCGCGCGCCACCCACGACGAAGCCGCCGTCCGTCGGCTGCAAGCGAAAGCGCGGCGAGCCATCCCGCTTCATGTAGCGCTGAGCGGGGGGCGCGTCCTCAGGCAGGTCCAGCAGCATGTGTAGGAACGAGAAGTGGGCGGTGTCGATCGCGCCCTCCACGGATTGCGCCCAGTTGCACTCCTGCAGCTTCTTCGAGACGTAGCGGTGGCTCTCGGGGAGGCGTGCCCACTCGAACTCGGGAAGCTCGGGGAGGGGCAGGTCCGCGGGTCCGAGGTAGGCCCAGATGAAGCCACCCCACTCGCGCGTCGGGTAGGAGGTGATGGCAACCTTCTCCTTGAACTGCGATTGCGGCGGCTCCGAGGGCATGTCGACACAGTTGCCGTCGACATCGAACTTCCAGCCGTGATAGACGCAGCGGAGGCCGCACTCTTCGTTCCGGCCCCAGAAGAGCTCGGCGCGGCGGTGGGGGCAGCGCCCCTCGATCAGTCCGATCGCCCCGTTCGTGTCACGGAAGGCGACGAGCTCTTCGCCGAGGACGCCAACACGCACGGGCGTGCCATCCGCCTCCGGCAGCTCCGCCCCGACGAGCACTGGCAGCCAGAAGCGGCGGAAGAGCTGCCCCATCGCCGTCGCCGAACCTGTGCGCGTGAGGAGCTCGTTGTCGTTCGCGCTCAGCATTTGTCTTCCACTCCTGGCGTGGCTGGGCGAACCTTACGAGTTCGTGTGGATCCTCCGCTAGCGGGCGTGAGCCCCTAGGGTTCGTCGCCGACTAGGCTCTCACGCACCACGCGCACCCGGCCGCTCACCATACCGTGGGCCCGCTCGAGTTCGCCGAGCCGCCCACGCTCAAGCGCTACGAGGTGGCGCCGGCGAGCCCGTAGTCTGCGCACGCCACCCACCTGGTCAGACCCCGTCGTATTCCTGGGGGTAGCGCCAGGGCGAGTCGGGCTGCTCCGCCGTTTCGTCGAGCGTCCACATTGGCAGCGACAGGCCTTCCGCGACGTCGGCGAAGACCATGCGCACGCGGGTCCCGATTCCGACTTGGCGCACGAGCTCAGGCGGTGCGAGGTCGCCATCCGGCGTCGTCAGATTGCCGGCCACGCGCAGGGCCTCGTGCTCCGTCGGCTGACCCTTCTGCGTGTCCAGATCGACGATCAGGATCATGTACGGCGCCTTCTCCCGGAACTGGGGCTGGATCGCTTGGTGCACCTCGCCGTACGAATGCACGGTGCCTTTGCCCTCGACCGCGGTCCACTCGAACTCGCGGTTCTGGCACCAGGGGCAGCCGGTCCCCGGGGGATAGCGGAGGAGCCCGCAGGCGGTGCACTTCTGCAGGTGGAAGTCGTGCTGCGCGCAGTAGTCGAAGTAGGCCCTGTTCTCGTGGTCGACATCGATCACGGTCAGGTTCATGCCGCGGTATTCGCCTTCGGGCATCGCGCTACCCCTTCCGCATCACGAGCGATGAGCCGGTGCA
>Ga0310121_10001967_pt1 | contig 20174 bp, 15 predicted proteins | sample CB27_Tmax_986_MG_FD_203504 | JGI IMG/M metagenome (GOLD analysis project Ga0310121, IMG submission 203504) | Marine microbial communities from Western Arctic Ocean, Canada - CB27_Tmax_986 | ecosystem: Environmental > Aquatic > Marine > Oceanic | place: Canada: Western Arctic Ocean | collected...
CGCTCTTCACGAGATGGGGCATGCCCTCATCGCGATGCGGGAAGGATGCGGGGTACGACAGATCCTTCTCCTACCCATCGGCGGCGTTGCGGAGTTATCTCACATCCCGGAGCGGCCGGCGGCGGAAATCAAGATTGCGGTGGCAGGTCCGATCGTCAGCCTTGGAATTGCGATCGCCACCGGCCTAATCGCCGAAGGTTTCCACCTCCTGGGAATACCGCTGCTTTTTGAAATTTTCGCGATCCTGAGCGCGGTCAACGCGGGGCTGCTGCTTTTCAACCTCTTACCGTCTTTCCCGATGGATGGAGGACGGGTCCTGCGAGCGGTTCTCTCCCCCCGGCGGGGCCGCCTCGAAGCAACGCGAATCGCGGCCCGGATCGGTCAGGGAATGGCGGGACTGTTCCTGGTGATCGGCCTGGCGCGACTCGATTTGGTTCTGGTCGCAATTTCGTTTTTCATCTTCTTTGCCGCGCGGGCCGAGTACCGGTTCGTGCGATACGAGAACATCCGCAAGCGTTATCCAGCCGTGGATGTCCAGGGCCGGCCGCCGCCCCTGGGGTATGAAGACGTGGCTGTCGGCCCTCCCCCCTTCGCGCCGCAGCAAGGCGCAAGGACTGCCACACCGCTGCATCGAAAAAAGGGATAGCCCCCCAACCTACAGTTCCGCGTACACGGCAATGTCCGCGCCGATCGTCTCGGAAACACGTTCGATAACTTCATCCGGTACCCGCCGATTCACCTTGAACCATGCCAGGGATTGAATCGCCTTCGCATCATGCGGATTTCGGACGTCGTCGATGTTGATCCCCGCATCGGCAAGCGCTGCCCCGATCTGGCCCAGAACTCCGGGACGATCCTGGTAGGAAACGATGAAGTTTTTTCCGCTAGGATCGAAGTAAAGCTTATCGAAGTCGTTGATTCGGGAAATCATCACGTTTCCCTCGGCCATGGTGCCGCGAACGCTTGCCCGGCGCAGGTTATTGTCGTCGAACTCAACGACCAGATCGATGGTGATGGAATTTTCATAGCTCTTGGTGACGTCCTCGGTCCGGTTCTCATACTCCACACCCTTGTCCCTCAAATGTTGCAGGGTGGCCGCGTAGTCCATGGAACGCTCGAAATTCTCAACCGCTGCCGCCGCGACGGGAAGAATGAGCCACTCGCTGAAGGGTGCGAGGCTGCCGTAGAAACTTGATGCGATCTGCCTGAGTTTATACGAACGTCCCACTACGCTCCGGCAGAAGTTCGCCACAACATAGGCCAGCTCGCCGTACGCTTCGTCCAAGCCTGCCGGCACATCCCGGTTCACGATGAAAGCGCGGAGCCCCCTGTCGTCATATTCAATCAACTGCTGGGCCGCACGCAATGCCGCATTCCGGTTGGCTTCGACGGTGCTGGCCCCCAGGTGCGGCATCATCAGATCCGCCACGTCGGCAACCGGTTTGGGTCCGGCTTCGTCGGTTGGATACACGTCATTCAAGAATCGGATCCCGCGTTCCCGCTTGGCGGCTCGCAGGTCGGCTTCGTTCACAATACCGGCGCGGGCGCAATTGACGATTGTCGCCCCCGGCTTCAGAAGTTCCAACAGCCTTCGATCGACAAGACCTCGCGTCCGATCGTTTTCGGGCAAATGGAGAGAGATGTAATCGGACCGTTCGAACAGACTCGGCAGTTCGACGAGTTCGACCCCGAGTTCGCGGGCTCGCTCCTGCGTCAGGACCGGATCGTACCCGAGAATCGTCATGTCAAAACCCCTCGCGCGCTTGACCAGGGTTTGCCCGATCGACCCAACGCCTACGATTCCCAACGCTTTCCCGGTGATCTCCCGGCCCATGAAGTCTTTCTTTCGCCATTCCCCTTTGCGGGTGGAAATATCCGCCGCAACGACGTGGCGGGCGTCCGCAAGCATCATGGCGATGACCTCTTCAGCCACTGCGTTAGCGTTTGCGCCCGGGGTATTCATCACGTCGACGCCGCAGGTTCTCGCGTGCCTGACGTCGATCGTGTTGAATCCAGCGCCCGCGCGCACGATAACAATCAAGTCGGTAAACGCATCAATGACCTCCGCGGTGACCTTCTCGCTCCGAACGATAAGAGCGTGGGCATCTGCGTGCCGGCGCGCAAGTTCCAACAATTCGGCAGTGTCCTCCTGGTGGACCTCGTATCCTCCGTGCGCCTGAAGAAGTTCAACCGCAACGGCATCAAGGCGAGTAGGAATCAGGACTTTTTTTTTCATTTTTTCTATAGTCCCTGGTGCGGAGAGTGCCCAAGAGGGAGCGGAAACCGTACTTCCCTATGGTACAGGACGCAAGACTCCATCGCGTGCATCCACGGGCGCGCTCGTTTTCCCCCTTGACCGGCAACCCTGCCACTACGTAAGTTGCGCCGTATGCGATCTCTCTTCGCGCGACTGCGGGGGGCCTGCTGGTTCCTGCCTATACTACTGATCGCGGCCAACTCCCCGGCGTCGGATCCCTACACGGAGGTCGACGGTGAGAGGAAGCCGTGGGTCTCTGTCATCATCAAGCCCTCGGAATCCACTCCGGAGGGGCAACTCGCGCACGCGGATGAGTTGTACCAGGACGGAAAGCTGAAAAAAGCAGGCAAGGCCTATCACTCCCTCGTGAAACGTTGGCCGCGGAGTCCCGAAGCCGTCAAAGCAAAAGACAGGTATGCGTCGGTCCTCGTTTCCCGCGGGAAAATCCGAAAGGCCTTCGATACCTATCAGGAACTGATAGAGAACTATGCCGGCAGTTTCCCCTACGAAAAGGTCCTGGCGCAGCAACTATGGATCGCGCACGAGGTAGCCACCACGAAAAAAGGGAAATTCCTCTTCTTCCCCGGATTCAAAGACCCTGAAACGGCCATTGAAATGTACTCGAAAATTGTGAGCAACGGCCCCCAATGGGAGTTTGCGCCACAGGCTCAGATGAGGGTCGGGCGGATCCAGGAGGAGATAAAGAAATACGATTCGGCAATCGCCTCTTACATGCAAACAATGATTCGGTATCCGGATTCCCCCTTCGCCGAGGATGCCGCCTTTGGCCGAATTCGCTGCCTTGTCGCCCTCTCGGACGCCAGCGTAAACGACATGGAGGTGACAGAGGAGGGGTGGCATGCCATCGGGGTCTACCAGACCAAATATCCGGATTCCCGATTTCTGGAGGATGTCGATCGGATGCGGTATCATTTGTACCGTCGGCTGGCCCTTGCCGCCTACAAGATCGCCCTTTTCTACGACGAAACGGCGTCGAAACCACGGGCCGCCCTGGAGGAGTATCGAAAAATGGTGAAGCGCTTCCCGAAATCTGAATGGACGGACAAGGCAAAACAGCGTATAGACGAACTTCAGATGGAACTGGAGGACATGAGTGAGAAATAACACGATAGCATGGGTTTTGTTGGGAGTGGGGCTGGCCGCAGCCGCGGGACTTCAGTGCGGGTGTTCCAGCATGGGATACAATCTCGGCTCCATGCTTCCTCCCGAGATTCAGACCATTTTCGTACCGACGGTCGTGAACAAGTCCATGCAGCCCCTTCTGGAGGCCGATACGACCCAGGCCATCATCCAGGAGATTCAAAGAGACGGGTCGCTCGAGATTGCCTCTGAACAAAATGCCGACTCCAAACTGAAAGTCGTCATTACCAACTACCGGATCGTGCCGATCGCATTCGAAACCGCACGGGCTACCGCCACAGAAGAATATCGAATATTCATCACTGCGTCCTTCGTAGCAACCCGGGCAAACGACGGTTCCGTAATCGCGGAATCAGCATGGGTGCAGGGAGACGCAACGACCGAGTTGATCGGAGATCTTACCGCGGCAAAGGAGAAAGGTTTGCCCCTTGCCGCACGAGACCTCGCCCGCAATATCGTGACAAGTATCGTCGAGTATTGGTGAGATCCGCTGGAATTACGCGGAAAGCGTCCGTAGACAGGCGGCGGCCCTTGTTTTGCTCCGGATGGCTGTGTTCTTTTTGATCACACCCTTTTTCGCCCCTTTATCGAGCGAAGAGCAAAAAACCCGGAATGCTTTATCGGTGGCATCCTTGTCGCCGGTCGAAACCGCCTCTTGGAATGCCCGCCGTGCGGAGCGGATCCGCGTCCGAACCGGTAAATTCCCTATCCGCTGCGCCGAAGATCTGCGCAGTCGCTTTTTGGCACTTTTAAGATTTGGCATAGTTTCGTCTCTTCATGTCCCTCATGGACCATTTGAAAAAGGGGGTCATCCTACCGGCCAGGCCGGGGAAGTCAACCTGCTTTCTTGAGAAAATGGCAAATCAACCCGATCCAGACCATGTGCTAAGGGATCCCCGCCTCCTCGGAATCCGATACCGGCAGTTGCTCCGGACGCCATCAGGATCTGACCTCCACCGCGGAAAGAACACGTATCGGCTCCACCTGACCAACGGACCAGAAAGCCCTTCATCGGAAACGTTTCTAGACGACCTGCTGCTGGCGGAGGCATCGCCGGATCGAATTTTCAAGAAAAGCGACGTAAATTTTGTGTTTAAGACCAGCTTCGGCGGTCAGCCTATTCTGGTGAAGCGATTCGATCTAAGGGGGATCTCACAGCGCATCAAGTACCTCCCTCGCAGACCAAGAGGAAAACGGGCGTGGGCTGCCTCACTCACGCTCGCCGCCGCCGGAATTCCCATACCGCAGGCGGTAGGCTTCCTCTCCGTTACCCGCTCGGGACTCCCCCTGCACAGCTACGCGATTCACCACTTTCTGGAGGATACGGTGCCGGCCCGGCGCTGGATCAAAGCCCAACTCCACCGGCGGCCCGGAACGGTGCGAAAAGAGTTTTCCGACCACCTCCTGAATACTCTGAAGGAACTTTATTCCCTGCGAATCTACCACGCCGATACCAAGGCCAGCAATCTGCTGGTCCGGTCGCCCGAAGATCCCACAAATCGAACATTCTTCTGGATCGACCTTGATTGCATGTCCTTCGACCAGTCGCCGACACAATCACGAATCCTGAGAAACCTGGTGCAACTAAACGGATCGGTCGGATCCAAGCTTTCGGACGAAGACCGGATCGCCTTCCTCCACGGTCTTGCGGATATCGCGCCGTGGGTAGAAGAACCCTGGGTTGATCAGCATATCAGGACCAGGACCCGTACCAGGCTGACCCGGGAGTTGCGAGGCGAGTGCGGCCCCTGAAGTTCATCGTCGGGCTGATGCTGTTGCCGGTGCTCTACGCGGCTGCGAGAGCCCTGGTGGACGTCGCGGGAATGACGCGACCGGAATCGATTCGAGACGTATCCTTTGACACGTGGTCCCTGGTAGGTGGTTTCGTTTTCTGGCTCATCCTCGCCTTCCTGATGCGGCGCCCGATTCGAACCTATGTCCTGGGCCACGAACTGACGCACGCACTGTGGGGCACGATGCTCGGGGCTCGCATTCGAAAGCTTCGGGTATCCGCAAAAGGTGGCAGCGTACAACTCTCCAAGACGAACTTCCTGATCACCCTTGCCCCCTATTTCTTTCCGTTCTACACGTTCCTCGTACTGGTCCTATACGGGGTTCTGTTAATCTTCTTCGAAATGAACAACTACCGCCCGTTCTGGATGTCGCTCATCGGTCTGACCTGGGGGTTCCACGTGACCTTCACGATCGCAATGCTCCTGGAAAGGCAATCCGACATCCTCGACAACGGCTATCTCTTCTCCTATGTCGTGATTCTCCTGGCAAACATCCTGATTCTTTGCGTGGGCATCGTGATCGTGGGTTTGCCGGCGCTGGAAGATCTGGTCGGCAGCATCTGCGGCCACCTTGAAAGCGTCCGTGTCTGGGCCTTCCGGATACTTCCCATTGAAGCCCAACCGCCGTAGCTTGGGCTTGGAGCCCGACTCCGGTCCCTCAGTGTTGGAGCAAAGAGCGGATTCGTACAGCGACAGTCTCGCCCAGCGGATCGCGGCCGACCACAACATTTCCGTCGAGGAAGCCCGCAAGATCGTCGACGCGAACTGACGGTCAAAGCCGCCGGCAAACGCCAACGCGTCGTCGGCATCCGTCACGCTCCCAACCCTCGAACCCGTATCAACCTGGAGGCCGGAGGCATTTCGGTTCCGGACCTCTTCGTTATCGCCTCCCTCGCGACCCCAGAGTTGCGACCATATCGTCATCGCGGCACCAGCAAAACTGATGTGACGTGGGATCCTCAGTTTCCCTTGTTTTGAACGGAAACCGCATCATTGAACCATCTCCGGCACCATTCCATAATCTCGTCGTCCCAGGAGACCTTTTCCAGGCTCTTTAGTATTTCTTCGAAACGGGAAAGGTCCACAAGTTGCTTGAACTGTGTACGGTCCGCGGCATCGTGTAACTGAAGACGCCACTGGTAGAATTCTTCGCCTGCGGGCACCGCCTCCGGGCCTATGAACTGAGCCACTGCCTGGCGCCTTGAATACTCGTGATCGAACGTCTCCGGGTTCCAGTAGTGATCGACCGCCGTTCCGTAGAGTATCCTGTATCCGGGAACACCGTGAATGGGGCTGCACACGTAGCCCTTGATAAAGACCAGGCCTCCGTCACAATCCGAGGCGAAATCCTTGGGGACTTGGTAATGAAAATAGATGAGCGGGTGACTCGACCATCCTTCCCATCCGGTGTTATCCCAGTACACCAGCGGGCGGTCTGGACCCACCAGCTTCCGGTAGTGCTTGATGTCTTTCGGGACCATGACGGGGTGCCCGGTGTGGGGGCCGGTCCAGATCATGATTATGTTCTTGTTCCAGGACTGAGAGTCTTTCATGTACTCGAAGGCTTCGGGCTTCTTCCAGTGCTTGTGCAGCCTGCCCTGGTAGTACGGCGGACAGAAAAGCAGCTTTGAACCCGGACGGACCTTCTGCATGTGCGAATAGACCTGCTCAAGCGCAAAACCGTGGGCCTGGCCGAGACGTTCGAATTTCGACATCTCCTGAGGCATCACCAGCTCATCAGGCACGTCATCCATCAATAAGCTGATATCATTCGCGCCTGAATACTCGAGAATATCCTCCACCGTCTTCAAGAGCTTATCGATGTCCTCCTGGCTGCCGCAGTCCATGCGGGGGAAAGCCCGCAGGCCCCCTATGTGGATCTCCGGGATGAACCTCATGATCTGCGGGTCCTCCGCGTAGTTCTTGACGACCTCGAGTTGTTTTTTCAGCTTCGAAGACAGCCCGCGCCAGTCGAACAGGTCGGCATAGCCGCAATCCATGCCATTGAGTTTGTACAGCATCATCCAGTCAAGAACGGCTTCACTTGGCAGGAAGTAATCATTGGCGAGCCGTGCCCGGTACACGGGCCAGTCCAGAATAGTCGCTTTGCGCACTACTAATTTCCCTTCCCTGATGTGCATTAGCTGTATCAGCGAGGCCATTCCGTTCACCAGCCCCGCAGTATCATGCCCGACACAGACAATGGAATTCCGGTCCGTCTTAAGCAGGTACCCTTGAGGTTTTAGCCTTCGTGCATGCTTCCGGTACCTGTGCCGGCGGAACAGATCCTGGCCGACCGGATCCGATATCAGGGCAAAGAGGATCGGCAGTCGTTTACCGCTGTCCGGTTCCCGCCATGTGCCGGGAAACTGTTTGGTGTAATTCTCAAATCTGTTGTTGTACAGGCGCATCATGATGTCGCGCGCCTTCCCTGAATACCGGATCTCGGGCTTGCCTGAAATGAACCTTTCATGACCATTCGCCAAGTCGACGGCTTCATCATAATATTCAACTTCCCTGGGGGTCGGCAGGATCGCACCGGAGTAGTAAGGCGGTCCCATGGCCCTTGCGATCTCCGAGTCGGCCATATTCACCTGTGCGCTTGCCGGATCAGGCAGGATACTCAATGACATGAGCATAACCGCAATGGCAGACGCCGACGCAGCAAGCCCCGAGTACCTTGGAACAGACCTTCGGCTTCTTCCGCTCATATCAAACGTAGCCACATAGGAATTGCAGCATAGGAACTGACAATTCCCATTTGACCTTTCGCGCCGCGACCGTCACGGAACCTCGGCGCGTATTCTACGAGGCAGAGGCGCGATTTCAAGCTCCGATCCAACTCCGCTGCTCCTTTTCTTACTCTGTGCACCCAGATGTTCGGCATGATTCTCCTTCACAGCGAGTCATCATCAGTAATGGGAGATAATGTCCCTCACGATTTGCCGCCGGATTGAGGATTTGGTCCTTGGCATCGTCATGTTGGTACAGAATCCGGGCTTCTGAACATGCCGGCGAGCACATGTCTGTTTAAAGGTCACCAGGCCGTAACCGGCATGAGCCATTTTTTACAATCAGTATTACTCTGCAGCTGAGCCTTTTACATCGACCAGATCCGCTCAACGTTACTCAAGGAGCTTCCCGTAGCCTGGGATGCCCCACGTTTTATAACGAGCATCCGGGGCAATTGACCCGTTCTAGCAGACCACAACTCGTTCCGGACCAAGATCATCCGTCTGAAAATAGTGAATATTGGGTCAACATTTCCAATGCCCAATCGGAACCGTGTCTTTACGGTCCACTCGAGACATCGGTTCCGAGAAGATCCGCGGCCTTCGTAAATGACAGCAGGTGTGGGTGATGCAGACCGAAGAATCGCTCAATTGGTTATAACCGTCCTGCATTATCTTTGGGGACGCTGGCAGCACCCACTTTTCGTCAAGGATGCTCCAGTTTTCGCTCAGGTTCCTTCTGCGAAAAGCGCACCCCACGGTTGCTCGCCAGGTCTCCGGGAAAACGTGTCCGGTGTACGCCCCGAGCATGAGTTTTCTCGACCCGTTGGAATAGCCAGCGCAGCCCAGTGGGCGGTCGTGCTTGAGTCCCGCCACCCCATCGACCTACGCTTCTCCTGCCACCATAAACCGCGACATCCACCTCCAGACCATCGGCGGAACCGACATTCACCGCGGCTCCGGGTGACTTCGTACGTACGAACGGCATCCGGGGCCGATGACTCTCCAGCCGTGGATGTCACTGATAGATTTTTGCTAGACTTTGCCGACCGGGAACGGAAGAGCACGCAAGCGCATGGAAGCGCAATTTCTGAGTGAATTTTGATTTTCTGCTGCTATACAGGCACTTAAAGCAGTCTTCCAGCCCGAGTTCGCAAGGAAAGGACATGAATAGCGAATGCATGGAGCATGCGCTTCCATTCTCCCTTCATGATCTCAACTTGCTCCGGGTCGGCCTTGGAAGGCCAACCTGCGATTTGTTCCAAAATACGGAAAAATATTTCAGCATTTGGGAAAATATGGAAATTTTGCAAAATTCAGGGAAATAACATCCGGGCTGGCCCGTTGGTATAGGGTGGAAGACGGTAGCCAGCTGAGAATGGACACAAATGGAAGAACCAGAACGGGAATTACTGGCACGATACCGAGCGGGCGATGCCGGCGCGCTGGGCGAACTCGTGGAGCTTTTCCGTCGGCCTTTGTTCGGCTTCATTTCCCGAATGACGGATGGCAGGGACGATCCCGACGACATATTTCAGGAAGTCTGGCTGCGAGTGATAAAGCACCAAGCCCGATATACGCATAAGAATTTCAAGAGTTGGTTGTTTCGCATTGCTCAGAACCTGGTGATCGATCGGGCGCGAAAACAGAAGCCCATCGTGGACTTGCAGAGTTCGGCGATGCGCGAGGAAGAAAACGTGTTTGAGACAAGAGTAGAAGACAAGAGCCTTACCACACCGGCCCAGATCGACGCGAAGACGCTGGGTGAGCAAATCGTTGCCGCGGTCCGGACCCTTCCGGATGATCAGCGAGCCGTCTTCCTGATGCGTACGGAAGCCGATCTTCCGTTCAAAGAGATCGCGAAAATCCAGGGAACATCCATCAACACGGCTCTCGCACGTATGCAGTACGCACTGGCGAAACTACGGGATGCCTTAAAATCGGAGTACCATGAACTCCAGGGGACGACGTCATGAGTGAAGAAAAACTGGAAAGACTCCTCCTGCTCGCCCAAACCGGCGAACTCTCGGATGTTCAGCGGAAAGAACTCGATACCCTTCTCGCGCAAACCGAATCCGCGCGGACCTACCGGAACGACATGGAGGCAATGCTCTCCGCGGTACGGGATACGCCGTTGCCTCGAGACCTGGATCCCATGGTCATGCGCCGAATTGAAATCCAGGGTCGGCGCGCGATGAATACACAGGAGCGTCGGAGCCCCGCATCAATCCTGCTGACCTGGCGACCCGCCCTCGCCTCTGGCATTGCGGCGATCGCGCTTCTTTTCCTGGGGATTCGTTTTGCTCAGCAGAATGAAGGAAATGCGGAATCGGCAGGGGTCACGGGAGCGGACCAGCCCGTCGAACGAATGGAATTCGCCTGGGACATTGAGTTTGACGATGAGGTGGAAGACCTAAACGACCTGCTGGCGCTGGCGGAAGGGGACCTGGATGCCGTCGGCGACAGTGAAGATGAACTGTTGCAGGAACTCCTGAAACTGGAAGGAATCAACATATGATGAAAGATTATCGCGACGCACTTTTGCTTTTCCTGGCGATGGCGTGCCTCACGGTACCCGCAATGGGTCAGGGACCTCCCGACGACGTATTTCATGGGGACCAGGATCCGGAGCGCGGACCGCCTCCTCGTCACGATGGGATCCGCCCCCACCATCAGGGGGAAGGCCCGCCCCCGGGCCGTATGCACCAAAAACGGGGCGGCGGAGAGCATTTGGACCAGCTCATGGGGCACCTGCGGGAAAACGACCCGGAGGCATTTGAAGAGCTGCAACGGCTTCGAGAAGAGGATCCTCGCGCGTTCCGCCGTCACTTGAAAGGCCGGCGGGACAACCTGCGCAGGGAACAGTTCATGACCAGCCTCCGAGAATTCCCCGACCTCCATGAAGCCTTCGAAAAAATGACCCCGGAAGAGCGTGAAAGGCTTGGGGATCAGCTTCGCAACGGCATCGAAGGCAGGCGCCGCCGAATGGAAAATCGACCCGATCCGGTGGTTCAAGAACTCGAAAGAAAGTTAAGAGGCCTGGCCCAAGCCTATAACGAAGCACCTGAAGAAAGCCGGGATGCTGCCAAAGCAGAAATTCGAAAAACACTCGAAAAAATCTTCGACGCGCGGGAAATACAGCGGTCGAACCAGGTAAAACAGGCCGAGAAGCGATTGGAAAAACTGAAGAACGCCCTGGAATCACGCACGGCCAATCGCGATCAGATCATTGAGCGGCGCGTACAGGAATTGACCGAGGGGGATCCGCTGGCGTGGGAAAATTAGGGTTTTTGATTTTGGATTTGGCCCTGCCCTTGCACGAACTATTGGAATTGAACCTCCCACTGTAGCTTGGGCTTCCAAGCCCGACCTACGATGCCCCAGTGCAAAATGGTGAAATCAGAGATCCGTTTGGGCGCCTGACGATTCGCTCATTCAAAAATCAATAATCGCAAATCAAAAATCACAAAGCACCTTCCCATCACTCCAGAGCTTCTCCAGCGCATAGTAAGCTCTGACCTCCTCGGTAAACAGGTGCACGACCACATCGACGAAATCGAGGATAATCCAGCCACTATCCGGGATGCCGGACCGCTTGTAGAGAACTTCACCGGCGCGCTTCAGCGGAATTTCGATCTCCTCCGAAAGCGCCCTCAGGTGCGGGGGGCTCGTGCCGGTCGCGATGACAAAGTAATCGGTGATGCTCGAGACGCCCCGAACATCCAGAATCACCGGATCGATAGCGCTTCTATCATCCAGTGTCTGCCACAACTTCGTAATTAATTCTTCAGTGTCTATGCTCCGGTCCTCCGCCTCAGCACTTGTACAACCCATGCTCGTAGATATACATCTCCACTTCTTCAGGCACAAGATAGCGGATACTCATGCCTTCCGCCAGTCGCATGCGAATATCGGACGAGGAAATGTCGATCCGATGGCCCTGGATCAGGCTTCCCAGCAGTTCTTCTTTTCGACCCGGACGAAGGCGAAAATCGAGAGATTCAAGGTCTTCGCACCGGAAACCGGGACGGACCAGCGATACGATCCGGAATTCATCCAGCAAATCCTCCACGCAATGCCAAGTATGCAGCTCGGGAAGCGTATCGCTGCCGATTATGAAGAGAATCTCCTCATCCGGTGACTCATCCTGGAGCGCCTTCAACGACTCATAGGTGTAGGAAGTGCTGTCTCGCTCCAACTCCATGCCGGTCACTTCGAAGCGCAGATCGGTTTCGGCCACCATTTCCAGCATATTGAGCCGGTGGTCGCCCGGCGCGTAGTCCGCGAGATCCTTGTGAGGTGGAAATCCGCAGGGAACGAAGAGAAAATGATCCAGTTCAAAGGATTCGAGAACGTCCTGCGCCAGGATCAAATGCCCATGGTGGATGGGATTGAAGCTTCCACCAAATACACCAATTTTCTGTACCAACCATCCCTCCTTGCGCCATGACCCAACCGGAGCGCACTATAAGATTCCTTGAGCGAGAAGGTCAAAAACATCCCTCCACGATTGTCATTTTGATTCGACGATCTCCAACGTTGACGCAGTCCTGAAAGGTGTGCAAGGTTGTCGTCCCGAAGGTGTGAGGCATTTCACGACGTGCTCTTCGGATCAGATCCTCCGAATCACCCCGTCATGGTGACTCGCACAACTCACTGCGGTTCAAAAGGATGGCGAAGTATATATTTATCACTGGCGGGGTCGTCTCTTCTCTGGGGAAGGGGATCACTGCCGCATCGATTGGTCGTCTGTTGATCGACCGGGGCCTCAACATTCGCATGCAGAAGCTCGACCCCTACCTCAATGTGGATCCGGGGACCATGAGCCCGTATCAGCATGGAGAAGTCTACGTCACCGAGGACGGCGCGGAAACAGATCTCGACCTCGGGCACTATGAGCGCTTTACCGGCATCAATACCACTCGCCGGTCCAACTACACCGCCGGGCGGATCTACTGGGAAGTCCTCCGCAAAGAGCGGCGCGGCGAATATCTGGGACGCACCATCCAGATGATTCCGCATATTACCGACGAGATCAAGGCGGCGGTCCGGAGCCTGGGCGATGACGACGTCGACGTCATCCTCTGCGAGATTGGCGGCACCGTCGGAGATATCGAGGGCCTGACTTTCCTTGAAGCCATTCGGCAAATCGGATTGGAGGAGGGCCGGGAAAACGTGATGTACGTACACCTGACCTACGTGCCGTTTATTCGCGCCGCGGGAGAAGTAAAGTCCAAGCCCACCCAGCAGAGCGTCGCGAAACTTCGCGAGATCGGCGTGGTGCCCGATGTCCTGATCTGCCGGACAGAAGTACCCATCACCGAAGAAGTTAAGGACAAGCTTTCCCTGTTCTGCAACGTTCATAAACGGGCGGTTATCGTCGAAGAAGACGTAAAAACCTCGATTTACGAAGTTCCGGTGGATCTGTCGGAGCAGGGGCTCGACGAGATCATCATGGTTCAGTTTCAGTTGGCGCGTCCTTCCCGGCAATTGCAGGACTGGCGCGAAATGTTGCACACCGTCACCCATCCCGAAGGTACAGTCCGCATCGGCGTCATCGGCAAATACGCGGAACTCCAGGATGCTTATAAATCAATTTTTGAGGCAATCAGCCACGGCGGCATCGGTCACCGTTTCGACGTCGAAATCGTAAAAATTGCCTCCGAGGATCTCGAACAGGGACTTCATCTCGACGAACTGTCGCAACTGGGCGGAATCCTTGTTCCGGGCGGATTCGGAGACCGGGGGATCGAAGGAAAGATTGCGGCCATTCGGCTCGCCAGGGAAAACGGCATTCCCTTTTTGGGGATTTGTCTCGGCCTGCAATGCGCCGTCATCGAATTTGCCCGGAATGTCTGTGGACTGGACGGCGCAAACTCAACCGAAATCGACGGCGAAACGGCGCACCCCGTCGTATGTCTCATGGAGGAGCAGGAGGAGGTCATCGATTTGGGCGGAACCATGCGGCTGGGTGCCTGGCCTTGCCGGCTTACCTCCGGGCTCAGGGCGCACAGCGCATACCGGGAAACCGACATCTCCGAACGCCACCGGCACCGGTACGAGGTGAACAACTCCTATCGAAGCAGACTGGAAGAAAATGGATTGCTTCTATCCGGCCTCTCCCCGGACTCGAACCTGGTTGAAATCGTGGAACTAGGTGATCACCCGTGGTTCGTGGCCACGCAGTTTCATCCGGAGTTCAAGTCGCAGCCTCTGGATCCGCACCCGCTTTTCCTCGGATTTGTAGGCGCGGCCGTCGACCACGCCCAGGCGGTGAAAATTTGAAGGCGATCATCGCACTGGAGGACGGGACCTCCTTTGACGGAGAGGCGTTCGCCGGATCGGGGGAAGTTACCGGCGAACTCGTTTTTAATACTTCCCTCACTGGATATCAGGAGATTCTCACCGATCCTTCCTACAACGGGCAGATTGTCACCATGACGTACCCGTTGATCGGCAATTACGGAATCAACAAGGAGGATATGGAGTCCTACCGGCCTCACGCGCGGGGGCTGGTCGTGGGGGAATGCAGCCGCATCCCCAGCAACTGGCGTTGCGACACCAGCCTGCCCGACTACCTCGCGGAAAACGGGATCCTGGGAATCCACCGCGTCGATACCCGGGCCATCACCCTCCACATCCGGAACCAGGGCGCCATGAAATGCGTGATCTCAACCGAAGAGACGGATGCGGGCGCTTTAGTCGACAGGGCCATCGCGTCACCGGGGCTTGTGGGGCGCGATCTCGCCACCGAAGTCTCCATCAAGGAGAAAACGGAGTGGAAAGCCGATCCCGGCGCTCCGCCTGCAACACGCCGGGTCGCGGTACTCGACTGCGGGATGAAGTACAACCAGATGCGCATCCTCTCGGAGCTTGGGTGCGCACTCGACATCTACCCCGCCGCCTCAACCGCCGGTGAGATCTTGAAGGACAAGCCGAATGGATTTTTCGTCTCCAATGGACCGGGCGATCCGGAAGGCGTTCCACGCGTCGTCGAAGTAGTCCGCGGTATCGTGGAATCGGGGATCCCCACGTTCGGCATCTGTTTCGGCCACCAGTTGCTGGGCCTCGCGCTGGGAGGATCCACCTTCAAATTAAAATTTGGTCACCGGGGCGGCAACCAGCCGGTCAAGGACCTAGACACCGGGCGGGTTGAAATCACTTCGCAAAACCACGGGTTCTGCGTAGACAAGGATTCCTTCGATCCGACGCTGGTCGAAACGACGCACATCAATCTGAACGACGGCACATCGGAAGGCATGCGCCACAGAAAGCTGGCGATGTTTTCGGTCCAGTACCATCCCGAGGCGGCCCCCGGGCCGAATGATGCGAAACACTTGTTCAGTCGGTTTGTGAAGCTCATGGACGCAGGATCCATCGAATGACCCGGCACGATTGGATCGCCGTCCTTGATTTCGGATCGCAGTACACCCAATTGATTGCGCGACGCATTCGCGAACAGAACGTGTACTGCGAAATCATCCGTCACGACACGCCCGCGAATGAAATCGCGGAAAGATCCCCGCAGGGAATCGTGCTCTCGGGCGGGCCGGCAAGCGTCCTGGTGGAGGGATCTCCACAGGTGGACCGCGCCATCTTCGACTTGAACATTCCGATTCTTGGGATCTGCTACGGCATGCAACTGATGGCCCGGGACCTGGAGGGCGACGTTCAGCCCGGCAACCAGAGGGAGTTCGGGGCCTCCCGAATTTCCGTCTTCGCTGAGACCGGCCTCTTCGACGGTATCAACGGAGAGCTTGACGTGTGGATGAGTCACGGGGACCAGGTGATCGGCATGCCGGAAGGTTTTGTTGCCCACGCGAAGACGCCGAGCTGCCCGGTAGCCGCCATGAGCAATCAAGATCGAAAGTTTTATGGCCTCCAGTTTCATCCTGAAGTGGTCCACACGCCGCGAGGCGTGGAGATTCTGCGGTCCTTCCTGTTCTCCGTGTGCGCATGCGGGACGGATTGGACCATGGAGCACTTCGTTACGGAACAGGTGGAAACGATTCGCTCGCGCATCGGCGGAGATCATGTGATCTGCGGATTGAGCGGAGGCGTCGATTCTTCGGTTACCGCGGCACTCCTGCATAAAGCGATCAACAGCCAGCTTCACTGCGTTTTTGTCGACAATGGACTTCTCCGCCACGCCGAGGCCGAAGCGGTGGAGAAAATGTTTGGCGACCAATTTAAGATTGACCTCAGGATTGTGCGGGCAGGAGACCTTTTTCTGGAGAGGCTGGCCGGGGTCACGGATCCGGAAGAAAAGAGAAAGATCATCGGCAATACATTCATCGACGTTTTCGCCGAGGCCGCTCGTTCCTTCGAGGACGCGAAGTTCCTCGCGCAGGGCACGTTGTATCCGGACGTGATCGAGAGTGTGTCACCCATCGGCGGTCCCTCGGCCACCATCAAGAGTCACCATAACGTGGGCGGGCTCCCCGACGACCTTCACTTCCAGCTGATCGAACCGCTTCGGGAACTGTTCAAAGACGAGGTCCGGGTGCTCGGCCGGGAGCTGGGCCTCGGCGAACAGCTCGTGGATCGGCAGCCCTTTCCTGGCCCGGGTATGGCAGTGCGAATTCTCGGTGATATCACCGAGGAACGCGTCAAACTGCTGCAGCAGGCCGACCTGCGGGTGCAGGAGGAAGTCCGCAAACTGCCTCAGTATCTCGAGATCTGGCAATCGTTCGCCGTCCTTCTGCCGGTCCAGACGGTCGGCGTGATGGGAGACAATAGAACCTATGAAAACGTGGTGGCCGTACGTGCTGTCCAGAGTCTCGATGGAATGACGGCGGACTGGTACCGGATGCCATACGACACGCTTGACGCCATCGGGTCACGAATTATCAACGAAGTGCCGGGGATCAATCGCGTCGTGTACGACATCAGCAGCAAACCGCCAAGTACGATTGAATGGGAGTAGTTTCGGAGTGCCCAGACGCAGTGACATAGAGACAATCATGCTGATCGGAAGCGGGCCCATCGTAATTGGGCAGGCGTGCGAATTTGATTATTCCGGCACCCAGGCCTGCAAGGCGCTTCGGGAGGAGGGGTATCGAATCGTCCTGGTGAACAGCAATCCCGCCACGATTATGACGGATCCCGAGGTCGCCGACCGCACCTATATTGAGCCGATCACGCCGGAAGTGGTGGAAAAAATCATCGCCAGGGAGCGCCCGCAGGCACTGCTGCCGACACTGGGAGGTCAGACCGCGCTGAATACCGCAGTTGCGGTGGCACAGCGCGGGACGCTGGAAAAATACGACGTGGAACTGATCGGGGCGGATGTCGACGTCATTAATCGCGCGGAGGAACGCGACCTTTTTAAAGCAGCGATGGTGGAGGCGGACGTGCCCTGCCTGAAAAGCCGCCACGTGCATTCCGTCGAACAAGCCGTCGCCGCGACGGAAGAAATCGGCTTGCCGGTCATTATTCGACCCAGCTTTACCCTCGGCGGAACCGGTGGAGGCATCGCGCACACCCTGGATGAGCTGCGCGCGATCGCGGAAGGCGGACTCAAGGCCAGCATGACGACCGAGGTGCTGATCGAGGAATCCGTCATTGGGTGGAAAGAGTTCGAACTGGAGGTCATGCGAGACCGCAATGACAACGTCGTCATCATCTGCTCGATCGAGAACCTGGATCCCATGGGCATCCACACCGGGGACAGCATTACGGTCGCCCCGGCTCAGACGTTGACGGATCGCGAATACCAGCACATGCGGGACGCAACCATCCGCGTCATGAAAGCAATCGGCGTCGAGACCGGCGGTTCCAATGTGCAGTTTGCCATGAATCCCGTGAACGGCCAAATGGTGGTCATCGAAATGAATCCGCGGGTCTCGCGCAGCTCCGCTCTCGCGAGCAAGGCTACCGGGTTTCCGATTGCGAAAATCGCCGCGAAGCTGGCGGTGGGATACACGCTGGATGAACTGCCCAACGATATTACGCGGGAAACGCCGGCCAGCTTCGAGCCCTCGATTGACTACTGCGTCGTAAAAGTGCCGCGGTTCGCCTTCGAGAAGTTTCCGGGGGCGGACAATGCCCTCGGGGTCAGCATGAAGTCAGTCGGCGAAACGATGGCTATCGGCAGAAATTTCAAAGAGGCCCTTCAAAAAGCGTTCCGGGGCCTGGAGATCGGGGTCGATGGCCTCGACCGGAAAGCGGAAGCCCTGGCGGCCTCGGACCAGTCGATTGAAAAGGCACTGGAAGGCAGGAATGCGACGCGGATATTTTGCGTGAGAAAAGCGCTTCGCGAAGGAGTGCCGGTGAAGAGGATTTACGATATTACAGGGATCGACCCGTGGTTCGTCGACAACATCGCGCAGATTGTCGAACTCGAGGGGGAGATTGTCACTGCCTACCGTGAAAAGCGGTTTGATCGGAACATGCTGGTACGCGCGAAGGAGTTTGGCTTTTCCGATGCGCAGCTCGCGGGGCTCTCGGAGCGAGGTTCGTCTGAGCATGAGGTACGCGCGGAACGCCTCGCTGCCGGGGTAAAGCCTGTTTACCACCTTGTCGACACCTGTGCCGGAGAATTCGAAGCCCATACCCCTTATTATTATTCCTGCTACGGACAGCGAAACGAAGCCACGCCGTCAAAACGGGAAAAGATCATGATTCTCAGCAGCGGCCCCAACCGAATCGGTCAAGGCATCGAGTTCGACTACTGCTGCGTACACACCGTGCAGGCCGTGCGCGAGCTGGGATACGAAGCCATTATGGTAAACAGCAATCCGGAAACGGTGAGCACGGACTACGATACGTCGGACCGCCTCTACTTCGAACCTCTCACGTTCGAAGACGTGATGAACATCCACGAAAACGAACGCCCGAAAGGAGTCATCGTCCAGATGGGCGGACAGACGCCCCTGAACCTGGCGGTTCCGTTGATGCAGGCCGGGGTCCGAATTCTCGGCACGTCGCCGGACAGCATCGATCGGGCGGAAGATAGAAAAAGGTGCCGAGAGCTGCTCAACGACCTGCAATTGCGGCAACCCGAGAGCGACACTGCCACGACTCTGGAGGAGGCGCGACGGGCCGCGGATGTAATCGGCTACCCGGTCATGGTCAGGCCTTCCTACGTACTCGGCGGACGCGCCATGATGATCGCTCACAATCAAGAGGAGCTGGAACCCTTCACCAGGGAGGCCTTCAAGGTCAGCGCCGGCTTCCCGGTGCTGATTGACCGATACCTCACCGGGGCGATCGAGGTCGATGTAGATTCAATTTGCGATGGAAAAGACGTGTACATTGGCGGAGTGATGCAGCACGTCGAGGCAGCTGGAGTGCACTCCGGTGACAGCGCCTGCGCGACGCCACCCCACACCCTCAAGCCCGAAATGCAACGTCGACTCGAAGATGCCTGCAAGAAAATCGCACTCGCCCTCGATGTACGCGGGCTCATGAACGTGCAACTGGCGGTGGTTGGCGAGGAGTTCTATATCATCGAGATAAATCCTCGCGCTTCCCGAACCGTACCGTACCTAAGCAAAGCCACCGGAATTCCGTTGGCGCGGGTCGCAGCAAAAATCAGTGTCGGGATCACGCTGGAAGAGCTGGGTCTCGCCAGGCATCGCGCGTCTCCCGCATGGTGCGCCGTGAAGGAAGCGGTTTTCCCTTTCGACCGGTTTTCCGGCGTGGACCCGATCCTGGGGCCGGAGATGAAATCCACCGGCGAAGTTATGGGAATTGACACGTCTTTTGAGGCGGCATATTGGAAAAGCCAGATCGCCGCCGGCCAGGTGCTTCCCGAAAAGGGCTCCGTATTTCTCAGCGCGAAGGACAGCGATAAGCCGTGGATCGTGGAACTCGGCATCGAATTCGAACAGATGGGCTTCGAAATAATCGCAACCAACGGCACGTCCGAGGCATTGAGGGACGCGGGTGTGCTGTCGAAGGTGGTGAACAAGGTCGCGGATAATAATCCTCCCACGATCATCGATTACATGCGGGACAATAAAGTGCAGCTCCTGGTCAACACCCGGAGCGGCCCGGTCTCCCGTCTGGACGAGACGTTCATGCGCTCCGAGGCCATCCTTCGAAGTATTCCCATCGTGACAACCGAACCGGGGGCCCGGGCGACGGTGGCTTCTATCCGATACATCCAGAAAAACAACTGGGACGTCCGCGCATTGCAGGACTACCTGCAGGAACTAGAGCCGGCACAGTGAACGGGGTGCGGGGAGAATTCCGGATTTCCGATTTCGGATGTACGGATCCCCATCT
>Ga0310121_10001968_pt1 | contig 20149 bp, 20 predicted proteins | sample CB27_Tmax_986_MG_FD_203504 | JGI IMG/M metagenome (GOLD analysis project Ga0310121, IMG submission 203504) | Marine microbial communities from Western Arctic Ocean, Canada - CB27_Tmax_986 | ecosystem: Environmental > Aquatic > Marine > Oceanic | place: Canada: Western Arctic Ocean | collected...
GGCACTAACCAGGGCGGTTCGTCGTACTTCTACGCTCAATTGCTCGACTTGATCGGAAGCGGCAACGTCGCGACCGTCGATGTCGAAAAAATGCATGACCTCTCACACCCACGGGTGACGTATCTGATTGGCAGTTCGACTTCGGAGGAAGTGCTAGCTCCGATCCGGCAAATGGCAGCCGACGTCGAGGGGCCCGTCATGGTGATATTGGACAGCGATCATTCGCAGGCCCATGTCGAGGGCGAGCTTGAGCTCTATTCACCACTCGTGACCAACGACAGTTATCTGCTGGTTCAAGACGGCGTGATCGATACGCTCAGAAAATTTCGCAAAGGTCGTCCTGGCCCGCTGCCGGCGATTCGCCAATTCGTCGAAAACCATCGTGAGTTCACGGTCGACCAGGAAAAGTGTGATCGATTTCTCGTGACCCATCACCCGGAAGGCTGGCTCAAGAAGTGTGCTTAGCCATGACAAATCGTGACGATCTCAACAATGACGAATGACCGAAGAATGACGGCCCGCGAATAGTGAAAATGGACGTGCTTCGTTGTTCGGTTTTTCGCCCCAAGGTCGTTCGCCGTTTTCCAAAATCACCCTCTCCGCCGTCACCAAGAATTCAACAGCCATGCACCTCAACAGCAAATTGCTCTTCGAAAAACATGCGTTACCGCACTTTCATGACGGGATGAAAGTCCTGGAAATTGGGCCAGACGCATTTCCCTCCAGCTATCGTCGGATGGTCGATAACCCCGCGATTGAATGGGACACGATCGACATGTACGAGTCGAAAGATCTCACTTTTCGCAACGTGGATGAATACACGTTTCCCATTCAGAGCGGTCAATACGACCTGGTACTATCCGCACAAGTGATCGAACATGTCAAGAAAATTTGGGACTGGCTACCCGAGGTCGCACGTGTCTGTCGACCTGGTGGCACGATCGTGACGATCAATCCGGTAAGTTTCCGCTACCACGAAGCGCCGGTTGATTGCTGGCGGATTTACCCCGAGGGAATGCGAGCACTGTACGACACGGCAGGGATCGACATGGTGTCGTCAGTCTCCGAATCGCTCGAACCATTGTCGACGCGTGCTCGCAACACTTGGCGTTTGCTTCGTAAACTAATTTTCCGCGGCAAAATCCCGAGCACCGGCCTGCCGCCCACACTCGACACCATTAGCATCGGCACCAGGCGCGCCGCGCGGCAACATGCTGCTTAACAGAATTGAGAATTGCACATCTTGCTAACGAACAATCACCGTCAACGAAGCAACGATCGAAGCGGCACTTTGCGTGTGCTTGCCATGGGAGATTGCAACACCTGTGGAATTACAGTCCCGCCGATTGGCAACACGATTGTCGATAAGTTTTGCAAGCAGTTAGAAAGCTACGGGACCAGAACCACAATCCAAAACCTTGGCTGCGGAATGGCCAGCACGCGCGAAGGAGTACCGCTGGTACGTCGCGTGGCAATGCCTGCTGATGTCGTGCTGATCAACTTCGGTTTGGTTGATACTTGGATCACTTCGATTCCGAGTGTCTACATCCCATACTATCCTGACAGCTTCTTGCGCAAGCGCCTTCGCAAACTGCTTAAGTTTGTCAAGCGACGCCTCCGTTCTCCTCTACTTCGCCATTACATTCCCGTTGGTCCTGTGGTGCCAATCGATGAATACGCTCGCAACGTCGGCAAAATGATTTCCCTCGCCCGAGCGCATAACCCACGCACCACGATACTACTCTGGGGCAGCCCGCTAGTGCAGCATGATTCTGCACGAAACGCAAACCTGGAGCGATACAACCAACGCCTCGAACTCATTGCCGCAGATACGAAATCGCTATTCGTCTCCACAGCGACGCTGCTTAGTAAGCTGTCCAATGAAGCAGCCTATTTAGATGCGGTCCATCTCAGCGATGCGGCCACCGAAAGAATCGCGGCTCAGTTGGCTAACGTCTACCGAGCCCAACAACTTGCCGCCGCAGGTTGACTCGAAGCCACACCAACCCTTTTCATCATGCTCTTCTCTGCCAGGAACTCTCTGATGCCACTTGTCTCATGTAACCGAGCTTGCAATCTTTGCGGCAGCGAAACCGCGGAACGCTTCGGTGCGACCGACCGCGACCGCCAACCCTTGCGCACGGTGCTCTGTCGGTCGTGCGGTCTCGTCTGGACCGATCCCCGACCAGACAGCGCTGAGACGCGAAAGTTCTACGCGGAAGACTACCGTCTGCGATACAAATCGTCTTACGTTCCCAAGCGGAAACATGTTTATCGCGAAACGCTCCGCGCTATCGCACGCTATCAGGCTATTGCACCCCTTCTCCAAACTGGGATGCAGCTACTCGACGTCGGCAGCGGAGGGGGCTTCTTCCCCTATGTTGTCCGACAACACGGCATGGACGCGCAAGGTATCGAGCCGAATCAAGGTTTCGCGAAATACGCCATCGAGACCTTCGGAGTTCCAACTTCCAATGCTTTCTTTCAAGACGTTGATATCGCCGAGCAGAGCTTCGGTGTCATCACGCTCAACCACGTGTTGGAACACCTCGAAGATCCTTGTGCCACCCTCAGACAGCTAGGCAAGTGGCTGAAGACTGATGGTTTCTTGGTCGTGGAAGTGCCCAACATTGAAGCAACCTACCATGCGCCTCACAACCGCTTTCACGTCGGACATCTTTACAACTTCAATCCGATGAATCTGGAACATCTGGGCGCAAAAGCCGGTCTGGCAATTTACGCCTCAACGCTTGTTACCGATGCCGACCACATTCATATCACGTTCCAAAGAAAAGCGTTGGCAGTCTACCATGGTGGAGACTACACGATCCCTGGCAACTACGAGCGTGTGTCGTCAATCCTCAATCGCCATACTGAACTCAAACATTACGGATCGGCTGTTCCCTATACACGCTTCATCAGCAAGCGAATAAAGGACCTCATCGAAAAACGTGCCGTTCGCGGAAACGCCAGCCCGCGTGAAATCGCCGATGCGCTAATCGCAGCCCAACTCGATACGCCTGACCATCGCGTCGCATAAGAATCCTATGTCTTCCGAAACGACAGTACTCTGGCAGATTCACGATGACAAACCGGGTCACCAAAACCAGCTACGCGGTCTCACCATCGCGTTGGCGGAGTTAATACCGCTTGAGGTCCACACGCTTCGCGCCCCTGCGCGCCGCAGTTGCTTAGCTTCCCTCTGGTCGAAGACGTTTCCGCTAGGCAAGCATCTGCCAGTCCCAGATTTGATTCTTGGCGCGGGGCATGCAACACACTTGGCCGTTTTGGCGGCGCGACGTTCTTTCGGCGGCCAAGCGATCATACTGATGAAACCTTCGCTCCCCCCTGCCCTGTTTGATCTTTGCTTGATTCCTGAACACGACGAGGTAGCGGCCTCTGACCGAGTCGCATTGACTCGCGGAGTGCTGAATGTCATCCAACCGACCCAGCACCACGACGAAAAATCAGGACTCCTCTTGATCGGCGGACCTTCTGCAGCTCACAGTTGGTCAGACGAGCAGATGCTTAAGCAGATCGTAGCGATTACTTCAAGCAATCTTCAGATTCACTGGAAGCTCACCACGTCACGACGTACTCCTCAGTCTTTTCTTTCAGAACTAGCTTTTCTGTCGCGACTGGCAAATAATAAAATTACCAACCTGGATGTTACTCCGCACCAAGAAACGACTGCTCTATGGGTGCCGCAACAGCTTGAACAATCCGCCCAAGTTTGGGTAAGCGAAGAGAGTGTATCGATGGTCTACGAGGCCCTCACCAGCGGAACGGCGGTTGGCGTGCTCGATGTCCCCGAAAAACGACGTGGCCGCGTCGCGGCAGGCGTGGAGACTCTCATCCAAACAGGCTGGGCAACACGTTTCGGCGATTGGCAACTCGGCAGCCGGCTCACTCCCCCGCCAACGCAACTCGACGAAGCCCGCCGCTGTGCCGAGATCGTCTGCCAACGTTTTCTGCGTCAATCCGCCGCTTGACAGCAGTCGCTATATTGCTCTGACAACGCAGTTTGCCATCCCCCCTCCAGAGCTGGTACAATGCGTGTTATTGCTAGTGGCCGTGCTCGGGAGAGTTTGGCCGATCAGACTCTCCCGCAGCCCACCGATGTCACGAAAATATGCCTACGAATTGTTGTCACATCCAGCGAATACCTATTCCCAGTAAAACTTTCTTAGTTGCGACCCTTGTCCTATCTCTGGCAAGTTGGTTTTCGTACCAGAATAACCTTGCCGCAAAGACGCCCACCGTTGTTGTCGGCGCAGCTGCTGATATCCAATACGAAGACCGCGTGCCGGGTCCTTTTCCCGACGATATTCGCCGTTGGTACAACACCTCAAATCTGCGGTTGAATGATATCGTGCAGGCATGGAATGCACGCGAAGATATCGATTTGGTAATGCACCTGGGCGATCTGATCAATGCCCAGTGGGAGAGCTACGACGTGATGCTCGATTACGCCGATGGCAGCGACTACGATCCTGACCTGCTTACTTTCCGCGATCTGAACGCGCCGAGCTATCAAGTCCTGGGCAATCATGAATTCAACAATGTCGAGGACGATCCTGATCCTCAAGGTCATGATGATTTACACGTCCGCGAGCGACTCGGCCTGGCAAATAACATTGGGTACTACGATCTCTCGCCGGCAGACGGTTTTCGGTTCTTAGTCCTCGACGATCAGGTTCCTGAAGCGAATCCGGACCGCCCCGGAAGCAGCTTCGGGCTGGGTGAACGGCGTAGTTCCTATTTCGAACAACAAATGCAATGGGCGCGTCGTGTTGTTGCGGATGCATGGCGCGACGGCGAAAAAGTGGTGATGTATGAACACTATCCGATGTCCAAGTACTACAACGACAAACCATTGAGCGATTGGGAAGCGGAGCTTGCAGACATCATTGAGACTTTCCCCAACGTTGTCGCCCACTTTTCTGGCCATTTCCACGACGGTCCTGGTAAAGTCAAAGACGATGTTTTGTACGACACCTTGGCTGGCACAGTGAGTGCCAATCCAGATCTTGACCAAAACATTTGGTACGAGCTAGAGTTCTACGACGACCACGTAGTGGTTGATCAATTCGGCGAAAATTTTTTTTTTCTGGAACCCAACGAAGACGACAAGGTTTTCTATTTTCGCGACCATACCGCTACGCCTGTTTGTGATCCGGGCGAAGATTGCCTCGCCGTCGCGTTCGCCGATCTTAACACCGACGGCGATGTTGATGGCAGCGACTTGGACGTTTGGCAGGCCAACTTTGGTGTGCGGACCGGTGCCAGGCTTGCTGACGGCGACGCTGAGGGAGACCTTGATGTTGACGGCGGCGATTTCTTGGCCTGGCAACGGGAGTTCGGCAGCGGCATCTCGTCGTTGATCGCATCTTCCCAGGCCGTCCCCGAACCGTCGACAGCTCTGCTGTTGGGTGGGTTGGCAACCTTCCTGTTGCTCGCCAAACGAGGCATGTAGCAAGACTTACTGGGGAACTCGGGTTTTTTTCGGATAAAGTCCGCTGTTTGCAATCGTCGGCAAAGCCCCCGCCAGCTCATCTCGCCCGGCGGCAATGGAAATCGTACAATCGGGATTATGCAAACTCTAATCGCTTCGTCCTACCCTCCACACTCTGTTGCCCAAATGCGGCGTCGCGGCAAAACAATTTGGACTCTACTTGCTGCCATTCTATTTGCTGTCATTGGCCTCGCGATCTGGCACGCGACGCCGGCGAGAATCGCTGGCGTCTTGGAATTATCCCCTGTTAACTCTCGCCAAAATCAGCAAGCACCTCTGCAGGCCCCTTTGGCCAGCGCTGATCTTTTAATCGCGCCAGCAGAATTGTCGCAGGCACCCACCGAACGGTCGCTCGCAAAATTTGACGGGCAACGATCGTATAGTTATTTGAAAGCTCTCTGCGAATTGGGTAATCGCATGAGCGGCAGTGAGGGGATGCAGCAACAGCAAAAGTTACTGGAAAAACACTTTGTTGACCTGGGCGCACAGGTCGAATACCAGCGTTTCAAGGTGAAGCATCCGCTCAACGGTAAACGCGTGCCGATGGCCAATCTAATCGTCCAATGGCGACCGGAAGCAAGAGAGCGCCTCTTGCTCTGTGCCCACTACGATACGCGCCCGTTACCGGACCGTGAAATCATCCGACGCCTTCGCGCAAACGGATTATTCGTCGGTGCAAACGACGGTGCGAGTGGCGTGGCACTATTGATGGAGCTGAGCCATCACGTCGCCGGGATGGCGCTAAATATTGGCTTGGATTTCGTGTTATTCGACGGCGAGGAACTCGTCTATTTCGATTACGATCGCAATCGCGATCAGGGTCACTACTTCGCCGGCAGCACCTGGTTCGCTCGCCGATATCTCCAGCATCCACCTCATTACAAGTACACCGCTGGCGTATTGTTCGATATGGTCGCCGATACCAAGCTGACGCTTTACCAAGAGGAAAACAGCGCCACGTGGAAGGAAACCCGCCCGCTCGTGAAAGAAATCTGGGGCACTGCCGAGCGGTTGGGCATTACGGAGTTTATTCCCCGGGTCAAATACAAGGTTAATGACGATCACCTCCCGCTCAACCAAATCGCCAAGATCCCCGTGTGCGACATCATCGATTTTGAATACCCCGACCCGAGCAATCGCTTTTGGCATACCACCGGCGACGCCCCGGGCCGCTGCAGCGCCGAATCGCTTGGCAAAGTCGGCACGGTTATACTAGAATGGCTATCGACAAGACGTTGAGCGAGACGACACGAAGATGAAAATGGGGCAACGCGCATTCCATGGACTCCACCTACATATTCGGTCTGCTGCTGGTGGGACTCTCTGCGATTCTGCTCGCTAGTCACTGGCAAAGGGGTCACTGGCAAAGGGGTCACTGGCAAAGGGGTCACTGGCAAAGGGGTGATCGGAATCGGGGTCGGAAATCGAGTCATCGCGGCGACAATAACCTGCGGTGGCAAACCTATGCTGCCCGCACCAGTCGTCGGCGGGCCGTCGCCAGTTCGCTGATCGGCCTGGTCGGCTTTACGCTGATGGCTTTTGAGACGGTCCCACGCACTCCGCTCTCGATTACCGCTTATCTGTTCAGCCTCGTCCTGATGACCTGCTGGATCTTGTGGCTGGCCTGTCTCGACCTGCTGGCCGGCCGACGTTTTCAAGAAGACGAGCAACTCGATCAGATCGCCGACAAATTACGTCACGGCGAGTTGGAAACAGCGCAGACCGATTCCGCTGAAATGTAAACCTCGTCGCTGCTACGACAACACTCCCTCGGAGGACTCCCTCGGAAGACTCTCATGCCGCTGGACGCCGCTCGACTTTCCACTAGCATGGATGCTCATCGTTTGATGCTCTCTGAGGAATTGCCTGCCGATGCTACCTGATCCGCTGCGACTGACGATTGCCTTCGTGCCGCTGGCCTCTTACGGCCTACTGATAGGCCTGCTCAACGCGCGCCGTCGGCCATTTCTGACCACCGGCGGTGCCGATCTGGCCGCTTTGGGGGCCGCGCTGTCGGGATTGATTCTTGTTGGTCCGATCGAATTATTTCGACCTGAAGCCGCTTCCGCTGAATTCGGCAGCTACGTCTGGTTATTTCTTTTGGTGTTTTATTGGCTCTCCGTTTGGCTAGCCGTGCTGTTGGCCAAGCCGCGGCTGGTCGTTTACAACATCAGCATTGATGAACTACGGCCTGTGCTGGCCGAAACGGCTCGGGCGATCGACCCTCAGGCTCGATGGGCGGGCGACAGCTTGGCGCTGCCGACCTTGGGAATCCAGCTCCACCTGGAAAGTTTTGATTTGATGCGCAACGTCTCCATGGTTTCCAGCGGAGGCAACCAAAACCTGGCCAGTTGGCGGCGGCTCGCCACTGAGCTCTATCAGCGGCTCAAGCCGCTGCGCGTCGCACCGAATCCTCGCGCCCTAGGCATTCTGCTGGCAGCGGTGATTCTGCTCTCTGCTAGCACAGCTCACATGCTGGCGAATCCGCAGCATGTCGCGCAAGCGATGCAAGAAATATTTACTTACTGAGCAGCTTTTCGAAGAATGTCAAAGTTTGACGATTGCGACGACGATAACACCTTTGCTGACTACTTCGGCAGCGGCTGCGCACCCGTTATTGGGCTGCGAAAAGTGCTAGCGGATGGTAGCCCGGGGGGAACCGGCGGCGATTGGCAAGCATGAACAAATTGTTCCTGTCTCACAATCACTGCCTGACTCGGGTACCGGCCCAGTGATGGCCGACCGCTATTGCGGGCCACAAAGCTTTGGGAAACCGATGCTTAGAAAAGTCGAAGCTAGGAAAGCAGCACCATGAACGGTCAGATTCGATCTTCTACTTCGCTCGCGCTCAGCTGCTTGCTCCTCGTGTCTGGCTGCAAACCGATTCAGCCCTTCTTCTTCCAAGAAGACGGCAATTTACTCGGGCATGGCGATCTCTCCCACTACATGGATATTGCCACGGATATCGAGTACCCCGACGTCCAGCAGTGTTCGCTCGACGAAGTCAACTCGGCCCATGCGCCTCTGACAATAGCCAACTCCGAAAACTTCGACGTATGGGACCTTACCCTCGAAGAAGTCACACGCATCACGCTCACCAACAGCCAAGTCATTCGCCAACTCGGCGGCCGCATCACTGACGGAGGCAGCAACATCTCGGGAGCCACGCCCGAGACGCTACAAAACAACCCCGGTGGCGCGGTCACCACTTACGACCCTGCACTGGTCGAAAGCGGCAACGGCACCGGCACCGGCAACCAGTTCAGCGGCACTGGTGTCGAATCGGCACTTTCGGAATTCGACGCGATTCTCGATAGCAGTATCACCTGGCAAAACAACGACCGCCCGCAGAACTTCCTTGGAAATATTGGCGGCATTACCAACTTCTTCGCAAACGACTTCCAACAAGATACCGGCAACGCCACTCTTGGCATCACCAAGGCAACCGCCAATGGTGGTATCTTCGAATTCCGCAACAACACGCTCTATGACTGGAATAACAACGGCAGCCGCGCTACTCCTAGCGACTGGTTTGCTAACTTCGAAGCGGGCGTGACGCAACCACTGCTGCAAGGCGCCGGTACGCAGATCAATCGCATCGCAGGGCCACAGTCCTTTCAGCAAGCTGCAGGCGGTGTCGTCAATCAAATCGACGGCGTAATAATCTCTCGGATTCGCCACGACATCACGCTTACTGATTTCGAAGCCGGCGTACGCAATCTGATGCGTGACGTTGAAGATGGCTATTGGGAACTCTATTTCGCCTATCGTGACCTAGAGGCGCGCAAAATCGGTCGTGACAGTGCGCTAGAAACCTGGCGCAAAGTGAAGGCTTTGCAGCGAGTGGGCGGTACTGGAGGCGAAGCAGACAAAGAAGCCCAAGCGCGCTCACAGTACTTCTTGTTCCGTTCACAAGTCGAGTCTGCTCTCACGAATCTGTTCCGCGTAGAAAACAATCTTCGCTACATGATGGGCCTGGCCGCATCGGACGGCCGCCTGATCCGCCCGATCGACGAACCAACAACCGCCCAGGTTCGCTTCGACTGGCCGACAATTCACTGCGAAACCCTGACGCGACGTACGGAACTGCGCCGCCAAAAATGGCAAGTAAAACGCCGCGAACTGGAGCTGATTGCGACTCGCAACAATCTGCTGCCACGCTTGGATGCCGTCGGGCGTTACCGCTGGCTCGGTGCTGGCGACGACCTAATCGACAGCAATGCGACAGGAATCGGACCTTTTTCCGAGGGCTCGAACGCTTTCGAATCGCTGGTAAGCGGTCGCTACCAAGAATGGGAAATGGGCCTGCAGTTCTCAATGCCAATCGGCTTCCGCCGGTCGCTGAGCGGTGTTCGCCACCATCAATTGCTGCTAGCCCGCGAGCGCGCAGTGTTGCAAGATCTGGAACTCGAAGTTTCACACCAGTTGGGCAATGCAATTCGCGATCTCGACCTCGATTTCGGTCTCACGCAAACCAACTTCAACCGGCGCGTCGCTGCTGAGGACGAAGTCGAAGCGGTCGAAGCGGTCTACGATTCAGGGCGCGTGACGCTTGATTTGCTTCTCGACACGCAACGCCGCCGTGCCGAGGCAGAATCTGCCTACTATCGTTCGCTCATCGACTACAACCGAGCAATCATGCGTGTGCATTACCGCAAGGGATCGCTGCTCGAGTACAACGGTGTTTTCCTCGCCGAGGGACCTTGGCCAGGCAAAGCACACTTCGACGCCTTGCGTCGGGCTCGCCAGCGTGATGCGAGCACCTACCTCGACTACGGCTTCACCCGTCCCAACGTAATTAGTCGCGGGCCCCATGATCAAGAGTCTCGGTATGATTTGAATCATAGCTCGTCAAGAATTGGACCGACGAGGGCTGACGAAGGCCCAGTGATTCAAGAGACCGCACCTCTGGACGACGGCCCTAGTGAAAATGACCAACGGAATCAAGAAGTGATCCCTGCCCCGACAGGAATTCAGGTCACCTCGGGAATTCAAGTCTCGACAGCTACGATTCCACAACCATCTCCACCGAATGAAAACAACGTTGCCGTTGCCATTGCCAACCTGCCCAACTCACCCCTGCCCAATTCACGCAGCGGCACGCCAGTGAATCTACCCGTTGTGTCACCGGCCTACACGCCTGTGCTAGTGCAACCTCCTCCGGCAACCACATCGACTGAATTGCCAGTCGTCAGCGGGCCTGCCACAACCAATGCCGGCCTGACGCCGCTCCACACGAACCCCTATCGCCAAGAACTGAAAACCTGGATGGACTCCACCACGAGCGGATTGCCCGCCACCTCGGCCGGAGTCAATCCGTTGCGTCCGACAAACAACACCGAGTTTACCACCACTTGGTCGGCTGATCACCCAGCCATCGGAAAAACGCAATCGCGTCAATCACCTGCGGAAACAACCCCCGACTCGACAGTCTGGCCAAGCGTAGAACGCTCGGCTAACTAGGCTATCAAAGCCTGATACGCTACAACTTGGTGCATGTTCTTTTCCTTTGATGGCATCGATGGCGTTGGCAAAACGACGCAAATGCAGCTATTCTGCCAATGGTTGGCCGACGAGTGCCATGAAGGGGCGCAGGGTGAGGGACGGGGTGAGGGACGGGGCGGGGGGCGAGAGGTCGTCACGTGCCGTGATCCCGGCAGCACTCCGCTTGGCGAACGGGTGCGAGAAATCCTACTCACCAGCGACGAGAATACGCCGATTGCTGCCCGCAGCGAGATGTTGCTCTACATGGCCGCTCGCGCGCAGCTGGTCGACCAAATCATTCGCCCTGCCCTGTCCACGGGCAAAATTGTCGTTTCCGACCGGTACTTGCTCGCCAACGTGGTATATCAAGGCTACGCCGGCGGTCTGGATGTGTCCTCCTTGCGCGACGTCGGTCGTGTGGCAACGGCTGGACTGATGCCTGATTGCACGTTTCTGCTCGACATGTCTCCCGCACTTGCCCTCGACCGCATGGGCGATCAGCTCGACCGGGTTGAAAGTCGCGGGAACGAATACCGCGAGCAGCTACGCCAAGGATTCTTGCAAGAAGCTGCTTTGCTCGGCGACGATGTCCACGTCATCGCCGCTGATCGGCCAATCAACGAGATTCAAGCAGAGCTTCGCGACATCGCTCAACGGGCAATTGGGCTAGCAAGCGATCGAAAATGAAAGCCTTTAGTATTCGCTTTCGTCCCCTCCCCAGCGCTCGAGCAGCAACACGGCCAACATCGCCACGACGGCAAGCACCAAGCATGCGGTCACGTTCTGATCCCAACTTTCTGGCATCATTGGCTCGTAGCGCTTTTCTTTGAGCTGCTCGACCAACGGCGTCAAATCTTTTTGAAACGGCCACATCAGCCGTAGCGAACCGATCATGAAGCCGCCCAGGATCGCCATGATCGGCATGTGCGCCCGTGCGAGTAACCACTTGAGTAGTTTACTAAAGCCGATTAAGCCGCAGGCGCAGCCCGACGCGAACACGAGCAGCGATACCAACTCTCGTTGCGTGCATTGGAATTTGAGCACGTCCTTAATAATGCCAGTTACCGCCACATAGGCTCCCAGCAACCAAAGAATATAAGACCCACTGATGCCAGGCAAAATCATCGCACAGATGGCAATTGCACCGCAAAGAAAAAAGTAAGCTAAGTCGTCATGAAATCCGATTTGTTCCAGCCCCACCAACCGATAGGCCGCCGCCGCCGCCATTCCCGCCAGCGCATAACAGCCCCAGCGATGCAACCTTTCGCGTGGACGCACCAACCGCATGACGATGAAACTTGAGGCGAGGATCAAGCCGAAAAAGACCGCGAGAGTGAACATTCGCTGATGGAGCAAAAGATCGTGCATCAAATCCGCCAGACAAGCAATTCCAGTCAGAACGCCGACACCCAGGGTCAATAGAAAGCGAAAATCGAAGTATTCGGCCGCCGCCCGCCATTGTCGCTCCGCGACGAGACTGACTAGGTGTGCATCGACGTGACTGATGGCCGACACGAGCCGCTCGTAAATGCCCAAAACGAGCGCCACGGTGCCACCTGACACGCCAGGAATGATGTCGGCCCCCCCCATGAGAAAACCTCGGACGACCTGGACCAGGTCCTTACGCTCGAAACGAATCAACTCGATGACTCCTCAAATCTTGATGGTTGTCATAACTTTTGAAGCGAGTCTGAAAACTCAACTTACAAGCTTAGGCCGTAATCTCGGAAAAGTCGTAGTTTCGGACAACTACGGAGTTTAACGAAAGTTGACAGGCAAGATTCACCTTTGCTGCGAGCCTGATGGGCTATGTACTTCCGTTGACCTCATCTGCCAAACGCTCTAAAATTCCTTGGTGACTAGGGTTACGACATTCATTATCGTTCATTTCAGTCGACGCCTCTAGCTCATGACGTGGAGTTCCGACGCTGGTATACGCACGCTGGTATAATGGCGCTGGCATAATGGCGCTGGGCCTAGAGACGCCTGCGTGCCGTTGGCTTCACGCCTATATAAGGCTTATACAAGTACGTCAGACCTGATGAGCAACCGCCGATATGCATACTGCCGGTAGCAACTCTGAATATACGTGCCGCGACTTCGCCCAGCACCGTGCTGGACTGAGAACTCAAGCTGATGACGATTCTGGACGTACAAGATGTTTCGAAGCAATGGGGGGCAGTCTCCCGCCAACATAGAACGGGCTCACAAGGTCGGCTCTAGGTGCGGGACTCTTGCGCCCGCGAAGCTGAATCTTTACCTGGAAGTGCTCGGGCCCAGGGCAGATGGTTTCCACCCCCTGGAAACCTTGATGGTGCCGGTGCGGATTTATGATCAGCTCTTTTGGCAAGAGGGCAGTCCGGCCGCCTCCCAGGAGTGCCTAACATTGCGGGTGCGCAGTTTGCTCCCCGAAGTTAGCGATACCGACCAGCTTCTGGGTGACGGCAGCGACAATCTCGTCCTCCGAGCCGCCCGACTGTTGGCTAAAAACGCTGGGATAGCGCCTCGAGGTCGGTTCGATTTATTCAAGCGCATACCTGTCCAGGCGGGCATGGGGGGCGGCAGCAGTGACGCCGCGGCGGCATTGCTACTCGCCAACGTTGCCTGGCGCATCGGCTACTCGCGACGACAACTGTTGCCGCTGGCCGCCCAGCTCGGTAGCGATGTTCCTTTTTTTCTGAGCCAAGGCGCTGCCCTCTGTCGTGGACGCGGCGAGTTAATCGAGCCGGTCACCCGGCTACCTCGGCTGCACTTTGTCATTGTCAAACCGACCGCCGGGTTGTCGACTGCCGAGGTCTTTGGGAGGTTGCCGCAGAGAGCTGAAACTGGCGAAGCGCGAGCAAAGACTTCGGATGAGAGAGTGTCACAACTGATCGGAAGACTGCAAAGTGGCGACATCGCTGCAGCATGCCAGGCGATGACCAACCGTTTGGAAATAGCAGCCACCCAACTGGCGCCATGGCTGGGGCGGTTGCGTGCGATTTTAATGAGGTTGGGTTGCCTGGGGTACTTTATGACCGGTAGCGGCTCGGCCTACGTTGGCGTCATGCACTCTGCCAACCAAGCGCGATACATTGCACGACGCCTAGTTAACATGAATTATCGAACAGGGTTGAATTTGGAGAGCGTCTTTGCCACGTCAAACTGATAACCAGACTCATTGACGGCAGATCGCTTCGCCTGGCGATGTTAACGCCAATTTAGGAGAAGTACCATGGAAATTACCGAGGTGCGAATCAAACTCATGGAAGAACAGGGCGAACGTCTCAAAGCGTTCTGTTCGATCACATTCGACAATTGCTTTGTCGTCCGCGATCTGAAGATTATCGAAGGGACGAACGGCCCCTTTGTTGCCATGCCTAGTCGCAAGCTCACTTCCCACTGCCCGCGCTGCCGATCGAAGAATCATCTCCGTGCCCAGCACTGCAACCAGTGCGGCTCGTCGCTTTCGTCCGATCGGATGCCACTCGACACCGATGGGCGTGCCAAGCTGTATGCCGACATCGCCCATCCGATTAATTCGGCCTGCCGCGAAATGATTCAGAATCACGTGATCCAAGAGTTTGAATCAGAACTTCAGCTGGCAAAGCAACCCGACTACGTCTCACGATACGACGATTTCGACGTTGACTACGAAGAGCCGCGACCTGCAACTCCGAGTGCCCGAAAAACAGAAAACCGCGTCGACCAAGCTCACGACAAAAGAGAGGCCCACGCACCGAGATCTGGCGGTGCGTCGCAACACGCAACCTCCGATTCGAGGGGCCCCCTCCCCGCGCCTAAGACACCGCCCGCCTCTGCCTCCCAGCCACCTGCCATCCAGCCGCCGGTTAGCGCCGAAGGGGATTTCGGCGCAGGTATTTTTCCGGACAGCTAGGTGCGGAGACTGTCAGGTAGCGTTTCGATCGGTTTGGTAAATGGCAGGCTGGTAGACTACTGCACGACTTGAGTAATTGCGCAAATTTTACGCTTATCGCAATCTGCGTGCAGAGTTGAAGCTACCGGTATCTCTTGCCGATAACTTAGTTTATCACCAAATCGCCTATCTTTACTGCCCCCATTATTTGCAACCAGGCTCAGGAGTCACTGCTCTGATCAGCTTTCGGTCATATCCGAGTTCCTACCACGGAGGTACAGGATCTCAATGGTGGAGTGCCAAACTAGCATTCAAAATTTCGAGGATATTCGTCATTACGTAACCCAGACCCGTAGCAGCATCGAGTTATTAAGACCAGAAAGCTCTCAACTAACAACCCGATTGCTAACCCGTAACAACCAGCCCTGCGGCATCTACTTTTGCCTGCATGGCCCCAGAGCAGTCCGGCTGACCGCGATCTGGGAAACCGATGCCAACACGATCTTGTTCTACGGCACGCGGGGCGAACGAGTCCAAAGGACTCGACTGCTGGCGGCCCCTGAGCTAGATGTTGCTGCATTACAAACTGCCTAGCTGGCATCGATCTCAAATAAAAAGAATAAAAACCAGAAAAAAAAGTGGCAAGCGACCCAGTGGGGTTGGCGCAGGAAGCGGCCCCCCTGTACTATACAAAGGTACACGTTACCAATCTAAATATCGCGACTGGTACAAGTAGAGCCAGCTGGGTAGAGCCAGCTGGGTAGAGCCAGCTGGGTAGAGCCAAGAAGGCACGGTCGTCACGGCGAATCGCGATATTTAGAACAAAGCACGATACTTACAAAAAAGCACATGGAGGTGAAGGATGCTGGTTTTGTCGAGAAAAGAAACCCAACGAATTCGACTAGGTGATGATATCGTGATCACAGTCGTCCGCATTGGCGGCGACAAGGTCCGGCTAGGAATCGACGCCCCGAGAGACATGCTCGTTTTGCGAGACGAGTTAGAGCCGCTGGCCGGCGCTGCCGGCGCGGGGGTATCTGGCGCGGGGGCATCTGGCGCGGGGGTATCTGGCGACGGCGTATCTGGAGGTGCTCCTGGAGTCGTAGAGGCCCCGGCTGTCGCTGCTCAGGTCGCGTGACCCTTTGGTTAATTATTGTAGTGATTGTGGCGTAGCGACCAGCGCCTGAGGTTCCTATAGCCGGGGGGCGGCACGCAGGTGAGCTCTCCCCCGCCAGATCTCGCTACCTTGCTGTCTCACATCTCAGCTGTCTCACATCTCAGCTATTTAGTCACGCGGACGGACGGCTCCAGTCAGTCCGCTGTAGTCCGCTCGATCGCTTTCGTGCCACAGCGGTTGGCCCGAGCGCACTCGCTCGGCCATCACTTCAAGTTTCTCTCGCGAGCCGGCAGGAGCTTGCGTCGAGCGGAAGTCACGGTCGGCGTTCGGCGCAAAATCCTCGTCGTGTCCATACTTAAGGATCGCTTCAAAAACATTCTTCAATTTGGGGTCTGGCATTTTCTCACTTTCCAGCGAAATAATTCGCGATCTCGGTTGGTTCCAGGCGGGACCTTAGCTTCCTCAGCCCTTAACTCTCTCCACCCTTAACCCTAATTTGCAGAGCGTCGCTCTCAATGGGGTATCAGGCAAAAGGGGTGCTAGGCAGAACCAATCCAGGGGGAATAAAATTGTCCATAATCAGCGGCAGCGCCTCAACCTCCCAGTACTCGTACATTCCAGTACTCGTACATTTCAGAAGCCAATCCTCCAGTAGTCGATTCGACCCCCCAGGCCGACCCCCAAGGAGCGTCATCCTGGCGAATCAGAATGATTGGCTACCGTTTGAGTGATTCCTGAGCTGAGATTATTACCAGCACAGATAATAAGTCAAGTTTTTTCTCTGTCGGTATTGACAATTTCTAGCATTAGATCTAGCACCCACGCGAAACCCTGCTGCCTGGGCCATCTGGCCGGACATTTGGTCACTAATTTGACCGTCTCAGCCAAAAGCTTTTTACACCCTATGGGTAACCCTAAGTCACCTAACTCACACCACCATACCGCTAGGTGCGTGGTGGACATTACAACCAACCCAACACGAGTGCTTTGTCTTGATTAGACGTTAGGGTCGTTATTTCGATTTCACTATTCCCTCTCTGCTCACCATAATTCGCTATGCCTTGGACCCAACGCACCATCCGCCTCACGGCCCGCCCACGTGGTTTTCATCTGATCACCCGCGACGTCCTCGACGCCATGCCAGAAATGGGCGACCTGCGTGTCGGGTTGCTCAACCTGCTGCTGCAGCATACCTCGGCATCGTTGTCGATCAACGAAAACGCTGACCCGGATGTCCCACTCGATCTCGAAACCTCGATGTCGGCGATCGCCCCCGAAAACTTTCCCCACCGCCACACCTGCGAAGGCCCCGATGACATGCCTGCCCATGTGAAGTCATCTCTGCTCGGGTGCTCGCTGAGCATCCCCATCCAAAACGGCCGTCCCTGCCTCGGCACCTGGCAAGGAATCTATTTGTGCGAACACCGCAATCATGGAGGGCGACGAAGCGTGGTCGCGACACTATGGGGCGAGTAAACGGTAACTGTTTGGAGCGATCAGGCTCTTGAGTCGATAGCCATCTGTCGACTACCATTGGGGATCCGCGATTTCAGGCAGACGGACGGGTGGCAGAGTGGTCGAATGCACCGGTCTTGAAAACCGGCGTGCCGCAAGGTACCGGGGGTTCGAATCCCTCCCCGTCCGCTCTTTTTTAGGGAACTGTCTTAGGGCAGTCGATAGCCCAAAGTCAGCCAACCATCGTCGCAGTCGAGCTGCTGCAAATGCAAACTTAGTTTCGGGCCGTTGGCCATCGGTAGTTCGATCGGCGGGAGCGGAATTTCCAACGGAAAACCTCCCCCTTCGACAGCCCGTTTGTTGATGTTTTCCTCCAGATTCTTACGAACGCCCACCTGTGTGCCGGTGAGCTTATCGTTCCAGCGCGGGTCGCCGAACCATTCTGGGTCGAATCCGGTAGGCAAGGCTTGGACGTCGCCCGCACGGCGGAGCACAACCCGATCACCCTCCTGAAAGAGTAAGTAGGTCACCAAAAAATCCCAATTCTTTCGAACAGACTCTTCACCCCGCTCAATCGTCTTGAGCTCGGCGATCCGAATGCGGAGCGTCATTTTCTGCTGATCGAAGCTCACACTGGCCGGATGCTCATTGTTGAGGAGAAATGCCCACGGCTTGAAACTAGACGCCTTCGACTCGGAAGGGTCGCCTTGCGCGGCGTTGACGGCAGACGGCGTCTTTGGAGATACAAACTGCTCCTTGACCTTGGGGTCTTGGCCCAGCTCCTTTAGCCAGGCGGGAACGTCGCCTGTAATCCGTGGGGGTTCTGACTCTTCGTCTTGCCGGAGCTCAAGTCCAGCGAGCAGATGGGGAAGAAAGTTATTGAGGGCTGTTTCGTGGACTTGCAAAGTAATATCGTTGCCGACCCGAATTCCAGGCGGCAAACGGTGGGTCGAAATTTGCTTGTACGACGCCAGTGTGGCATTGATTTGGATGCCTGACGAATCAGAAGCCATCTGTAGAGAATCGGGAAACATGCCGATCCGCTCAAGTGGCGGGTGAAATTTATTGTCATAATTCTGGCGGGCAAGGTAGACCGCGTCGACGACTTGGCGGTCGAACTTCTCGGCAATCTGGCGCTCAGCATGACGGGCGGCAATCCGCTCAGCCTGCGGCTTGCCCTCGGCAACTTTCTTGCGGGCGATTTTTTCGATCAGTCGACGACCGAATTTGCCGCCGGTCTTTTTCACAGAGTGGATTCGCGTTTTCGTTTTAGCAGAGGCTGCCGCGGGCAATACCAAGAACCGTTCGTCACTGATGTGCAAACGCTTGGTCGCCACGAAGGCAGTTGATCCATCGCTACCAACTCGAACTGGCTTCTTGTAGCTGAAGGTGCGCGATTGGATATTGCCAACAAGTTGCAGTTCGAGGGCGATGTGGTCGCCAGCGGGCAATGTCCGCAAGCTGAGCGAACCTACCGAGTTCGCCGTACCGCGGACACGTGCTCCCAAGATGACGTCTCTCACCGGGGTCGTATCGCACACGGGACGCCGGGCCAGGCGTTGCAAAGCTGTCGTGGAGACTTCCGCCCACACGTTGGGCCGGTCGAACTGCGCACTCACGCGCTGTATCAAATGCGGTGAATGGCCCAACTGGTGGATGAGGCCGAGGACCTTACCGATCTGGCGCGTCGATTCGACGGTCGGCTTTTCCAAGTTTCGTGTAATTTGCTTTTCGAGTTCGAGCAGAAAACTCGTGTAGCGTGGTCTGGTGTCGCGGCGCTGGCCCAAGGCATACCAGACGGCCAACTCGCGATAGCTTTCCAAAGCACGGGCCGTGCGGACAAACAGTGGGTGCTCCAAACCGGGCAGGTTCGATCGTATTCGGCGGAGCACACGGTCGAGGTCACGGAGCGACTGGCCGGTGATTTTCGCGTTGCTTTCAAAATGTGGCTCAAGCAATGACCACTGGAGATAGGCTTTCCATCCTCGGGCCAGCGAAGTGCCGACGCCTAACCGGTTTTCTAGTTGCTGGGCGGCGCTACCGAGATCGGTGCGAACCACCGCGAAGCTCTCCTCGGTAAGCGGGACATGATCGCCCCGCGCGGCCCACGCGAGCTTGGGAAGATCGTCGATGTGCTGGTTTCGCAGCGCGGCGAGCCAAGTTTGTAGCCGGCGACCAACACGGACAAAGCGGCTCTTGTCGAGCCCGGAGGCTCCCGACCGGTATTGCTGTAGCGCGCGGGCAACCACAGCCGGATCGGCCTGGTAACCTTGGGCCAACTGCTGACGAAGTCGTGCCGAATGCAGGAAAGCGCGCCATTTGTTGCCGTTCTCTCCATCGCCAATCCACTGATCGAGATCATCCAGGGCAGCAGTGAGCTGTGCTACGTCAGCCGGGTTCTTGTCAGCTCGGCTCTCAGCGAGTGCAACGCCTGCCGAAACGATTCCAGAAAAAATTGCGGCAAAAGCCACAAAAACTGATTGGTGGAGTAGACGCACGTCAGATCGACTCGAGAAAGTGGGGCAACTGCGGGCAATCAAGCCAGTATATTACCCCTAATTTGTCTCTCCTACGGCAAATGGGAGAAATTTAGGGAAAGGGTGCATTCCGCACTTTGCAAGAATCGAGAGATGGCTTACACAGGTGGGTAGAGATTTGGGGGATCGCTATCACAGAGCTGGTAATGATGAGGAGATAGGCAATGGATGGCCTTCTAAAAACC
>Ga0310121_10001969_pt1 | contig 20145 bp, 14 predicted proteins | sample CB27_Tmax_986_MG_FD_203504 | JGI IMG/M metagenome (GOLD analysis project Ga0310121, IMG submission 203504) | Marine microbial communities from Western Arctic Ocean, Canada - CB27_Tmax_986 | ecosystem: Environmental > Aquatic > Marine > Oceanic | place: Canada: Western Arctic Ocean | collected...
TGCCTCCGTGAGCGCTGGCCGCGCGGTCGAGCGTATTACCTGGGGGTGTTTGGGTTTTGGGTTGGGGGTGTGGGAAGGAGGGGGGGTGATTGGCGGAACGGTGAGCGTGGAGGGACGGGCAGCACGAGCGGAGAGAAGATGGCGTGTGGGGGATAATCAACGCTGGGAGGTGGTCGATGGACTTCACACTGAGCGACGCGCAACGGCTGATCCGCGATACGACGCGGGAGTTCACGCGACGTGAGATCGCGCCGATCGCCGAGGCAATCGACCGGGAGGACCGCTGGCCGGCCGAGCTGTGGCCGAAGCTGGGGGAGTTGGGGCTGCTGGGAATCACGGCGCCGGAGACGTACGGCGGGTCCGGCGCGGATCTGTTGTCGGGCGTCTTGGCGATCGAGGAGATCGGCAAGGCCAGCGCGTCGGTGGCGTTGTCGTACGGGGCCCACGCGAATCTCTGCGTCAACAACATCGTCGCCAACGGGAATGAGGTGCAAAAGCAGCGCTATTTGCCGGCGCTCTGCGACGGCAGCGCAGTAGGGGCGCTGGCGCTGACGGAGCCGGAGGCGGGGTCGGACGCGGTCGGGATTCGGATGACGGCGCGTCGCGAGGGCGACGTCTACGTGCTGAACGGGACCAAGATGTTCATCACGAACGGCTCGGTGGCCAACACGCTGGTGCTCTACGCGAAGACGGATCCGGAGGCGGGCTCGCGCGGGATGACGGCCTTCTTGGTGGAGAGTTCGTTCCCGGGCTTCGCGGTGGGGCAGAAGCTGGACAAAGTGGGGCATCGCGGCTCACCGACGGCGGAGCTGATCCTGGACGACTGCCAGGTGCCCGCCGAGAACGTGATCGGCGAGGTCAACGGCGGGGTCGCGGTGATGATGCAGGGGTTGGCGGTGGAGCGGGTGTTTCTGTCTGGCGAGTCGTTGGGGATCGCGGAGGCGGCGCTGGAGGCGAGCGTGACGTACGCGCGGGAGCGCCGGCAGTTCGGCGAACGGATCGGCGACTTCCAGCTGATCCAGGCGAAGTTGGCGGATATGTACACGGAGATCGAGGCCGCGCGTTGGCTGTTGTATCGCACGGCGGTGCTGGCCGATGAAGCGTCGAAGGGGAGCGGGGAGCGCGTCAATAAGGAGGCCGCTGCCGCGATCCTGTTCACGGCCGAGATGGCGACGCGCGTGGCCGACAGCGCGGTGCAGATCCACGGCGGCTATGGTTATATGAACGAGACGCCGGTCTCGCGTTACCTGCGGGACGCGAAGTTGTTGGAGATCGGGGCCGGGACCAGTGAGATCCGGCGCTTGTTGATCGGCCGAGAGCTGATCGGTCCGGGCTGAAGCGATGGGTTGATGGGCCTCGTGACGGGAGGGGGCGCTCTTCATAACGGCAGGCGTGTATCCAGGCGCGCAACTTAAGCTGAGGGCATGCGAACGGTTCTGTTCTTGCCTGCGGCGGTGGTCACGCTCGGGGCGGTGGTCCTGACGGCCGTCTTCGCCGTGATCCCGGCGGTCTCGACGACGGAGTACCTGGAGATCGAGCGCGGCGCGAACTCGGGCGACTTGGCGATCTTGGGCGATGTGGAGGCGGGCAGCCTGGTGCCGGGCGATCTGGTGGCGGCCCGTTTCGTGGATCGGCCGGCGCAGCCGTATGTAGTGGTGGGCGCGCAAGAGGGTGCGGTGTTGCTGGCGACGGAGAGCGGCGATGTCGTCATCCTTGCGCCGGTGGCGGCGGTGGGTCGTCGGGTGACGGACACGGTCGGTGGGCTGGGATCGCTCTATAGGTTCGTCGATCAGGCGGCGGGCTGGGGCACGGTCGCCGCGGCGACGGTGGCTATCTGGTTGCTGACCTTGCTGGGCCTGCGGACGCTGGGACGTCGACCGGAGCGGGCGTTTGCGTCGGCGGAGCGGGCGTTGTCGGCGGAGCAGGCTTCGTCGGCAGAACCGGAATGGGCGGCTCCGGCGGAGCGCGATGCGCTGCCCGAGCCGGTGGACATCGCTGAGGCGGCTCCCGCGCCCGAGCCGAAACCTGAGCCCGTTTTGATGCCGGAAGGCGACAGCCGCGAGCCGATTCCGTTCCCCGCGCCAAGCGCCGTGCGCGTGGCGTCGTCGATCGATGACTGGGTGCTGGAGCTGGCGGGGCAGGTGGCGCGTCAGGCGCCGCAGGCTGGCCTGCGACACGTGCGCCGGGTGACGGAGTTGAGCACACGCAAGCAGACGTTGGGTTGGGCGGGGCTGGCGGCGACGGCGGCCGCGGTGGCGGCGGCGACGTATCTCGTCGCGTCGGAGCGGACGCAGAAGAAGGTGCCGAAGCGGACGCGCCGGAGTCGGCGTTGACTGTAGACCGCGAGCTAGAGAGCTAGTTGGCGGGGACGGCTCCCGACTCGTGGAGACGGGCGATGATGCGCCGCGCGCGCTGCTCTTCGTCGCTGTTGGGCGTGGGCATGCCGAAGCTGACGGTCTTGCAGTAGTCGCCGAAGCGCTTGATTACTTCGTCGGCGGCGTCTTCAGGCTTGCCGATGGCGGCGAAGGCTTCGAGCACTTCGTCGCTGATCTCTTCGGACATGGCGCCCCACTGGCCCTGAAGCGACATCTCGTGCAGCTTCGGGGTCAGGTCGCCCCAGCCGTGGACGTCGAAGACGCCCTGGTAGGTGCGGGTGGAGCCGTAGAACGAGATCTGGGTGGCGACGCGCTGCTTGGCGGTGCGGATCTCTTCGTCGGAGTCGCCACTGGCGATGAAGCCGCCGCCGACGAGGTCGAAGTCCTGCAAGGTGCGGCCGGACCGCTCCAGCCCCTTTTCGACGTTGGGCAGGATCACGTCTTCAAGGTATTTGGGGGTGAGGAAGCCGTGCAGGCGCAGGCCGTCGCAGACTTCACCGGCGACGCGGCACATGGCGGGGCCGACGGCGGAGATGTAGACGGGGATGTCGGGGTCGTCGATGGGGGGTGGGGTGAAATTGGGCGTCATGAGGGTGAAGTTGTAGTGCTCGCCCTGGAAGTTGAGGCGTTCGCCGGTGGCCCAAGTGTTCCAGATTGCCTTGAGCGCCAGGACGTATTCGCGCATGCGCGGGGCGGGTGGCGTCCAGGCGGTGCTGAAGCGTCGTTCGTTGTGGCCTTTGACCTGCGAGCCGAGCCCGAGCTGGAAGCGGCCGCCGCTGTAGCCCTGCAGGTCCCAGCCGATGTTGGCGACGACCATGGGAGAGCGGGGGAAGGAGATGGCGACGCCGGTGCCGAGCCGGATGCGCTCGGTGTGTTCGGCGGCGATGACGAGGGGGAAGAAGGGGTCGTGGGTGGTCTCGGGGCTCATGACGCCGTCGTAGCCGAGGGATTCGGCACGCTGGGCCTGCTCGGCGGCGGTGCTGAGCTCGGGGGACATGCCGGTCTCGACGCGCATGTTTCGTCCTTTCGGAGGGGCGTCCGTGGTCGGCGAGTATCGCGTACGGCGATGGTGAGCGGAAGATCGCGGGCGGGGAGCGGTGCTGAGGCGATCGGAGGGCCGCGAGATGGGACCGCGAAAGGTCGACGGCAGCCGCGCTAGACGGCTGCGCAGCCGGTCTGCGTGGGAGCTATAGGGCGGACTTGCCAGTGCGGATCTGGATGGAGGGAGATTCAGGCTGTGCGGGCCGGATTGGTTCAGAAGTAGCGCGCTATGCAACACTTAGGGCACCGCGAAGCGTGGCGCGCATATTGTTCCACGACGCACTACTTTTGAGTCGGTTCAGGGCGAGCTTTGGGGGGAAGTCCGTACACCACGGCCGGGTCTAAACGACTCAACCGCGGTGGGTCCCTCCCCCCGGCTCACCTTGCGTCTAGCGGAGTGAGCGAATGTCCACAGCCACTATCCAAAGCTGAGGACGGCACACCCACCCTATCCGCCAGCCAGCTGGGGTGACGAGTGGTGTGCGCGGTGCGGGCCACGATCTCCGTTTCGGAGTAACGGAAGGAGACGTCGATCGCGCGGTCGCGCGCAAAACCCATGACGTCGTCCGGTGGCGTGCTCTCGAAGCGGAAGGCCAGCCCGTTTTCGGCGGCGGTGTGCAGGGCGTGGGCGAATTGCGGCATCACGCCGGGCGGCATGGCGTCGCGCTCCGTGTTCCAGATAGCACGGTCCGGTTTGGTCAGGGATTGCCCGACGAGGTCCAGGGCGTCGTCGTCGCTGAGGGCGGTACGCAGCCCGTCCTGAAAGCTCTCCAGTTCGAAGAGCGAGGTGATGTCCTCTGCGATTTCCAAACAAGCGTGACCCATCGAGGGTGCCTTTCGTGAATAGCCGCCGACAGCGATCAGAGTGGCGCCCCTCCGGCGCTGGCGCGTCTACAGATCACAGACCCACCGCCTTCGCGCAGGCAGCGGCTGATCTGCTCGAACTAAGCGGTGGCGATTCGCGCGGGTCGTGGCGCGAGGCACAGGATCAGGTCGGGATCACTGCAGCCAATGCGGCTGGAGACGCGAGCGGGAAAGCTGCGCGTTGGCGTGCGACTCAATTGCTCGGTGAGAACGAAATCGGGCGGGCTCTCGCGGTCCTCGAAGCGGCTGTGGCAGCGGATCCTCGCGAGGACTTGCGCGCGCTCGTTGCTACCGCTCACCTATATCGCGGAGATTTCGTCGCCGCAGAACCGTTCGCGGAGGGCGAATCGACGGATGCCCGTGCGTTACGAGGGATCTTGCAGGCTCACCAGCTCGCAACAGGCGCGTTGGAGGCGGTTACGAGCCTCGCCCGAAACGCACGCGAACGTCGCGAGCATCCGATCGACGCCGAGCTCGCCAGCCAATTGGCATTCATGCGGGGCCAGCTCGATGATGTTGCGACATCGGGCGACGAAGCGGTCATCGCCGGGTCAGAGTTGGGGCGCGGCTGGCGCAAGGGTGAACGCGCAGTGATCTCGGCGGCGTCGCTCCTGGCGCGTGGGAGGCTCGACGAATTCGCCGAGGCGATCGCCGTCGGGTTCGCTGTCTGCGACGACGCTGGCAACCACTGGGCAACTCGCCGATTGCTGTTGCTTCAGTTGCATCTCGCCGATCTTCGCAGCGATCGCGCGATGGTTGACGAACTCCGCACTCAGATCGAGGTCCTCTCGGTGCGAATCCCGCCTCTCTTCCGAGATGGCCCTTTGTACGGATTTGGTGAGCGTCTCGCCCACGCTGAGCGAGTAGCAGGCGAGCCCAGCGGCCCGACAGCGAAGTCCACTGCCGACGCGATACGGCGCGCCCTAAGCTCCGGGTTCGTCATTGGAATTGTTTGCCCGCTCCTGGTCGGCCGAGTGATGGGACTGATGGCCTTACGCATGAGGCAACGGAAAGGTGTCCGCGAGATTTTCGAGGCGGCCATCCGACAGGGGGTTGACCGCGGGTGGCAGATTGAAACGGCGATCGCGCGGGTGCAATTCTCCGAGGTGGCGGACGAGTTGGGAGCTCGCCGATTAGATACGTCTGACGACGAGCAGTACTTGCGCTCGCTCGGGATCGAAAGTGCGACGTTCGCGCTGCGTGCGGCGCGTGCTCTTGTCCTCAGCCGCGAAAAATCGCTGGTAACGCAGCGGGAAGCGGAAGTTCTCGCGCTGCTGAGCGAGGGTCTCTCGATACGGCAGGTCGCCGAACGGCTCCAGATCGGTGAGGGGACCGTGAACACACATATCCGACATGCCAAACAGAAGATGGGTATTGCGGGCATGACGGGCGCGCGGGCGACCGCACTGATCGCCGAAACTCAGCGCAAGCGGGGATAGCTCGGCGACAGCTGAGAGGCAGCTCGGACCGACGGCCGGCCGCGAAGAGCCAGCGCTAGCGCCCTGTGAAGACGGGGTCGCGCTTCTCTTGGAAGGCGGCACGGGCTTCGGCGGCGTCGGAGGTCTGGCGCAGCCTGGCGATGGCGAGCGACTCGTAGCGGAGCTGGCCTGCGAGGTCACCTTCCGCGCCGAGGCGCAGGCCCTTCTTGTTCATGCGGACCGACATGGGAGGCAATTGGGCGATCGTGGCGGCCATCTCGCCGACCCTGCGCTCAAGTTCGTCGGCGGGGACGACGTAGTTGACGAGCCCGATCTCGCCTGCCTCCGCCGCGTCGAACATGCGCGAGGTGAGCACGAGTTCCGTCGCTTTGCCCATGCCGATCAGGCGGGGCAGGGTGAAGGTCGAGCCGAGCTCGGTGCAGATGCCGAGCTTGGTGAAGGGGAGCTGGAAGCGGGCGTTCTCGGAGGCGATGCGGATATCGCAGAGCAGCGTCATGGTGCAGCCACCGCCGACGGCGACGCCGTTGATGGCGGCGATGATCGGCTTCTCGATGTCGAGGGCTTGATAGAGCCGGTCGGCGAGGTCGGGGGCGTTGCTTGGGCGTGGTTCGCCCGCCGGCTCGTCGGGACGGAGGTCGGCGCCGGCGCTGAAGGCGCGGCCGGCGCCGGTGAGGACGATGACGCGGGTGTCGTCGTCGAGGTCTTCGCTGTGGAGGATGTCGTGGAGTTCGTCGGCCAGTTCGATGCTTAAAGCGTTGAGCTTGTCGGGCCGGTTGAGGGTGACGGTGGTCACGTGATCGGCCTTGTCGACGAGGAGGGTGTTGTAGGGCATGGGTGGCTCCTAGTTCGTTCGTACGCGGTGGTGGGCTCTACAGTCCCTCGACGCCGCGCTCGCGGATGTCCTTGGCGACGGTGAGTTTGAGGATCTCGGTGGTGCCTTCCGCGATGCGCAGGGTGCGGGCGACACGGTAGAGGCGCTCGAGGGGGTTGCCGCGGGCGAGGGCGAGGCCGCCGTAGATCTGGATCGCTTTGTCGACGGTGCGGTGGAGGGACTCAGTGGCGACCATCTTAGCGACGGCGACTTCGGTCGTCAGCTCGGCCTCTGGGTCAGCCTCGAGTTGGGTGGCGACGCGGTACATCGTGGACTGGGCGGCCATGGTGTCGGCCACCATGTCGGCCAGCATGGCCTGGATCTGTTCGCGCTCGGCGAGGGGCGTGCCGCTGCGGTGGGGGGCTTCGATGCGGGTCAAGGTGTAGGCGCAGGTCCAGCGCGACCAGCCGACGGCCTTCGCGGCGACGCCCATGCGCATGGCGCGGATGCCGCCCATGGCGCGTGGGAGCCCTTGGCCGACCTCGCCCAGGAGTCGGTCGGCGGGGACGGGGGTCTCGTCGAAGGTGAAGGGGACGTGGCTGGAGCCGTCCATGGTGGTGTTGACGTCGCCCATGGTGACGCCGGGGGCGTCGCGGTCGACGACGAGCAGGGCTCCGCCGCCCGGCTGGCCTTCGGGGTCGTCGTCGCTTGGGGGCACGTTGGCCATGACGATGATCCAGTCGGCGACGGGGCCCCCGGTGACGAACGATTTCTGGCCGCTGACGAGGTAGCCGAGACTGCCGTCGTCGAGGGTGGTTGGTACAGCCTTGGTGCGCTCGGCGCCGGTGGGTTCGGTGAAGCCGAACGCGGTCATGCGCTCGCCGCGCAGGACCGGTTCATAGAGGGCGGCTCGCTGTCGTTCGTTGTTGGCCAGTCGCATCAGGCCAGGGCCGCTGCCGAGGACCATCCCGGCCAGCGGATTGCCGGTCAGGGCGAGGGCCTCGCGGGCGGCGGCGAGGGAGAGCGGCCCGGCGCCCAGGCCGCCGTCCTCGACGGGCACGGCGAGCCGGCGCAGTCCGGCGGCTTCGCTGCGAGCGGCGACCTCCTTGCGCACGGCAGCGGGCACCGATTCCGGGTCGACGCCTGTGGCGAGCGGACCGAGCTCGTCCACGACGAAGTGGACGATGCGGTCCTGCAGCTCGGTCTGCTCAGCGGGGAGGGGGTGGTCCATCGTCTTCGTTTTCGTGTTCCGCAGGAGCGGCCCAGCGATTGGTTTCCTGCGGCGGGTCGCTAGTCGGGTCGTTTCCAGCCGACTCGGGTGGATGCTCCTGGTGGGGTTCCCCGGAGATGGTTTCCTGCGGTTCCCAGCGGTGGATTGGGTCGCTGAGCGGGTCGTTGGCATTCGGTTCGTCCGAAGGGGCGTCGGGACGAAACCCGGATTCGGCGGCGTCTCGCGCGTCGGAGGGAGTCGAGTCCGTGGGGGACTTCGCGTCGAGCGGTGTGGCGGGGGAATCGTCTTCCGTAGGGGCGGTCTGCGCCTCGGCAGCGGCGAGTTCGGCGAGCGTTTCGGTGGCGGCAAGAGCGGTGTGGAACGCTTCGAGCACGCGCGGTTTCGCTGCGGTGACGACGAGACCGGGTTGCGGTCCGCCGGCCGCATCGATCGCGGCGACGGCGGCGTGCAGGGCGGCGCAGTAGATCGTGTTGGAGGCAACGGCGACTAGCGTCGCGTCGCTGCAGGCGGCGAGGATGGCGGCCTCGGGCCCGCTGCGCAGGTCGGGGGCGTCGATCAGAGTGATATCGGCAGTGGGTGCGAGGGCGTCGATCAGAGCGCCAACCCGTTCGCGACTGAGAAGCTGCTCGGGCGACGGGGGCAGTCTGCCGCTGGTAATCAGTCGCAGCGGCGGGGCGGCGGGCGCCACGCTGACCGTGGTCTCCTCGATCGGCTGTGGGGCGATGGGCGTGCGGGTGATGAGGTCGGCCAAGCCGTGGTCGTTGGGCAGGCCAAAGTGGCGATGCACGCCGGGGGCGCGCAGGTTGGCGTCGATCAGGGTGATGTCGAGGTTCTGGCGGGCCAGAGCGGCCGCCAGGCTGGCGGCGAGTGTGGTGGCGCCCTGGGCGGGAGCGGGCGCTGTGATGACGATGCTGCGAAGCCCAGCCTCGATGCGAACTTGGTCGACGAGGCGAGCGAGGTCACGATACGCCGGATCCAGCCCGACTCGCGCTGGGTTGGCATTGACCTCGTCGGGCCGCCGGCGAGCGCTGCGCGGTGTGACGCCGAGCACGGGCCAGCCGGTCAGACGCTCGAACTCGGACGCGTCCCGCAGCCGCAGCTCATGCCGCGCGACCAGGCCGGCGAGGACGATGCCCCCAAAGAGGCCGGCGGCGACACCGAGGCCGGTATTGCGGGCCGCGCCGTCGTCTTCGGGGCCGGTGGGGATGCGGGCGGTGAGGACGATCTGCGGTGGTTCGGCACCGAGCAGGTCGGGGGCCTGGAAGGCGATCTGGGTGGCCAGGGTTTGCAGCAAGATCTGCGCGCCGGCAGCCTCCGTCGCGCGGGCTTTGATCTCGACGATGCGGCCGCGCACTTCGACGTCGAGTGCTTCGCTCAGTTCAGGCTCCGAGGTGGGGATGCGCAAGCTGCGGATCGTCTCGCGCAGAACGGAGCGTTCGTAGATGAGGTCCGCGTAGGCCTGCACTTCGACAACGGGTTCTTCCGGCGTCAAGAGGAGCGTGTTGGCGACGTAGACATCGCTGGCGCCGGTGCTGGCGGCCCAGACGATGAGTCCCGCCATGAAGGCGACCAGCAGCGGTAGCCACCAGAGAAAGCCGAGGGTGCGCCGATAGCCCGGTGTGGGCGGCGCGGCCGGGTCGGGAGAAGGCGGGGGATCGGAGGCGCTCGCCATTCGATCAAGTTTAGCAAGCCGGATCCATTCAACCGAGCGTCTCGGGATCGTTCTGGGCCGGTAGCCTTGGGCGGCGGGCTGTGGCACCGTCAAGGGACGTGCCTGTTGGGCGGTCCGTGAGCGGTGGGGATCTGAATTGGGAGTGCCTGTGTCGAGACGTTGGTTGCGTGTGGCGCTGGCTCTGGCCGTGACCGCTCTGACGCTGACCGTCGGCCTGCGCGCGCCCGCCCCTGGGCTGGCGGGCGGCCTCAGCGACGGGCTTGACGGCGTCCAGGCGCCAGCGAAGGCTGCCACGATGTCTGCGGCTGCGTTGGAGGGCCCGCTGGCTGCACTGTTGGCGCGTGCGCAAGAGGTGGAAGCCTCAGGCCTCGAGCCGACGATTGACGAGCTCGCAGACGGGGCGCCGGCGCTGGTTGCCGTCTTGGCGGCGGGCACGCTGCGCCTGGATGCGTTTGGCCGGGTTCAGGTGGACGCGCTGCTTTCAGGCGATGGGCCGTCGACGTTGGAGCTGGACGCGTTGGGGGTCAAGGTTGACCGTTTGCGGCTCGACCTGGGTCGGGGGCAGTTCTGGGTACCGGCTGTGGCGCTCGCGGATGTGGCGACGCTGACGGGAGTGCGCGGGCTGCTGGCTCCGACTTACGCGATCTCGCAGACGGGATCTATCAATAGTGAGGGCGATGAGGTGCTGGGCGCCGCCGCAGTGCGCGCGGACTTGGGCTTCGACGGAAGTGGTGTGCGGATCGGCGTGATCTCCGATGGCATCGCGGGGCTGGCGGAGGCACAAGCCTCCGGCGATGCGCCGGATCTGGTGGAGACGCGCAGCTTTGATCCGGATGGAATCGAGGCGGGTGCCGAGGGCACGGCGATGATCGAGATCATTCACGATCTGGCGCCGGGCGCACTGATCTCATTCGCCAACGCCGCGACGGACCTGGACATGATCGAGGCCGTGGACTTCCTCGCCGGGCGGAACGACATCGTGGTGGACGATCTGGGCTTCTTCTTTCCCGACGATCAGCAAAGCGCGGTGTCGCGCAACACGGCCGCGGCGCTGGCCAACGCCGACTGGCCGCTGCGGGCGTACGTGACGTCGGTTGGCAACTGGGCGCTGCGTCACTATGAGGGGGACTATGAAGCGGGACCGGACGGCGCGGCCGCGCTGGCCCTCGACTCCGCGGGCGCGGTGCACCAGTTCCGGGTGGGGGACGGGGTGACGGACGTGCTTGGCCGGGTTGTGACGCCGTACAACGAGATCTACCTGCGCTCGGGAGACAGCGCGTTCATCGTGCTCTATTGGGACGACCCGTGGGGCGCGTCGACGAATGACTACGATCTCTTCCTGCTCTCGGCGTCTGGGACGGTCGTGGCGCAGAGCACGGCGGGGCAGGGCACGGGCGTCGATACGCCGCGCGAGCGGTTTGTCTACGAGAACACCGGCGCCGACGGGCTCTTCCGAGTGGTGGTGCAAAATTTCCAGGATCTGGCCACGGCGCAGCGGTTGGAGCTGTTCGTCTTCGACTCGCCGAAGCTGCCCAATGCGGGCACATCGCTGAACTTCAATCTGAAGCGGTCAAGCATGCTGGCCCAGAGCGACGCCGGGGGCGGCGTCATCTCCGTGGCCGCGGTGCTGCCGGGAGAGCCCGATTCTTTGCAGTTGTACAGCAGCCACGGGCCGGCCAATAACGGTGCGGCCAAGCCGGATCTGGCGGCGACGGACGGCGTGAGCGTGACCGGCAGTGGGGGCTTTTCCTCGCCGTTCTTCGGCACCAGCGCCGCGGCGCCCCACGTTGCGGCGGTGGCGGCACTGCTGCTGGAGGCGCGGCCGTCGCTAACGGACGTCGATGGGGGCAATCCGTTCCAGGAGCGCTTGCTGGTGCGGGAGCTGCTGCTGGGTGGGTCAATCGATTTAGGAGAGGAGGGGGCGGATCTGCTCTTCGGCGCGGGGCGGCTGGACGCCGTTGTCGCGGTGGAGGATTCGTTGGCGACGATCGTGAGCGTCGATTCCGCGGCGGATTCCGGACCGGGGACGCTGCGCGCCGCGCTGGAGACACTGAATGACGCTTCCGCTGCAGGGGCGGTGGACGGGGGCGTCCTGTTCACGGAGCGGCTCACGATCGTGCTCGATGCTCCACTGCCTGACGTGGTAGCCGGCGGGCTGAGGATTCTGGGCGCGGGTTCCACGATCGATGGGTCTGGGCTGAGCGGCGACGCCTCCGGGCTGATCTTGCGCGGCGCGGGCTCCACTATCGATGGCTTGGTGCTAAGCGGGTTCGGTGGCGCGGGAATCTGGGTGGCGGGCGCGGCGGGTGCGCAGATTCTGGACGTGGTGAGTCGGGACAACGGGGTAGGGATCCGGGTGGATGGTGGCGCGCAGGACGTGCGCATCGGTCCGCTGGATGGTGTGCTGGTGGGAGGGGCGGTCCTGGTGGGCGGGAACACGGGCGACGGGATTGTGATCAGCGGCGCCGGTACGGGTGCGGTGACGGTGCGCAGTGCGTTGATCGGGATCGACGCCGCGGGCGGCCCCTTGGCCAACGGGGGCGTGGGGGTGCGGATCGAACAGGGAGCGTCGGGCAATGTGATCGGCCTCGCCCCGCCGTCCTTGGGGGGGCTGGTGACGGCGCAGACGGCTCCCTCCGCCCACCTCATCCGGGGAACGGTGACGATCAACGGTCTGCCGGCTCCGCTGGGCACGATCGTGGAGGCGATCGTCGACGGCTTTCCGTTCGTCTTGACGACGTTGGGGGCGGTCGATGTCGACGGGTTGCCGGGATTCGTCTTCAGCATCCCAGGCCCTGCCATGGAGGTGCGCTTCGTGGTCGATGGGCTGACGGTCGATCAGACAGTCGATTTCAACGCGGGCGCCGTGTCGACGCTGACCCTGGAAGTCGAGCGAGGCGCTGCGGCGGTGGCGACAGGGCCCGGCGGCAACACGATCGCGTTCAACGCGCTGGGTGGGATCGTGATCGCGGATGCCGGCACGAACGGCAATACGCTGCGCGGCAACCTGATCTACGGCAACGGTGGCCGCGCGATCGATCTGGTGGCAGACGGGGGCGCGAGCCCGAACGGCTCGTTTGCGCGGCCTCGCCTGAGTTCAGTCTCCTTCGTGGATGGCTTGGCGACGATCCGCGGGACGAGCGAACCGGGCACCACCGTGGATCTATTCGCGGCGGTAGCGACCGATGCGCTACCCGGCGTGGGCGCTAATCCGGCCGGCGCGGGTGGTGCAGTGCTCTTCCTGGGCAGTGTGGAGGCGATAGACGGCGATTTTCTACTCGAGGGCTTGGGGATCGGCCGGGCGTCGGCGCTGACGGCGCTGGCGACCGACGGTTCGGGCGGCACGTCGGAGTTCGCGACGAATCTTGTGATCGGCTCGGGTCCGTCGATCGTGGATGTCTCGCCGGGCGCGGGCTCACGGGAGGGGAACACGCTGGTGACGCTGCGCGGCTCGGGCTTCGTGGCCGGCGCGACAGTGGTCGTCGGAGGGCGGGAGGCGGTGGTGGTGAGCGTCGCGGCTGATCGGATCGTGGTGCGCACGCCGGCCAGTCCCGAAGGCACGTTCGCGCTGGCGGTGATCAACCCAGACGGACGTGCCGATCTCGAGCCGTCAGGATTCCGCTACTTGGCACAACGCACGGTGGTGCTCTCGCCGGGTTGGAACAACGTGACCTGGGCCGGTCCGACGACACGCCTGACGGCGGCGATCGCCCAGTTGGCAGGCCGAGTCGATCGGATCTTTGCCTGGGACGCGGAGCGCCAAGATTGGGACAGCTTCGCGGTGGCGGCTCCGGCCTTCATCAATTCACTGCGCGAGTTGTCGCCGGGCCAGGTGGTGTGGCTGTTCGTAACGGCGTCGAGCCCGGTCGACTGGGACCAGCCGCTGCCCTGAGTGGCCGTTCGCTTTGGTTGGTCAGGGGGGTTGGTCAGAAGCCGAGGCGGTAGGCGTTGGCGTCGAGCCAGCGGCGGCAGGTCTTGTGGCGAGGGAAGCGCGTCTGAAGGGCGGACCAGAAACGGTCCGAGTGATCGCCGATGGTGAGATGGACGAGTTCGTGCACGACGACGGCATCGAGCACGTCCGGCGGGGCCATGATCAGACGCCAGTTGAAGGAGAGCGTGCCGGCGCTGGAACAGCTACCCCAGCGGGTGCCTTGATCGCGTACGGCGAGGCGGCGGACGGGTGGCTCGTCAGGAGCGCGCAGCGCGGCGATGCGGTCGAGCAGGATTTGTCGGGCCTGGCGGCGGTACCAGCGCTCAAGCACGGCCGCGACGCCGGACGGCTCGCGCGTGGCGACGTCGATCGTTGCGCCGTCGAAGCGGACGCGTGACTGGGCGCGTGATCGAGAGGCCGGCCGAGCCCGCGTGCCTGAGGGCGGCGAAATTCGCAGCGGGTACCACTCGCCGCGTAGGGGCAGCAACTTTCCGCTCTGAAGCGGGAGGCGGCTGTGCTGGGCACGTTGCAAATCGAGGGCGTGACGGGCGAGCCAGTCGCGTTTTTCGTGCAGGAGGTCGTCGACGAGGCTGTCGGGGGCGTGCGCCGGGATGACGACCTCGAGGCCGGCGCGGGGGTGGATATGGAGGGCGGCGTGGCGGCTGCGCGTCGATCGGCGCACGCTGTAGCGCGTGGCGCGGCCGTCGATCTCGACGCTGCCGTGCTGAGGCAGGCTGAGAGGGCTGGCCATGACGCGGCCTCACACCGCCGACGCCTGCACGGTACCGGATCCAGCGCCCGGCGCTGATATGCCCGCTTCGTAGCTGGAGGCGTGGCCTGCCGCGGCGGAGACGGAATCGACCTATCCTGCGGGTTGCACAGCCACGGTAGACACCGCAGAGGGGACCGTCATGACGAACAGCGTCGTTGATGGGGACAAACTGACACAGGTGCATGAGCGGTACCCGCGCACCGTGTTGATGCGCAACGGTCGTTCCGCGGAGTTGCGCCCGATGACGCGGGACGACGCGGCCATCGTGCTGGAGTTCGCCCAAGGTTTGCCTGAAGACGACCTGTTGTTCCTGCGCTGGGACATCACGCAGCCCGCGATCGTCGATGAGTGGGTGACGCAGATCGAGGCGGGGCGGGTGATCACGCTGCTCGCCCTCGCGGGCGACAAGCTGCTGGGTGAGGGCGATCTGCATCACAACGAGACGAACTGGACGCGACACCTGGGCGAGATCCGGCTGCTGATGTCACCGGAGTCGCGCGGCTTGGGTCTGGGGCGGATCATCGCCGACGAGATCTATGAGATGGCGCGCTTGCTCGATCTGAAGATGCTGACCGCGCAGATGACGATGGACCAGCACGCGGCGCAGACGATCTTCCGCCAGCTTGGATTCCAGCGCGAGGCGGTCCTGTTCGACTATGCGGTGGCCAAGGACGGCGAGCTGCGCGACCTGTTGATCGCCACGCGTCGGTTGTAAATTGGGTTGTACGTGGCGTTGTAGGCGGGCTTGCGGTGGCTAGAGCTTGATGCGGTCGATGAGGCCGCGGCCGGCGCGGTAGCCGCGGCGCACGCGCTGCACGTTGCGGCTGCCCAACCATTCTTCGTAGGGCTGGAGCGCGGCGTGGGCGGCGATCTCACTGAGGGTGGGGTAAACGTGCATCGATTCGGCGATGTCGGATGCGGTCAGGTTGGCGCGCATGGCGATGACGAACTCGTGGATCAGCTCGCCGGCGGCCGGCCCGATGATCTGTGCGCCGACGATGCGGCCCTTGCGCCCGTGCGTGACGAATTGGAGGAAGCCGCGCGAGCTGCCGTCGAGGAGAGCGCGGTCGTTGGTGCTGAAGTCCTGGCGGTAGGTCTTGACGTCGTTCCAACGGGCGCGGGCCTGGGCCTCGGTTAGGCCGACCTGAGCGACTTCGGGGTCGGTGAAGGTGGCGCTGGGCACGGCCTGTTCATCGGCTTTCTGTTGGAGCGGGAAGAGGGCATTGCGCAGGACGATTCCGGCCTCGTACGCGGCGGTATGGGTGAAGGCGTGGCGTCCGGCGACGTCGCCGACGGCGAAGATGGAGCGGTTGGTGGTGCGCAGGGTGTCGTCGACGATGATGCCGCGCTCGTTGTAGTCGACGCCGGCGAGTTCGAGGTTGAGCTCGCCGACGTTGGGACGCTGCCCAGTCGCGAGCAGCAGCGCGTCGAAGGAGAGGCTCTCGGTCTCGCCTCCGCTGCGGAGCTGAACTTCGATCATCGTCCCTTGGTCGGAGGTGGGTTCCGAGTTGGTTTGGTGGACCGACTGGACGAGGGTCTCGGTGCGGATGTCCAGGCCTTCGGAGCGCAGGCAGTCGAGTAGGAGTTCGGAGGCGTCGGGTTCGGCGTTGACGAGGATGCGCGGCATCGCCTCGACGACGCTGACGTGGGAGCCGAGGCGGGCGAAGGCCTGGCCCAGTTCGAGGCCGATCGGGCCGCCGCCGACGACGAGCAGGCGCTGCGGCAGCGTTCGCTGCTGGAAGACGTTGCGGTTGGTCCAGTAGTCGACCGTGTCCAAGCCTTCGATCGGCGGCAGGGTGGGACTGGATCCGGTGGCAATGCAGAAGTGCTGCGATTCGATGCGGCGCGTCTTGCCATGATCGTCGACTTCGACGGTGTGCGGGCCAATGAAGCGGGCGTAGCCCTCAATGACGTCGCAGCCCGCGGCGCGCAGCAGTTCGGGATCGTCGTTCTCGCGGTAGATCTGTTCTTGCAGACGGGCGATGCGGTCGACGATCTGGCCAAGGTCGATCGGGGCGTCGAAGGTCGCGCTTGGGAGGCCAAGTTCAGCGCTGCGGCGCATCGCGTGGGCGGCGCGCGCGCTGGCGATCAGAGCCTTGCTAGGCACGCAGCCGGACCAGGTGCAGTCGCCGCCGAGGCGGTCCACCTCGATGATAGCGACTTTGGCGCCCAGCTTGGCGCCGTACTTGCCGATCGTGAGACCGCCCGAACCGCCACCGATGACCACCAGGTCGTACAAGCCGTCTCCGTCTCGGTCCGAATCTCGTCTGGGCTACGCTAGTACTATGTGCTGCTGCGTTGATTCAGGACGCCTCAGCGGCGGGCGGCAGCGCAGTCTTGCTCACCGGCTGATGATCCGCGCTTCGCACGGAACTGAACATCGCGCTCCTCGCGGAACTGAACATCGCGCTCGTCACGGAGCTGATCATCACGCTCCTCACGGAGCGATGAACTTGAGTGAGTCGGCATAGCGGATCCAGCGGTCGGAGTCGATGGCGGCGTAGATCGCTTCGTATTCCTGTCCGGGTGTGAGGGTGGGTGTGGGATCGGGGTCGTGGTAGAAGAACGGCACGTGCCGGATCTCGGGGAAGCGCCAGCGGGTCGACCAGGAGTAGACGCCGGTGCGCAAGGTGCGCTCGGGACCTTCAAGCACCATCAAGAATGAGATCCAGAGGCCGGGGTCGACGAAGTGGGGCCACTGGAAGGTGGGCTGAGCGCCGGGTGACATGCGCAACGCCCCGCTGCGTCCGCGAGTTGGGGCGCTTTCGATCTTGGAGCGGATCAGGTCGGAGTCGCGGGTGCCGCCGTCGGGGTCGTGGGCGCGTACGAAGTAGTGCTTGGCGCCGCCGCGTTCCTGGGTCATGAACATGTGCAAGCTGCCGGCGCCAAACATGGGGACGGCGGGGACTTCGGCGACCGGCGCGAAGTCGGCGTAGTCGAAGCCAGTGCCGGCCGAGGTCAGAGGGTCCCACGTGAAGAGTTCGAGGCGTTCGGGGTCGCCGCCGGGGCGGACGAAGATCGTGACGGGGTACTCCGGGATGTCAAGCAGGGGGACGGGCCCGCCAAAGCCGCAGGCCATGACCATGTTGTCGGCGATGGAGTTCTTGAAGGCCCAGAGTCGGTCGCTGGACTCGGCGGCGAGCACGCCGACTCGCAGGGCGCCGTCTTCCATGGTTCGCAACGCTTCGAATCGGACTCTGGCTATTGCCGGCATCGCTGACCTCGCCTAGTTCGGCTGGTGGTTTGATTGGCCGGTCCGGCCGTGGACGAAACCGGACGGCCTCTGGGCAGCCCGTATCGTACGCAACTCGGGATGTTGGGGTCAGTCGTGCGCGCGTGAAGCGAACTCCGACGACCGCGCTGAGCGCGACGAAGACCGCGAAGACGAGGAGCAACGTGCCGCGTATGGCGTCGTCGTCAACACCGCTGAGACCACCATTGCCCGCGCTGGGAAGGGTGCCGGGTCCCGTGTCTGCTGAGATACCCCCGTCGGTCTCCGCGTCATCCTCCGCGGGCGGAGTGGGGTCCACTTCAGCCGGATCCGTGTCTCCGCCTGACAGCGTCTTCAGGTCCAGATTGACCTCGGTGAGCGAGCCGGCTGCAACGTTGAAAAGGCCGGTGGGGACGGCGTTGCCGATGGTGAAGCGGATGCGTTGGTGCTGCTCGGAGTCGATCCGGAGCACGAAGTTTGAGTTTTGGACCGTGGTGGACGCGACGAGTCGGCTGTCCTCATCGAGTGCCACGACCAGCGTTCCGACGACGACGACGACGGCGCCATCGAGCGTCGCGCGGTCGCCGAAGAAGGTGTGCGGGATTGGGGGAGGCGCCTGGGCGTCGACCCGAGCACTGCCTAGGAAGAGGATCCCGATCAGGGCGGCGGTCAGTGTGAGCGCAGGCAGGAGCCAGAGCACCGGCTTCATGTGGCGAGGATCCTTCGTCGTCCAGATCTCGATGCGGAGCGCACTTTATGCACGCGGAGGAGCGAGACTCAATGGGAATGAGCTAGGAGTCCATCAAAGCCTCGAGTCCGGATTTCCGCACCAGATATCTCTTCTCTAGTGCGAAATAAACTCCGAACACACGATCGCGCAGTAATGCGATCGTGGGGGGCGGGATGCGGTCGTTCGACCGAGCGCGAGCGAAGGTTGCTGGCGCGCGCCGGCTAGAGCGCCTGGTAGATCAAGTCGATCAGGTTTCGGACGTGGCGGTGTTGCCAGCCGGCCCGGCCGCGGTTCATGGCGTAGCCGAAGCCGATGGCGGCGTCCGGGTCGGCGAAGCCTAACGAGCCGCCCGCGCCGAAGTGGCCGAAGGTGCGTGGGTTGGGTCCGAGTGGTCGTTTCTCCATCGCGAGCTGGAAGCCGAGGCCGAAGCGGGTGACGCGGCCGAGCATGACGTCGGTGCCGTAGACGGCTTCGGCGCGGGCGCGGGCGATCCATTCCGGGCTGAGGATGTGCAGACCGTCGAGCTCGCCGTCGGTTGCGAGCGCTCCGTAGAGGCGGGCCAGCGCGCGGGCGTTGCCGTGTCCGTTGGTGGCCGGCACCTCCGCGGCGCGCCACGAGCGGTGGTTGACGATCTCCTGGCCGGAGAGGCCGGGCGGGTTCAGGGTGGCCCTCTTCTGCATCTCAGACGGTTCGGGCAGATCGCCGCCTTCGTCGCGGGGGGCGGCGGGCAGAACGTCGGCGACGCGGTGGTCGAGTTCCGGGCCGAAGCCGATGTGGAAGTCGATTTGGCCGGGGCCGCAGAGCTCGTCGCGCAGATAGGTGCCCACGCTCAGGCCGGTGACTCGACGCAGGACTTCGCCAACCAGATAGCCGAACGTGTTGGTGTGATATCCGTGTGCGCTGCCGGGCTCCCACCAAGGTTCCTGTTCGGCCAGCGCGGTGCAGAAAAGATCCCAGTCGAGGGAGCTGCCGGGCGGGAGTGCCTTGCGTATTGCAGGTAAGCCAGCTTCATGGGTGAGGAGCTGGCGGACCGGGATCCGCTCCTTCCCGGCCTGGGCGAATTCCGGCCAGTAGTGTGCGACCGGGGTGTCCAGGTCGATGTGTCCCAGCTCCACCTGTTGCAAGAGGCAGAGCGCGGTGATCGCTTTGCCCACGGAGTAGAGATTGACGATGGTGTCGCGCTGCCAGAGCTGGGTACGATCCGCGTCGATGTGGCCGGCCCAGATGTCGAGCACGGCTTCGCCGTGCTGGCTGATCGCGAGGGCAGCGCCGACCTCGTGGTCCTGGCGGATCACCTCCGCGAACGCCGTACGGACGGCCTCGAAGCGTGGGGGGCAAACGCCGAAGACTTCAGTCATGGGTGCATGATAGGCGCGCGCGCGATCGTCGGGAACAAGCGGGCGAGCCGCGGCGTCAGGATGTCAGAGCAACGAGTTCGAGTTTTGCCTGTGCGTTTTGCCGAGTCCCTATCGTCATCGACGCGTTGGTGGATTCCGGCGGCGCTGGTCGTCGTCCTGATCGCGACGCTGGCGGCTGCCGTGTGGGCCGTCGAGCACGGTGACGAGCCCGGCGAAGCTCCGCCTGACATGGCGATTGCTACACTCGCCGCCGGCGCGGTGGTCGAGTCCGCGACCTCCGACGAGGGGCTGGCGACTTCAGAGCCGCGCGGCGAAGGCGACGCTCAGATCGCGTTGCAGGCGTCCGAACCCGAGGAGGCCGGCTCGCCGCCCAACGAACCTCTGACGCCGGACGCCGAGCCGCTCGTTTTCGGGCTGCCGCTGCTTGGTTCGCTGAGTGGCGGCCAGTCGGCGGCCTACCGCGTCGATGGCGAGGCGGGGTCGCTCGTGCGGATCCGCGTCGATGGGATCGAGGCGATGGATCCGGTCGTGCGTCTGAGCGATGCCGAGGGCACGCTACTGGGCGAGAACGACGACGAGAGTTCGGTCAATAGCGACTCGTTGCTGATCCTGCGGCTGCCGGCGGACGGCCCCTATCTGGTAGAGGTGCGGCCCTTCGATCTGCTCTCCGGCGGGGTCTACCAGATCCTGGCCGAGGAACTGCCCGAGCC
>Ga0310121_10001972_pt1 | contig 20127 bp, 17 predicted proteins | sample CB27_Tmax_986_MG_FD_203504 | JGI IMG/M metagenome (GOLD analysis project Ga0310121, IMG submission 203504) | Marine microbial communities from Western Arctic Ocean, Canada - CB27_Tmax_986 | ecosystem: Environmental > Aquatic > Marine > Oceanic | place: Canada: Western Arctic Ocean | collected...
CGGGTACGGTTGGGCAGAAAGCTTCATCAAGGGCCTGCTTGGCCTTGGCGGACTGCGTATAGACGAACTTGCGGCTTACCTCATGTTGCTCCGCGAGCTTGCTGACCGACTGCTGTCCCGAAAAAGCACCGCTGGCCAGTTCCTGCCGCTGGCCGGAATCTAACGCCTTGGCCGCACATCCAGCTAGCTCCGGCGACGGTGCTGACAAGATGCCCCATGTCAGTTTCCTCCATGAAACGGGGTGCTTGCGTCGTACAAACAAAACACCCTTTTGGAGGAAACAGGCTTTTTCGTCAGTGCCAATATTTGTTGCGATGCGCTCATTGCAAGCATGGTGTAGCTGGGGTCGAGAGACGTGAGATCCCAAGCGGTGTGTCTCTAATCCACCAGACTCTGGTCACCAAATCTGGCCTGGTTCGATTTCCGTCTGGCTGCAGTAGCAAGCTGTCATGCGCGCATCAGTATCGGGTATTTGAGTGTTTGGTCGGCAAAGTGTTACCCTGATTTGAACCAGGCCGATAATCCGACCATTTTTCGCCAGACGCCAGGTTGGTGGTGGCGAATACTCACGTCGACCCCGTCATCGACGTCTTGGAGCCAGCCAAGCTGACTTTGGCGTCCTCGGGCACATGAAGGGTCAAAACGGTCTTGGGTTCAGTCGGTTGGTCGAAATTAAAGGCAATCCGTGTCGCGCTGCCCGCTCGTAGCTCAACCGTTTCCGTTTTCGTCATCGTCTCGCCGCCACGATTTACCTCCGCACGAACCTCGTAGCGGTAACTACGTTCGCGATCGAGTCCAGCTGACATGTACTGACGATGCGTACCTGCCGTACTTGTCCGATAACCATTCACGAAGATAATCGCGTCGACCGGTACGTTCACTGCCAACAAGGCACTGTCACCGGGAATGTTGGCTTCTGATTCTGGGGCCACTGGCGGTGTGTCCGCCTCGGCCTCCGTCGGCGCCTCCGTCGGCGCCTCCGTCGGCGCCGCTTCGTGCGTTTCCACAGGCGTACCACAATTGTTGCAGGTTTCCTCAACAACGGATGCGCATCCACAGTCATGACAGGCCGTTGCCGGTGCGCTGTAGGTCACATGGGAGTAACGATGGCTGCCGTGGGAGTACGAGCTATAGCTGCCCGCTGACCCATAAGAACCGTAGGAACCACGCGAGCCATAGGAACCACCGGAGCCGTACGAACCATGTGAAGCACGCGCCGCACGAATACGACTTATCAAACCACCGCCACTGCCATGGCTACCACCGTACGAGCCATAACTGCCACCGTACGAGCCATAACTACCGTAGCTGCCACCGCCATAGCTGCCACCGCCATAGCTGCCACCGCCGTAGCTGCCACCGCCGTAGCTGCCACCGCCATAGCTGCCACCGCCATAGCTGCCACCGCCATAGCTGCCACCGCCATAGCTGACACCGCCATAGCTGCCACCGCCATAGCTGCCAGCTGAACCTCTCCAGCCGAACGTCGCATTTGCTTGATCGTTGCTAAACAGGATCATTGCACCTGCTAGCGCCATTGTGGAAATCAGTTTTCCAAGCTTCATCGTTGTTGCACTCCCTAGTTGACCTTGAATTGAACCCAGACCGTCGCCGGCTTGTCGACACATTGTCCTGGAACCAGCCGCAAGCTGTTCCCAGACGGCCTCCAGCTTACCCAGGAAATGTGATAAATCAAGTCGACTGGGATGACTTTTACCTTAAAGAGGAATATACCGGTGACGGGAAACTGCGCAAGTAGCGGTTTTCCGTCTCCGACTCGAGACACATCGGCTACCCCGGATCCAACCTTGCCCTGCCAGGCAGAGGTTAAGAATCGCCGTTAGGGGCCGAAATCCGCTGTTTTCGAGACAAATTCGAGTTGAAGATGGTCCACATCGAACTGGCCCACCGCCCCGAAAAGCCCCACTCTGAGGATTCCATGCCGCGATTGGCGTGGTACGTTGGCGGTCAATTTCACCTGTTGCCAGGATTGAGTTCCGTGCCAGGGACCTAGCCATTGATGGCCCAATTCTCGCTGCTCGGCGTCGTAGAAAGTGACCGCAATGCACGGTGCTGGTTCCCGATTGTCGCCAGCTTGGACCGCTTCGGAACGCACCCAAGCTCGGATGACCAGCCCCGTTGCCTCGCGGCCGTCCACCGAGAACCCCTGCAGCACATGACTAGCGCGGCCCGGCGTCTCATTTTCAAATCGCAGATGGTGCGATTGGTGCGGAGACTGAGAGTCGGCCACGCGATGCAGCTGACGTTGATAATACCAACCAGGTATAAGATCTGCGGAAATCATTTCTTCCTCGAAAGACCCGTTGGCGATCTGCGGGCGGTTGAATCCCTCGTCCGAGCCATTGCTACCCGCTTCGTTGGCCAGCGCTTTGCCGGTCATCGGCACGAACAGTGTTGGGCGTAAGGTTTCCTCCTGCATCTCCCCATTCATTTTGCTTAGCAAATAGAGAGTCTGCTGATAACGCTGTCCAACGGGTACTACCATTCGACCATCGTCGCTTAACTGATCGACCAACGGCTCCGGTACGGCTTGTGGTGAACAGGTCACGATGACTTTATCGAACGGCGCGTGTTCGGGCCAACCGGAAAATCCGTCACCGATGCGAACATGGACATTGTCATATTTCCACTTTGACAACGTGCGTTTCGCCTGGCGGCCAAGACGTTCAACGATTTCGATTGAGTAAACCTCTTTCACCAGGCCGCTGAGCACCGCCGCCTGGTAGCCGCTTCCAGTGCCAATCTCCAACACGCGGTCGGTAGGTTGGGGCGCGAGCGATTCCGTCATCAAGGCCACAATGAAAGGGGACGAGATCGTTTGCTGGTCGCCAATCGGCAAGGCCATGTCGAAATAGGCCCTGTCTCGCTGGGCTCGGGGCACAAACAAATGCCGGGGAACCGTACGCATCGCCTCCAAAACGCGCTCGTCCCGAACTCCAGCATCCACAATGACCTTGTCGACCATCTCACGACGCCGACGGGCAAGTTGTTCATCTGTTTGACTATGCACCGGTCGCGATGTCAGCAGCGGGCTGAAGGACACGACGACAGCCAACCACAAAGTGGCGCGTATTCGGGTGGTCGTCGGCGATGAACTTCGGGTCTGGCTATTCATGCGATTTGGTGATGTTGCATTTCGAGTAGGCCTCGACCTCGAACGGGTTATCGCGATAGGCACGACGGCCAACGATCCATATAGCGACACTCATGATCAAGTAAGCTGGAACAAAAAAAGGCCCCCAACGTTCGTATTGTGCAACGTGAACTAACTCGTGCTCTCGACACCGCCGCAAGTCGGCACGCTCTCGGCCCAGAATGGTATGTCCCAAAGTAAGCGCGGAGGCACCGCCGCTGATCGGAATCCGCCCGAGCCATTTAGCGACAATCCCACCGTAAAACTCTACTACCCGGCCGCGCCTCTGGAGACCTCCGCCCGTAAGAATTGCGACGATTCCCAGCAATATTCCGACACAGGACCAAGGAGATGCCCAGATCACGGCGACGAAAGGTTTGAAGAAAAGTCGCATGATGAATCGAACCGACCAGAAGAATTTCGCCAATCGAACCGTAAGCCTCAACTGGACTCGCCGTTGGACCGGTTCTCTCCCATACCCTTGGTGAGCGCCATAAAGGCAGCTTCCAAATTAATCTCATCCTCTCGGAGTTCAGTCAAGCGACAGCCCGCCTTGATTAAGTCCCCTGACAGGTCGCTGTAGTCGTCGACGTTTAGCTTTAAGGTCACCTCGATCCGATTTTCCTCATTCTTCCTAACCGAGGCGACTAACGGATGGCCAGTCAGGATCGCCACTGCCTTTTCCGAATGTTCAGCGACACGAATAAGCAATACGATTTGCTCGCGCAATTGCCGCATCACATCGGTAGCTTTGGCGTTCACGCTCATCACGCCGCGGTCGATGATGCCGATTTTGTTGCAAATATCGGCCAACTCCGGCAAGATGTGACTCGACACGATGATGGTCTTGCCGCGATTCCCCAATCGTTTGAGCAGGTTTCGCATCTCGATCCGGGCACGCGGATCGAGTCCGCTGAGCGGCTCATCGAGCAACAATACCTGGGGGTCGTGCAAGAGCACCCGGGCCAGTCCCAGTCGCTGAGTCTGGCCACGCGAAAGCGTGTTGGCATACGCGTCTCGCTTGAAATCGAGATCCACTGTTTTCAGCATCTCATTACAGACTTTGCGCCGGGCGGGACCGCGAATCCGGTAGGCCGACGCAAAAAACTCGAGGTACTCGATCACCTTCATGTCGTCGTAGACACCAAAAAAATCAGGCATGTACCCGACCAACCGGCGAACCTCTTTCGGATTCGTGTAAATCGAGTTGCCGTTGACGTAGGCCTCGCCCCAAGTCGGATTCAGCAGAGTGGCGATAATCCGCATCGTTGTCGTCTTGCCGGCGCCGTTAGGGCCGATGAATCCAAACAGATCACCCTCCTGGAGATCGAGTTCGATTCCTCGGATGGCAAACAATTCGCCATATCGCTTCGTAAGGTCGTGAGCTTCGATCAACGGAAATTCTCAGGGTCTGTGGCTAGTGGCTTGTGGTCTGTCTTTTTACTCCAATCAGCTAAGCAGATACGACAACCTATTACTCTCGAAAATCAACGGGAAAAACGACCCGCAAATACGCACGTTCGCGATCAGAATCGCCTGTCGTGACTTCGCCATCCCATGCCAATTGTGTCGTCAAATCGGCGGAGCGTGCTATGACCACGGCGCGACCAGCCTGCAGCAATTTGCTCACATCAAGCCGCCGCTGCTGGCGGTGCAGCAGATCCGTGTATCCACGGCCGCCTGCGGCATCATGCAACATGACCATTTGCATGATACGAGAAAGGTTCATTGTTTCTTTCTTCCACGGCGTTGTCACACCCTTGGTTTCGACAATTTGTCGCCGCCCTAGTAAAGTTGGTAGATTCAAAGCAACTGGGCCGTCCACAAGGGAGATCACCTGATCAGGTACAACCGTGCCCAGCTTGTAATACCAACGGCCGAATATCAACAGGGCGTTTTGCCACTTCCAGGGCGTGCTGTTACGCAGCGATCCAGTCAATTGGCCGTAAGCGCTCTCCTGAAGGGATCCCCCCGCATCCCCAGTTTTCTCAACCCCAGCTTTCTCAAACAGGCCGTCCCCGTCGTACCACCAGTTGCCAACCATGGCTCGTGATGACCAACGTGGCATCGGCAACCCTGCTATCGACGCCTCAAAATGAACGGCGTCGTCCTGTTTGATGGAATTGTCGTAGAAGCCTAAACCGGCACGGGCCAGCGAACCGGGATGGGCCATGCCGCCAAAACTGTCCCCGGGCATTCCGTGCCAGCTGAACAAGTTCCCCCCCTGACGAGATGCCGTCCGTACATCCAACGGCGGACGCAGGGCAACGTCGATAGTTTTACCCTCAGTGCTATAAAGGTGGACCCAGGTGGTGCCACGTACCAATCCATGGGCCGTATCGATATCAACCAGGTCCAATTGGTTGGCAACCGATTGACTCCCTTTCCAATGACTACCCAGCGCCATTGTCATCAGGCAAAACCCGAGAATCGTGAGTGGCAATAGGACCCATGTGACATGTTTTGCACGGCCAAATCGTCTCAACATTAAGTATTCTGCTGGCCCGACAATCGCCACATACACCACCGCCAAGGCAGCAATCCAGGAGAAGGGGACCAGTCGCACCCCGGCGAATTGTTCCAACGCGACATGCAATTGCCCCGACAAATCATCGAAGCCGAGATGCGTAAGCTGTCCGCGATCGGATTCGGCAATGGCGTCGTTGACATTCCCCAGTGCCCTGTTCAACAGCTTGCTGACCAGCCTGGAATGTCCGGACCACTCTCGAAACAAACGGTTTTCAAGGTCAATCGCGACCAGCAGAACATGGCCGAAGCCATAGGCCTGCCGCAACACGATCGGCACGGCACGTTCATCCTCGCCTTCCCCGATCTCAATACGGCCTGTTGTGGACCGGATAACTGCCAGCGGCAAGCCTTCGGTCTCGTCCGACTCGCGTAGCATCACATCCAGTCGCTGGGACGCACCAATGTAAGATTCCATCGCGGTGGTGTGGCGCAACGGGCTCACTTCGATAAGCTGCAGATCCGTGATCTCCGCCAAAAGCGGGTCGTCCGCTAACAACGCCTGGGCATTTTCGCCGCAGCTGACCAACGCGCGTCCGCCCTGAGCGATCCAAAACCGAATGGCTTCTCGTTGGTCCTCACTCATTTTCCGGTAAAACTCAACATCCGTGGTAAGCAAGACGAGCGCATCGACGCCATCATATCCACACCACCTCGCGGGCAGAAATTCCGTAGACGGGACGTGAGAAAGAAAAATTTCTTCGCCCAGGCTGGCCTTCATCTTGAAGGTTTCGACGACATCAGCGTCGCCACCCAATACCAAAACATGTTGCTGGCGGTTTAGAACAGGATCACCAAGCTGGTCGATTTCAAAACTTCTGCTCCAGGCGTGACCACCCTCTGCAGAAAATTCAACCGAAACTTTCCCCTTAGGGCGACCGATTTTCACGTATGCGTGAATCAGTCCGTCGGCCCAGTTGAAAGGGTCTGACGAGTTCAAGGGGTCTGACGAGTTAAAATGGGTCGTATAGGAACAGGGAACGCCCTCGTCGTCTGGCGCGGTCACGACAAGCGACCCCGGGCCAGGATTTCTTGCGTTCGGTTCCATTTGGACGCACAAGGTTGTCCAATGTCCCAACTTGAACCTTCCATCTACGCCCAGTTGTATGCTTGCCGGGTCGAGTGAGGTTTCTGGGTTATTTTCGGCTCGAGCGCAAACCGCGGTCCCAGTCATCAACAGGAGCAAGGAAATGGCAACCGAATGAACAAGTACGTTGGTTTTCATTGTGGTAGCTGAAGTCGTAAGACTTTGGCGACCGAACTTGCATCGTCTATTCTCAGGCGACGTCAGCATGGATTACGCTTCTCGAGGATATCAGGGGACCTTGGGGCTGGAACGCGTAATGGCCAAAGTCTTACGACTTCAGCTACATCTTCATCTACGTTTTGGTGGTTGGTGAAAACTGTTGCGTTGCCCAATTGGGCAATCGTAACGCGCTAAGGCTTTCCCTCGTTCGGACAGGTGCAGATCCATTGTCCGCACCCAGGACAGCCTTCACCATACTTACTCAAGACAGCCTGAGTTAGGTCGACCCCAGCGATATTTGCGATGGTGGTGAGCCAGGCCAGCACATCCGCGAACTCCTCCTCGCGGTTATCCGCATCGTTTTCCCGCAAGGCGGCGGCCAATTCGCCGATTTCCTCCATCAACCACATGAAGGTGCCGTCGATTCCTCGCGCTTCGTCTTTTTCGAAATACATGTCGCGAATCAGCTGCTGAAACTCGCGAAACGTGACCTGTCGCGGGCTGTTTTCGATCGTGTTCACTTTGACTTGGAATTCACTGAGCGTCGGCCATCTTGTCCAACTGGACCACCGACCGCGTCTGTTCCTTTTCCAGAAACGTGCGGCCGTATTTTACGTTGACATGGTCCCACGGCAGCTTGTCGGTCAGCTGGTACGGCTCGTGAAGCTGGCGCTCGACATCGATCCCGGCATCGGCCAACGCCTGCCACCAACGCTCGGCGTTCATCTGTTCGCGCCAGCTATCCAGCCGAGCGCCTCGCTGCCAGGCCAACTCAATAGCTGCGCCCGTGCGGCGGTCCCCGCGGCTGATCACCCCCTCCAACAGACTCGTATCAATATCGTGGCACTTTATCTGGACAGCACGAATGCGACATTTCTTGTGCAGATACTTGTGGGCCCACTCAAAATACTCGCGACTTTGCATGCCATTCCATTGATAGGGTGTGTGCGCTTTGGGGACAAAGTTGGAAATACTGGCCGTCACCTTGGCGTAACGACCGCGCTCCTGCCGGCCAATGTCGGCAATGGTCTCCGCCATTTCGACAATTCCGTCCAGATCCACCTCGCGCTCGCCTGGCAACCCGCACATGAAGTACAGCTTGACCGCCGTGTAATTACGTCGGAAGGCCTGGCGGCAGCCTTCGTAGAGATCCTCGTTTTTGATTTTCTTACGGATCTGTTCCCGCATGTCATCGCGAGCCACTTCAGGAGCCAACGTCAAACTCGAACGCCGATTGCTGCCAATCAACTCGGCGATGCTCCGCAGCTGTTCGTTAACGCGGAGACTTGGTATGGAAAGGTTAACGCCCAGCGGATTAAAGACGCGTTGCAGTTCCAGTATCAACTCCTCGAAGTGCGGATAGTCGCTGGTAGATAGGGATAGAATCGAGATCTCGTTAAACCCCGTGTTGCGGTAGCTTTCCAGCGCCCCATCGACAATCGTTTTGACGCTGCGAATCCTCAGAGGGCGTTTGATCACGGTGCTTTGGCAAAAGCGACATTGCCAGGGACAGCCACGCATGATCTCGATGGCGATGCGATCGTGAACGCACTCGACGTAGGGAACGATCGGCTTGGTTGGCAAAGGGATGCTGTCAAGGTCCGAGATGACCGAGGGCTCGATGGTTTCCGGCACGTCGTTGCGGGTGCGGTTGAGCGTCGCCAGCCGACCCTCGATGTATTCCGGCTCATAAAATCGAGGGACGTAGCAGAAAGGCAGCTCCGCAGCCAATTGGGCCAAAATCTCGGCACGTTGGCGTTGACCCTCCTCACCACTCTTGATTCCGCCGTCGGACTCGCACTGCCCCTTTAGTTCAATCCATCGATCACAAATCACCGGCAGACTCGGCTCGCCGTCGCCCGAAACAAACAGATCGATGAACCGTGCCATCGGTTCTGGATTTTGCGCGCAAGGCCCCCCCGCGATAATCAACGGATCATCCAGGGTGCGCGTTTCAGCACGAATCGGCACACGCCCCAAGTCCAACATAGTAAGCACGTTGATCGAGCCGATCTCATACTGCAAGCTGAAACCGATCACGTCGAATTCGCAAAGGGGAGTAAAGGTCTCCAAACTGTACAGCGGCAGCTCGTGCTCGCGCAGCTCGGCCTCCATATCGACCCAAGGCGTAAAGACGCGCTCACACAACCAATCATTACGCGCGTTCATCAGCGAATAGAGAACTTGCAGACCGTGATGGCTCATGCCGATCGTGTAAGTGTCTGGAAAAGCCAGACAGAGACGGCCGCGGACGCTGCCGTGATCTTTGCGTACAACGTTCAACTCGCCACCCAAGTATTGGGCGGGCGCCTGCACCCGTGGAAGGACACGTTCGACCAACTGGTCTTTGAGTTTTGAATTCAGCACTATTTATTATTCTTTTGTTCTTTTTTTATTCTTCGTCGCTATTCCTCTTGGGCCAAGCTGGGCGTTTTTTCATTGTTCTCTTTTGCCCCTACCATTACGTCCCTTATCACCCGTAACTGTTTATCCGTGATTGAGAACAAATGTTTCTCTCAGCTACGTCAGACAGGCGTGACGTTTTCAGCTCTTGGTCCTTTCGGTCCATGTCCTTCGGTGTAGGTGACTCGCTGTCCTTCTTGGAGTTCCTCGTAGCTCACCCCTTCGACGTTGGATGAGTGAAAAAACATGTCCTTGTCGCTCCCGGTGTCAATAAATCCAAAACCTTTGTCCGTGAGCCGCTTGATAGTGCCTTCTGCCATTTGTCCAAGTCCTAAAAAAAAGTTTCCTGCAGCGTTGCCCGAAAACACGGTGTTCAGGCTGCTCCACTGCAACCTTCGTATTCTAGCGGTCGGATTGGCTAAAGATCAACGGGCATCAAGGGATGGAGGGTGCCGGACAGCAATTTTTTTTTGGGGGGGGGCCAGGCGGCCTGAACGTGCCGTACGTGAGTCGGCGGCATCGATCTGGGAAGGCTCGGATTCAATTCTCCGGGCTCCTTCACGGGAGGCCAAGGGGCAACGCCGCAAAGGATTTGGCATTCCGGCCCGCGGCGACGAACTCCGCTCGGAAGCCGCCTTGTCCGGGGATTAGACCCGTTTTTTGCCTGAGATCGGGCGACGGAATTCGGCGATTCAGGCTTGTTTTCGAAATCTCCCCCTGCTCTCGACCCCAGCATCTTTGGCGACCCCAGCATCTTTGGCGACCCCAGCATCTTTGGCGACCCCAGAATCTCTGGCGGCTCCAATATCTCCGGCTGTCTTGGCCAAGCGGACAACTTTCCAAGGAGTGGGCACAATAGGGGTAAATATTCGCCGAACCCGTGGAGCATCAACGCTAGCCACCCCAAAAAGGCCGGGAAAAGTGGCGATAGCAACCTGATGCTCCACGGGTTCGGCGAATATTTACCAATAGGGTTATCCATCCAAAATGCCAGGACGGAATACCCCTCCGTTGGTAAGTTATGAGGAGATTGCTTAGTCAGACGACGGTTGGGTCAATCCGTCCTCACATCATTTGGATAAAGCGTTACAAAAAATGGGTAACGCGTTACGAAAAATTCCCGATTGGTCGAGTTTCTAAAAATGCCCTATTTCACCACCGTTGCCAAAGTCGGCAGTATACCTGATGGTCAAGGCGCCTCGTTCACCGTTAACAATCGTATCGTGGCGGTGTTTAACACGGACGGCGAGTACCATGCCATCGACGATCTCTGTCCGCATATGGGGGCATCGTTGGCCGAGGGGTACCTGGAGGGGGGAATCGTCGTCTGCCCCTGGCACGCGTGGTCGTTTCGCGTCTGTGACGGGACCTGGTGCGATAACCCTACCGTCAAGACCGACTCGTTTGAGGTTCGCGTCCAAGGGGATGAGATTCAGGTGTGCGTGCCAGACCCGGCAGGTGATGGAGATTGAGCGTCTAAGCTTGGCGCAACCCCCACAGGTTATTCCCTTCCGCGTTTTTAGAAGCATCCTTATTTCGCAGCTGGCGCGGGCTGCGAAACCGGTTTCGCGGGCAGGTTGCGGCGGACCGGTTGGCCGTTAGCGCCGACTTGAGAAGCGGTCGGTTGAGGGGAATTGGCGAATTGCATCCGGAGAACCGTTTCCAGTTTTTGTTCGTGCTTTTGTTTGCCCAACGATGTCTCCAGAACCAGGTTCTGGTTCATGACCGTTTCTACAAAACGACCTGCTTCGGCGTCGAAGTACATCGTGCCCCAGTTCTTCTGGTCCTTGACGTCGATATTCAATCCCAACGCCTTGACCTCGTCACCGAATTGCAGCGTCATCTGCACGTCTATTCGCTCCAGGGGACGACCATCGCGAGTTTCCGTACCCTTGTACGTGTAGAAGAGGTCCAGATGCATGTTGCCCATGGGACTACGCGTTTCCGTCGTGCCTCGCCATTGATAACCTGGCTGAACGGCCTCCTTGGGCAAAACCGTTGCCGCCTGACTGAGCAATGCCTTCAAGCCGTCCTTAGAGAAAATCTGCTGCAGCTGCGAGTTGGCTGGTTGTTTGGCCAGTTTGGCTTGGTCCTGCGGCGCAAGCTTGACGTCGAGAATTTCACCACGAGCACTCATGTTTTGCGTGAATTCGATCCCCACCAATGGATTGATACTGTCCGAGAGACTCTTGGTAACAGGATCGGATTCCTCTTGCTCGGCAGCTGAATCATAATTGATCTCGTCTATTCCCGTGGCATTCATTTTCATTTGGAGCCGCTCAATCGATTGCTTCATCTGAAAAGTACCGTCCCGACGCACTCCTTCAACAACCCATTTCATGTCCATCGACATGTCGGCTGACGATTTTCCGAGTTGACTGGCCTCCATCGTCATGTCTTGCAAAAAACGAACGTGAATCGTTTCGCCTTTGGCCAGTTTCCAACGAAGCAGTTTGGCAGCGTCGACTTCGCTGGCCATGGTGATGGCGAGCAATACCAGAACCGAGCAGCCGACGACGCGAGACGAGAGTGGTGTATAGGAGCGAGCGAGCATGACATCTACCTTCCCTGGAAGATTGTATTGAGAGGGTGGCGAACGATTACGAAATGCGCCACCAGCGCGGCAAGATTATGCGTTCGCGCAGTCGATGCTGTCTATATGAATTCGCCTTCGTTGCTAGCGAGGCTAGCCTTAAATGTCATAGCCCTTAAACGTCAAAACTCTGCCCCGGCTCGATCACAACTGGCTCGGCGTTCGTCTGCTCGCGAATCGACTGGGCCCACGCCACGGTGTCTTGCTCGATCGGTGGCCAGGTGTTGTAGTGCGCTGGTGCCACCTTTTTCGGCTTGAGTAATTTCGTCGCCTCCACCGCGTCGATCGGCCCCATGGTGAAGAGGTCGCCGATCGGGACAACGGCCAGATCGAGTCCGCACGCACCCAGGTACTGCATGTCGCTGAACAGCCCCGTATCGCAGGCGAAATACAATTTCTTGCCGCCGATCTTCAACAGAAATCCAGCTGGCTCGCCCCCATAAGATCCGTCGGGCAATTGCGAGCTGTGTAAAGCCGGAGTCATTTTTACGTGCCCGAAGGGAGTCGTCGTGCCTCCACCGATGTTCATGCCAATCGTTTCCTTGACGCCGTGATTGTTTGCCAACCATTGCGCAATTTCGAAAATCGCGATCACCGTAGCACCGGTCCGATTGGCAATGCTGGGTACGTCATGGATGTGATCAAAATGTCCATGAGAGACGAGTATGAAATGGGCGTCCAAGTCGCCGGGCTTCATCGGCGCCGTCGGCGACTCGCTAAGAAACGGATCGAGCAAAACCACATGCTCGTCAGTCTTGATGATCCAGCCGCCATGGCCGAGCCAGGTTAGGTTGATGGGCATGCCTATCGTTCCTTGTATGAGTGAAGTAGTGGCTAGTGGCAAATAACCAATAACCAGTAACCAATAACTACTGACCAATCCCCAGATTCCGCTGCATGTTTTTCTTGTAGGCTTCCACGCCCGGTTGCCCATACGGATTGATCGAAATGAGGCGACCTTCGACGACGGTTGCCAGCATGAGCATTTGAAACAACTGCCCCAGTGACGACTCGTCGATCGCTGGCAAGCGAATATCGGCCGTGCAGCGGTTGTCTTCTTTGTAAGCCTGATTGGTTCCGTTGATCGCGGCGGTCATAATCTCGGGCAGCGAGGTTCCTGCCTGCGAATTCAATCCATCTTGGTCGTTTTGACTGGTAGGAACCTTCAACCAATCGCGCCGCCAATTCTCGACGATCACATTGGTAATCAGCTTGTCGCGTGTCCCCTCTTGATGCTGTTGGGCGCGTGAGTGCAAATCGCGGGTGTTGACCACGGTCAATGGCGTGGCGCCCTGTTCCTGCTTGCCAAGGCTTTCCGCCAACAACTGGTCATACCACAAGCCAACCGATTCGAGCGACTTAGACCACACTGAGAGAATTCGCAGATTGGCACCGCGTCGTTTTTCCATCAGATGGCAGACCGCCACGAAGTTGAGAACGGGATTTTCTCCGCTGGGGGCGTTTTGGAACAGCCCGTTCAACGCGACAGCCCCGCGAAGCAATGCGGCGATGTCGATGCCCAGCAGGGCAGCTGGTAGCAAACCCACAGCCGACAAAATCGAAAACCGCCCCCCTACCCCGTCGGGTACGCGAAATTGTTCCGGACATCCCAGCGCCTCGGCGAGATCGAATAGCTTGCCGTGATCCCCAGTGATCGGCACGGTCAGCCGAGCTGCCTGGTCGGTGTCACCACCACAACTCTCGACGAGCGCGTCAAAAAAGATGCGAAACGAAGCGGCCGTTTCCAACGTACCGCCACTCTTGCTGATCACGACGATCGCCCATTTGTCTTCAACTGCCGTTGCGGAGCCGCGCGATCGCAAAACATCCAGTAACCCTTGCGCGGCGTCGTTGTCGACGTTGTTCCCCTCAAAGAAAATCCGCGGATTGCCTCCTCGGTCGGTTCGCGTCAACAAATTGTGGTACGGGTGACAGCAACCCTCCATCAAGGCCCGTGCTCCCATATACGATCCACCAATGCCTAACACGACAACGTTGTCGACCTCGCCGCGGATTCGCTTGGCTGTCGCCAAGATGCGACCGAATTCGCTGGCCTCATGAGCTTGCTCGTAGGCGGCCAGGATGCGCTCGGGCATGTCGACAAACCCAGCATCGAGCGGCCGTCGGTCAGCTGGCACGTCCGTACCCGAGTGGAATAGTTCCAACTCGCTGCCGACGATCTGGTCACGGATGGCTTCGAGCTGGGTTCCCAACTCAGCCACATCGGATTTGCGGATGCCGTACTTTTCCAGTTGCGAACCGGACCAATCGTATTGCAAGGTTTTGGCTGCCGTTGCGGGCATTTGGGAAACTCCTCTGTTTGGTCTACGGTTATTCGACGTATTGAATTTGCGTTTAATAAACGAAGACGAATATTGTCGGTCGGACCCTCGCGCTTAGGTTGTCGGCACAAGGCCGCAGGAGTTTACCTCAAACCACCGAACCAACGTTGAACCAACTCGACCACGTGAGGATATCGCACGTTTTCCTAAAACGCCAGAAGGCCGCAAGATTTAGAGCACGATTAACGTGGCCTGGTCGATCGTGCCTTGTCGTCAAGAGCTGATTTTCATACGAATGAGGCGTGGCAAGATTGGTTGGAATTAAAAGGGAGCGGTTGAATGGACATTCATGATCTCACTCGCGAGTTGCACACCCCCAGCGGTTCAAAGATCGTCATGCTGGTTGCGGACGGTTTGGGCGGGTTGCCGCTAAAGCCGGGTGGGCTGACAGAGTTGGAAACAGCCCAGACACCGAATTTGGACGAATTGGCCAGACGTGGTGTGCAGGGTTACAGCATCCCTGTCAAACCGGGGATTAGCCCAGGCAGCGGTCCGGGACACCTTGGGTTGTTCGGTTACGATCCGATCAAATACCAGATCGGCCGTGGCGCGCTCGAGGCGACTGGTATCGGCTTCGAATTGCAATCCAATGACGTGGCCGCGCGGTGTAACTTTTGTACACTCGCCGCCGACGGGACGATCAGCGACCGACGGGCTGGACGAATTCCAACCGATCAGAGCGCCCCGCTGGCGATACGTTTACGCGACATCAAAATTCCTGGTGTGGAAGTTTTCGTGGAACCAGTCAAGGAGCATCGCTTTGTCGTTGTGTTCCGCGGCGATGGTCTTCAGGATGACGTGGACGACACGGATCCTCAGCGCACCGGTGTTCCGCCGCTGGACCCGCTGCCCAATGATCCCGGCAGCCAACGTACGGCGGACGTGGCCAAAGAGTTTCTCGCCCAGGCGCGCGAGCTGCTGGCCGACCAGTCACAGGCAAATAGCGCCACCATGCGCGGATTCGCAGCACGGCCTGATTTGCCGAGCTACGAGGAGGTGTACGGACTCCGGGCCGCGGCCATCGCGGTTTATCCGATGTACAAGGGTCTGGCACGCTTGGTCGGCATGGAAGTTGTCGGCCATCCCACGGACTTAAGCGAGCAAGCGGATCTGCTGAAACGGCACTGGGATGATTACGACTTTTTCTTCCTGCACTACAAGTACACCGACAGCACGGGCGAAGATGGCGATTACGAGTCCAAGGTCCAGCGCACGGAAGACTTCGACACGATCCTGCCTCGCGTAACGGAGTTGAATCCGGAGGTTGTGGTCGTCACCGGCGATCACAGTACACCAGCGTACTTGAAGAGCCACAGTTGGCATCCCGTGCCGACCTTGTTGGTTTCAGACTGCTGCCGTCCGGATGGCCTGACCGCCTTCAACGAGTCGACAGCCAGGCTCGGCGGATTGGGACATTTCGAGGCACAATATTTGATGACGCTGGCGTTGGCCAATGCCGGACGGTTGGCGAAGTATGGAGCGTGACGGTTGGGGAACACTAATCAACACCGATTTTCACTAAGGCCCAGGCAGTCGGATTCGTTGTGATGAGTGTTCCCCTGCTTAACGTTTAACCCATGCGTCAATCGCAGAAATCAGATAGGGCCAATCGCCCCCTTGACTCACTTCTTCGCACAGCTTGTCCAGAGTCGATTGGTCGTCAACGTCATACCAGGGCTCCAATCGCTGCCAAGCAATGGCGTGGTCGTCCAACAGCGATACAGTCTGGTCCCAAACGCGTGGTGAGCTCCAATCAATCCCGTCGAAGATAGGCGGGACGTCTTGCTTGGCACCAACAAGGTAATAGCCACCATCCTCTGAAGGTCCCAACACGACTCGGCAATCGGACAAAGCTGCAAATGCCGATTCAACAAATTCGCCAGGCAACGTCGGACTATCCGAGCCGATCAACACGACGCGTTCTACGTCCTCTTGGAAAGCCTCCACGAAATAGTTTTTCATTCGCTGGCCAAGATCGCCGTCCGACTGGGAACGCACGATCCATTGTCGGTTTGCGAGCAAGGCAAATTCCGATTGCCGCTGGGAAGGTGTTCCATAGAGGAGTTGCCGAGCGGCCACACCACCGAATCGGTCCAACAACGTGCGCAGCGACGCCAGGTACAGCTGGGCCGCGCCTTCGGCACCGATCGTGGCGGCCAATCGCGTCTTCACCGTTCCCGGTTCCCAGTATTTTGCGAAAATTCCTAATTGATCCGTTGTCATGAAGTTCCCATAGCTAACACAGCACTGTGAATTCCCAAAGGTAGTTGAGATTTCCCGCCACCGGATTTGGGCCGCTGATCTAGCTCTTCAGGGGGCGGACGTCGATCTGGCAACTGGACAGCGGATTTTCTGTCGCCGTAAGTCGTGATGCCACAAGAACTTAGGTTTTTCGTCTTGAAAGTGCCAACCAGCCTCAACTAGCATGGCATTAGAGGCGAGACGCCATTCTGACGTGGCTACCCAGGGGATTCACCTGGTAACTGGTTATCGCAGCAAGGGCGTTTGGCTGAGTCTGACTAGGAGTTTTGGCATGAATGGATTTGTCCGCCGCCAAACCTTATTCAATCAAGGTCGAGGAGACCATGCTCCGTCGTCGTTTAAACCAACAGCGCCTGCCCCAAAAGCCGCGAATGAAGGTGGCGCCCTCGGCGCTGGCCGCCGCCAAGCTTGCGAAATTTGGTGGCGTGATCGGCAAGCGTTCGCGTGGCGCTGCGACTGAGATGAGTGAACCCTTCTTTCCACCTGAAAAGTGGTACGAACCGACGGATAATGACTCAGATGAGTACCGTGTGATTACGCAATCGCCGGGCCGAGGCTATTGGCATGCCGTCACCGAAGCGCAAATTCGTCAGCGCTTGGATCAGTTGCCGGATTGGATGCTAAAACCGCTGGACTTCGTGCAGCTGAGCAGCATGACGCGCAAGAAAGACACTTTTCCCTGCTACGGCATGCAGTGGGGTTCGACACTGTATCTGTATCCGATCGAGGAAAGCTTGGTCGAGTATTTTCCAATACCTCCCAAGCCCTCTATCTACAACGAAACGCGTATGTATGGCGGGCGTTGGGTACAGCAATCCGGAAGTGCCTGGAATCTAATGTGGAGCAAGCAGTCGCTGCGCGATTTCTATTTGAACAATATTCTTATCCACGAACTTGGGCATTTGCTGGACGAACGCAATACCAGCTACACCGACCGGGAGCGCTTCGCCGAGTGGTTCGCGCTTGAGCACGGTTATAAGGCCAGCGACCGGGCGACTCTCGCCCGTCGAGCGGCATCACGGACGTTCCGCAAGCGTCACCATTCCACGTAGTGGACTTGGGTTGCGGTTGTCGAATCCAATCGAAACCGTACCATAGTTGACGTCGATATCATTCTTCACACGACCGTAACACGGAGGCATCTATGCGCTGTCGTTTCCTGCCAATGGGCCTGACACCCCTGTTTGTGATCGTTGCCGTCAACTTCTCAATCGCAGCGGACGCCGCTACGCCCAATCCAAGTCCTTCTCCGAAATCCTCTGCGACCGCCACCAAGGATGCCAACGTGACCGACGTTCCACTGATTCCCCGCGCGAAATTGTTTGGCAACCCACAGCGAGCTCGTCTGCGAATCAGCCCTGATGGAAAACGATTGGCCTACATCGCCCCACGCGACGGTGTTTTGAACGTGTGGGTCGCACCGGTGGAAGAGCTGGCCAATGCCCGTCCTGTCACCAACGACCGTACGACGGGGATTCGTAGTTTTTATTGGACTTATTCAAATCGACATTTGATGTACATCCAAGACAAGGATGGCGATGAGGACTTTCACCTTTACCTGGTCGACCTGGAATCGGATCAGGTCAAGGACTTAACTCCGCTGGAAAATGTGCGAACCCGAGTTGAGGCGGTCAGTGAACGCTTTCCTAACGAGATCCTGATCGGTCTCAACGACCGTCCGCCACACCAATTGCACGACATTTACCGGGTGGATCTCACCACTGGCGAGCGCGAGTTGGTCCAGGAGAATCCTGGATTTGCTGGATTCGTCACCGACGACGACTATCAGGTTCGGTTTGCCATGACCTTTACCCCCGAGGGTGGGCAGCTTTACTTGCAGCGCGACGAAGATTCCGAATCAGGGTGGAAAGAATATCTTCGTTTTGGCTTGGTGGATGCGATGACATCAGGCGTGGCCGGTTTTGACAAATCCGGCCAGAAATTGTTCTTGATGGACAGCCGCGATCGCGATACGTCGGCGCTTAAACAACTGGATTTGGAAACAGGCAACGTCGAGCTGCTCGCCGCAAGTGATCTCGCTGATGTGAGTATCGCCTTGGTTCATCCCACTGAAAAGCACGTACAAGCGGTCACCTACACGTACGATCGTCGTAAATGGGAGATACTCGATCCAGCTGTCCAAGCGGATCTGGATTACTTGAAGACAGTCGCCGACGGCGAGGTGTTGGTGACCAGCCGCACGTTGGACGATGCAATGTGGACCGTGGCCTACATGATGGACGACGGGCCGATCCAGTTTTACTTATACGATCGCGACAACCGAGAGGCCAAGTACATATTCACCAGCCATCCCGAATTGGAGGGCTTGCCGTTGGTGAAAATGCACTCGGCGATCATCAAGTCTCGTGACGGTCTCAACTTGGTAAGTTATCTATCGCTGCCGCGCGATAGTGACGCCGACGGAGATGGCCGTCCAGATCAGCCTCTGCCCATGATTCTGGATGTTCACGGTGGTCCGTGGTCGCGAGACAGTTGGGGCTACAACCCGGCTCATCAACTATGGGCCAATCGCGGCTACGCCATTCTCAGCGTCAACTATCGCGGATCAACTGGGTTTGGCAAGCAATTCATCAACGCGGCCAACAAACAATGGGCGGGGCGGATGCACGACGATTTGATCGACGCCGTCCGTTGGGCTGTCGCTGAGGGGATCACGACGGCCGGCTCGGTCGCCATCATGGGCGGCAGCTACGGCGGCTACGCAACGTTGGTAGGACTGACCTTCACGCCCGATGTTTTCGTATGCGGTGTGGATATCGTGGGTCCTTCCAGCCTGGTGACGTTGCTGGAAAATCCGCCACCTTACTGGATGCCGTTCATGCCGGTGATGAAGCAACGTGTCGGTGATTGGAAATCGGAAGAAGGTCGTGAGTTCTTGTTGTCACGGTCCCCGTTGACCAAAGTCGACGCCATCCAACGTCCGTTGTTGATCGCCCAAGGTGCCAACGATCCGCGTGTCAAAAAGGCGGAGGCCGATCAGATTGTGGCCGCTATGGACGAAAAGAACATCCCAGTGACCTACGTCTTATTCCCCGAAGAAGGACACGGATTCAAACGGCCGGAAAACCGTTTTGCGTTCTACGCGGTGACCGAAGCCTTCCTCGCCCAACACCTCGGCGGACGCTATGAAGCGATTGGCGAAGCGTTTGAAAAAGCGGTGTTTGATGTGTCCAGTGGCAAATCGGGTGTGCCCGGGCTTGTCGAAGCACTCGAACAATAAAGTTCTCAGTTCTCAGTTATCCTGTGGCCCGCATCCTGCATCCCGCATCCCGGGAAAACCGAGAGCCGAAAACCGAGAACATTTAAGGAACGTTCGAGAAATAACTGTCCGCTGTACCCTCGCCCCCTTGGGCAACGCTGTGAAGGATTTTGCGAAGGCAAGAATCTGGAGCCTCTTCTACGCCGTAGGCGTTATATTCCGCAGCCCAGGATCGTCGCGTAGCGGCGCACCCTGGGTCGCGATGTAACAACAACACTTACACCGAAGGTGTTAAACAACACTTACACCGAAGGTGTTAAACAACACTTACACCGAAGGTGTTAAACAACACTTACACCGAAGGTGTTAAACAACACTTAC
>Ga0310121_10001973_pt1 | contig 20124 bp, 28 predicted proteins | sample CB27_Tmax_986_MG_FD_203504 | JGI IMG/M metagenome (GOLD analysis project Ga0310121, IMG submission 203504) | Marine microbial communities from Western Arctic Ocean, Canada - CB27_Tmax_986 | ecosystem: Environmental > Aquatic > Marine > Oceanic | place: Canada: Western Arctic Ocean | collected...
TGGTATCTGGCGGTCTCCGACCGTTACGAAAAGGTACCCATCGGCATCGAACGCGATCCGTGCTCCGTAGTGGCCAGGACGTCCCCGCGACTGGGCCACGAAGATGTCTTCAACATCCATGAGCCGGTCATTCTCGAACCGGCCGCGGGCAATCGCCGTGGTCGCCTCCGTGCCGTCACCGATTGGCTTGGCGTAAGTCAAGTAGAGCCACCGGTTCAACTCGAAATCCGGATGAGGGACCACGTCGAAGAGGCCACCCTGCCCCTCGACCAAGACATCCGGCACTCCCTCAATCGGCTCCATACGCAGGACGCCGTGTCGCACGAGCCGGAGCCGCCCCGGACGTTCGGTGATCAGAATATCGCCTTCAGGGAGGAAGGCGATGGACCAGGGATTGATCAGACCGTCGGCCACCGTAACGACCCGATAGTCATGGTTTGCCGACCGTAGGACCGGCGCCTGGCCCAGAACGGGCGCTGCGACGGACAGAAGAAGCCCTAAGGCGATGAATACTTTTGCGGGTGTCCGGATCATCTCAATCTCCTGTGTCCGCTGGACATACGTCCTGCGTGGGTACCGGCCGAGCATCAATTCCAGCCAGTTGGATATAGCGAATTCGGGCATACCGGGGAAAGACCCGGCGGAAGGAAGACTCCGGGGGGAGTAAAGAGCCCCCCCGGGGGGGGTAAAGACTTCAGAGGAGGGAAAGACTCCGGGGGAAGAACCTACGCCTCGGCCTGGTTCTCAGCTCGAGTCCGCATCACTCGTCGTACGCCATAGATCGCGAGGCACGCCACCGCCACCACGAGCCCAATCTTGAGCCCGATCGCCAGAACCCCAATGATCCAGGCGATCACCGGGGCCATGAGAATCTGCAGAATCTTCCACAGGATGACGCCGGCGATTCCCGTGAGGGCGACAGGAGCGAGCGATTTCATCATTTCGTTCTTCCTCGAAAAGCTGGTAGTATCAGCCTTTACGAAGGGTAAGCCTTCCTTGTTTCAGTGGAAACCCATGGCGCAGACCGACTACATCCGCATTCCGGGAATCCACCACGTCACCGCCATCTCAGGGTCAGCGCAGCAGAACATGGATTTCTACGCGGACCTCCTCGGCCTCCGTACGGTCAAGCAAACGGTGAATTTCGAAGATCCCGGGACCCACCACCTTTACTACGGTGACCAGGCCGGGACGCCGGGCACCGCCATGACTTTCTTCCCTTGGGAGCACGCAGCCCGCGGTGGTTCCGGATCGGGCGTCATCGAGGCGACCGGCTTCTCGGTGCCCCCCGGGTCGCTCGAGTTCTGGGCCGACCGGCTCAGGGCAGCGGGCGGGTCGCCGGGGGAGGTGGCCGTCCGGTTCGATGAGGAGTCACTTCGCTGTGAGGATTCCGATGGGTTGGTTTTCGAACTCGTGGCCGGTCCCGCCACGCGCGAGACGCCGGCCGGCCGGCCCGTTCATCCTGATGTTCCCGCGGAGTTTGCCATTCACGCCTTCCACGGCGTGCTTCTCCACGTGGTGGACCCGGATCCGACGGCCAGGCTGCTCACGGACGTGATGGGCTTCGAGCACGTCGGCGAGTATGACGGACGGCTTCGTTTCAGAGGCAATGAGCAAGACGTCGGCTCGATCGTGGATCTGCGGTCCACGGGATCAGAGGCAAGCGCACGAATGGGACGCGGGAGCGTCCACCACGTCGCCTTCCGTGCCCGGGACGACGGTGAACAGCAGTCATGGAGGGAGACGATCGCCGCCGCGGGTATCCCCGTGACAGAGGTCAAGGACCGTTGCTACTTCCGGTCCATCTATTTTCGGGAGCCGGGCGGCGTTCTCTTCGAGATCGCGACCGACACGCCCGGGTTTGGAGTCGACGAATCCCCTTCGGAACTCGGGCGGATCCTCAAACTCCCTCCATGGTTCGAAGCCCGCCGTGAAGAACTCGAGGCAGGGCTTCCCGTGCTCATCCTTCCCGACGAACGCTCGTGAAAGACGATCCTCACGGAGGGAGTGAGGAAGTTCGGTTCGGTCCGTCGCTTGAAGAGGCCGAGAGTGCCGTCGTACTGATCCACGGCCGAGGCGACAGCTCGCGGGGTATTCTTGCCCTGGCGCCGGAACTCCAAGCACCACGAACGACGTTCCTCGCTCCGCAGGCAGAGGACTTTTCGTGGTACCCGCACAACTTTTTGACCGAGATCGAATTGAACGAGCCTTGGCTCTCGTCGGCTCTCGACCGGGTCCAGGCTTCCATTACCACTGTCGCCGCTGTCATCCCGGAGAAGAGAATCGTCCTCATGGGCTTCTCTCAGGGAGCGTGCCTGGCTCTCGAGTTCGCCGTCCGAAATGCGCGCCGGTACGGGGCCCTGATCGCGTTTTCGGGAGGGCTTATCGGGCCGGACGGCACGTCGCGCGACTACTCTGGGTCCTTGGAGGGTACACCGGTCTTCCTCGGCTGCAGCGACGTCGACGCACACATCCCGGTGGGCCGCGTCCATGAATCCGCTCACGTCTTGGACGGTCTCGGCGGCGAGGTCGAGGAGCGGATTTACCCCGGTATGGGACACACGATCAACGGAGATGAGATCGCTTGGGCCAGCAGCATGCTCACTTCCATCAGCGCTGACGAGCCTTAACACCCCACGGCCAACCCCTCTGCGGAACCATTTTTCGCGAAAAAAAGCCAGACCTCCCACCGGACTGACCGGTATATTTAAAGAATCCGTAGAGCCCCGCACGAGGATGGTGCGCTCACGTTCACGGAAAGTGAGCCCCCCTCTTAATGTGATGTGGGCATGCAAAAAAAGTGCTTGAAGATACGACTATCCTCGTCATCGAGGACGATCCCGAACACGTCGGGTTGATCGAGGCTGTGATCTCCCGCGGCCTCACCGGAGCCCGCGTTCAAGTGGCTCTCTGAGGCCAAGGGGCTCGCCGGCATCTCCGCGGGGAATGTTGTCTGCATACGAGGATGACGGCCGAAACAACCCGGTACCCGACTTGATCGTGCTGGATCTTTCTCTACCGGATGGGAGCGGCTTCGGCGTTCTCCGATGGATTTCAAGGCGTGATGCGCTCAAGAACATTCCCGTTATCGTGTTCACCGCCTCGATGGATCCGGAACACGCCCGGATGGCGACGGAGTTCGGTGTCCGCCGATACCTCGAGAGACCCACCCACCTCGCCGACTCGGTCGCGACGATCAAGGGGGAGCTAGGTGGAGGGGCTGCGCCCCAAGCCCCCGACGAGGAAAACGGTGCCGCCTCGCGAAGAATTGATGTAGTTTCGATCTTCCTTTAAGAAAGGCGCGGATCTTCACGCCGTCGCCTGTACGCCATCAATTGACGGGGGACACCCGGTACTCATGACCGCCTCCGAAGCGTTGACCCCGCCCCACGCCGACCAAGCCCCGGCTTTCCACGTAGGCTCGGAGATCGGGCGTCTGAGAAAGGTTCTGGTCCACCGACCGGATCTCAGCCTTGAACGTCTCACGCCCACGAACGTACAGGACCTGCTTTTCGACGGCGTGCTTGGGGTGCGGAGGGCTCAGGAGCAGCACGACGTCGTCGTGGATCTACAACGGAGTGACGCTCAATCCGATGTACTTCCCCGTGAGACGGCTGGAGACCGCGAACGTGGAGCTCATCTACAGAAATCATCCCTTGTTCGCAGATGCGGATTTCCAGATCTGGTACTCCCACGAGCAAAGGAGTGGGGATGCACCCATCGAGGATTTCGGAAGGGCATCCCTGGAGGGCGGAGACGTCATGCCGATCGGTAACGGCACGGTGTTGCTGGGCATCAGTGAGCGGACGCCCGCACGAATGGTCGAGCTCTTCGCAAGCAAGCTCTTCGAGGCAGGTGCCGTGGAACGCGTGATCGCGTGTGACATCGGCCAGGACCGGGCGCATATGCACCTCGACACCGTAATCACGATGCTGGACGTGGACGCCGTCACCATCTACCCGCAGGTCGTGGACCGGATCAAGGCCTACAGCCTTCGTCCCTTGGACGGGGCTGGGGGCGGGATGGACATCACTCCGGAGACGAGCTTCCTCGACGCGCTAAAGGATGCCTTGAAGATCAAGCAGTTGAGGGTGGTAGGAACAGGGCGTGATGACTTTCACGCCCAACGTGAGCAGTGGGACGACGGCAACAACCTCCTGGCCGTCGAGCCTGGCGTGGTCGTGGCGTACTCGAGGAATGAGTACGAACACGAAACTGCGAAAGGCGGGTATCGAGGTGATCACGATCGACGGGTCCGAGTTGGGGCGGGGGCGGGGCGGCCGCCACTGCATGACGTGCCCCCTGCTCAGAGACCCGGTCTAGGAATGGAATCTGCTGGGGACGGAGTCGGAAGGACATCATGACGGACGCAGGAGATAGCACATGACGGTGGACCTGCGGCGGCGGAGCTTTCTCAAGCTCGACGACTTTACACCGGAGGAGATCAGGTACCTCCTGGAATTGGCGGCGGAGCTCAAGGCTGAGAAGGCCGAGGGCCGGGAGCGCCCGCGTCTGTCCGGTAAGAACATCGCCCTGATATTCGAGAAGACGTCCACGCGGACGCGATGTTCGTTCGAGGTGGCCTCGTTCGATCAAGGCGGCCGCGTTACGTATCTGGGGCTGAGCAGCGGATCCCAGATCGGGCACAAGGAATCGATCAAGGACACCGCCCGCGTGCTGGGTAGAATGTACGATGGCATCCAGTACCGGGGATTCGGACAGGAGATCGTCGAGGAGTTGGATGCGTTCGCGGGTGTGCCGGTGTGGAATGGTTTGACCGACGAATTCCATCCGACTCAGGTGTTGGCCGACCTCCTCACGATGGAGGAGCACAGCCAGACGCCACTCTCGGGGGTCTCGTTCTGCTATCTAGGTGACGCCCGCAACAACATGGGCAACTCACTGATGGTCGGGGGAGCCAAGATGGGCATGCATGTCCGGCTGGTGGCTCCCGAGGCGTGTTGGCCGGAGACGGACCTCGTCGGACGGTGCAGGGAAATCATCCAATCCACCGGGGGAACGCTTACGCTGACTGAGAGCGTGGAGGAAGGCGTTTCCGGCGTGGACTTTGTCCACACGGACGTGTGGGTGTCGATGGGTGAGCCCGAATCGAAGTGGGCGGAGCGGATCGACCTCCTGAGGCCCTATCAGGTCAACGCGGATGTGATGGCCCAGACCGGGGATCCGCCGGCCAAGTTTCTACACTGTCTGCCCGCATTCCACGACCGGAAGACGCGGGTCGGAGAAGAGATTTTCGAGAAGTTCGGGCTGGATGGAATGGAAGTGACAGACGAGGTGTTCGAGTCTGAACACTCCGTCGTATTCGATCAAGCGGAGAACCGGGTGCACACCATCAAAGCGGTGATGGTGGCGACGCTCAGGGACTGAAGAGCCACCTACATGCGCATCGTCGTGGCGCTCGGGGGAGGAATGCACCGTTGCGCAGGGGCGAGCGTCCCACGGCTGCGGTACAGCGTAGGAACGTGCGAACCGCGGAGGAATCTTCGTCGGGACCGGGGAGGGGGAAGGCACGCCCCTCTCCGCCGAAATCCCGCCGGCCGTGTCGGCAGCCGGCTTCTCGCAACCGGGTAACGCTCGTATGGAGCCGGAGATCATCATCGGGGCCCTCGCCCTCTTCGTGAGTGGCGGTGCGTTGGGGGCTGCCGGGATGCTTCTTTCCCAGTGGGTCGTGGGAAGGATGTCCCCCCGCGACGAGGCCGGGTACACAGTGTGGACGGACGAGACATCGAGGCGATGAAGGCAGACGTGGCCGACCTCGCCGCTCGTCTCCACTCGGTGGACGCGCGGCTGGACTTCACAGAGCAACTATTGGGCGGGGCGCTTTCCGGTGCCTGCCCGCCTGAGTCCCTTCCTCCGCGGCAACCCTCCGCGACCCAGGGCGATGGCGGCTTCGACGCCGACGCGTCTTCATACGGTGAGGGCGCACCGTCGGACGGTGAGGGCACGTGAATGGCGCAACCTTCCGCATAGGAATCGACCTAGGCGGCACCAAGATCGAGGGCTTGGCACTGAGCCGAGATAGAGCCGAGGTCGCGCGTAAGCGAATCGAGACTCCGCAAGATTATCAGAAGACGCTGCTAGCCATCGAGGGGCTCATATCGTTCCTCGAGGAGGAAGCGAGTGCGGCGATCGGCGACTCGGGGCATGGCTCGGTCGGCGTGGGCATCCCGGGGACCTTGTCGCCCGTGACGCGTGCCGTGAAGAACTCCAATTCGACTTGGCTGAACGGCCACGCGTTCGATGTGGACCTCGCAGCGATCATACAGAGGCCCATCCGCGTGATGAACGATGCAAATTGCTTCGCGCTCTCCGAGGCCACCGACGGTGCGGGCATGGGGGCGAACGTGGTGTTCGGTGTCATCCTCGGCACCGGAGTCGGCGCCGGCATTGTGGTGGGGGGGCGCGTGGTGGAGGGCCACCAGGGGATCGGCGGAGAGTGGGGCCACAATTCCCTCCCCTGGCCGGAAGAGGGTGAATGGCCTGGGCCGGACTGTTACTGCGGACGGAGGGGCTGCATCGAGACATACGTGTCGGGGCCCGGCATGGAGCGGGACCACACGGCGGTCACCGGCCAGCGCCTCTCGACAAGAGAGATCATGGCCAAGGCGGCGGGCGGCGACGCCGATGCAACGGCCACATACAGCCGCTACACGGACCGGCTGGCTCGGGGGCTGGCCTCAGTCATCAACGTGCTCGATCCGGAGGTCGTGGTTCTGGGCGGGGGCATGTCGAACCTTCCTGCGCTAGCCGAGGACGTGCAGACGGCCCTGCCTCCGCACGTATTTACCGATCACCTCGCCACACGGGTTCTGTCGAATGTGCACGGCGATTCGAGTGGTGTCCGTGGGGCGGCCTGGCTTTGGCCTGTGGATGATCGGGGAGCCGATCCGAAGGCGAACGCTCACTGAAGCCCAATTGCGATCGCCACGAAGGTGACGCCGACCCCAAGCACCATGAGGGCCAAATACCACTTGAGCACGAACTTCAACCACGCCTGATACTCTACGCTACCGGCGGCCAGAACCGCGAGCAGCGCGCCGTTCGTAGGTGTAATCAGATCGCATAGGCCGGCCCCGAACTGGTAAGCGAGGACCGTGACCTGTCTGGAGAGGCCCAGTAGATCGGAGAGCGGTACCAAGATGGGCATCGTCAAGACGGCCTGACCGCTCACGCTCGGCCCCGGAAAGTGGACAACCGCGTGTGAGCCCATCATCCCGACGGTGGAGAGGGCCAAGGGCAGACCCGTCAGTGGTGTGAACAGTCCGTGAACGATCGTGTCCACGATCCGTCCCTGATCCAGGACGGCGAAGATGCCCCCCGCGAAGCCGACGAGCAGCGCGGCGTAAGTCATGGATTGAAACCCCCTCACGTACGCCTCGGCCACAACACCCGTTATGAAGAAGAGGGCCGACATCTGATCGAAGTCCCAACCCAGCCGGAGAATCCCGTACACCAGGGCGCCGAAGGTAACGAGGACCAGCGCGAGGATCGCCCCGTGGTTGCCTCCAACGGCTCCGTCGTCCCGATCGTCGCTCTGGATGACCTCAGGTACAATTCGCGTTCGCCGGGCATGACGCATGGTCGCGAAAATCCACAGCCTGAGTGCGAGCGCCAGCGACGCGAGCCGGAAGAGACCGCCAGAGAAGAGCGGAACCTCGGCCAGGTTCTGGGCGATGCCAACTTGAAACGGGTTGATGGGACTGAAGGCCGACCCCACGATGGCCCCTCCGGCGCTCATCGACACCGCGGTCGGTGGGGCGAACCCATGCGTGAGGTCAGGATGAGGAGCGTCGGGATCAGCGCGATGATATCCTCCTGCATGTTCGAGATCACCCCTCCGATCGCGAACGCCACGCTGACCACCGGGATCATCAGGACCTCCCGGCTCCGAAGGCGTGCCACCAGCCACCCGACCCCGGCACGCAGGGCACCGGTTTCGTCGACCACGGCGAAGGCCCCACCGATGAGGAAGATGAGGAAGATCACATCCGCGCGGTCAGCTATTCCACTCAGGATGGCCACGAGCGCGTCGAAGAATCCGACCGGTGTCGACTCCACCAACTGGCAGGTCCCCGGTACCACCACGCTTCGGCCCGTGACCGGATCTTCACGGCGCTTGTACTCGCCGGCTGGGAGCACATAGGACAAGACGGCACCGACTAGGATGCAGCCCGCTAGGAGCGCAATCGGGTGGGGATGCCGAGCCGTCTCATCAGGATCCCCGTTTAGCTCGGGTCACCCGTATGGGTCTGGTCATATGGTGCCTGATTCGTGCATGAGCGCCATGACATTTCCTTCGGAGTCGTAGAAGGAACCAATGGACAACTCGTAGTTGTCGGTGCGATGTACCACCTGCGGTGTCTCAACGAAGTCCACGCCGTGGCTGACGAGCGTCTCGTAGGACGCCTCGATGTCGGCGGTCCGAAAGTACAGAATCGACGCCGATGCACTCACGCCCTCCGGCCGGCTCAGCATCAGCCTCGTGCCGCCGAGATCGAAGAACGCGAGCCCGGGCGCATCGAACAGGAACGGAACGCCCAGCACGTCGCGATAGAACGCCGTTGCCCGCTTGACGCCTTCCACCGTGACGGCAATCTGTCCCACCGCGCTCAGTCCGGCGTTCGGGAGTTCCTCCCCGCCACCGGTCGCGCGCGCACCATTTGCGTTTTGGTCGCCACCTGCCTCTGCCATCGTTCCCTTCTCCCGTTGACGGGTCCGCGCCATCTATTCGGTTTGGCTTAATAAAATGAAAACCCTCAACGAAAAATCGAGGGTAGGTTCTCGTGCCGGGGAAACTGCCGACCTTCACAGCACGGACCTCGACACCGCCGACGCGCTCCACTCCGCCGCGATTCATCTTCTCCGCCGACTGCGCACACAGGACGACGCCTTGGGATTGAGCGCGCCCCACCTTTCGGCTCTCTCAGTGGCCGTCTTCGGTGGACCGGTCACAGTCACTCAACTCGCGGCGGCCGAGCAGGTGAGTCCCGCCACGATATCCCGCATGGCCAAGGAGATGGAGTGGGAGAGGCTTGTCACCCGGGAACGGGATCCGGCCGACGGTCGCATACATCGGATACGAGCCACCGAGAAGGGAACCACTCTCCTTCAAGAAGGTCGGCGAAGGAGAGTGGCGGTGCTCTCCGACATGCTTTTGAAACTCCCGGCTTCGGAGCGTCACCTCCTGGGCAGAGCAGCTCAGATTCTGGAGCGGCTCACGCTTCCGGAAGGCCACCCCGGTCGGACGGAATGAGGCACGGGCCGACCCCATGGACTAACCTTCTTCAACTCCAACCCGGCTCGTCCATCCCTCGATGATCTCCTGGATCTCCGAGACGCCCTCCGTTAGAGCCGCGGGGCCGGGTTGAAGAATGACCGACGACTTGATCTCGTATACGTGTCCATCACGCACCGCCGGGACGTTCTCCCACCCCGGCCGCGCCATCACCTTTTCAGGGCGAAACTTACGGCCGCACCACGAACCGATGATGATATCCGGTGCCCTGCGTACGACCTCCTGCGGATCCTCGATGATCCGGCCGTTCGCGAGCGAAGACTTGGATAACTCAGGAAAACAATCCTCCCCGCCGGCGTAGCCCACGAGCTCCGAAACCCAGCGGATGCCCGAAATCATCGGATCACTCCACTCCTCGAAGTAGATCCGGGGCCGACCTGGGAATCCGCTGGCCCGTTCCTGAACCCTGTCGAGATTGGCGGTGAGCCGGACGGCGAGTTGCTCTCCCTTCTCCGCGCACCCCACCATGGCGGCCAACGTCCGGATCATGCGCAGGATGCCTTCGACGCTCCGGTGATTGAACACGTGGACCTCAATCCCATGGCCGATCAACTCCGCCGCGATGTCGGCTTGGATGTCCGAGAACCCCAGGACAAGGTCGGGCCGGAGGTCCAGAATCTCGTCGATCTTGGCGGTCGTGAAGGCGGAGACTTTCGGCTTTTCCCGGCGGGCGCGAGGGGGACGAACGGTGAACCCTGAGATCCCGACGATCCGCCAGTCTTCGCGGATCGTGTACAGCGTCTCGGTGGTTTCTTCCGTCAGGCAGACGATCCGCTCATACATTGGACGCTTCAGGATTCAGAATTGCGGTTGGTTCCAGAACGGATATCGTAGAGACATCAACATCGTACGACGATCCGCGGTAGGGACATGGTACGGTCATGTGCGCCGGATACCAATGATCCCGCGACCGACACCCAGGGGAGTGAGCACGTGTCTCGTAAAAACATCAACGAAATTCCCGCCGAGCCCGTTCGCGCCGGCTCAGGCACCGTGCGGCAAGTCCTGATCGGCCCGGAAGAGGGGCCGAACTTCGCGATGCGGCGTTTTGTCATGGAGCCCGGCGGAGGGATGCCGAATCACACGAACGAGGTGGAGCACGAACAGTACGTCCTGGGTGGCGCCGCGCGAATCGGCATCGGAGACGAAGTCATCGAGGTCACTCAGGGTGACGTCGTCTTCATCCCAGCCGGCGTACCGCACTGGTACGAATCTCTCGGCCCGGATGAATTCGCGTTCCTGTGCGTGGTCCCCAATGCGCCCGATGAAATACGCATCGTGGAGAGCGAATAGTCGGCATGGAGACCATCGGATGGCTTTCGATTCTCCCGCCAATGGTGGCCATCGCCTTGGCCATCAAGACTCGGGAGGTCTACATCTCGCTGGCCCTCTTCGTCTGGTTGGGCTGGACCATCATGAACTCGTGGAATCCAGTCGTGGGATTGGTAGACGGCGTAAACACCTTCTTGGCCGCGATCACCAGCCCCGGCAACGCCAGAACGCTCGTTTTCTCGGCGCTGATCGGTGGGATCATCACACTGACGCAAGCGTCGGGCGGCATGGAGGGATTCACCAACTGGGTCGAGCGAAAGCGGTTGGGCCAGAGTCGCCGCACCGTGCGACTGTTCGCCATCGGCACCAGCATGTGTCTGTTCCTGGAATCGAATTTCGGACTGCTGGTGGCGGGCTCCGTGTCGCGTCCACTCTTCGATCGGGCCAAGATTTCACGTGAAAAGCTGAGCTATATCCTCGACGCGACGTGCGCGCCAAAGCAGCTTCTCATCCCGATCAACGCTTGGGGAGCCTACATCGTGACGCTCCTGGCCGCGCAGAACGTCGCTGAGCCGAACCGAGTACTCATCTCCGCGCTCACGCTGAATTTCTACGCGATCCTCGCGATCATCCTGGTCGTGTTCGTGGCTCTGACCGACTGGAACATCGGGCCCATGCGTGAAGCCGAGCGTCGTATCCAGGAAGAGGGGAAGCTCCTCCGCGATGGCGCCGAGCCCATGATGTCCTCGGACGTTTCCATGTTGGTAGGCAAGGAGGGCGTACCGCAACGGGCGCTCAACATGCTCCTTCCGGTCATCGCCATGGTCGCCACGGTACCGCTGGTCCTTTGGATCACCGGAGACGGGGAGATGCTGCAAGGCAGCGGCTCGGACGCCGTGCTCTGGGGCGTGATCGTGGGGATTCTGCTCGCGGCGGTCATGTATCGGGCGCAAGGGATCATGACGTTCCGGGAGGTGACCGACTATACGATCAAGGGAATTCAGGGTCTGACACCCGTCGTGATCGTGCTCGCGTTGGCGTTTTCGATCGCGGGAACGCAGCAGGCGTTGGGGACGGGCGTGTGGCTGGCTCAGGTGGCGGAAGCGAACGTGAACCCTGGCTTCGTGCCGGCCATCGTCTTTCTACTCGCGTGTATCATGGCCTTCTCGACGGGAACGTCGTGGGGCACGTTCGCGATCATGATTCCGATCGTGGTCCCGATGGCGGAGCTGCTGGATCTACACCTCGGGCTCACGCTGGCGGCCTCCTTGGGCGGGGGGATCTTCGGTGATCATTGTTCACCGATCTCCGACAGCACGATCGTGGCGTCGATGGCTTCTGCATCGGACCATATCGACCACGTCCGAACGCAGCTTCCCTACGCGCTCCTGGCCGCGGCAGGTGCCCTGGTATTGTTCTTGGGCGTGGGCTTCGTGCTGTAGCCGTGCTGGCCCTGTAGGCGTGCTGGTGGCTCGCGGTATAGCCAGGGCCTTGCTCTATCGCCGTGCTGGCTCGGCCCAGGGGGCTTCTAGCGGCCCTCGAATAAGATCAACCCACCACCCAGCCCACCCGAGAAGACGTCCAGGTCGCCGTCTCCATCGATGTCTACGAGAGCCGGTGTAGAGTAGTTGGGGAGGGGCAGCGTGAACGTCGAATCCAGGACGAAAAGCGGATCGATGTCCGTGGCGGAACCCTCCCTCCGGTAGAGAAGCACACCACCCTCTTCCCTCCCGAGTAGTAAGTCGTCGTCACCATCACCGTCGACATCCGCGAAAGCCGGAAAGCTCCTCCGGCCCGCATCGATCTCTCCAAAGCGATCGGTCACGAGGTCGAACGACGGAGCCTGCGGTGTGCCGACGTTGCGGTAGAAGTTGAGTTCGCCCGACGACTCCCCGATAAAGAGATCGAGATCTCCGTCGGCGTCGATATCGGTCAGAGCGGGTGTGCTGTTGCTCCCTCGTGTGAGCCGAACGAGCGTCGTGTCTTCGAGGACGAACTCCGGCTGCGCACGCGTACCCTGATTCATGTAGAGCCCGACGCCCCGATTCCACGTGCCGACAAGCATGTCCAAGTCACCGTCCCCATCCAGGTCACCCAACGCCGGCGCATAGTGATACCTGGTGAAAAGCGGCAAATGAGCCTGTTGCAGGAACGAAGGATTTCGCTCGGAACCCACGTTCTCAAAATGAACCAAATGGGAAGTCCCCGTGTCGTCCGGGTCCAACTTGTTCGCGAGGAGCAGGTCCAGATCGCCGTCCCCGTCCAGGTCGGCGAACGACGGAATACTCTCGCTTCCGACATCGACTGTGTAGACGAAGCGCTCGCTGCGGTGGATGAAGTCGCCGTCCACCTGCTCGTAGAAATGGAAGTTCCGCGTGGTCGTCAGATTCGGATTGAAGGCACCGCCGAGCACACCCACGAACAGGTCGAGATCGCCATCGGAATCCACATCTACGAGAACCGGAACGTTGTATCCGCTCGTCGCGATGGTATCGTCCACAATGAAAGCCTGAGGATCAGTGCCAAGGATCGGCTCGCCACACGAACCCGTGTTTTCCACGAAGAGCACACCGGCCTCGAAGAAGTCTCCCCAAAAGAAGTCCAGGTCTCCGTCCTGGTCGATATCCGCGAACGCCATCGAATTGGCGCCGTGCATGCTTCCCAGCTGAGCCACGATCTCGATGCCCTGAAAGCGATCCTCCAAGAACCGGAACACGGGGACTCCGTCATCGGTCAACTCGGCGACGTCGTAGCGGCTGAGTGTGCCAGTGACACGGCCGAGGAAAAGATCCCAGTCACCATCACAGTCGATGTCGTTGACGCTGGGAATATTCTGGCGATCCGCGAACACCGGCTCAGCCGCAACGTCGCGGACGGAATCGCCGACGGGCGTGAACGCCGCAGCCTGAGCTGTGCCGTCATTGCGGAAGTACCGCACGTAACTGAACAACTGCTCGCTCAGAAGGTCGAGGTCACCATCGCGGTCGAAGTCGACGAAGCGGGTCCACTCCCCCACCGGAAGGTCTTGATATCGGTCCGTGCGCCACACGAACTCAGGCCGGTTCGGCTCGCCCACGTTCTCGAACAGCATCAACTCGCCGGAGCGTTCCTGGAGAAAGAGGTCGACGTCCCCATCGCCGTCGATGTCGGCGAACTGAGGGCGTGGCACATTGAAGCCACCAAGAAACGGAGGATCGTACGCCCTGCCGTTTTCGTCATATACCGGAAACGCATCGACGGAGCGGACCAGTGTAATCACTCCGGCCAGAGGCGCTTCTCCGGCGGCGGACCCCCCGTAGGATCCCCCACCACAACCCGTTGTGATCGCCGCGATCGCCCACATCCCTGCGACCGCACACCCACGCACGCATCCTATCACGCCTACCCGCTCAGCGATCTCTCGGAACCGCATCTCAACTGTAGCAATCACGTGTATGGGCTATTTCTTCTTCAAAATGAAAAGAGTGCTAAAAAGCGCCCCGGACGATGCCGGCGCCAACCTCACCCGGAAACTTGGATCGCCGCATGAATGAGGCAATGGGTCAGGGCATTTTCACTTGGAACGACCTTCTGTGGAACCTTCGTCCATGCTTCGCCCGTATGTAATGGGGACGGATGGAGCTGAGAGGGGTTCATAAGGCATCTGGGGGTTCGATGAAACGGTGGGGGCGCTGGTCCAAGCTCACATTCCTGGGGGCGTTGCTCGCTCAGCTATTCCTGCCATCCCCCTCAGCGATCGGTGCACGCCTGAGGGCTCGATTGGGCCTTGGTTCGACGTACACAGCCCTTTCCGCCGCGATCGCCACCCAGGATCTGTACACGCCGGATCTGTTCGGAATCGACGGCGTCGTGGGCACTGCAGTGGGTTTGGGCGCAGACGGCGCTCTTGCCGTGCTCGTCTACACCGCCCGGCCCGGTGTCCTGGGCCTGCCCGCGATGCTCGACGACACGCCTGTACGCATCGAGGTCACGGGTGAATTCTGGGCGCTGGGGGATGGACCGCGCGCCGACGAGGCGGAGAACGCCGTCGACCGGAGGGGCCGTTTCCCCCGTCCGGTGCCCATCGGAGTGTCCGGCGGCCAGCCGGACGTGACGGCGGGCACCATCGGGGCGCGCGTCAGTGACGGTGAACGGACATTCGCTCTGAGCAATAACCATGTCTTCGCGAACCGGAATGACGCGAGTCCGGGAGACGATATCCTGCAGCCGGGGCGAGTGGACGGAGGAACGGATCCCTCGAACTCCATCGGTACACTGCACGACTTCGAGCGCTTGCAGTTCTGCGCTGTTCTGACGTGCTCGAACAACCGAATCGACGCAGCCATTGCGCTCACTTCCTCCGACAATCTGGGGACGAGCACACCCGCAGACGGCTACGGTGAGCCGCGGACTGGGACGACCAGCGCTTCGCTCGGGCAAGCGGTTCAGAAGTATGGCCGCACCACGGGTCTGACCACCGGCCTGGTAAGCGGTATCAACGCTACGATCAACGTGAACTACAACACGGGAACAGCACGCTTCGTCGACCAGATCCTCATCAGTGATGGGCGCTTCAGCCAAGGCGGCGACTCGGGATCCCTAGTGGTCACGCAGTCGAGCGTCCGGAACGACCGGCGGCCGGTAGGACTGCTGTTCGCGGGAAGCAATACTCATACCATCGCGAATCCGATCGACCTTGTGTTGGAGCGCTTCGAAGTGCAGATCGACGGAAGCTGAGGTCAGACGTCATCGTGGACACAGGAGAGGGCGGAGATATGAAGACTGCGCTCGGCAAGCTCACCAAGGCAGTGATCGATCGGCCGGGCGTGACCGGAACCGCCATCGGGCTATCCAGAGGCAAGCCCTGCCTCAAGGTCTACGTGGAGGACCGCCGTGCGGCCGGGCGGATCCCCTCGAGGGTGGACGGACACCGGGTCGAGGTGGAGGAGACAGGAACGTTCAACCGGCGCTGATACACGTGCAACAAAGAACAAATTGAACGGGTGGTGCTAGGCGCCGGGCAACCGTGAGAGACGGTTCCCCGTCTCATCTGCAGGGGGTTGCGGCGGGACGGCGGGGGGCGGCAGGTTCGGGGGGATTCCCCGGGTCGGGATGGAGTTCAGACACAGGAGCCTCAAATGGGTAAACGGACCTCGGATTTCATGGCGCTCGCGACAATCGTGGCCGGCGCGGGCCTCGGGTTGGGACTGACGAACCTCTTCCCCCAGAGTGGGGCCGACGCTGCGCCCCGCGCGGAGGACTCGTCCGTGAGGGTCCGGGTCCTACGCCGCAACATTGTCGTGGAACCGGGGCGGCGTTTGGACGCGTCCGCGTGGTCCAACGTGGTGCGTGAGGCGCTGATCGTTGAGCCGGAGCGGCTCCGGTTCGGGTTCTTCGGCACACCGAAGATGGAGGGACTCGATCGGGAGCAGTTGGAAAGACTCAGGGCCCAGGCGGAAGAGCTCCGGCGTGAGAAACGGGAGATGGGTGATCTCAAGGGGCGTTACGAGGTTCTTGAGTGGGAGGCCTTCAAGGCTCTGGAATTGGGAGAGAACCTGACGATCGACGTCCTTCAGCTGAAAGATGACGAACGGCGCAAGCGGCGGAGGCGCCGTCCCCGCCGGGCGGTCGAAGGGCCACAAGCCGACCCGCTAGGGAACTAGCGCCCTGAGACGGAGGCCGGTCCGCGCCGCCCTTTTCGTTCTCGCCGCAGGCCTGCTGTCCGCCTGCGGCGGGGAGAGTGAGCAGCCCGGGGACCCACGGCGCCAGAGTCCGCTTCTCCGCGCCAGCGAGTTCAACGAGACCGCTCCGGATGTCTTCCGTGCTCGCTTAGAGACCACGGCGGGCATCTTCGTCATCGAGGTGCACCGTGATTGGGCTCCCCTCGGGGCCGACCGCTTCTACAACCTCGTGAAGCGCGGTTGGTACGACGGAGTCCGATTCCACCGGGTGCTGGAAGACTTCACGGCCGGATGGGGCATCCACGACAATCCCTACGTGAACGTCATCTGGCAAAAGGAGCTACTCCTCGACGATCCCGTCACCCAGTCGAACACGCGGGCGCGCGTGTCCTTCGCCCGGTCCGGAGCCAACAGCCGGACGACGCAGGTGTTCGTCAACCACAAGGCCAACCCCGGCCTGGACGACCGGTTCGCCCCTTTCGGTGAGGTCGTCGAGGGGATGGACGTGGTGGATGGACTTTACGCGGGCTACGGAGACGGCCCGCCCCGCGGCGAGGGTGTGTATCAAGCGAGGGCGCTCGCCCGGGGCGCCGAGTACTTCGATGCTGAGTTTCCCGAGTTGGATAGGATCGAGCGGGCGACGATCCTCTAGCTTGCGGCAGCCCTCGGGCAGCCACTGGTCGACCTCTCCGGCAGCCAACTCTCCGGCCGGTTCAATCCACGGCGCATGTCGTCGGTCCCACTTAACGTTGTCATCCCCCTTGGAGGTCTAAGCTAGTTGGAAGGGATGATCGGACCGTTTGGTTCGACATTCGAGCAGCATTGAGGAGTGCAGGAAATGAAACATCGTATGAAATCAGGAGCCGTGACCCTCAGCATCATCGCACTGGCGGCATGTAGCGACACCGTCGGGCTCGACTCCCTTGAGGACAGCTTGACGCTCGACGCCGCCATCGATGACCTGGGCGACATGGGTCTGCTGTTCGGTGCCGGCCCCCTTGCGGCGCCCAGCGCGGTGGACACACGAACCGTGACGCACACCGCCACCTAGTTTGACGCGGACTGGATTGAGCAACCGTCTCAGGATCCGCTTACGACGGCGTCGATTCACCTCGTCATCGAATCGACCCACGAGTTCTCCCGCAACTCCTGGACTGCGACGGGCACGCGCATGCGTGACCTCATGATTGCCGGGCTGGAGGGCGAGGAGACGAATCGGACCGTGAACGGAACGGGAAGTGGCAGTGTGGCTCAGAGCCAGCACACGGACGCGGACGGCAGCAGGACCTACGACATGTCGAGCAAGGACGTCGTCCACCCCGTGCCGCACACAGACGACTCGTGGCCCCTGTGGGCACCATCACTCAGCATGTGAGGATCAATGTCGTCAACGGACCCGATGGAGACGTCACGAAAAGCCGCACCGTCGTGATCACTTTCAACGGTACAAACCTGGCCACGATGACCGTGGACGATGAGACCTTCGAAATCGATTTGTCGACTCGAAGTGGCCGTCATCCCTTCCGAAAACGCGGTTAATACGGTCCGGGCGAGTACCGGCGAACGGGGGAGGGCGAGCCCTCCCCCGTTTTTCACGCCTACCCGCCTGTTGCGCAGGCCGGATCCACGAACGAGATGAGCATTCCTTCCACCGCGACGAGCTCGGGAGGGCCATCCCCGGCCGCCGCAGAATCCCGGTCGTACAGGAACTCGCGGACCATGACGCCGTCCGCACCCGACCCGGCCGCCTCCTGACCGACTTCGAACCGAACACCTTCCATGACGACCTCTCGCGGCGTTCTATCACCGTCGGTTGGGCCGCGGAAGGGCCCCTGCACCGTCACCTCGCCCACCACCTCGAAGAGGCAATCCACTTGCTCTCCAGGGAGGAAGACGGGCACCAGCGTGGCACCAGCACATGCAAAAGCCAATGGCGTGCTCAGCACGGTCAGGATTTTCGCCGGCCTGCGGATCGCACTGGGAGGCCGGAACCTCACCTCACGGCCGCCGGCCTGTACCTGGCACGGATACTATGCCACGACCCGGCACGGACCATGGCTTCCAACGTCATCCGCGGACACACGTTCTGTCGGATATAACCCAGAAGGTTTTCAGCCAACCCCTGAAGGCGGCCCTCGACGTTGACGTCGAGGCACTCCGCGTCATCGTTGAACGCGTCTCTCACATGGGCTACGGACACGGAGCCGGGAAGAACGATCGCTCCGACGTGGGAGCATACGCCGCGCAGCTGCTCCAGGGACTTGCCTGCAAGAACCGAAGGGAAGCCTAGATTTTCTATCATGAGCTTCATCACGCTGGAAAAGCTGCCGTGGTATTCAAGTGTCGCGAGGAGCACCCCGGTGGAGCGACGTATCACCTCTTGAAGCTCTGAGACGGAATCGGACGCCGCTTTCCAGTCCCCCCCGGGGGGGGTCGAGCTGAGGGGTCCACTACATCGACCGAAACGTCCGGATCAGCCGACAGCGACGCCACGACGACGTCGGCGGCCATGCGCGTATAGTTACCCGGACGCACGCTTCCACAGAGTACGGCGATTCGTATACGGCCGTCGTTCGAAGTCATGTGAGCCTCATGCCGGCCAAAGCCAGCTGAAGAATCCAGCGGTAAGTAGCCCGTATGCGAGTGCGTCCAGCAGACCTTTCACGACTCCGGACCATGGCCGCCCGAACCAGATCGCATCCGGCACGATCGCGGTGCCGTGCGCGAGCCACGCCACTGTACCGGCGACCCTGAACACGGCGAGGTAATCCGCGCCCGGATCGACCGTACGACTCACCATGTAGGCGACCACCGTGGTGATCAAGAAACAGAAGACGAAGGACTGAGCGACCTTGCTTCCCATGGCCGGTAAACCCGAAGGCGCGACGGTGAAGATTCCCACCGGGCCCTCCTCGAACTTACTGACCATCTCTGGGTCCTCGAGATCTTTCGGAGAGACGGAGTATGGGATGCTGTACTGGCCGGGAGCGAGCCTCTGGGAGGCCAGAGCCCGACGGAGCCCTTCCTCATCGGGGAACTTTACGAAGTCCGACTTATGGTGTGGCGATACCATCCAGAAGAGGGCACTCGCCATCCACACCGCGATGGTGGAGAGCAGGATGGGGAGCCAAAGCACACCGATGGTAACCATGGGTCCTCCCGGGTCGGGGTCAGAAGTGAAGCGAAAGTTGCACGATCTGAAACCGTGGCGCCACTCAGCGATGGGGGAAAGCGAAGGGCCGCTCCGATGAATCGGAGCGGCCCTCGCTTGATGCTTTTGGCTATCTGGACTGGCTAAAGTCGAACAACGTTCTCCGCAGCCGGACCCTTCTGCCCTTCCACAATATCGAACTCCACCGCGTCACCCTCGTTAAGAGTCTTGAACCCCTCTGCTTGGATGGCTGAGTGGTGGACAAAGCAATCCTTGCTGTTGTCCTCCGGCGTAATGAATCCGAAGCCCTTTTGATCGTTGAACCACTTCACAGTGCCCTTCGTACGCATCTTCCAACTCCTTTGGTGGCCATTGTCGGAGTCCGGATGATCCGTACCGCCTGACCACATGACACGCGCGGAACGTCCACCGCGCTGGGTGCCACGACAACCGAGTCGTGGGAAGTTTCCTCAGCATGCGCCGGGAAACACCGAAAGGGTTGCGACGGAGGACGCCCCGGTCAAGGGCCTACCACCAAGTGCTTTATCACTTTTACACCGCACCATCTGGAATCGTAGTCCAGGAACCGATTGTGGCGACTCTCACCATTGTCTTGACAATTTATCTTTTCTATCTTTTCGGGTGTAGTCTTAGTTTCCGGAATACGGGTTGGCCCATGTCCAAAGCCGTGTATGTCATCGACGAGGGAGCAGTGGCGACGGCCA
>Ga0310121_10001975_pt1 | contig 20111 bp, 18 predicted proteins | sample CB27_Tmax_986_MG_FD_203504 | JGI IMG/M metagenome (GOLD analysis project Ga0310121, IMG submission 203504) | Marine microbial communities from Western Arctic Ocean, Canada - CB27_Tmax_986 | ecosystem: Environmental > Aquatic > Marine > Oceanic | place: Canada: Western Arctic Ocean | collected...
TCTCAAAAATAGGATTAAGTATAATCTCTAGCAGTTTGTTTTTACTAGAGAAAAAACCATAGAACGTCGCTCGAGAAACGTCCGCTTCAGCCAGTAGGTCCTCGACGCTGACAGTGGCGATCCCTCGGGCCGCAAACTGTCGGGCGCCAGCTTGCAGTAGCGCATCTCGCATCCGCTGCCGCCTCCGGGCTACCCGCCCCTCTGCCAATGGGGCCTCATAACCTTGTATATCTAGGGAACTCACCCATCAATCATACATAATTATATGTTTTCGTACATATTTGTATATTTATTTGGCCCTGACTACCCCCCCCTTCCGATTGGCCCTTAGCGCAGCCCTATCCCCAGTACTTGGGACGGTCCATGATCTGATACCCCATGGGGCCAGGTAAACGTCCTTTAGCCCACCAACTCGGGCAAAAACTTGGACTCAATACGCGGGCCCAACGTCACACTCCACGTCCCAAGGCCTCGGGAAAGGCAATTTGAATTTTTCTCTCTAGCCCCATAAGCCCAGGCGCCCTACCCTCATGTGGTCTTCCTCTTTTCCAGCAGTTGGGGAATGTCAACTTTTTAATGTGGTTGGGCCTAGATATGGGCCACAATCCGATCATCCGGCCAACTTTTGCTGGCTGAGCTCTTTCGCGCTGTAGACCTTCTCGAAGGGGGCACCTCTGTTGAGTGCATCGCCACGGGTAATTAAAGCAAGCTCCCAGCGGACTTCTAGCAGCCTACCCCTTTGGTTGGGGGCGAGCATGATCTGCGGCGTCGCAGACGGCCAGGATAGCGTACCTCCTGGCGGACAAATGAAGACGATGCAGATCTCTCGGATCGATTCTGCGCCGGTCATTGACGGGGTGCTCGACGAGGTTGTCTGGTCCCAGATCACCCCCGTCGCCGATATGCACCAGATCGAACCCATCGAGTACACCGAGCCTACACAAGCCACTCAGGTCTACCTTTATTACGACGACGAAGCGCTCTACTTAGGCGTCAGAATGATGGATTCCGAAGCCGAAGAGATAGTGGCCAACGTCCTGCGGCAGGGGGAGCAATTCTGGAGTGATGAGCTGTTCTCCGTGAACATCGACACCTTCAATGACAAGCGCAACGGCTATGTTTTCCAAGTCAATCCCCATGGCGTAAGGATGCAGGCCATCTATGAGAACACCACCAGCTCGAACTTCGACTGGCAGGGTATTTGGCGTGCGGACGCTACCGTGGACGAGGAAGGCTGGACCGCCGAAATGGCTATCCCCTTCAAAACCTTATCTTTCAACCCTAACAACGACACCTGGGGCATCAACTTCGAGCGCAACATCAGCCGGGGGGAGGAAAGCATAGGCTGGGTATCACGCAACCAGGCCGTAAACCCGAGTGTCTCGGGTGTCGCAGTGGGATTTGAGGGATTGGAACTCGGTCGCGGACTGGACATCGTGCCCTCCGTCGTCCTGAACGAACAGAAGACCTACGGTGATCCATCGGCTAGCGATTCGACCGGCGAACCATCTCTAGACATTTACTACAAGATCAGTCCCTCATTGAACGCCGCCCTGACATTCAACACGGATTTTTCGGCAACGGAGGTGGACGATCGCCAGGTCGAACTCACCCGTTTCAACCTATTTTTCCCGGAGAAAAGAGACTTCTTTCTCCGGGACTCCGACATATTTCAGTTCGGCCGCATCGGAGGTCTTGGTGGCTTCGGCGTCGGCAGCGGGGATACCTTCTCCCGCTCCGACGTGGAGAGCGCACAGCCTTTTTTCTCTCGGCGCATCGGCCTTAGCGCGACCGGTCAACCCGTAAATTTGGACATGGGAGGCAAATTGGCCGGGCGAGTCGGGAACTGGAATCTGGGTGCGTTGGCCATTCGACAGGATGAGTTTAGTGGCGTGGAGGCGACGGACATCTTCGTCGGACGAGTAGCCGCCAATATCCTCGCAGAGTCGACGATCGGCATGATCGTCACTGACGGTGACCCACGTTCCAATCTTGACAACTCACTGGCCGGCGTGGATTTTCGCTACTCCAATACGCGCCTACCCGGCGGCCGAGTAATTGAAGCGGACGCCTGGTACCAGCAATCCGACACGGAGGGCATCGACGGCGAGGATCGTGCCCTCGGGTTTCGAATCAGATCACCCAATACAACCGGCCTACGCGGATCCTTCGGCGCAAAGGAGATCGGGGCTAACTTCTTCCCAGCGCTGGGGTTCGTCAATCGCTCAGGCGTGCGGGATCACATTTTCAAGCTGGGCTACACGCACCGTCCAAGAGAGGGTCGCATTCGCACCGTCTATTCCGGACTCGACGCTGAGCGTATCGATCTGATCGACGGCGGACTGCAAACGCAAGTCATGACTCTGCGAGCGATGGAAATGGAAGACCGCTCTCGCAACCGGGGACACCTCTATCTGCACTCGACGCAAGAGGTCCTCGTCGAGCCCTTCGAGATCTGGGAAAGGGGCACTAAATCAGTCGTCATTCCGATGGGAACGTACTCCTTCGAAGAGGCCGAGTTGCAGATCTCCAGCAGCACAACTCGAATGTTTTGGAGCCGGCTGAGCCACCGTGCAGGCAATTTCTATGACGGGGAGCGCGAACGCACCAGCATCAGACTCGGCTGGAGACCGTCTACCCACTTCCGGACTACGCTCGATTACACGCTGAATGACGTCAAACTACCTCACGGGGATTTCAGCACGCGCCTCGTGCAATTCAGGGCCGATGTCATCTTCTCGGCCACTCTCTCGTGGGTCACCTTGCTACAGTACGACGATGTCAGCGAGACCATGGGCATCAACGCACGCCTCCACTGGATCCCCGAGGCCGGCCGGGAGGCCTTCATCGTCCTTAACCATAACCTTCAGGATTTCGACAGGAACAATCGGTTCAACTCCGCTTCGGCCGATCTAGCTCTGAAATTCAATTACACTTTTAGATTCTAACTTATTGATTGTTAATGGACTGGCGCATGCACCGGGAAACTGATTTACTAAGCCCTTCGGGAGGTTCCGGAGCCAACGAGACATGGCGGCAATAGGACGAAATGAGCCCTGCCCCTGCGGGAGCGGGGTCAAGTACAAGAAGTGCTGCGCCTTGAAGAAGGACAAAACTCCTCTCGGTCTACGTATCGTCGCCGCAGTCGTGACGGTCGTCCTCCTAGGTGGCTTGATCGTCTTTCTGACTTCGGTCGATGATTACGATCCAGGGGCGGTGTCTACTGGCGGACGTGTCTGGTCCGAGGCACACGGTCACTGGCACTAGCGGGCCAGTGCCTAATACCTAGATCCGCCTGAGCGTAGAGACCGGCGGCTCACTAACGACCGAGCGAGCGGCCAGCGTACCGCTGACACCTACCACGACTGCTCCGGCGATCAAACCGACCAATACCAGTAGCGGCCCTGGCACATACTCAAGATCGAAGAGCTCCCTCGCGAGGAAGAACCCGAGCACCCCAGCCCCCACCGCGGCGAGTGTGCCGGCCAGCACGCCAAGCGCAGTGAATTCCGCCGCAATACCCTGAAGAACCACGCGCCTGCCCGCCCCCAGTGTCCGCAGCACGGCACTCTCGTACATTCGTTCATCACGAGTCGCCTGAATCGCGGCCAGCAGAACCATCAACCCGGCGGCGAACGTAAACAGGAACACGTACTGCACCGCGAGCGCCGCCCGTGTCATCGCCCGTGCGACCTGATCTATCACGGCATCGATGTCGATGACGGAAATCCCCGGCAATACCCTTGCAAGATCGAGCGATGCGGAACGCTGTTCGGGCTCCAGGTGGAAGCTCGTGATGTAGGTATGGGCAAAGCGATCCATTACGCCTGGGTTAACTACCATGAAGAAGTTCGGACCGAATGACTCCCAGTTGATGCGCCGGGTGCTCGTTATTCGCACGGTCGCGCTCTGCCCGGCGACGGTGAAGGTGAGCTCGTCGCCAAGATTGAGCCCCATGTCATCCAACTCGTCCCACTCGAGCGAGAGTTGGGGCTCGGAGTCATTCTCGTCCCACCATTGACCAGCAACGATCTCATTGTCTGGATTTAGGGTCGCTGCCCAGGAAACGTTTAGATCGTCGCTCAATTCCTCCTCGGCCCTCGCGTCTCTCGCCTGATACTCGTTCAACGTAATCCCGTTCACGTGGCTGATTCGCGCCCGAACCAAGGGCGTGAAGACTGTAGTCTCGACACCGTGGGCCGCCAGCACATCCGCAACTGTCTGTCGCTCGTCCGGTTGGATGTTAATGATGAAGTGGTTAGCCGCGTCCTCTGGTAGCGTGGACTGCCACTCGGCCATCAGCTGGGTGCGCACGACCGTCAACAGCAGCAAAACCATGAGCCCAATTCCGAAAGCAACCACCTGCACACTGCTTTCACGCCCTCGGCGGGCAACGTTAGCGATGCCGAAACGCCAAGCGATCCCGACCCGGCCTCGGAAACGCTGCAGGCCGAGTACCAACAGCCGCCCTGAGAAATAGAGCGCAGCGGACGTGCCCACCGCACCTGCCAGCAGATAGACGATGAGCTCCATGTCCTGGAACAACCAATACAACATCGCGCTGACGGCGGCCGCCGCCGTTCCATAGACAGCCGTATAACCAAGCGGAGGTGGCTCGAGGTCGCGCCGAAGCACTCTAGCCGGTGGAACGTGTCGCAACTGCAAAAGGGGTGGTAGGGCGAATCCGAAAGCCACGGTCAGCGCGGTGATCGGGCCGATGATGTAGACACTGGCCGCCGCCGGCGGTAACTGCGCTTCCACCAGATCATCGAGCAACACAGTCAAACCGAGTTGCGTCAGAAAGCCGACGATACTCCCTACGACCCCCGCTATGACAGCGAGGATCGTCAACTGAGTAAGGATTAGCCTCAAAACGTCCCTGTGCCTAGCACCAACGCATTTCATGAGCGCGACCCCGTCCAGGTGTCGCGCTAGGAAACGTCGCGCAGCCATCGCTACGGCTACGCCGCCAAGCAATACGCTGACCAGCGCCGAAAGCGTGAGAAACCGCTCTGCGCGAGTGATGGACGACCGAACCTCGGGGCGAGCGTCCTGGATGTCGTCGAGCTCCACCTCAGGACCCATCATTTCCTGCAGGATTACCCGAAAACCATCAACCTGGCGCTGATTGCCGGCGAACAGCAGTTCGTACTCGACGACGCTACCGGGCTGAATCAGCCCCGTGGCGGGGATATCAGCGATATTGAGGAGAACGGTGGGGGCAATCTCCATGAATCGCCAGCCCTCATCGGGACGAAACTCCAGCGTCTGCGACACGAGAAGGGCTAGATCGCCTAGTTCAAGGATATCGCCGACGTCTAGCTGGAGACGCGCCAGCAACGATGGCTCGGCCCAGACCTCCCCGGGCCGGGGAACGCCGTCGGCGGTGCGCGGCGCTCCCGCGAGTTGGTCCGCAATCCGCACTTCGCCACGCAACGGATAACCGTCCGAGACCCCCCGAACATCAGCGAGGCTGCTCGAGCCATTCGCAAGGATAACGCTCCGGAACTGCATGACCCGGGCGGTGCTCAGCCCCGCCTCTTGGGCTCGGCTTAGGTAGCTTTCGGATAGTGGATAATTCGACTCAAGGCGCAGGTCCGCGGCCAGTACTTCCCCAGCCTGTTGGGTCACCGCCTGCATCACGCGGTCTGTAAAGATCCCCACGGCACTCATTGCCGCAACGGCAACGACTAATGCTGCCACGAGGACAGCGTTTTCGCCCGCGCGCCAGTCCCTCACCAGCAGACGCGTCGCTAGAGCCCACCGCACTCGGCGCATAATGATGACTCGAAAAAAGAGGTTACGGCCCGGTGGCGAATAATACTCGCTATAGCGACTGGTTTGCCCGGCTAATACGGCGTAAGTTGCGCGAGGAGCGCGCATAAAAACATGATCGCGCTGTGGACTGAGGCCCAGTTTTCGGTATTGTATGCTCACCAATGACGAATCGTGCACCGTGTCAGTGCGCAGGGGGGTATGGAGTGAAACGGCTAATCGCAGTGGTGGTCTTGACGGCCACATTCTCGGCCCGCGCCGATGTCGAATGGGCCTATCAGGTCCTTGATGAGTCTCTGTTGCCCCAGAGTGACCTGGAAATAGACCAGCAAGCCCTCCGAACGGTCCCCGGCAGCTCGCTGCAGCGCACCCAGGAACAGATCGACGATCACTGGAATCCGCCAGACTGGTTTCCCGATGATCACTACGCACCTGTCCCCGACGTCGTCGCCAGGGGCGGCGGCCCTAACGTCCGGGCATGCGCCGCATGCCACGGATTCACGGGTGCGGGACATCCGGAATCCTCGCATCTCGCCGGGTTGACCGTCGGCTACATCACACGCCAGCTAGCTGATTTCAGGAGCGCCGCGAACCGTAGTCCCTCTGGATCGAACGCCATGCGAATCGACCGTAGCTGGATGAACAGGTTCCAGCCTACCGATGAACAGATTCGCCAGGCAGCCGAATGGTATGCCGGCATGGAGCCCATAGACTGGATCGACGAAGTCATCGAAGCGGATTCGGTACCGAGGACCTATATCGGTGACGGACGGATGCGTCACATCCACCCAGACGGGGGAGCGGAGCCTATCAATGGCCGCATCATCGAGGTTCCGCAGGATCGAGATCTCGCGACGGCACGGCATCCCAATTCAGGCTTTACCGTCTACGCTCCGACCGGAAGCGTAGCCCGGGGCGAGGAACTCGTCATGACCGGAGGCGATGGGCGGACCCTCGAGTGCCTAACGTGCCACGGCCAGGATCTAAAAGGTTTGGGAGACACGCCGAGGCTGGCCGGTATTTCACCACTCTATGTCGTTCGCCAGTTAAACGACTTCAGAACTGGGGACCGGGACGGCACCCTTGGATCGCTAATGACGTTGACTGTCGCCAGCATGACCGATGAAGACATTGTTGCGATCGCAGCTTATCTGGCGACGCTCGACCCATAACCAACGTTAACCTCACTCCGAAGCGTTGAGCCGCGAGCGCACGCGCGTCACACGGTCTGTGGTAACTGCGGTCGGGCCGTCGCCGAATTCACCTCGCACATAAGTGAGGACGGCCGCCATCTCGTGATCGGTCAGGAAATCGAAACGTGCCATCAAAACTTCTGGGCCGAAACCTCCCGTCAACACGAAACCAATTAGCGCGTCCTCGCTACCGGTAACCCAAGGGCTCCCGATTAAAGTGGGTGTCATTCCGGGAACACCCCCACCACTGGACATATGGCAGGCGAGGCAGTCTCGCTCGTAGATTACGCGCCCCTCAAACGGAGCAGCGGTGGTCTCCTGAATTAGGGTCCCAGTGCATGAGGTCATCATTGCCAAGGCGAACGCCCATGCAGAAACGCCCCAAAGAAAGCGATGCTGGATGACTCAGTCCCCGATGTATTCCACACGCCAGACACGTCCACTACCCGAGCTGGAGATGTAAAGATCGCCTGCTGGGCCCTGGGCAATGCTGGTGGGCCGATGAGTCGCAGCCCCCGGGTCTTCCAGGACGTCGGCGCCCTTGAATCCGTCCGCAAAGACCTCCCAGTCGGAACCCGGCAGCTCAGCTTCGAAAGGTACGAAAACGACCTTGTAACCACCCTGGGGAAGTGGGGCTCGATTCCAAGATCCGTGGAAAACTACGAACGCGCCATCACGGTATCGTGACGGTAACTGATCGCCCGTATAGAACATCATGTCATTAGGAGCCCAGTGGCCAGGAAAGGTGGCAACCGGTTCCTGGTACATCCCGTCCTCGACCCCTTCCGTTCCGTCACCGCCGTACTCCGGAGCCAGCACGCGTTTACCCTGAAGGTGGTCGTAGTAGGTAAAAGGCCACCCGTAATCACCGTTCTCGGTCAAGATGTGCATCTCTTCCGATGGTAACTCCGCACTTTCTTCCGCATTGAAATACTCGGGATACAGGTTGAGGAGCGCATCACGGCCATGGGTCAGAAAGTACAGCCTTTGATGCTCGTCGCTCCACCTCATAGCCATGGCGTTGCGAATACCCGTCGCGAATCGTGCGCCGTGGGTCCCCTGCAGCTGGTCTGTGGCATCCGCATCGAACCGCCACACACCACCCTGCACCACGGTTTGAGGGCAAGGTCTCTGACCGGGAGAGCCTCTCGTCCGAAATTCTTCCATGCAGGCGTTCGATGGGGCGCCTACGTTCACATAGATGTTGTGATCGTCATCTATAGCGAACGTCTTCGCCTCGTGCAGACGCTGCTCTGGGAAACCACCCACGACGACCTCTCGTGCGCCGGAAGGCACCATCTCATCGCCTGCGAAAGCGAATCGATACAACTCCGTCTTCGAGCCGAAGTAGAGATACCCGTCGTGAAACTGCAGGGCGGTGCCCGGAATGTCGGTCGCGAACCGTTCGATCACGTCGGCAACACCATCGTCATCCGTATCGCGCATCGCAACGATGCCCATGTTAGAGCCCCGCCCGAGTCGTACCGTCAAAGCGTAATAAACCGTGCCGTCATCACGCACTGTCAAGTGACGGCCGTAACCGTCTATGTCAGCAAAGACAGTAGCCCTAAATCCCGCGGGCACTCGGATAGCTAAGTCTCGATCGATGGGCGAAGAGGAGTCGACCGAATGACTGTGACTCACTTCCACCGCCGAAACGCCGCCGGCGAAAAGACATCCGCTGAAAATCAACGTGAGCCCGGCTGGCACTTTCCGATGCATGGCAATGATCCCTCTGTGCCTTAGAAGATCTTTTTATCGTTAACCAGAGAGGTAGCGAGCCTGGGTCATCTGAGCGATGATTGCAATTGCGATCTCCGCAGGGGAGCGCCCGCCCAGCGGCAATCCGATCGGCCCACGAATACGAGCCAAAACAGCGTCATCGAAACCCACCGCGCCCAGGCGTTCGAGTCTCTTGGAGTGGTTCCCCTTGCTACCTAGGGCCCCGATGTAAAACGCCTCGGACTCTAGCGCTGCCTGTAACGCCGGTTCGTCGATCTTGGCATCATGGCTCAAGGTGACGACAGCACTGCGAGAGTCCAGAGAAAGCTTTGGCATGGCTTCCTGAGGCCATTCGTTAATGATCTCGACATTCGGAAAGCGCGCCGCAGATGCGAACGCCGGCCGGGGATCCAACAACAACACATCATATCCGACCAAACGCGCCATCGGCGTCAACTTCTGAGCAATGTGTACGGCACCAACAATAAATAGCCGTGGGGGCGGTGACACTGTCTGGATCAAGTAGCGTTCCCCCTCAATGTCGGCGGCCTGAGCTCCGTCTCGCGACAACGCATCCCGTGATCGCTCCAGCAACGCTTGAGGGAACTCCGTGCCGAGATCTTGCCGGATGCCGTCTTCTAGTCTGCACGCACCGTCGCAATCGACTAGAAACTGATACCCGTTCGCCAGATTTCGGACAAGGACAACGGTCCGGGATTGGGCGTCGGCTTCAACCAGCGCTTCAAGCACGTCCTGCTTCACGCCACCGGTTCCACCAGAACTTCGATCTCCCCTCCGCATGCCAGGCCGACTTCCCAAGCCTCGTCGTTAGAAACTCCGAATTCGAGCAGCCGTTGCTGTCCCGTCTCAATGACCTCTTTCGCCGCCTCGATCACCGCCCCTTCGACACATCCGCCCGATACCGAACCTTCAAACGCACCGTCACTAGCAATAACAAGGTTGCTCCCAACCGGTCGCGGAGAGGAACCCCAGGTCCGCACGACGGTCGCTAACGCGACGGCTCGACCCGACCGGCACCATTGGAGTGCGGTGCGCAGCACGTCCTGAGGGTCGCGAAGGTACTTGACGTCCATGGGGGCCGGCGTCACGGCTAGCTCCGCTTGCTCGCCTTGGTGTTTTCATTACTGACATTTCCTTCAAGCGCATCGCGCGCGACCGATTTCGTCCAGCGTACGAAATGCCAGAGCTGATCAATGAGTCGCGGTGAGTTCGCCTGCTCGAATGTCTGATCCCTAATCCTCTCGAGTGCCTCCTGGTAGCGCGTGAGCATACCTTCCAGGCGCTCGATCTCATCGGCTGCTTCACGGGACGCATCTTCATTCTGCTCGGTGGCGACGGCGCCTTCACGCAGCCGAGTGACGAGATCATTACTCATAATTTAAGTAGATAGGGGGACGATATACGCCCTAAGTATATACAAGACCACGCCCTAGCTAATTTGGCGATTTCACGGCACACCCCCGAGACCCCACCACATCCGCAGATCACGCTTGACATGGCGGATGCTCTGTTCGACAGTCCGATCGGGAAGAAAAATAACGAGGAGAGGAACATGCGCCCATCAAGGTTCGTCAGACGCTCGCTTTCGGCTGCCTTCACCAGCACGCTGCTCGCGCTGGCTTTGGGCGCAAACGCGCAGGATCCGAGAGAAGGGGAAGAAGCGCTGAACATGCGGCTCGTCGGCTACGACGACCTGCAAGGGCGCAGCGCCTACCAGCCTATTATTCAGCAGCAGGGCGATCGCTGGATCGCCTACATTGGTCATCATGCCGGCCGCCACTTGAACCCACTGTCCGGCGTCGAAGAGGGTAACGGCACTTCGGTCCTCGATGTGACGGACCCGGAAAACCCGCAATATATCGCGCACATTCCAGGGGTCGCGGTACCTGGAGAAGACAGTGAAGCGCAGATGGTGCGCACGTGCCTGGGCAGCGTTCTACCTAACGGCATCGATACCAATATTTATCTGTTGCGCGCGGTCGGGCGCAGCGGACATGACATCTGGGACGTGACGACACCCGAAGAACCCACACTCGTTTCAAAGATAGAGGATCAAGGCCTCGTCGATACGCACAAGAACTGGTGGGAGTGCGAAACGGGCATCGCTTTTCTCGTTTCCGGTGTCGAGGGCTGGGCAACACGACGCATGACCCAAGTCTACGATCTATCGGACCCGTCGGAGCCACGTTTCATCCGCAACTTCGGGCTCCCGGGCCAGCAACCCGGTTCACCGAACTTTGACGAGATGGCCAAACACGATCTGCACGGCCCAATCGCCGTCGGCAACCGCCTCTATTTCGGCTACGGAACGTTCCTGGACGGCGTCATACAGATAGTCGATCGTGACAGGCTAGTGAACGGTAACCCGGCGGTGGAAAATCCCTTCGAACCGACGGACGAGAATCTGGAGTACCCCGTGATTTCGACGATGTTTACGGGGCCTCGACTCGGCGCTCACACAGCATTTCCAGTGCTCGGGATCGAGGTGGATGAATTCGCGGACAACTCCGAAGGCCGCACACGGGACATGCTACTCGTCGTGGGCGAATCCCTGCGCAACGAATGTCTCGAGAACCGACAGATGATGTACATGGTTGACATCACTGACGAGACACGACCGTGGCCGGTCGGAAACTTTCAAGTCCCCGAGGAAAGCGGGAACTTCTGTGAACGTGGCGGGCGATTCGGCACGCACTCCTCTAATGAGAACATGACGCCGATCTACTATGGAAAGATTGTGTTCCTCGCGTATTTCAATGGCGGTGTTCGGGCGGTCGATATCCGCGATCCGTGGCGACCGACGGAAATCGGTTACTACATTCCTGCGATCAACGAGAGAACAACCCAGCGGTGCATCAACGTGGACGGCGCCGAACGGTGCAAGCGCGCAATCCAGACAAACAATCTCGAAGTAGATGATCGCGGCTACGTGTATGCGGTCGATAGAGCCAACACCGGACTACATATCGTCGAGCTTACGGGGCCGGTCCGTGAGATTGCTGACTTCCAGTGAGAGGACAGGCGAAACATAAGGGTATCTTTGTTATCGCGCTCCTCGGGGTGGGGAGCGGGATTACCAAAGTCGGGTCTGCGCACTGGGAAGGATTCGAAGCTGCCGATCCCGCAACCCCCGCCGCTATACTCAGATTCGACAGCGCGGTGACTCGTTACTCGGCGTTAGATGCCGAGCCGTTGCCATGGCGTGCGCTCTTCCAAGGCGACGACCAATCGCCCGACTCCAGCGACCACGCGAATATGGGTAACGCAGGCGCGGCCGGGAACGCGCCGGTCACGACGCAACAATGATCCCGCGCGTGATCCGCGCGTCCATTGGCACTAGGGCGTTGAGCGCCTTCGCAATCGTGGTTCTACTCTACGGCTGCGCGTCAAGCACCAGCCCGACCGCACTGCGAAGCGGGCCTACGGGCACCCCTTTCGAAGAACCCCCTCCGCTGACGCCGGAGCAACAGTCGTTGCTCGACCGTCGCACCGAGCGCGAGCAAGCGCTCCTCGCTGAACCACTGACTGCCGAGTCCGCCGCTGAGATTGCGCTTCTCCACAATCCCGCCGTGGAACGGGCCCTAGAAACACTCGGTATGGCCGGATTCGACCGCCTTCAGCTCGCCCACATTGTGAATCCTGCATTCAACCAGGGCCGACCGCCCAGTACCATGGAGACGAGAATCGAACGCCCGATATCTGTCAATACCATGACCTGGGTGATTATCCCGGCTCTCACCGCAAGTGGCACCGTCGAGGAACGCGCCGCCCGCGTCCAGGCAGCCGACGAGGTTGTCGCCCTGCTCTTCAGGGCGAGGCGCGCGTGGATCGGCGCCGTGGCCGCCAGACAGTCGGAACGTTATTACGGAGACGTCGCTACCGCGCTGGAAGTCAGTCGGGAAATCATGGAGAGCATGCGGGAGGTAGGTAATTCATCGGAGCTCGAGACGCTTCGTGCTCAAACCCTGTACGCAGACGCAATCGCTCATTTAACTACCCTACAGGTGGCTGCAGCACTAGAGCGTGAGCGCCTGGTGCAGACACTCGGCCTCTGGGGCGCAGACGCCGACGCCGTGCAACTGCCCGAGCGGTTACCAGACTTGCCGCGTGCCCCGATCGGACCGGGGGGGCTCGAAGCGCGCGCAGTTGCCCAACGTTTCGACGTGCACGCCGGACGGCTCGAGGGCCTGTCGGGAGAAGCCGGCGTGAACGCCCGATCCGATGTGCGTACCGCATGGCTCGCTTACCGCGGCGCATATGATCTCGCACACCACACCCACAGTGCACTGGTGCCGCTGGCCACTCGCAGGTCAGAGGAACAGCTCAAACTCTACAACGGCATGCTCGTTGGGGTACTCGATCTCGTGACCGACGCCACCGAAAGAATCAATGCCGTCAACGCTGCTCTCTTTGCGGATCGCGATTTTTGGCTCGCCGAAGTCGAACTGCAGCGCGCCATGTCCGGCGTGGGGATTTCGGCGGTGGGCATTCAACCGGGTCTGCAAGGCGGCTTTCGCCCCGGAGCGGCCTACCATGTCCATTAAGTCGGATATCTAATGGTCTCGCGACGCAGCTTCCTGACCAGCGCCGCAGGCGCGTTGGTCAGCGCTAACGCCGTGTCCCGGACTGCGCTTGCGCAAGTGCCCGAGGCGCCCCTCTCCGATACGCCTGCCACCCAACCGCCGATCCCGCCACCAACGGGTAGGCCTTATCAACCCGTGGTAACACTTAACGGTTGGTCGCTCCCGTGGCGCATGAGAGACAACGTCAAGGAATTCCATCTCATCGCCGAGCCAGTCGAACGCGAGATAGCCTCTGGGATGACTGCGCATCTTTGGGGCTACAACGGTCAGTCACCCGGCCCGACAATCGAGTGTGTCGAGGGCGACCGGGTGCGAATATTCGTGACCAACAACCTACCCGAGTACACGACCATACACTGGCACGGCGTTCGCGTGCCCCAGGGCATGGACGGCGTCGCCGGTCTCACACAACCCCCCATCCTGCCCGGCGAAACATGGGCCTATGAGTTCGAGATGCGAGACTCTGGCACCTTCATGTATCACCCCCATGCCGACGAGATGCTGCAGATGGCGATGGGCATGATGGGCATGATCATCGTGCACCCACAGGATCCTGACACGCGCTCCGTGGATCGCGACTTCGCGTTCCTCATGAGCGCCTACGACATCGAACCGGGCAGCTACACGCCTCGAGTCCACACGCACACCGACTTCAATCTATGGACGTGGAACAGCCGCGTTTTTCCGGGAATCTCACCGGTGGTCGTGCGCCAGAACGATCGAGTCCGAGTACGGATTGGCAATCTCACGATGACCAATCACCCCATTCATCTGCATGGTCACCGCTTTGCGGTGACCGGGACCGATGGCGGATGGGTGCCGGAAACCGCACGCTGGCCTGAGGCAACAGTCGATGTCGGGGTCGGTCAGATACGAGCGATCGAGCTCGTCGCCGACGCACCCGGCGACTGGGCGTTCCACTGCCACAAGACCCACCATACGATGAATGCCATGAACCACGACGTGCTAACGTCCATCGGCGTCGACTTCGAAGCTGCCGCTGAGAAGCTCCGCCGCCTCATTCCGCAGTACATGGTCATGGGCGATCGTGGCATGGCCCACATGGCATCGATGCAGAGGCAGTTGCCCGAGAACACGCTTCCGATGATGACGGGCCAGGGCCCACACGGACCGATCGGGATGGGCGGAATGTTCACCGTGTTCAAGGTCCGGGCGGAACAGCCCCGCGGCGACTATAGTGATCCGGGGTGGTATAACGCGCCGCCCGAAACGATGGCCTACCGAGCCGACCCGTAACCTATTAAACCCAATTTCCGTAGCCCCTAGCCTAGGGTAATCTCCAGGGTATCGATCCCTTCGATACCGCCCTTCAATCGATCCCCCCGCTCTACGGTGCCGACGCCCGCCGGGGTCCCGGTGAAGACTAGATCCCCGGGCCGGAGTTCAAAGAATCCCGAGAGATGCTGAATAATCTCCGGCACGCTCCAGATCATTTGCGACAGATCGCCGTCCTGACGCCTGTCCCCGTTGACGTCGAGCCAGATTCTCCCGCCGGACGGATGGCCTACGGAGGCTACCAGATGAAGCGCGCTGATCGGCGCGGATTGATCAAAACCCTTGGACAGGGTCCAAGGCTGCCCATGCTTTTTCGCGTTTGCCTGAAGGTCCCGGCGAGTCATATCGAGCCCCACGGCATAGCCGAAAATCACCTTCCTTGCTTCTGAGGCGTCTACATTCGCGCCCACCTCGCCGATGGCGACAACCAGCTCGACCTCATAGTGGAGGTTCTCCGTCGAGGACGGGTACTTGACCTCCCCGCCGTTGGGCACCAGGGCATCCGAGGGCTTCATGAAGAAAACTGGCGGCTCCCGCTCGGGCTCCGCACTCATCTCACGCACGTGCTCAGCATAGTTCCAGCCCACGCAATAGACTCTGCGCGCCGGGAATCTCTCGAGCTTTCCGGCTATCTGCACGGATGGGGTCATAGGCGGAAAGATGTAAGGCATGCTGCGGCGGGGGCGGGCAGGTGGATCGAGCTGGAGTGTAACTTAGCTGGCTATGTCGAGGCGCCGACGTTCTGTTCCGCGTATGAATGGTCTATCCTATCCAAAGACATCTCGGACTCCATAACCAAGCACTCTCCCAGGGCAAGCGCCATGAAATCATTTATCGCTCTCAGCGGAATTCTCGCAGCACTGAGCATCGCCTCGGCGTCTTCTGTGCTGGCCCAGGGGGAACCCCTGCAGATCTATTGGATCGACGTGGAGGGTGGTTCTTCAACGCTCATTGTCACACCGGGCGGGGAGTCGGTGCTCATGGATGCGGGTTGGAACCGCGAGGACGCCAGGGACGCCCAGCGGATCGAAGCCGCCATGCAAGATGCCGGCGTCACCGACATCGATTACTTCATTGCCTCACATTTCCACGGTGATCACGTGGGTGGAGCACCGGCCATCGCGCAGCGGGTCCAGATAAGTCAGTTTCTTGATCATGGCGACAGCGTCGAACAGGAAAGCCAAAACGGACGGCCTGCATGGGAGGCGTACCTGAGCGCCGCACAGGGCAATCGGCGAACTGTCCGCCCGGGGGACACACTGGCGCTGACCGGCGTGAATTTCAGATTCGTCGCGGCCAATAGGGAACTCCTCGCACCCCACGGGGCCAGTCAAAACGAGCACTGCGGAAACCCCATGGTCCCGGAGGACCTGGGTGAGAACAGCCGCAGCGTCGGCTACGTGGTCACCCTCGGGGAGTTCGAGTTCCTTGATCTCGGCGACATGACGGTCGACGTCCAGCAGACGGTGGCATGCCCGGAGAACCGCCTCGGTGTCGTGGACCTGCTCCAGGCACCACATCATGCCCAAGGAGTCGCGCCTGAGCTGGTCTGGGCACTACAGCCGACGGTCGCCGTGAGCAACAATGGCGCTACCAAGGGCGGACGCACAGAGGACCTGGAAACATTGAAGCGAATACCAGGACTCCAGGGCTTATGGCAAGTCCATCGCGCCACGGGGGCCCCGGACGAAGCCAACACGTTTGCCGAGTTGACGGCCAACCCCAGCGCAGAAGACGACCAGGGCTACTGGATCAAAGCAACGGTGGACGCGAGCGGCGACCGCTACACACTCACCAACGGTCGCAACAACTACTCGCAGCCATACACCACGAAATAGGCTGGTTGGTTCGCGGTCTGACGAAACTCAGGGGGCCCGGCCGACGGGACAGGTCGGCTCACGACCTACCAGGGCGGGGGTCTCGATCCAAAGGCGCTACGTAGCGGCCTAGGTTCCCGTGGAGCATGCGGGCATTGACCGATTTCACCGAGTCCTCCTTCCACCACCCTCTTCTCCGCAGGGGTCTCGCACTGAGCGTGTTGGCCGCCCTAAGATAACGCCCCCACTCACCCTCCCTAGGCAAGTAGACGCGGTAACAACTGAAGCGCGTTCCCCCGTTCGATGCGTTCCAGATCATCGTTCGACAGACCAGAAAATCCCTGCATGACATCATCGGAGTCCTTGACTAGCGAAGGTGGCGAAATCGGCAAATCCGTCCCGAACACCACCTGGGATACGTCCACGAAGTCCAGCAGCGCGCGCAGCGAGGACGACGACATAGCCTGAGCGGTACCGTAGTAGAGCCTTTTTAGATAAGTCATCACCCCTTGTGGAGCACGCTCGCGGAGATCCGGGATGAAACGCTCCCCCTGGTCGCTCAGGCGTGACGCGATGTAGGGGACGGCGCCACCGGCGTGTGCGGTTACGAAGCGAATATTCGGATACCGCTCCAGAGTGCCGGAAGCAACCAAATTCATGATGGCCCGCGTCGTCTCGAAAACGTACTCCATCACGGACGGGCGAATATCCAGGTTTAGCGAGTCGAAGTACGGTGGGCTTGTGGGATGAATCAGCACCACGGCCTCGCGCTCATGCAAAACGGCCATCAGCGGCTCGAGCGCGGGTGCGCCGAGATAGACGTTGTCGGCGCTAGCGTTCAGGGCAACGCCGTCCAGGCCGAGGCTATCGAGGGCATAGGCCGCCTCGTCCGCGGCCCGCTCGGGATTGAACTGCGGTAGCATCGCAAAGGCACCGAAGCGCTCCGGGCTATCACCCACGATGCGGGTGGCTAGCTCGTTCACTTCGCGGCACTTCGAGGCCGAGATTCGCTCACGAGGATTTCGTACCGACAGGATGCCCGTCTGGATGCCGAATCGGTCCATGAGGCTCAGGGCCCGTTCCACTGTCCAACTGCCGCCCGGCCACGATGCGCCAATACTCAGCCCCCCGAATGCATCAGCGATCGGTGGCGGATGCCAATGGTGGTGGATGTCGATCCGGCCCGAAACCTGGGCAACGCCAGGACTCGCCCATCCCGAAAAGGCCAGGCCCGCCAAACCGCCGCCCGTGAGGCGCAGCGCCTGACGACGCGTCAGAGTTGAGGCTTCGATCGTCATGTTTCTGCTAAACCGTTAGCGGCGAAATAACCAGAGAACCAATGAAAGCATAATGCTCACAATGATCATCGTCGTAACGGGAAGATAGAACCTGAACGAGGGCCGATCAATGATGATGTCACCGGGTAGCCTACCCAGTGGCAGCCTGCTGACCCACGGCCAGGTCAGCCCGATCACGAGCAGCGCTATTCCGAAAATTATCAGTGTTCGCTGCATGGGAGCCCCCCGCTAATGCGGCAGCTCCTCCACCACGTACGCACTCACGTCCTGGATCTCATCCTCATTGTATGCCCCGCCAAATCCAGGCATCGCATCAAAGCCGTCTCGCACCCGAAGCATCACCGCGTCAAGATCGGTTGCCGCTATAAGCGGGATACCACCTCCGAATCCACCCTCTCCCTGTATACCATGACAGAACGCGCATGCACTCTCGTACAGGATGCGGCCATTGTCTGAATCAGGTGTGCGGCTCGCCCCCGTCAGCTCAGCATCGGCAACCGTCGTTCCGTCGGGCACCTCGTCCATCGTACCGTTTAGCGAGAACAACCAAACGCTGTCACCACGCCTGGAATTCGCGAAAAGATTTCCGGCTGAGTAGGCGACAATGTACTGCTCACCGTTGTGCTCGAACGAGGTGACCGATGAGTTCATCCCCGAACCAGTCTGAAACTCCCAGAGCAGCGTGCCGTCGCTGGAATCGAGCGCGGTCAACCGTCCATCATTGCGGCCCAGGAACACAAGCCCACCAGCTGTCGCCAGTGAGCCACTGTAACAGCGGTCTATCAATCGTTGTTGCCAGACAATCTTGTTCGTTCGCATATCCATGGCGGTGAAGATGCCGCTGTCATAGGCGGGAATGGCGTGGAAGGTACCGCCCATGAAACGCTCCCCTTGCTCGGGGGGCAGTGGCTCGTCCGTACCCCCGTTGAAGAACGATAATCGGTCGCTCGCGCAAACGAAAAGATATCCGGTCTCGATGTCATACGAGCTAGCGGGCCAGTTCGCGCCCCCTAGAGTACCGGGTTTTGACACTACGCCGTCTGTCCAGAAGGGCGTGAAGATGCGCCCCTGATTCACCAGAGGTGGGTAACCCTCGGGCGTGATGTCGACTTGCTGCGGCACGAAGGCATCACCGATGGGATAGGGCTGGGTCGCCGCCGTGGCCTGGCGCGGTTCCTGCGGCACCGGGCGTTCTTCCATGCCGATCAACGGCTCTCCGGTCTCCCGATCCAAGATATAGACCCAACCGGTCTTGCTGGGCTGAGCGAGCCCTCGCCTCATCTGCCCATCGATTTCCATGTCGAACAGAACGACAGGGCTCGGTGCGTCGAAGTCCCAAATGTCGTGGTGGACCTGCTGGAAATGCCAGCGATACTCGCCGGTGTGCGCATCCACCGCAACAATGGCGGTGGTAAAAAGATTGTCGCCAGGGCGGATCGAACCGTTGAAATCCGGTCCCGGGTTACCGGTGGAGAAGTAAATGAGGTCCAAGGCCGGGTCCACGGCCGGGGTCTGCCAGACCGTTCCACCACCATAGAGATAGACGTCATTGTCCTGGGGCCATGTATCGTAGCCAAACTCCCCAGGGCCCGGTACGGTATAGAAGGTCCATAGCGGTGTCCCATCGTCAGCGTCGTAGGCTTTGACACGCCCACGCACGCCGAACTCGGCGCCCGCAAAGCCAGTAATGACCATGCCGTCGTAGTAGAGCGGCGCGCTGGTGATGCTGAACCCCTCTTCCCAGCGCTCAGCCTGAGTTGACCAAGAGACCGCGCCGGTGACCTGATCCAGAGCGACCAGCTTCCCATCAAGCTGCCCCACGAAGACTTTGCCCTCACCCAAGCCGACCCCGCGGCTGGTCCAACCACAACAGATCACGTCGATGGATTGATCGAGATTCGCTTCGTACGACCAAAGAATCTCTCCGGTGTCCACACCGATAGCAAACACGTCGTCGGCGCCGGTCACGATGTACACCACACCGTCATAGACCAACGGCTGCGCCTCTCCGGAATATTTGTTGTCGAGGCCCGAACCGTTAAGCCGGGCGCGCACGACCCCCCGCAATTGCGCAACGTTGTCTCGATTGATCTGATCCAGTGGTGAGTAGCGCTGGTTATAAACGTTACCGCCGTTGGTGATCCAGTCCTGCCTAGGCAGTGACGCGAGCCGCTCGTCCGAAAATGCGGGCGAGGGCTGGATTCGAGACACATCCCCTTCCTGCGCAAGAGCGGCACTAAGGAGACCGCCCATAGCCACAGCAGCAAGCGCCGCTTGGCCGCACAGGGAGTGAGAATCTGACCTCGGTGAAACAACCATTTCTAGCCCCTATCTTGATTAATATTGTTTCGGCTTGAGCGCCGGATAATAATCGATTTTTCAGGCCTGGCGCCGAAGGATGTCCCT
>Ga0310121_10001977_pt1 | contig 20097 bp, 17 predicted proteins | sample CB27_Tmax_986_MG_FD_203504 | JGI IMG/M metagenome (GOLD analysis project Ga0310121, IMG submission 203504) | Marine microbial communities from Western Arctic Ocean, Canada - CB27_Tmax_986 | ecosystem: Environmental > Aquatic > Marine > Oceanic | place: Canada: Western Arctic Ocean | collected...
GTTCCCGAGGCTAATACCAGTAATTATTTCTTTCTCTGGTTTTACGGCATGACTGTCGATGCAGAGGGACGCGTCAGCATCTTATGGCAGGGGACATCCGGTGCAGACTCAAACTTTCTGCTGAGCCGTACCAACATCGACGTCAGCGCCTTTGAGCCAGCCGATGTTGTGGATACAGGTTTTACCGGTGAAATCGGAGCGGATGTGATTACGGATGGTACGGATCAGCTCATCGTCTGGAGGCGCGATAACGACGCCGGTGGCGATGACATCATCTTTCGTAGAGGGACAATGCCAGGGGTGATCGGGGACGACATCACTGTCTTTTCCGACAACTTTGGTGTGAACAACCATCGCCCTCATATGGCCCGAGACCCCAGCTCCGGAACGATTGTGGTGCTTTGGCAGCGAGAGCAGGATGTGGTGATTTCACGAAGTACCGATGATGGGCTGACCTTCTCCACACCGCCCAATCCAGTGACGCCCTCCAATCTACAGGGATTCATCTCCGCGGTTGCCTTTAACTCCGGCGGCACATTGGTTGTTACGTTCCACGGTTCGTCCGGGGGCGGAACGACGGCCAATACCGTATATGGATTGGCAAGTGATGACTTCGGGCTGAGCTTTACGGAAGCTGTCGACCTCGGGGCTATGGCTGGAGGCGATGGACCGCATTTGCGGCCGTCGATGGCACCGGGCACCGATGGCAAGGTGCATGCGGTCTGGCATCGGAGTGGCCAGGGGGCGAATAAGGAAGCGTTCAAAAGTAGTACCTATGATGGTGTTACCTGGGATCCGCCCACCGCATTGGATCATATAAAGTACGAACCCTATATCCGGGCCGGACGTGGAAGTCAGATTCATCTCTCCGGCCTGAACAATCCGCCGATCGTGGATAGTGGAACGGGCGAGGAACCGGGTGTTCCCATCTATGTGAGTAGCCCGAATGACGGACTCACCTTTGGTGATCCGGCGGTGATTCCATCTACCGAGACGTTCACCATTGTCTGGACCGATATGGCTGCCAACCTCGACACAGGCTATCTTCATGTGGCCTGGTGGGAATATAAGGGCAATCAGAATAAGATCCGTCTGATTACGGTGGATCCGTAGGTTCGACTATAGGACTGGGCATCCAGGAGCAACTACTGTCTTCGAGACAGAGGTCGTCAAGGACCTCGGTCCCACGGGTCAGCAGGAAATAGACGAGTTGATTGCGTGAATAGTTTCCCCAATCAAACTCATCCCCCTCGGGGGTCGATATAATATATTCATGATCTTCGATGGCAGGATAGCGCACAGCACTCTGCCCGCTGCTGGTTTCGATGACCGGCAAAGGCCCCTTTCCATCCGATTCTCCCAGAAGATTATCGGTATCCCAATACGGGGGTTCTCCGGTAAAGGCATCATGTTCGATAAAGTCCAGCGTCACGTCGACGGCCTCTTCGTGATTCAAGCCGAGCAGACCGATGGCCCGGTCCAGAGTGACCATGGACGCAAAGGGCACGGTTCGATCGCCGATGTCCGCCAGATGAAGGATATTTCGCGGCTCCATATTATCGAGAGGTTCACGGATCAGATGGCGCGCGAAGGATAGGGGATCGGTGCGGTCCATGGCGATCTGGGCCTGTTGAACGGCACGTCGTAGGCGTGCGGTATTCCGAATGTGTCCATAGCCCGAGAAGGGTACCGAGTAGCTACGTTCGACCATGGGATTCCCATCGGTATCATAGACAGTCAGTTCCAGTTCATCGTCTACGTCAGCCGCGACCGCGATTTGGAACCCTCCATCTTCAAATATCGGATTCACATATTGGGCCCGTTCTAGATAGACGTCACCGCCCTCCTCATGGACGCGCCGGTTGTATAATTCGACGGTTCCATCTGGAAACGCTGGGATCCGGTCGAATTCACCCGCCGCGATGGTGACGTCGTTATCACAGTTGGCCGAATGGTTGTTCCAGCTGAGGGAGATTTCAGGGTTTCCGTCTTCGTCTTCGACCGGACAACCAATCAACAGTGGACCGATGGCTTCCGCCAGAACATTGTCGACCGCACTGGCCAGGCTGGAGCGGATCATCACATCGGTCAATCCACCACTCGACACGATCGGAACCCCGGTCTTCAGATGGGGATCCAGCGCCAGCAGAACGGTGGCGTGGAAGCCACCGAGGGAAACGCCGGTGGCGAAGTAGTCGTTGTCGCTTCCCCCCAGGTCGAGGCGCCCATCGGCATCGAAATCCGCCGCCAGGAGATAGGGCATGAGTTCGTCGACTGAGGCTTGTCTGGGATCATCCAGGCCCGGCCCTGGGAGCTGGTCCTGGCTCAAACCTCGCAACCACCGCAGCACATATAGATTATCCATAACCGTCTGCGTGGCGTTGGAACTCAGCTCAAAGGGATTGGGTACAAAGTAGGAATCCCCGGAAAGTAGAAGTCCATCTTTGTCCTGATCTTCCGTACGTCCTTCTACAAATAGAGCATTCCACAGGCCGATCTGTTCCAGGGCGTATAGGGCTTCCTGGAGGTTCATATCGCTGGTTACGATGCTCTCTCCAGTCAGCAGTCCGCCGATGTAGGCCAGCAGAAACATGGCCAGGTCTTCGGGGACATCGTCGCCCTGGCGTTCGAGTAGTGCGTGCAGGTCCCCGCCAATGGGTCCATGGCCGGCTGCATCTACACCGACCATAGCGAAGCCGTACTGGGCCATCTGATCGGCAATTATGGTGAGTTCCAGCCGGGATGTTCGCGAGGCGTGGCAATGGATAATAACCGGGAAGGGCGGCTTGTATTCGTCGGTCTCCTTGGGCACGGATACCAGAAAGGGTACCGGCTTGGCCGTGTGGTCGACGGTGCCATTCGTCAGATCCACCCAGATCGAATGATCCTCGGGCGACCGGAAATCCGGCGCCGGAAAGGTCCCAAAGACCAGATAATCGATATTCTCAAAGTTGGTCAGATTCACGCCCTGGGTCAGATCGCCAATCTCACCGAATATCTTGGCCAGGAATTGGGGCTTGAGAGTAAAGCGATGATCTCTCGGGCTGAAGGGCACACCTTCACTGGCATAGGAACCGTCTCCATCTACGGTAACGTCGAGATCGGTGATGGCCCCAATTTGGGCCGGATACAGCTCGTGCAGGTAGGCAAAGTCCCCTTCCCCATCGAGGCCCTTTCGGAGTGCGATGAGGTTCTCTCCGATGCTCTGGGTCGTGAAGGTCCATGCGAAGGCGATTTCATCGGCCGCGATCCCTGTTTCATTCAGTACCCCGTTGATGACGGAGGTCTGGTCTGCTGCGTTGATGCTCGTAAAGGGGGAGTGAATCGATTTGCCCTGTTCTCCCTTAAGGTCGCGGGTAAGCAAGACCGCATAGGTGGTCTTGGGGCGAAGCGGGAAATAGGGACGGATGAACAGGGTGTTGGTTTCTCGTTCATAATACGTGATTCGTACTCCGTCCTGTTCATTATCTTCCGCGAAAAGCAGGTCGGGGAGATGGGCCCATGGATCATAGGAGAAGAGGGAACGGGGCTTGATATTGATCGGGTAGGCGGCGCTGGTCGTATCCAGGGGCATGGACTGGCCGAAGGTCGGTGAACCTGGAGTGGCATCGACGACGAGTACGGTCCCTTCCTGGACCGTGGACAGATCAAGCGGCGCATCGAAGGATACTGAGATGGGGGCATTGATGCTGAAGCCGTCGAGACGGTTCATCTGCTTTTTTAGTTTACGATCGTGGAGCAGTGGAGAGGTCGTAAAGAAGTTCAACTGGCGTCCCGTTGTGGCATTGTCCACCAGACGCGTTGCTTGATTATTTGGAAAGGGAACGACCGGATCGGGGCGTGCCAGGGGGTCATAGATCACCTGGGGTCCCCCTTGCTCATCGTCCAGGCTACTTCGCACCCCTTCCGGTCGAAGCTCATTACACGCCATCGTTGCGAGAACGAGGAGGCCTACGAGAATCGAAAACGTGCGGTGGGAGCCAATCATTTTGGGTAATATAGCGTTCCTGAAAGTCAGAGTTTTATCACCTTAACCGAACCGGCTCTCGGGCGAAAGGCGTTTGCTTCAATCATCTTTCACTTGCGATTTCGTGGGGGGGGAAATAGAAAAAGGGCGCCCTGACCCCATGGAGGCCTTGATGAACGAACAGCCATTGACAGTATTGAGCGAAGAAGAAGGCATGTTTCGCGATGCGGTTCGGTCCTTTGCCAAAGAACAGATTGCACCGTATGCGGCTGAAATGGACAAAGCTATGAAGATCCGGCCGGAGATCCTGGACGGATGCTTTGCGCTTGGGCTTATGGGGATCGAGATACCGGAGAAGTTTGGTGGTTCCGAAAGCACATTCTTTAATTCGATACTTGCGATTGAGGCCCTGGCCGAGGCCGACGCCAGCATATCCGTCATGGTGGATGTCCAAAATACACTGGTTATCAATGCCCTGTTGAACTGGGGTAGTTCGGCACAGCAGGACCGTTATCTGACGCGATTGGCCAAGGACTGGATAGGAGCCTACGCTTTAAGTGAGTCCAGCAGTGGCTCCGACGCCTTCGCGTTGAAATGCCGGGCAGAGGATAAAGGCGACCATTTTGTTTTGAACGGCTCCAAGATGTGGATCACCAACGGAGTGGAGGCGAGTGTTTTTGTTCTTATGGCCACCGTCGATCCGAGCCTTGGATATCGCGGAATCACGAGTTTTCTAATCGAGAAGGACTTCGACGGATTTCGAATTGGTCCCAAGGAAGACAAGCTGGGAATTCGTGCCAGCAGCACCACAGAGCTGATCCTGGAAGACTGCATCGTGCCCAGGGAAAATGTGCTTGGAGAGGTGGGCAAGGGTTATAAGGTGGCGATTGAAACCCTCAATGAAGGCCGTATCGGCATCGGGGCGCAGATGGTCGGTATTGCGCAGGGAGCGTTCGACTTTGCGATGTCCTATTTGCGGGAGCGAAAGCAGTTCAATACGCGGTTATGTGACTTTCAGGGGATTCAGTTCCAATTTGCGGATCTGGCCACACAGATTGAGGCTGCGCGTCTATTGGTCTACAACGCGGCCCGTCTTCGAGAAGCTGGAAAACCGTTCCTCACCGAGGCGGCTATGGCCAAGCTCTTTTCTTCGATTATGGCCGAACGCGTTACATCCCAATGCGTGGAGTTCCTCGGGGGCGTGGGATATAGCAAGGAATTCCCGGTCGAAAAGTACTACCGGGACGCGAAGATCGGCCAGATCTATGAAGGGACAAGCAATCTGCAGCGACTTACGATCGCCAAGCAGTTGTTGAAGCAATACGGTGACTGATTCTACCACGCGTTTCGAGTTGTCGATCGGACATAGCTGGGATGGGAAGGTCCTGCCCGAAGGCGACCAGGTTCGTCTTGGATTTGAGATTGGACCGGACCGAGTCCACGTCTGGGTGGATGCACCATTCTACCGCGACCCCGCACCTATCGATTCGCCGGGACCTACCATGGGACTCTGGCTCTACGAGGTTGTAGAGCTCTTTATCGCCGGTTCCGATCAGCGCTATATTGAACTGGAGATGGGGCCGCATGGACACTATTTGATGCTCGAGCTTGAGGAGGTTCGACATGTCGTCTCCCAACCGTTGCTTCAGGATTATCGAGTACAGGTGGACGCGGATCGATGGACAGCAGAAGCGAGTTTCGTGGCGGATATTCTTCCGTCGGAGCCTTGGACTGTGAACGCCTATTCCATACATGGAGCGGGTAAAAACCGCGCCTTTCAGGCGATGATCCCCGTTCCCGGGGAGCAACCCGACTTTCATCGGCTCGACGTGTTTGCTAGAGCAGACAACTACCGGCAAGGTAGTCCCCTCGAATAGGGTGGAACCGCAGTAAGGAGATCTGAAGATGCCACGTGAACTGGAGATCGCAATGATCGGAATCGGGGTCGCTGTGTCGGTGGCCCTGTTGCTTGGGATAGCCCGCGCGCTTATTCGCCGCTACCGCCGTAAGCGTATTCCTCGCTCCGTTTTGTTGGAGCTGAATCTTAGCGATTCGTTACCCGAGATAGCCGATGAACGCATTCAGTCGATGGTTTTCGGGAAAGAAAAGAGTACGGTGCTGGATGTGATCTCCGGTTTACGACGGGCCGCTGCGAATCCGCGGGTTCGGGGATTATGGTTACGAATCGGAACGCCCGCACTCGGAATGGCACGGCTCCAGGAGGTGCGAGACGCCATCTCCCATTTTCGTGAATCCGGAAAACCCACCATCGCATTCGCCGAAACCTTTGGCGAAGGACGCGGTGGCAATGGCGCCTATTACCTCGCGACCGCATGTGATGAGATCTATATCCAGCCGTCCGGTGATGTGGAGCTTACAGGGCTTATCGCGGAAGCGCCCTTTGTAAAGAAGGCCCTTGAAAAGCTTGGTGTAAAGCCTCGCCTGGAAAATCGATCGGAGTATAAGAACGCGATTAATATGTTCACGGAGACCGGTTATAACGAGCCGCATCGGGAAGCCACCGAACGGTATCTACAGTCTTTGCAGGAACAGATCGCGCACGGCATTATCGCGTCACGCACCATCGATCCGGCTGTACTCGAAGCCTATATGACCGATGGTGTCTATGATGGCGAACATGCTCTGAGTCGGGGATTGGTCGATGGTCTGCTCTACCAGGATGAGGTGGAGGAGCGTTTAAAGGAGAAGTTCGGTCCCAAGATCCAGCGATTAACCTTGTCAGGCTTCATGGCTCGTCTTCGGGTTCGCGACAAGAAACCGAAGACCGTTGCGTTGATCTATGGAGTCGGGAATGTGATGCGTGGGCCCAGTAGAAATCGAGGGTTGATGCGGTCGCAGACTATGGGCGCGGATACGGTGACCCAGGCGTTTCGCAAAGCCATTGCGGATAAGAAGGTGAAAGCGATTCTCTTTCGAGTGGATAGTCGTGGAGGTTCGTATGTGGCCTCCGACACCATCTGGAGAGCGGTTCGTGAAGCCCGTCGAAAGAAGAAGCCCGTGGTCGCGACCATGGGAGATGTGGCGGGCTCCGGGGGCTACTTTGTGGCCATGGGCGCGGACAAAGTGGTGGCCCAGCCGGGGACACTTACCGGTTCGATAGGCGTGATTACCGGCAAGTTTGTGACCCGCGATCTGTGGAGCCGGCTGGGAGTGGATTGGGATGATGTTCGAACCCATGAAAACGCCGCTCTATTCAGCATGCAACAGGATTTCACGGAGACGCAGTGGGCCCAATTGCAGGCTACGTTGGACCGGATCTACGACGCCTTCAAACAGCGCGTTGCGGAATCACGGGGGCTTGAACCGGCCCAGGTGGAAGAGGTCGCCAGAGGGCGGGTATGGTCGGGCGAAGATGCCATCAAATCTGGCCTGGTGGACCGATTGGGTGGTTACCAGGTTGCCTTTGATGAGTTACGACAACTGCTGGGGGTTTCCTCTACTACTCCACTCAAATTGAAGCGATTCCCGGCCCGTAAAGGTCTTTGGAGCCGCCTCATGGGGCGAGAATCCGCTGATGATCCACGTCCTCTGGCACCCGAAGCAGCCGCCCTACTCGGACCCATCGCAGATCTTGGTGATCAGTTGGGGCTGTCCGGTCCTACTGGGGTACTGACGGTTCCCGATCCTCCGCTACCCCCGATCCTCTGACCGTTCACGAATCGGAATCGGTGCGTAGCAGATCGGGCAGGTCGGCCTTGAGATGGAAGCCGTCCCATGGAGCGAGTCGATCGTGTTGAATATAGGGGAGCATAGCTTCCTTCTGCAGAGAGCTTGCTCCGTCTACCCGGATCGTGGTGCCGCTGATATAGGCGCTGGCGGGTGATAGTAAAAAGACCACCGACGCGGACACCTCGCTCTCGGTACCGAGTCGGGAGCTGGGGTTTTTCCAGAGGCTCTCTTTCAACATCTTCTGGACGGATTCAGGATAGTTGTTCATTCCGCTCGAGAGGATGACTCCCGGAGCCACCGCGTTGACACGCACTCCAGCAGAAGCCCACTCGATGGAGAGTGTCTTGGTCAGATTGACCACACCCGCTCGAGCCGCGCCGGTATGCGCCATACCGGGGAAGCCGTTCCACATATCGGCAACGATATTGACGATGGTGCCTCCATGGTTGGCCATAGAACTATGAAAGACGGCCTGGCTCACAAAGAAGGTGCCGTTGAGGTTGGTGTCGATTACCGCACGCCACCCCTTGGGTTTAATCATGGCGGCCGGGCTGAGGAATTGACCTCCTGCATTGTTGACTAGCCCATGAATCGGACCGTGGTCATCGACCAACTGACGGACGCTCTGGTCCACCTCTTCCTGTTCACGAATATTCATGGGACAGGCATGGGCAATTCCGCCGGCTTCTTTGATCTCTTCGACGGTTTGCTCCAGGGGTTCAGGCCGACGTCCCGAAAGGATTACCTGGGCCCCCAATGCGGCGAGTTCATGGCCAATGCAGCGACCGATTCCAGTCCCCCCACCGGTCACCAGGATGACCTGGCCCTCGAATAGATCGGGCCGAAAAACGCTATTGAATCTCTTTTCCACGATCTACTCCGTTTCCGTGGCCTGCTGGCCAATTTCAATGCCGCGAGCAAGTGCGCGGGCGACAGCTTTCTCGACCAGACCTGCCAGGTCGTGGTCATCAAAACAGCCAAGTGCGGCCTCTGTTGTGCCCCCCGGGCTTGTTACCTGACGTCGCAACTCTTCTGGGGTTCGACCGGACTCTTCCATCAGACGGGCGGCACCGATAAAGGTTTCGCAGGCGAGCTGTTGCGCTAGTTCTGGCTGCAGACCCACGGAGATCGCGGCCTGCGCCAGTGCTTCCGTAAAGCGAAAATAATAGGCGGGTCCCGACCCGGATATGGCTGTGATTGCATCCATCCAATGTTCCTCTACGGTAAGGCATGTGCCGGTCGCTCCAAGCAACTGCGATGCCAGTTTCAGATGTTCCGCGGTGGCGTGACGCCCCCCGCATATGGCGGTTATACCGGCACCGACGAGTGCAGGAGTGTTGGGCATCGCACGTACAACAGGCACCTCTTCCACGAGGGCTTCTTCGATGGCCGTGGTGGGTATACCTGCAGCGACACTGATGATTAGTTTGTCTTTCTTGAGCTTTGTGAGCGAGTTGGCAATGCCCAGGAGCTGATTGGGTTTTACGGCCAGTAGAAGGACGGTACACTCCTCCGCAACGCGCTGGTTGTCTACCGTAGTTCGTATGCCGAGCTCCGAAGCCTGACGGTTCAATTCGCCGCTGTTACGGCGGGCTGCGAGAATGTCAGCCGGGCTCAGAGTATCAGCCGCGATGACGCCTCGTACGATGGCCTCGGCCATTCTTCCCAGCCCGATGATACCCAGAGAGACCTGTGTTCCACCGTCATTCATGACACGGTCATAACCGGCTGGAACGAATTCGTCGAGTGCGAGTCGGTCAGATTAACGGATTCGCCAGACCGCGCTATCGAGATGGGCATTGTCATCTATGTGGGCGCCGTTCGGATCGATGACCATGGTTTCGCCCACATCTTCGCAGATCTTGCGGATTACGGATCTCGTATTCGCGTCTAACTTCAACTCTATGCCCATCAGGAAACGGTTCTCCGCGTAGGCGGATTCCAGCACATTCTCGTAGGTCCGAATGACCGTACCCTGTAGCTCAAGAAAGTCGTCATTCATGGCGAAGCCCAGGGGCATGATGGTCACCTTTGTACCGGTCGTCAGCTGGGTCCCGCAGGTGATCAGCACTGAATCCCCCGAAAAGCGAAGTGTGAATGCCTCAATCAACTGCTCTTGATTGTCACAGAGCACTTTGATGCGCGTAATTCTTTTGGGCTCTTCCGCCCCTTTCGCGTTTCGGCGCTTTACGACCGATGCCATGATATTCCCCAATCTACCAGCTTTCAGTGTGCCGTACTGGGGTGATCTGTCAAAAAAAGAGGGGGTCAGAGGGAGGTCGTCTGGACTTCTGTTCGCACCTGAGCCGATTCGAGTTGGCGTAGAAACGCTTCCGGTTCAAAAGCCATCGCGGTGGATACGACACCGGTCCGTCTGGGTCCCTGTTCTTGAAGGAGTCGAGCGCCCTGTACTGCAATGGTCGCGGTGATTCCGTAGGGGTCATGCCCGGTGACAAGACATTCAGCGCGCCGGTTTCCTCGTTGCCCGCGTACAAGAACACGAAATTTATTCAAGGATCGTTGTTCGGAGTTCGGTCCCTCGGGTCTTTTGTCGATCCAGGCGTCGGTGGCTTTTCGAAAGGCAGACCAGCGTAGGAGTCTTAGAGCGGGACGTCCCAATCGAAGTCTGCGTACGGTGGCCCGGGGGACGACCATATAGGTACGCAGGAGTCCGACCTCTGCTCGTCTCGGGACATGGATCACCTCGCCACCGGTAAATCCAATTGCGGTGAAAGTAGTGTCCCTACGTGGAAATTGGATCGTTTCGACAGACCGACCAATGGGCTCCTGACATAATTTCCCTTCCGCCCAGAACTGAACCGGCTCATATGCCATTCGAAGGATGGATTTCAAGGTGCCCCGTGAGGTTGTGGCTGCATCTACCTGGTAGAAGACTTCGAGACTGTCTGCGGAGCCACCCAGTGATTTGAGGGCCAACGAGCAGGCACAGTCTCCCAGGGCGTATTCAAAGGCCTGGGCACATACGATGGCGATGGATTGCTCACGAGCTTGCTGATCGTACGTTTCAAGGACCTCGTTCATATAGGTGGCTTCGCCAGTGGTGTCGAGATAGTGCACTCCCTGTTCCACGGCCGCTTTCACCATGGGTAGGCCCAGGTCGGAGAAGGGACCGATGGTGTTGATTACGACATCCGAGCCCTCAAAAAGCCCGTGAAGACTCGCAGGATCGGTCGGAGAGGCCAGCCGGTGTTGGGTGGATTCAGGCAGGATCTTCAATAGCCAGGCCAGCTTGTCGGAGTTGCGTGCGGATACGGCTAGAGGTAGACCAACCCTGTTCACCTCCTGGGCGACCAGGGTTCCTGTGAAGCCGGTCGCGCCGGCGACCATGATTGTAGCCATGAAATGACCTGTCGAAAGAATGGAGCGCAAAGGGTGTCACGATGGCCATTCGAGAACAAGAAGAACCCGTAGGAATATTTGTCTACGGATCCCTCAAGGAGGGGAAACGCTACTTCTATATGGCAAAGCAGGCGGGTTGGACCCATTCACGTTCCGCAACGTTGCGCGGCTATCGGATCTTTTCGCTTCCTGTCGGCTATCCCGCCGTTGTGGCTGGCGATGGGCATGTATATGGCGAGTTACAGACATATATCGACCTGGAGCGGGCTTTGATCGTTCTAGACCGCTTCGAGGGAGAGGGCCAGGAATACGATCGGGTTCTTTGTGAGATTAAAACCGAGGCGGGACCATGTTCGGCCTGGCTCTATTGTTTCTCCGATGAAGCCATGGTGGATGAACGAGGCGGTCAACTGATTCCGACGGGCCGGTATTGAGTTCTGTGCGATTGGGCCGTACCGTAGAGGCGAAGATTTCTTTTTAGGATGAATTGTGTCCGAGTCTGAAACCACAGAGTCCTTATTGGGCGAATTGACCCTGACGGCCAATGGAACACGGGCAGTGCGTCTCCTCATGAAGCGTCATGTGCGGAATACCGTACAGCTCATTCATGAGCTGGGCCCCTCGAATGAGTCGCTTGTGGATGATGCGCTGGCAACGATCCAGCAACGGACGCGAGCGTTGGCAGAGGACACCGAGGCACGCACAAAGCTGTACCGCCTGTTCCATCGCGTCACGGTTTCCGGCCTGGTGTATGCCGCGACCGACTCCTTTCGCAATGAACGGGCCGCCGAATATCTTCAGCGATTGAAGATTCTGGTTGCGGTGGTGGCCTGGGAGATGGCTGTTGATGGCCTGCTTGATGACACGTCGCCGATTTACCTGCAGCCATTGGATGTTGCGATTCCCTGGTCAACCGCGGGTTTATCGGTTGCCATGGACGCCAAGCTGGAGCGAATCGAGCTTAGTAATCACAATGTGAAGACCCGGTTCAGCCCAGAAGCCCCCATGATCGGCGCGGAGCTGAGCCGGGCCGAATTGGAAGCCCACGGGGACTCTATGGGATTCATCGTCGTGGATATGTCTGTGCCCATCGACGAGACAGTCCGGCTGGCATTATATGATGCTCTACCTATTCATGATGAAGGGGCCCATCCCGAAATGGCTGGGCATTCGGTGACCCTGGGGGACCGTTCGGCCTCGGAATGGACCGATGCATTAGCAAAGGCACTTGCGGAGATTGGACAGTGGCTCCCCGAGATACGAGCGGAGATGGCGGTCCTGATGCAGCAGTGGCTCCCCATTGGCTATCTACCGGAAAAGCACCATTCCTTGTCTATTCAAGCGGCCGTAGGGAGCTCGTATCTGACCCTGCACCCCATGCCGCGGATGTTGTGTGAGGCAATGATTCATGAGTTTCAACACAATAAGTTACATATGCTTATGAATCTGGATCCCATTTTGGTAGGGCCGCGTGATGCAAGCTATCGATCGCCGGTACGTCCGGATCCACGGCCCCTTATGGGCGTCTTGCTGGCGGTACATGCCTTTATTCCGGTGGTAGCGTTTTTCCACCGTAGGCGCCAACACGGAGATCCGGAGATGTCCCACCCCTATCTGAAGGAGCATGTGCGGACTCTTGTAAATAACAATCGTGCCGGCATGGATGTTCTGCGCGAACACGGGAAATTTACGACGTCGGGCAAGGCGTTCCTGTCAGTTTTGGACCGGCTCGAGAGAAAACAGTTTGCACGTGAAATAGAAACGGAATCAAGCTAGGTTCGGAATCAATGGATATCATCACGCATAGCCTGGCTGGTGCCGCATTGGCGCGCACTGGATTCCAGGAGCCGCTCGGAGCAAAGCGCGCGACCTGGGCTGCTGTTGTTGCATCCAACGTGGCCGATCTGGATATCGTTCAGATGACCTTTCAGGGGTATGAAGCCTACATCTTCGACCACCGTGGGATCACCCACTCCCTGGTTGGATGGCTGGTCGCGACCGCCCTTTTGACGGGCCTGTTTCGTGCAATCTGGCGAGATGTTCGAATAGGGCCGTTGGCATTGTTGATCGGTCTGGCCTATGGGGCGCATATCTTTATGGATGTGCCGACCTCCTGGGGCACCATGTTGTGGTTACCCTTTGACGATGCCCGGGTTGCGCTCGACTGGGTGTTCATAGTCGATGTGGTGATCTGGGCGATATTTATTCTGCCGTGGTTTTTTCGGAAGGGCCTCGGGGAAAAACTCGTATTTCGTGCTGCGTTCGTTGTGCTGGGCCTCTATTATGTATTTTGTGGTGTGGCACATGGGGTCGCAGAAGCCTCCTTGGAGCTTACCCTGGATCACCAGCAGATCCCGGCACGTATTGCCTGTTTGAATTCGAGTCATTGTCCCGGCGGTGCGGCCTGTATGCCGGATCGGACCAATCCGGAAACCGGACGCCGTTACGAACGTTGCGATCCGGGCGAAGATGTCTGTGCGTGCGCGATCTATGCCCGCCAGCGGGTCATACCCGCACCGTTTGCGCCGTTCTTCTGGACGGCCGTGGCCCACGATCAAAAGAATGCGTATGTCATGCATCTTGCCTTGCCGTTGGTCGGGGTGAACTTTGACAAGATTTTGGTCCATAATCTGCATCATCCGGCGGTGGTTGCCTTCAAACGGACCAAGAAGGGCCAACGCCTGTTCTGGTGGCTTCGAGCTCCGCAGATTGATCTTATACCGCTCGATAACAACCGCTTGCGATTACAAATCCACGATCTGGCGTACTACAATAAGTTCCTGGAGAAGCGGAGCCTGGCACACTTCCGCTATAACGTACTCATGGAGAAACGAGACGGCCGTTGGGTTGTGCTCAAAAACGAAGGTTTCCACTAGTCCGTTGGCTTAGCCGTTTGATGGACGGCGAGACGGGACAGATGGTCCTGGACGCGGTCGTCCGCAAGTCGTTCCAGCCAACGAACAAATAGCTCGCGCTTCGTATCCACAGAGTGTTTGAGGTCGGGCTGATGCTTGACCACCTTGGCGTCAATTCCCGGGTCGTCCGGCCCGACGAGATCAATTCCATGAAACTCAATATTCAGCCATTTCTGGCGGGCGACCATGGGCGCAAACAGCTTGTACCCGCGTTTCCCATATAAGGTGAAGAAGGTCCCGATGGCGGGCAACCGTAGAACGGGAACTACGCTCATGGGTAGCTCCAGGAGATCATTGGTATGGCGGTAGGGGGCCGCGGACCGAAAGGGTGCGATCTTTTCACCGACGATCGAACCCGATTTACGACCTCGTAGGGCAGCACCGGCCATAGTCAGCCATTTGGCAGCGAAGTAGGGAGGCGATGGGAATCGGCTCGAAGAGTAGGTGGCTCCACTCTGCTTGATGGCGTCGACAAACGATGGGCTCAGATTGTAGCCAGGAGCTCGGAAACCCACCACGGGAATGTCCGTGATCTGTTCAAGCACGGATCGAGCCCGACACAGATCATGGAGCTGCTCTTCCGTGGACCAGGACGATATGCGGTAGTCGTGACTAAAGGAATGGGACGCGACTTCATGACCTTCGGCGACCATCTGCTGGAGGATCTGCTGGCGCCGGACGATGGAATCGGAGTCGACGGCCGCGCCGCCTTCAGCCGTTATGACCAGATCGGAGGCGACCACAAAAAAGGTGGCGCGGATCCCCAGCTCCTTAAAGAGTTTTAGAAAGCGGGGCACGCCCAACTCCCAGATGGGATCAGCGGCCGTGCTCTCGGACGTACCGAGGCCCCAGATAGCCCGGTAATGCCGTATGGCATCAATGTCTACGTTGACAGCGAGTTGTCTGGTTTGCGTGGATCCCATGTGATGCCGTCCTTAGACGTCACGTCCAAATCGGATCGCCATAATCAATCGCCCGAGGTTTTTCATGACATTTGGGACACGCCGGAACAGGTTGATGGACGGGGCGCGCTTTTCTATGATTTCCACCGGAATCTCCAGGATCCGATAGCCGCCGCGCTCGGCACGGATGACAAATTCGCTGGCAAAAAGGTCTTTGTCTACGATGCATTCATCGACAACCGGCAAAAGGCGTTCACGACGGAACGCCTTCAGCCCATGTGTATCGGTTCCCTTGAACCCCAGGCTGACACGAAGCATCATATTGATGGTCTGAGTAGCCATACGTCGCATCATAGGACGGGGATCCTTGGCGTCTTTATGCGCTTTGCTGCCTACGACCATATCGCATTTGTCGGCCTGTAGAATACTCATGGCCCGACTGTGGAATTCCTGGTCGCAAATGTCGATTTCATCGCATAGTACGAAGGTGCCGCGGGCATCCTTGATGCCACGGCGTAGGGCCAGACCGTAATTCGGCTCTCCCGTATGGAGAAACCGGACGTTTTCGAGTCGGTCCGTGAGAGCCGTCGCGATTTCCACGGTCCGGTCCGTACTACCATTTTCGGTGATGACTATCTCATAGGACCAATCGACCACCTTGAGTGCTTCTATGAAGTCGGTAATCGCCTGTTCCAGCAGGATCTCCTCGTTATAAACGGGGATGACCAGCGTTGCGTCCGGACCTTCGGGCCGATTTACACCAGTTTCGGACGTGTCCGAATTACTGGGCTGGGCGTTTTTTTTGCTCATGAGCTAGCTCCGAGACGGTTCGTGCAGCCGGGCCGAAGTGACCGGTGGCTTGTACCCGTCGATCCAGATAAAATCAAGCAAATCCATATCTTGCGGCCCAGTTTGACTCGGATACAGGTACAAAAACGAGGGGGTTTGTTCGCCACGATTGCGTTTATGGCCGGTAATCGATACTAAAGAGACATGTGCGATCGGTCCTCTTCTTAAAGTGGACATGTGTCGATAGTATGACCCGTGCCGTGCTGCGTAGGTGTATGAGGGATCGGTGGGAACTCTGGCGAGGTTCCGTAAAGCCCGGGCGGGTCTGGTGGTCCAAGTACGGAATACAATTGTGGAGTATCAATCATGGTACAACCGACGAAGTACATTTGGATGGACGGTGATCTGATTTCCTGGGATCAGGCACAGGTGCATGTATTGAACTATACAATGCACTACGGTCTGGGGGCCTTTGAGGGGATTCGGTCCTATCAAGTTGGCCCCCATGAAGGGGCAATCTTCCGGTTGTCCGATCATTCGGAACGACTGGTAGAGTCGATGACCATCTGTAATCTCAAGATGCCCTATACGTGTGAGCAGATTGATGAGGCCGTCATTCGGACCTTTCGAGCCAACGGTCTATCCGAAGGCTATGCGCGTCCACTCGCCTTTTTAGGCAGTGGTGCAATGGGTCTATTCGCCTATAACAATCCGATCCATCTCTGTGTCGCTGTCTGGAGTTGGGGCGCGTATCTAGGTGAAGACGGACTCAACCGGGGTGTACGTTGTTGTGTTTCCTCCTTTACGCGTCTTGGAGGGGCGGGTGTTCTGGCCAAAGGTAAGATCCCCGGCCACTATGTGAACGCGATATTGGCCAAGGAGGAAGCGGTTCGAAATGGCTATGACGAGGCGCTCATGGTCAACCATGAGGGCTATGTTGTTGAGGGCACTGGCGAGAATCTCTTTCTCGTACGTGATGGAGAGATTCTTACGCCTCCGCTCCAGGCGGATATTCTGGGCGGTGTAACGCGCGATACGATCATCCATTTTGCGAAGGATATGGGGATCCCCGTACGGGCTTGTCTATTCGGTCGAGATTCCCTGTACCTTGCGGATGAGATTTTCCTGACGGGTACAGCCGCTGAGGTCACACCGGTCCGTGAAGTAGATGGCCGGGTCATTGGAAAAGGTGCCCCTGGTCCCATCACGAAAAAAATGCAGGAACGCTTCCAGCGTGTGGTGCGAGCGGAGCTGGATGAGTACTCCAATTGGTTGACACGCTATCAGGTAGAGAGCTGATCCTATGCGTGATTATCCGTCTAGCTCGGGCATTCGTCCGACCCGAAGATATCATAGGGGGTTTGCCTCTCCCTCGGGTCCTGGTCGTTTGCTACAGAAAGCGCGCCAGGCGCTTCACGAGCGTCGGCCTGATGAGGCTTTTCAGTGTACTGAGGAGGCGTTACAGCATTTGGGTCGTGTGGGAGAATTATTGCTGATTCGCGCCGCTGCCCTGCTCGATCTGGGACATCCCCGCATTGCCCTTTCCTACCTCGATACCGCCATCGATATGGATCCAAAGAACGGCGATCTGGCCGTGGAGCGGTGTCGTGTCTATATCGAATTGGGAGATGTTCTTGGAGCGGCTGATGATCTTCGGGAGTTGACCGAACTGTATCCGTCCGATCCCGAGATTCTCCATCTTCGTGCTATGGCTGAGGAATTATTGGGTAATAGCACCGACGCGGATCGGTTTTACCGAGATGCTGCCGCCCTGGACGCCACTGCATTCCCCAATCCGTTACGAGTTCCCACGGATCTGATTGTGGGAGAGGCCCGGGCCGTACTTCAGGCCTTGCCGCCGACCTTGGAAGAGCGGGACATTCGACCTGGACTTCAGGTTTTCCCTGTTCCTCCCATGGCCTTGAACCCGGCGGAACCGGTACCGTTTCCTCCCACGATGCTCGGTGTGTGCCTGGAGGTGGGAGACTTGAATGATGGGGGCCTGGTTCGCTCTATCGCCGATCCAATCTGCATGATATTGTTTCAGCGAAATGTGGAGCGTTCTGTTCGCTCCGTTGAAGAGCTGAAAGACCAGATCCGACAGACCATAATTATCGAATTAGCGCATCATCTAAAGTTGTCCGAAGCAGAGACCAACCAGGCTTTGGATGGGGTGTAATCCGCATTACTTGATTTGCCAAATCCGACTGGATGGGTCATTAAACCCATCCGGTGTGAATGAGAAGGGACCCAGTAAGAAGGTTAAAGAATGACCAAGGAAAGTGTGACGATCACCGATAATCGTACCGGCCGGACCTATGAACTGCCGGTTGAAGATGGAACCATCCGCGCGATGGATCTGCGTGCCATTAAGGTATCCGAAAATGATTTCGGTCTGATGGCCTACGATCCGGGCTATAAAAATACCGCCGCGTGTCGGAGCAACATCACCTTCATTAATGGAGATGAAGGGATCTTACGGTACCGCGGCTACTCAATTGAGGACCTGGCGGAGCGTTGCACCTTTCTTGAGGTTGCCTATCTCATCATAAAGGGAGAGCTTCCCAACCGAGATCAACTCAGCGAATGGACCGATGAAATCACACACCATACCTTCCTTCATGAGAATATTCGGCGGTTCATGGAAGGATTTCGCATTGATGCCCATCCCATGGGAATGTTTGTGGCAACGGTAGGGGCGCTCAGTACCTTCTATCCAGAAGCCAAACGGATACAGTCTGCGGATTCGCGCGAACTCTCGATGGTTCGTCTGATTGCCAAGGTTCCGACCATTGCCGCGTTCAGCTACCGGCACGGAATGGGCCTGCCCTTTGTATATCCCCTGAACACTCTATCCTATCCGGGCAATTTCCTTTCCATGGTGAAAAAGATTGGTGTGGAAACCTATGAGCCGCATCCTGATCTGGTTCGTGCAATGGATGTATTATTCATCCTCCATGCCGACCATGAACAAAACTGCAGCGCGACGGCTATGCGTGGTGTTGGTTCCAGTCATGCGGACCCATTCAGCGCAACCGCAGCGGCTGCGGCGGCTCTATACGGACCACTCCATGGTGGTGCCAATGAGGCTGTCCTTCGGATGTTGCGTGAGATTGGTTCGAAGGACCGCATCCCTGCCTATATCGAGTCGGTGAAACGGGGAGACCAGCGTCTGATGGGCTTTGGCCATCGCGTATATAAGGCCTATGATCCGCGGGCCCGAATCATCAAGAAGCTGGCATATGACGTATTCGATGTGACGGGTAAGAACCCGCTTATCGACATGGCCATCGAATTGGAGTCGATTGCGCTTCGCGACGACTATTTCGTATCGCGGAACCTCTATCCGAATGTGGATTTCTATTCGGGGCTTATCTACGAGGCTATGCAGTTCCCACCGGCCTTCTTTACGGTATTATTCGGCATTCCAAGAACCGTTGGCTGGCTGGCCCAGTGGGAAGAGTTACTGCTGGACAAGGAGCAGAAGATCGCGAGACCACGGCAGATCTACACGGGTGTAGAATCCCGACAATTCCTGGAGATGAGCGGGCGCTGAGCCCCTCGCGGGATCAGCCGGCCGGGTCGGGTAAAAAGACCAGCGGTGTACCACTCGGAAAGGGTGGAATGCCGGTCTGGGCCTCCAACTCGATCGCCAACGCCAGCAATTTTGTCACGCCCCCCAGAACTGAAGAGTGGTCGTCGACTCGGATGGCTGCGTCTACGTCGTCGGCGAGACGCCGTATCCGGCGAAAGTCGTCTCGGAGCTGTATTCGCACATCACGTTCCATAAGCATCGCCCGATACCAGCGCACCACGGCCTGGGCTCTTACCGCCTGTAGATTCCATTCCTCTTCTTCCGATACGGCCGCTACGGTGGGAGGTAGTTGGATGGAGACCGATTCGGGAAGGGATTGACTGGCTCCCCGAAGAAGCTGGCTTGTCACGAGGATTGAACCGGAATCGTCCGATTGGAAATCCACCTGAAACAGGGCTTCACCACAGCGCTCCGCGTCCAGCTCCAGGACCTGTTCCTGAATGGTCTCTCCTCCGGATATGGCCAACAGACGGAAAAGGCCCGCTTTCTGCCCGGGTCGAGAGTTGCAACAGAAGACCGAAACCGGGCCGTCGCCCGACAAATCGGGCCCCAGCACGGGAACGACCAGTCCGCCCAGGGAGAGCAGACCTACCGATATGGTTTCAGATGAGCCGTTCAAAGCTCAGTTCGTGCGGATGTTGAAAAAGTTCTTAGCCCTTTGGTCCTGTGACTTTTCAATCGCAATCTGTGCCAATTTCACGACCGTTTTCTCGGCGATCTTCTTGTATCGTTTGCCTTGATCGCCGCCCGGTGTGGAAACTGTAATGGGTATACCGGTATCTCCCGAAGGTGCTACGGCCAGATCGATTGGTAGTTCGCCCAGCGGCTCGATCCCAATGGACTCGGCAAAGTCGTTGGTCCGACCTTCACCAAAGATGT
>Ga0310121_10001978_pt1 | contig 20095 bp, 24 predicted proteins | sample CB27_Tmax_986_MG_FD_203504 | JGI IMG/M metagenome (GOLD analysis project Ga0310121, IMG submission 203504) | Marine microbial communities from Western Arctic Ocean, Canada - CB27_Tmax_986 | ecosystem: Environmental > Aquatic > Marine > Oceanic | place: Canada: Western Arctic Ocean | collected...
CCCTCATGAGAGGGACGGTTGCCCGAGCGGTTGACGGCATAGAGCACTTCGCCCCTCTGGGCCAGCGTCACGATCAGCGGCGCGTAGCCCCACTGCCCGTCGTAGCTGATCTCCATCCCTTCCTTGCATTCGCCGCTAGTGGGGGCAATGCTCCCATCCACATCAATCTCCGCCCGTTGGAAGAAACTCGCTGGGTGTTGGGCCCAGACCTTGCCCGCTCCACTTCACGACCTGCTGCAAAAGCCCCACAGACCGCCGTAACTGACGGCGTGAATCTTCTCCAAGACTTCGTAGCTGATCCCGTCGGACGAAAGGACCGTTTTCCGAGCTTGACCATCCCAGCTGGGGCTCAACCGAGTGGCCACCTCTGCTTCCCGTTTTCGGAGGATTTCGCTATGCTTTTTCTTCACCTGAAATGCCTCCTTTCGGGCCTCTCTGAAGATTCTTTGTCGAACTCCAGAATACCCGCCAGGTCGGGAATTTCAGGCACGTGGTTTAATCCACTTCCATCTACTTGTTTTGGGACTAGCGGCTTGCGAGTTGAAGTCAGACGCCTCTACAAGCATCTGTCCAACATCTCCCAGTTGGCTTTGGTCACGTCTGTGATAGGTTGGGTCTTACAGAGCTTGCAGCAGCGGCCCTCTGTCCTGGGATCGACTCAGATCGAACTGGTTGCCGAACTTGCCCTGAAGATCCTTTTCGACAGTCTACTCTACTTCTACTTCATCTTCATCTTCATCTCGACTCTGGTGGCAATGGCGGTCGCCCTGGTTACCGTCGAATCCCTAGCCCTCGTGTGGAAGACTGATTTTCTGTGGGTTCTCCCCACAACTTGCTGAATACATTGACCGCAGCGATTGCCTTCCTTTCCGCCGCCCCCTTGTTCTACGCCCTAGCACTCGTTCTCCTACCACTGGTAGCAGGAAGCTACTACTCACGCCGGATGAAACTCGCGCAGCAACCAGCAGTTTAACCCGCATTTCTCATCGCTTGTCGTAGCGAGGCACCGCAAGGGCCGTCCTGGCAAGGCTTGCGCCCGAGACCACCCGTAGCGAGCCCCCGCAGTCGTACTCGTGCAATACATCGAGGAGGCCGACAGAGCGTAACGCAGCCAGGACGGATGTTTGCGGCGACGCAGTAGAGCAGCGATGAGAAATGCGGGTCCCCCTCCTACTTCACGTCCTAAATCTGTCTCCGTTCGAGCTCCTCCGAGGTCAGCGTCCGCACTCTGCCGCCTAGCCTCAAAGCAAAAATGGCCGACAGCGAGGAACAGAGTCAGCATGACATCGTGCTTCAAATGGAGCGGCACAATGTCGGCCCTATTTGTTAGATTTCTCGAGGAGGGATAGGCATGACCGATGGAGCTCTAAGAGATATTCAAGAGAAAATGGAGAAGTCGCTGCCATACGAGGCGGAGGACCTCTTCAATTACATCGAGCGCCTTAAGGGCGAACTCACCAGAATGGCCAAATTCGTTTGTGATGACTACCGCAGCCGAGGCATACGCGACTGGAATCGAGCCGAAGCCCAAGTCAAACAGGCCTTTGCCGTAGTGGGTATTGAGGGCGCAGAGGTTCTTCCCAGCTCCGAGATCCACAGGTAGTCTTGCCTTGCTTTCGAGAGATGCTTCCCTTACGCCGGAGCCGCGGTTTTTAGGCTTCTGGATTGACTCTTCCTGCCAATAGAGCTCACATTCACTTCGGTGCTTGGCCCGCAAGGGCATTGAGTTGACTTCGACGGGCCAATGCTTTCGTTCGCCGACCCGTTGAATCCTACGAAAGTCGGAAGACACGTTCTGCGTTGCGTCGGGTAATCTGGGCAAAGGTTCGGGCCGAGAGCCCCGCGGTTTCGAGAAAATCGAGAATGGGTGCTTTCCCCGCGATACTGCAGAAGGGAATGGCCCTTGTGTGTAGGCTGTCCGTCCCCATCATGAGACGGTACTTCCATCGCTTGAGGAAGGCCAGCCCGAACTCGGGATCTCGGGTAATGGCGTTGTATCCTGACTGGGCAGAAAGGTCCGCGTACAAGTTCGGATACTTCCGGAACAACTCGTCCAGCCGCCCTCCAGGCACGACGGCGCCTCGTGGATAGACTACCCGGGGACTTACTTTCTGGGAGATCTCCCTCCAGAAATTTTGGGCATGCCCCACAAAGCGTACGTTGGGATATCTCGCCAGCATCTTCTCAAACCCCGACAGTCCCTGTCTGTCCCGATTGATCCAGTGGTCGAAATGCATCACCAGGGCCAAGCCTAACTTGTCGCAGGCTTCGTAGACCTTCTGCTGCATTAGATGGTCCACTGGCAAGCCACATAAATTTTCCCCGTAGCCCACGCATCCTTAATCCACATATTCTGCCAGGATCGGATAGGGCTCGAACCTGCCAGGATAGCGGTGGCGAGGATCGGTGGAACACAGGGGAAGGAGACGATCTCGATAGCGCTTGGTCAACCCTAGCAGAGCCTCCGTGGAGACCAGGAAATCCACTTCTTCGGGAACTTCCACCGCCATGACGATCGCCTTCTCGATGCCATAGCGGTCCATCCAGCGAAGCAACTGAGCCGGCTTGAGGCCCGTGTCCTCTACGACAAGCCGTCCCAGATGAACGTGGGCATCCATCATTGACTTTGGAGGTTGCAGGCTCCAGGTTACAGGTTGTGTTCTCCCCAGATAGCGCCGCAAGATCGTTCGTTTTAGAAGATGCCCGAGGGTGCCACCCCCCAAACGCTACCACTGCACGGCGCAAGAAACCTGAAACCGGTAACTTGCACCCTGAAAACTAGACTTCTACGGTGCCACCGGACCCATCGTCGCACCCTTGGGATGGGAAGTGGGCAACCCGTTCCCGATCGTGGTGGCATCCTCGGAACAAGCCGCGTGTCCCCAACCGCTCGCACTGGTTGTATGGCCGGTCGAGGCATCCACGGTAGTATCGTAGACGATATTGTCGTCGCTGCTGATCGGATTCACACCGCCGGGAGTGTTGTCCAGATCCAGAAAATCTCTGATCTTCCACGCGATATTATGATCCGCACAAGAGGAGTCGCCACTGACCCCAACCGCGCCCAGTAGAGTTCCTGAACCGTCATAGAGCGGGACACCGCCTCCGAATACATTGACTCCGCCAACCTTGCCGCCCACCATCGGATCGTTTTCCTGTCCGTTCTGGGTAGCGTCGCCTCCATAGGCCACATGGGTACTAACGGGGTTGCTGTGTTGCAGGCCGAAGAGGCTGCCTCCTGGCTGGACGGCAGTAAAGAGGTTGCCCGTAGATAGAGCAAGACCGGGAAGACTAAAGGCGTTCGCGGTGTTGGCCTTCTGGGCGGAGATCGCCCGACTGCCGGGCCACTGGTCCCCTCGAGCCCCACCGGTAAAGGCGACTGCACAAACGACTCCGTCGCGATTGACGATCGTTCCCCACATGTCGAGATTGAAACCGCCATTGGCCTCCTGTCGTCCTTGGGTCAGCGCAGCTTTCAGCTCGGCATGGCTGGGTAAGCCCTCACATGCGCTCATGTCGACGGACTTCTTTCCTTTATCAGCCTTCTTCTCGACCGGAGCACAAGCTGCCAATGTCAGGCCCAGAAAAACGGCGCCTAGCGCATGGATTGAGTTTCGCATGAAATACCTCCTCCTGGTGAATAGCCCCTATCTTTAGGGTGAAGCCAAAAACCGAGTTTACCCTGTGTTTTCCCAGCATCATAGACCCTTGAGAGGATTGCCCGCAGGAGCTCTGGCCCTATTGTAGAAATAACGCCAGTATCCAACACGGGCATGGTCATGCCCGCCCGTGATTTCCGATCCGTAGAGCACGGCCTGGAAGGCCATGCCACGTTGGGAAGCGTTCAATCCGGAACCTTAGTACACCGTTTCATAAATACGGTAACGTTTACGGCGAGCGCGACGGGTCGAGTTCGCGAAGCGACGACGAACTCGATGCCTTGTGTCTTAGAGGAGGAGCGACAAAGAAATCGGCGCGTCCCGTCGCCACCCGAAGGGCAGTTGGGGGTTGCGGACGATCTCTGCGTTGGTCGTCGTCGAAGATGGCCAGGCATCGTCGTCCTCCTCCTGCCTTGATCTCGCCTCGCAAGCCCCATCTGCAAACGTTACCGTATTTATGAAACGGTGTACTAAGGCCTACCCTCGGCTCCAAGCCGAGGGGTTCGATCGGATGTCGAATCGAATGCGACTCATCTCTGCTGACCTTTGTTGTGGCGGTGGTCTCCAGGCCGCCGTTGGTCGAGCTAGGCTCGACCGCTACACTTCGACCTGGAGACCGAAGCCACGTCAGAGACCGACTCTAGCACTTTCAACTTCACTCGAAGATGATCCTACCGTCCCTACGGGACTTCGGGGACCTTCTCTTCGCCTGAAGGCGAGGGGTGTCACCATCCCCGATGGGGACACTCAGGGCTCTGTCAGAAATAACTTCGCAGAGTTGGCGCTCAGATTTGCGCCAGATTTGGTCGCGAACGATTGAGTGAAACTGCAGGCGTAGCCGGGCCTACATTGAGGATTTCTCGATTGAGGAGCGCCCGAAGATGGTGTGAAGATGAGATGCCAGAATGTGAAGTTATTTTTGACAGAGCCCTGAGGCGGTGTTAGGTGCGTCACGCCTTCAGCCGGCGCTGGATCATTGAGGAGAAAACTTTAGATTGAGGATGGGGAGATTGTGCTGTTGTCCAGCTCTCTCCTCGGAACCTGGGCTCATTTTGCTAACGGCTCAAGTCGTTCGCGGCTCTGTCGGACTTGGCTTCGTAACTCTGGTAGTTCACCCGTTGGCGGCACCTTCGGAGGACAGGAGACGTGCGACGTTCAGACGTGCGACGTATTTTCTTGAAGTTTCAGCTTAGTCGCCGTTACCGCCTTCTGGATCGATTGGAAGATCCACGACTTCGGCTACTTGGACTCGACCGCTGCACCGATGGTCGGGAAGCCGAGCGAGACGGGCGGCCAATGCTCGATCTACTCGGCGACCGAGGCGCAGAGCGACTTATCGAACCAGACGTCGACTCTCTCGAGCGTTGCGAGGATTGTACACCGCGGCGACGACTCACGGATGGACTCGACCGACTGGTCGAGCGAGTGCGACCGAATCGTGGCGTCGATTTCCTCGGATTCGAGGGAGTCCCTAAAACCCGCTGACCCGACGATAAAGAAAACTTTCGAGTGCCTCGGCCCTCCGATCGCTGTCCCAGGGACCCTCCCGCCAGGGCACGCTCCGGCTGGACTCGAGGAGTCGACGGGCTAAAAAAGGTCTGTCGACCACGACTGGATCTGGATCCGTCGTCCGAGCGACTGGTCCCTGCCCGACTCGGCCCGACCTTGATGATGTTGGGGCCGCGTCGACTACCAGTTGAGACTCCACTTTGCTGCAATACGCCTCCTCTGAAAACCCTGGGGGACGTGCCCCCTCCGCTCCTGGCTCTGGATGTCGTAGTACCCGAGAAGCCCGAACGGCTCGAGCCTAAACCGCTCCGGCTGGGCGCCACTGCCTGGCCCCTACGACCTCGGATGGGGCTGACAGTCCGTGACCGGGAGGCAATTGCCGAACGACCGACACCACCCCCAGCCTGCACACCTCGTCCCCCCCGAGCCGGGTTACGCAGCTGGTTTGGTAGTCCTTGCCGAAACCCGCCGGCGATAGCTCGTGTGGGAGTGACCCGGCGATCGAGTCGAGAACCTCTTCCAAAGTCTCTCTCTCTCAACACGTTCAGGCCGTTGCCTGGATGCCGTGGATTCCACCGGTTGATGAAGGTTTGGTTGATCACCACATTGCGACCACGCCCGCCGTAATGTCCCCAAGGAGCCCATCCAACATAACCGCCGCCAAAGTAGAAGTTAACCCGAGCCGGATACCAGTGGTTGAATCCCCCTGGCACCCAGGCCCAGTGATGATGAGGCTCGTAGTAGACCCAATGGCCGTAGTGGTAGGGCAGCCATCCCCACGGTTCATGGCTGAGCCAGGTCCAACCTACCGAAAGATAGCCCCAACGCCCAAGGCGAAAGGGACCCCATCCCACCGAAACTCGTGGCACCCAGACTCTTCCGTGTGGATGGTAATTTTCCCAATGACCGTACCGATCCAGGTCATAGGCTCCCGGATAATGGCCTCCGCCTTCATAGCTCACGGAATGGGGCCGAACAATTTCGGCATCTCGGCGATCGCTCCATAGGTCGAAGTCATCCGGATCAAGTTGCCCCGCAGGCTGCACCCCGGCCTGGGCATCATCGATCACCAACTGCTGGCCAGATTGTACTTTCTGGTTGCCTCGCTGGCTTTCGACCTGGGCTCGTCCCTTACGAACCAGCATACGAGTGGCGCCATTCTCATCGACCTGGATCCGGTAAAGTCCACCTTTCTCAAGCTCGATCGCGGAAACCGGGGTCTTTACCAAGAAGCGATCCGGACGAGTGATCCGGACGATTAAATCCCCCTGGTGAAGCTGAAGGCCGGTTCGCCCATCAGAGAGCTCGGAGAAAACAACGTCAGTCTTGTCGGCGATGCGTAGAAAATTGCCGCGTCCCAGCTCGACTTCGACCCTCGAATCCGCGTGCGAAAAGATCCGATCTCCCGTGAATACGGGGAGGTTAGGCGTCAATTCATTCCAATCCACATCTCCTGCCGATTCATAGGCCCCACTCCCCACCAGATCGCTGACTCTGGCAGGATGCTCCCGGGACGCCAGAGTGGGAACCGTCAAAACGCCTATCCCCCAAAGGAACAGAAGAAGAAGGGTGGGGCGAAACCATACCTTGGGAACCCGGCTCGGCTGGCTTTGAGTAGTCATCACCCTGATTAGATCATTTTACGTCCGAGAGAGTTCAATTCCTGACCGAAAAAGTCGAGACTGAGTGATCAGTCGGTTCGACGAGACAATTCATAGGTGCCCTCCAGCGTGGCATGATCGGAGAGGAACATCTGCACCCAGGAGTCGGAGACGACGTCAGAGTCAAACGAGAAGTTGGGGTGTTCGAAATAAAGCGTGGCCTCCTCCGCAAAGAAGGGGTCCTCGGAAACCGCAAAAGAGAGCTGCAGGAACTGGTCGAACAGCTGCCCGTTCACCAATTCCAGAACGGCTTCCGGAAGTGGCTCCTCGTCGATAGCTGAGATCAGAAAATATCCCTTGACAAAAAAACCTTCTGCCCAGAGCGCCATTTCACCGGTTGCGACCGAGCCCTCCGACGAAATCATGCGCACCGTGTAAGCAACCGGAGAGGGCTCCAGGGGCAGACTCGAAATCTCCCCCTCCTCCAGGGTGAGCGCGGTGCCAAAGATTGGAATATCCGAAGAAATTTCAACCTTCCCCCGCTCCAGGTCAAGGCCTGGAAAAAGTTCCGAAAGAAAACTGGCATCGTGAAAGAAGGAACCCAGCTCGAGACTCTTCGTCTCCAGCTGAGAGCCCCCTTCAGTGAAGAGGCGCAGGAGGACGTGGGCGACACGCTCTCCGCTCAGATCCCCGTTTACCAATGCCAGGGCGATGCTCTCCAGATCCTGGAAAGGAACGGAGGCAAGATAGAACTCCTTTGAGGGAGAGACACCGACGCTGTCCGTAACGGATTCCCCTGAACGGACAAAATAAGTGAGATTGGCTTCGATGAAGTTGTCCAGAAGCAGGTCCTGCGAGACCGCGACTGCCGCGCCGCTTTCAAGTTGATCCCCGGTAAGACGGATCGTGGCCGTGGATTTCGGTTGAATCTCAAGCGCATACTCACCATTCACAATCGCAGTGCCGTTGACCAGGGGGTTCCAGACACTCCCCTGCCCCCTCAGGAAGCGAATGCTGCCGGTATAGAGATAGGTTCCCCGATTGGTCAGATTGATAACCGTCTCGATCCCTCCTCCAACGGCGACCTGACCAAAGGCGGCATCCTTCCGAGGGTAGTAGTCCTGCCCCAGAGCCACTAACGTCAAATGAATCACTATCAATCCGGTAATTTTGACTTGCACCCGAGCCCTCCAATCTCCCCAACAGTCGTGGCCTTTCTCTTTTGACGGTGTGGGGAACCCAGGGGTTCGAATTTAATAGGGAGCCCCCAGCGGAATTCCCAGGATGGAGTCACTCCCGTTGCCGGTCGTGCATCGATTTTCTGGGTTTCAGCTGTTAAACTGTCCTCAGCATGAAACGCCGAGCATTTCTCAAGAAGGCTACGGCTGGTACCGCACTCTCCTTGGGGAACCTGGCTTCGACAGCGCGATTCACCGCTGCCTCAAGTCCCATCAAGATCGGAGTCATAACCCAGGAAAACGGCCCGCACCTCAGCGCCTACTTGAAAGCGTTGGCCCAGATCGAGGGCGTGGCCGGTGTCGCCGTATCGGACCAGAGCGGAGCCACTTTTCTGAAGGCAAGAGAGGCGCTGGGTCGAAAAATGACCACCTTTCGAAACCACCAGGAAATGCTCGAGACGTTTCGTCCCCCCATGGTACTCGTCAGTCTGGCGGCACATAAGGCTCCGCCGCTGATACAGATGTCTCTGCAGGCAGGCTGCCACGTCTTGACCGAAAAACCATCCTGCGTCCGGGCCGAGGACTTCGAGCCCCTGGTCCGCCTGGCCGAGTCTCGCAAACTACATCTGATGATGGCCTTTTATATGCGTCGTCACCCCGGGGCTCTCAAGGCCCTGGAACTGATGCGCTCGGGCTTCATCGGAAAGCCCTTTGGAACCCACCTGTTAGTGGTGGCGGATCAGACCCGCTTGACGCGGCCCCAGTATCAACAGTCCTGGCTCGCCTTCAAGAACAAGGCGGGGGGAGGACAGCTGATCTGGCTGGGAATCCACTATGTGGATTTGATCCAGAAGCTCACGGGGGACCAGATAGAAAAGGTCTCTGCTATCTACAACAATGTGGGAGGACAGCCCCTGGAAACCGAAGATGCGGTGGCTCTCACCCTCCAGTTCAAACGGGGGATGGTGGGCACCTACCACGGCGGCTACTACCTGAAACGTGGATACCACTTGGGATTCACGATCTGGGGGGCAAAGGGATGGTTGCGGCTGGATGAGGACAACAGCCCACTGGAGTGGTACTCCACCCATCCGGAGGCTCCCAAGGGAGTGCAGTCTTTCCCCTTCTCCGCCGCCAACAGCTACCAGCGTCTGGTCCAGTCGGCCGTCAACGCAGCTCGAGGGGAAGAAGAACCACCGGTGACGGGAGCCGAATGTCTCAGCACTTTGAAGGCCATCTTCAGCGCCTACCGAGCCGCGGAGACGGGGGTGGCGCAGTTTGTGGGGTTGTGAGCAGTAAACAATTAGAAGCGGCTCAGTAGGTCGGCAGATAAGTAGTTTCGGTATTTGCGACAAGCACAGTTTACTGACTACCGTTCACCGATTTTATTGCTGCCTACGCGCACTGCTCACTAGCATTCACCGACGCAAAAAAGTACCCTTAATGTTCAAATTGCCAACTTACCCATAAGGAGAATACCCATGAAACGCACACTTTCTCTGACGGCTCTTTTGTTCCTTGGTACCTCAGCCACGGCACTGGCCGACCCTCACCTCACTAAGACTGTGACAGCGAAACTACCCAGTACAGTCGAGGCGAGCATCAACTACTACACTGTCCCGGCCAATATGGCATACATCGAGAAAATTAAGGTGGGTGACTTCACTCCCAGTCGGGCAGTCCTTTCTCTATCGGGTGCAACCTCGTCGGGGTCGACTGCAGTGCCCGCCGGGGAGTACACCATCGGCGCCGTGAGAAACGCCAGCGATTGGACTCTGGCTCTGCATCCGAAGCTGGCCCGAGGGGACCAGCCGGACTCATCCAAGCTGCTTCTTCTCCACTCTTCCTTTTCGACTGCTGAAGGTACGGCTCATCATTCAGATTTCGATGTGATGCCGGGTCACGGAACTATGGAGGGGAAAGCGGTCCTTACCTGGCATTTCGGCACCCTGTATCTGGCAGGAGCATTGGAATAGCCCCGATGGACTCGGGAATTCCTTCTCGGAGAAGCGAGCTATGAAGCAACTCAGGGGAGCCTCCCTACTTATTCTCCTGCTGTCTGCAAGCGTCCTGGCGGGCTGGATCCACCTGTCTTGCCGAGCCGAACCCTCGGGATCTTCGGCACATCATCAGATGACCCAGGCTGACGTCGAAACCTGGATGACGGAGCTCTCCAACTGGGGTCGCTGGGGAAAAGAAGATCAGCTCGGCGCCGTCAATCTGATCACTCCCCAGAAGAGAATGGAAGCGGCCCGACTGGTAACGGAAGGTATTTCAGTGTCTCTGGCACGTGATACCGAAAAGGAAAAGGCGGTCGACAATCCTGAGCCCTTCGGGCACAAAATGATTCTCGTCGATCCCTGGAGCAGCGACAACTACAGCGTCAGCTATCACGGCTTTGCCCACACCCACATCGATTCGCTCTGTCACCTTTCCCACCAGGGCAAACTCTTCAACGGTTTTGCCATGACCGAGGTCACCTCCAAGGGAGCCGGGAAGCTGGCCATCACCAATCTCAAGAACGGAATCTTCACCCGCGGAATTCTAATGGATATCGCGCGGTCGAAGGAGGTCGCGTACCTCGAGCCTAACGTGGCCATCTACCCGGAGGACCTGGAGGCCTGGGAAAAGAGGGCGGGGCTGCGGGTGGGAAGTGGTGACGCCGTATTCATCCGCACAGGTCGCTGGGCACGCCGAGCAGAAAAGGGACCCTGGGACGTGGGCAAGGCCTCAGCGGGTCTTCATGCCTCCTGCGCCAAGTGGTTGAAGGATCGGGATGTGGCTCTGGTGGGAAGCGACGCCGCCAGCGACGTCATCCCCTCAGGAATCGAAGGAGCCGGCCAGCCCATTCACCTGCTGCTGCTCAACACAATGGGGGTCCACATCTTCGACAACTGCGACCTGGAGGCACTAGGCAAAGCTGCCGAAAAGCGGAGGCGCTGGGAGTTCCTTCTAACCGCCTCTCCCATCCCCGTCGGCGGCGGAACCGGATCTCCTTTGAACCCAATCGCCACCTTCTGAGGAGCTACTTCCAGCTTCATCTGTTCCGACCATCCCGGTGCTCCTGGCGCTGCTGACACAGACATCCCTGACCCTGATTGATCTGAAACCTCTTCCGCTAAGTCGTAGATTCAGCTATCATGGACGGGCTTGAGAACTGCGGAATGGACAAGTTATCTAGACGCTACCTTCTACACTGCGCCCTGGGCACTGCCGGGACAGGTCTCGCTATCGCGCCCTCGGAGCTTCTTGGAGCGCCGCCTGCGGGCGAAGCAGCGGCGGGTTCCCTACCCGGCGCCGAAGCGCTCCTGACGGGAAGCCTCCCGGGTCTCGAGACCGGAACGGATTCCTACCGGATCCTCCCAGCCAAGGGAGAAGGAACCCGCTTCGGCATCGTAAAAGACCTCTTCCAGCATATCCAGGCCAGGGCGGATGTGAAGAAGGAAATCCTCTATTGGCTGACTGACGGCAGGTCCTCCTTCCTCGGTGCCAGCAGCCGTTTTCAGTTCCTGGAGCACATCATCCGACCTCTCTACGAGGCAGCCGGAATGCCCATGGCGTTCGGTTTCGGATTGGGAATACAGGAGAGCCTTTTTCGCAGCTACAGCGTTTCCTACGCCAATGCGAAGGGCATCTGGCAGATGCAGTGGGCGGGACGGAAATACGGATTGCGCGGAGGAGATTACTTCGACGTCCCCAAATCCACGCAGAAGCAGCTCGAATACCTGCTAGATCTGGTGAAAAACTTTGCCTGGAACCTGGAGCTGGTTCTAGTGGACTACAACTACGGTCCGGGCAAGAAGTTCGCCCGCTATCGTTCCGACAGAAATGCTTTTCAAAGGATCTCCCATCGACTCCCCAGTCAAACCAGAAAATTCGTTCCCCGGATTCTTGCCGCGACGGCAATCGGTCTCGATCCGGAACGATATGGGGTTCACATTCCGCGGCTCGACACTAGGACGGTCGAGGTCAAACTAGGTCGCAGCCTCCACCATCTGGAACTCGGGTTGCTGTTGGGAATCGACCATTGGAATATGGGAAACCTCAACCCCAGAGAGAACATCCGAACCTGGCTTGAAGAAGGCGAGTCCGTCGTCATCCCCCAAGTGTACGAAAAAGTGTTCCGTGAGCGGTTCGAAAACCACCCCTTACGCGAGGACTTCCACGACTTCGTTTCCAACGTGTATCCGGCGCCTGGCGAGCAAGTCGACTACGTGGTCCAGGGCGGAGACAGCCTCGGCCAGATCTCCAACCGCTTCAGGCACTGTGGCGTTCAGGGTCCCCAACACCTGATGCTTTACAACGGGTTGACCAGCTCCTTGATCAAGCCCGGTCAGCGCCTGAAGATTCCCTGCTCAAAATAGGGATTGGGTCCCTTGGGACCTCGAAGGAATACTTCGGCCTGGAAGGCCGTGCCACGGTTTCCACAGACAAGGGACGTGCGACGTTCAGACGATTCTTTGAAGTTTCAGGTTAGCCCTGGGACTTGCTTCCTAGCTCAGCCTGGCGTTTCCACCCGAAGATCCCACCCATCCACACTCCAAAGGCGTACCGCTGCAGGAAAGAGGCTGGGCTGTCCTCGCTGGAACCACTCCTCCACCTCTTCGCGGTGCCCCAGCCTCAGAGCCTTCCGAGCCCGGCTTAGACCGTCCCAGAAGAAAAAGCGCTCTACGCCGGACTGATACAGACTATGTGCTAGACGGTAATACTCCTCGCCACTCAGGTCCCGAGGCATCAGGTTAATCGCCAGCTCGCAGTCGCTTCCCTCTACTAGGGACACGAAGTGCGCCACGTCCTTGGGATCATCCCAGGCGGGGACAAAGCTGTTCAGTCGGACGGAGGAGGAATAGGGCACCAGGGTGTCGACCAGACCCTCCCGGACCCAGGTTTTCAGGTCCATACCGTGCAACAGATTTTCACCCGGGCGCGATACTACCGCAGTCACCGCCAGCCGGCTCCGACCCCGCTCGCGGGCTACTTCATCCAGCATTTCCCTGAGCTCTCGCATGAACTGGGTCAGGAATCCGGCACGAAAGGAAAGCCAACGTTCATCGGAAGGGTCCAGCTCCCGAGGATCCTCACCGTATTGGGCCTGGAAACCCTCCACCAGCGGAGCCTCGTAGGCCAGCAGCGGAGGGCGGCGGTTGTAGAGAAGGGCCACGCCATCTATCGAGTAGTTCGACGCCATCTCCCGTAGCAGGGATAGGACGTACTTTCGGGTCTCAGGGAAAGCGTAGGAAATCCGCGGCAGCGGCTTACCCTCCCGATCGAGACACACCAGATCCCGATGCCGTTCGAAAAAGCTGTCCCGGGTATCGGCGAAATGAGGAGCTGGAAAGAGAAAGCCGCCCACCCGGTAGGATGCATGCAGCTCGATGTCATGTCGGTGTGCGAAATCCACCGCCACCGTCAGCGGATCGACACGATTCCGCCGGTACGCCTGCCAGGTCCTTACGCCTACCCTCCCATACTCATGGACATAGAAAGGCTCGCTTGACTCATCACCGAGCTGGCCCATGCGGGTCTGATCCTTACCGATGTTGGAGAAGTAAAAGACCCTGTCGCCAAAACCCGTTTCCCAGTAGAGTCGGGCAACATCACCATGACGCAGCGGTTCCAGATGAGACAGCAGCTCCTCGCTGGAGCCCTCCTCGTTGGGGACGCCGGGATCGGTGTGAACGAACAGCCTCCGATGCTCAGGGTCGCGACGATCCGCCTTCAGCTCTTCAACCTGGCCCTCAGACAAGGGAACCAGTTTGACGAATCCCACCCAGGCGTGCCGGATCCGGGGATAGGTGATCTGCCGTAAGTGAATGTCCTGTCCCGTCAGGTCAGCGGTCTTCCAGTAGATCTCGTCGAGCCAGCCTTGCTGATGATCCTTGTCCCCTTCTCGTCCCGAAAGGGTCGTAAAGGTCTCATCTCGAGAGAGTCTCACTTGAACCGCCTTGCTTTCTTCGAACGGCTTGCGGACCAGACCCACATATATCCGGTACCAGCCGGAGCGATCCGGGGAGTAGCTAATCTCGGGGGCCTGGTTGCCGTCCGTGGCCACCAGCAAGGTGCCGGAAAAGGAACGATCGGGATCGGGCTTCTGCTCAAACGCGTCGTGCATCTGGGAGATCGCGGAGCCGTCGAAATCCCGCTCCCCAGTGTAGTCAAGAAGACGCCAGGTTCCCCGCTTCCAGTCCCGTGAAAGGGACGACTGAGGCTGGAACTGGTCCAGGTCGGTCAGATAGATCGGCGGAGCCGTTTCAGTGTGCTCTTTGGCCACACTGGGCTCTGGCTTGCAGGAAGCATCTCCGTCAGAGCCTCCGCAGGCACCGATCACGATCAGGGCTAGGATTAGTGCTGGTCTGTATTTGAAGTGCGTAGGTGAGGGACAACTATTGCTCAAATCTGTGCTCCTCCTCGATCGTCTCTACCCGATTCGTGCAGCCATCGCGAAGACGTGAATCAATGGATAACCGAAGCGCTGAGTCCCTCTCCCTCAGGGTTACGACTCTGTCAGCGTTGCAGAAAATGCTCACTATAGCGCCCCTAACGCTGCGCGAAGCGAAATGAGTAGAGATCTGCATCGCGAAGAACAAAGCGGAGACGAATGACTTGTCCTTCCAGTGAACTCAAATCGTCGCGGCCGTTCCAGCGGACCCTTTGCTGTAGGTGGTCTCCGAAGATCTCGCCGCTATCCTTCAGCGTGAAACCCAGGACCGGACGGGAAAAGTCGTTGAGGACTTCCACCCCAAGGGATCCGGTCACCGAGGTGGAATAATTGATCCGCAGGAGGCTGCCCTCGAATTTCAAGGGATGGGTGGTGAACTCGCCCCCCAGATCGGAGGCGTGCACCGAGATAAATCCATCCTTCCGTAGCGTCATCCGTCGGATGTGGGCTTCCGGTGTGCGGTAGTTCTCGATCATATACATGGACAGCTCCCCAGGAGCCGTCTCGACCAGACCCGAGCCGAAGGACATAGAGCGTTCGTGCCAGTTCTTCTGATCCATGCCGGGCCTAATCCAGGCTTCACGAAAGCTTCTCTCCCAACGCAGGCCATCCCGACTGCTGAGAAAGCAGATGTCGGAGAGACCGGGATAGGGCCAGTCTCGCCCGCTCCGATCCAGGATGAAGCGCATCGGAAACATAAGGTAGACATTCCGAGCCCATGGATAGGGAAGCGCAGCACTGGTGTAGAACTGCTCCCGAGGTTGGGTTCCGAATGGGATCTCCACCCACTCGGGGCCTTGCCAGTTGCGAAAGTCCTTGGAGGTGAACCGTCTAACGGTGCGATTGGCGGCCCCCCGGGCTCCCGCAGCGTCCAACTGCTTCTCCGGCGCCCCCCCCACCAGCCTCGCTTGTAAACGACATACCGGGACTGCCAGGGATCCCAGAAGGCGGCGTGAGGACCGTCATTGGCTTGATCTTCCAGACGCGGGATCAGGGGATCTGGCTCTATCACCTTCCAGCGTAGTCCATCCGCTGAGATCAGGCCATGGATGTCCCGGGTCTGGACAATCGCTTTGTAGCGCTCCGCCTCAGGGACTTCAGGGTTGGGGTCCCTGAAGACGCACATGTTGATTCCCTTGTTTCCAGGGGTAGGCCAGATCAGGTTGTTTTCAGTGGAATCCTGGAATTCGATCAACCCCAACGCGGGCCGCTCCCAGTGAACTCATCCCGGCTCTCGGCATAGGCCGTCTTCGTCCCTCGATCCTGGTTTCCAGAGGACACCCGGTACCACATTCGGAAGAGGTCACCATCTCGAATCACGATCGGATGCCAGGACGTATCGCCTTCCCAGGGCTGATCGAAGCGCAGGACTTCTTCGCGGGGTAACGGTCGATGTAATTTCAGCTCGAGGCCCCGCATCTCGTCGATGAGATGCCGATCCAGGAAGAGCTGGCGTTCGAATCCCACCTCGACAATGCTTCCTCCGCCGAACGCCAGAGAGGATCCAAGCAGACATAAGAGCAGGATTTTTCTCATGGACTTCGCAGATCTTCCCCCCTGAAGCACCGGACCAGATGATCGTTGACTACCCCCGCAGCCTGCAGGAAGGCGTAGCAAATGGTAGTGCCGACGAAAGAGCATCCGTTTTCCTTGAGGGCTTTGCTTATCGTATCCGAGAGAGGTGTGGAGGCTGGTATCTGCTCTAGCTCTTTCCACTCGTTGTGAATGACTGATCCATCGGTGAACGACCAGATGAAGGAGTCGAAGGAACCGTGCCGGTCCTGCAGATCAAGGAAGGCAGCGGCATTCTTTACCGTGGCCCAAATCTTCAGGCGATTCCGGAGGATGGCTGGATTTTGCCGTGCAGCTTCCAGTTCAACCTCCGTCATTCGGGCCACTCGGGCAGGGTCGAAACCGTGGAATACTTCTCGAAACGCTTCTCGCTTGTGCAGGACCGTCCTCCAGGAAAGCCCTGCTTGGAAGGCATCAAGTACCAGGAACTCAAACCATTTCTGGTCGTTGTGAACCGGCACTCCCCACTCTTCGTCGTGGTACCGAAGCATCAGCTCGTCGTTACCCATCCAGGAGCAGCGTGGTTTGCCGTCGTCCATGGTTAGATCCAAATGACTCATTCCCCGGTTAGGGCTCGCCGTGGATTCCCCACCATGATCAGGTGGATTTGTTCGTCGCTGACACCTCGCTCTTTCATCGCTCCGAGACAGGTTCGCGGGATGAATTCGTAGCCCCCCCACCTCCGTAGCAAGTATACATGGGCTTGACACACACGTCGTGAGAGAGCAGCAGGTGCTCGATGAAGCCGTTGTTGATCATCGCCAGCATCATCTCCATCTCGCGTTCGGCATCCACTGGCTGGCGACTACCCAGACCCTCCATGGACACGTAAGCGCCTTTAGTGGCGAGGGCGGCGTGGTACTCATGATGAGGATAAGTGTTGACGTGGCTGCAGATCACTCGCCTCAGATCGACGCCTTCCTCCTCTAGAATAGCTAACTGCTCCAATGCGACCGTGCCCTCGGATTGGTGCGTCGAGAGCGAGAGATTGGTCTTAAGTTGGGCCCGCGTGGCGGCTCGAAGAACTCTCTCTTCCACCGGCAATGTGTAGTTGGCGTGGGCGCCATCTCACCGATAAGGCCGGCGCGGACATCGGTGCCTTCGATCCCGTGTCACCTCGACCACGATCTCCTCAGCGATCTGATTGGTGCTGGCATGCCACAGGTAGGGTTCGCGGTACCATCCACTACCCAAAACAATTTTGAGCCCGGTGCGCTGGGCCATCTCCCTCGCTCTTTCCCTCTCCCTTCCAGGCATCCGGGCTCCTGGCCGGTCAAAATCGAAGCTGTTTTAAGTCCGCTCTCTGAATCGAGAATGGCCAGGACCCTCGGGATATTCCAACAAACTGACAGGGAAGCCCGTTGCCTTGGGAAGCAAGGACAGGAAGGCAAGGGCAAGTTTAAGTGCGAGGGAAAAGGGTAGGGAAAAGACGCTAAAAGAGGTACAACAAAAAAGGTATGAATTTTTCTAAGGAGCTAGGGACACCCGCACACCCGCACCGGCAGGCACAACCGCCGCGGAGACCTGAAATCGCGATTGGCCGACGTCGAAGGTCACCGTGCGTCCTACCAGAATTCCCACCGCAGCGCCGAAGACCACGTCGCTCAGATAGTGTTTGTTTTCACTCAACCGGGAAGCCGCGACGTAGCTGGCGAGTCCGTATGCTGGGCCACCCAACCGCCAGCCAAAATGACGCTGAATCACGGTTGCAGTGGCGAAGGTACCGGAGGAGTGTCCGGAAGGAAAAGACTTCTTCGAGCTCCCGTCGGGTCGCATCCGCCGAACCGCATGCTTGCCGGCCTGGGTGAGCCCTTGAGTTACGATCTGAGCTCGCACCAGATCGCGACCAAAGTTCTCGAGCTCGGGATTCGCGAATAGCTTACCCATCCAAAAAGTCGTGACAGCGGTACCGATTTGGAATAGGGCTCCCCCGACTATTTCACCAGATTCGAAGACGCGGTCCAGGCCCACTCCTCCAGAACCTTCAGAGTTGAATCGACCGTTCGAGATAGCGTCATCGAGGGGCTTGACAGCCAAACTCGCGCCGAGACCGCCGCCTAGAATCCAGAGATTCTCCCGGGTGGTGAATACATTCTTGAAATCAATCGCAAGCTGTTTGAAGAATGTCGGCTGTTGCTTGGGATTCGAAGACTGGGGAACCGGGGGATTACCGGGTACCTGAGAGGTGGAAGGCCTGGCCGGGGATGGATCGGGCTCCTCGTCCATGGCACCGGCGAAATTGATGGCCGCAAGCAAAACGACCAACCCAGGGGCAATCCAACTTCGATGTAGGCGGATATTCATTTACAGCTTGCCGCTAAAACTCCGAAATGTGGTCCAGTCGGACACCGTTCAGCCGGTAGACTCGCTCGCTTTCTGAAGGTTGTTACACACGTGATCCCAACTCTTGGATAGGCTCAAAAACCGGCCCCTGAGACCGACTCTACGTCGCTGGATCCTCGGGCGAGGGTCGCTAAGGGTCTGCGTAAAAATAACTTGGCATTTTGGCATCTTATCTTCCCACCATCTTCGGCCGCTCCTCTATCGCGAAATCCTCAACGTAGACCCGGCTACGCCTGCGGTTTCGCTCAATCGTTCGCGGCCAAATCTGGCGCAAATCTGAGCGCCAATTCTACCAAGTTATTCTTGCGCAGACCCTAAGACTCACTGGACTCCGTGGGTGCGTCAGACCCTGTGGGCTCTCCGGCAGGCTCAGTAGGCTTCTTGAGAGGGCTCAGCCCAAGCGACGCCCTGAGCGCGTCAACGTCAATAGACTCACTGGAGCCTGCTTCCGGTATCTCCACCAACAGCGGACCTCCGGATTCCAGGTCAGGATTTGCGACATTGTGGTGGGATGAACTCTCGTACGGGAACTCACCGCTCCTCCGCCCCAATCGTTTCTGGCGCTTGAGTTCGGCCTTTTCCATCCTTTGGAGTTCACGCTGGCGTTTGAGATACGTCTGTCTGGATTTCTTCTTAGCCATATCAAGCCTCTCCACGGAGTGACGGCAAGAGTCAGTGTCAGGGGAATCCGATCGAATCCGAAATCTCTTGCGGGCCCCTATCGGCTGCCCGTATGGAGCCGACTCCCTACGAAAACGGATATGGAAAGCGTGTTGTCGCCGCGCTTGGCAACGACTGCGGCCCGCCCAGAAGAGCCCCAAGAGAGGGGTGCACCGACTCGCACCCCATCAGAACTGTGGGCTTACATCGCTTCGGCTACCAGCGGTCGCCGCCACGGCCGCCGCCGAAACCTCCCGACCGATTCTCGCGAGGCCTCGCCTCATCCACTGTAAGGGTCCGACCGTCAAGATCTGTCCCGTTCCAAGCCGATATCGCGCGCTCAGCCTCTCCTTGATTCTCCATCTCGACGAAACCAAACCCTCTCGACCGTCCAGTATCTCTATCCGTAACCACCCGCGCCGATTCAATAGTCCCGTGCTCCGCGAAGACTTCCCCTAAGCGCTGATCAGCAACGGAATATGGCACACTACCTACGTACAACTTCTTCTCACTCATGTTCCCCTCCTAAGAGAAACGGCAGGCATCAACCCCGGGGTGGGAACCGCGAAAAGAGCAGAACATAGTGTGCGTTTTTGCATTGCTGGTAGCCACGATCTGGTCGGCTAGTCCTTAAGGAGGAGCTTCGCAGGGATGAAACTGATGGGGCCTTCAACTCTTCTCATAGATGACTTCAGGAGGCCCTGTACCGAAGAGACACGTAGCCTATCGTTTCACTCGTCCTCTGTCAAGTTCGAGGGATACAGGCCGGTTCTAGAACCCAAAACAAGTAGATGGAAGTGGATTAAACCACCTGTAAACACCTGAAATTCCCGACCTGACGGGTATTCTGGAGTTCGACAAAGAATCTTCAGAGAGGCCCAAAAGGAAGCATTTCAGGTGAAGAAAAAGCATAGCGCAATCCTCCGAAAACGGGAAGCAGAGGTGGCCACCCGGTTGAGCCCCAGCTGGAACGGTCAAGCTCGGGAAACGGTCCTTTCGTCCGACGGGATCAGCTACGACGGGCAGTGGGGCTACGCGCCGCTGATCGTGACGCTGGCCCAGAGGGGCGAAGTGCTCTATGCCGTCAACCGCTCGGGCAACCGTCCCTCTCATGAGGGAGCCCCCGAATGGCTG
>Ga0310121_10001979_pt1 | contig 20094 bp, 16 predicted proteins | sample CB27_Tmax_986_MG_FD_203504 | JGI IMG/M metagenome (GOLD analysis project Ga0310121, IMG submission 203504) | Marine microbial communities from Western Arctic Ocean, Canada - CB27_Tmax_986 | ecosystem: Environmental > Aquatic > Marine > Oceanic | place: Canada: Western Arctic Ocean | collected...
ATTGTGACTCCTCCAGGCGAGTGGTCCCGTCGTGATGTCGATTACTGAAATCAAAAATCACCAATCAAAAATCATCTCACCCATTTCTTCTTAAAGCTCTTCTCGAATCCGTCGAGTGACTGGTCTTCATCCGGCAGCCATGTAACCGCGTCCTCTATTTTTTGGGCAAGCTCAAAGTCGTTGTCCGTGATCCCCTTGGCCGAGTGGGTATTGAGCTTGACATGGACCTCGGCCCATGACACGGCCAGGTCCGGGTGGTGAAAGGCGGCCTCGGCGAGAAAGCCGATCGCGTTGACGAGCATGAGCGTAAACGGCCAGCCGCCGGTGGTGTATTTGCGACGGATCCATCCGTCACGCAGTTCCCATGCGGGCAGTTCCGCGGCAAGCCGTGCCCTCACTTCGTCTTCGCTGTAAGTGTGCTTTTGCGTGGCCATGATCGTCTCCTTTTTGTTGTGTCCGTCGAACACCATGATACTCTAATACGCGTGCGTGGCCGCGACGGCATCGACACCGAGCATCCCTTATGCATTGCAACCTCACAATCATCGAAAACACCTTCGCCGAGGCCTTTCGCATGTGGGCGTCGCGTTTGATCGTCACGGCGGCGAGTGAGCGTTGGGCGCGGCTGGCCGCGCGGCAAGTGTGCGGCTACGCCACGTCGGTGATCGGCTGCGATGCCGAGGCGGCGGTGGAACTGACACTCGACGCGGGCAACACCCCCGACGGCCGACCCGGTGCTGCGGTGATGATGTTTGCGCTCAATGCCAAAGCGCTGGGCAAGGCGGTTCCCAATCGCGTGGGCCAGTGCTTGATGACCTGCCCGACGACGGCCGTATATGACGGTCTGCCGGGCGTGAGCAAGACCGACGATTCGGCGCGGATCAACGTTGGCGAGACTCTGCGATTCTTCGGCGATGGGTATCAAAAAAGCAAGGTGCTCGACGGGCGGCGGTATTGGCGGGTGCCGGTGATGGACGGTGAGTTCGTCGTCGAGGAATCGGTTGGCGCCGTCAAGGCGATCGGAGGGGGCAACCTGTTGGTTTGCGGCGTCGGTCAGGCCGAAGCGCTTGGCGCGGCGCAACGCGCCGTCGATGCCATCGCGCCCCTGTCGGATGTGATCACACCCTTCCCCGGCGGCATCGTGCGCAGCGGGTCCAAGGTCGGATCGCGGTACAAGACAATGTTCGCCTCGACCAACGACGAGTACTGTCCGACATTGCGCAGCCGGGTCGACACGAAGCTGCGCGACGGCGTCGGCGCGGTGTACGAGATCGTGATCAACGGGCTGAGTGAAACCGCTGTCGCCGTCGCCATGCGCGCCGGAATCGAAGCCGCCTGCGGCAATGGCGTAATCGCCATCAGTGCAGGTAACTACGGCGGTAGCCTCGGCAAGTTCCATTTTCAACTGCACGAAGTCATGGCGGATATGGCAAGCGCATGAGCGGTTACACGCTGACTTACAAGGGCGACCTGGCACCCGCGCTGACGAACGGTTCGGCAATCCGCCCCGATACGCTCGGTGCGCTCGACGCGACCGCCCTGGCAAACTTTGCCATCGGCCGCGGCCGCCGGCCCCTGCGCGTTGGTGATGCGTTTGCGATCGACGGTGAGCCGGGCAAGTCGCTGACCGTGTGCGGTGCACCACCGCTGGATCAGTTGGGCGCCCGGATGGAAAGTGGCTGTCTGATCGTTGACGCCGATGCGGGTGATGATCTGGGCGCTTCGATGCGCGGCGGTTTGATCCACGTGCGCGGCCGGGCGGGGCATCGCGTCGGCGGGCCCGTGTCGGGCAGCGACCGTGGGATGACCAGTGGACAGATCAGCATCGAACGCAGCGCCGGCGCCCATCTCGGCCTGCGCATGCGTGGCGGTCTGATTTGTGTCGGGGGGCCGTGCGGTGCCAGCCCCGGGTACCGAATGATGGCCGGCACGATCGTCTTGGCATGCGGGCCGGTCGATCATCCGGGCCTCGAGATGCGCCGCGGCACGATTATCTGCCTCGATGCTGTGCACGACGTTTCGATCGGCGCCAACTTCGGCGAGGACGGCCGGTTCGACGCCGCGCAAATGACGGTCCTGCACCTGATCGCAGTGCGGCTTGGCGCACTGAACATCGACGGTGGTGAAGCGTTGCGACGCGGTTCGTTTTGCCTGTTAAGCGGTGACCGATTCGAACTGAACAAGGGGGAGGTATGGTTGAGATTGCCATGACCCTCAACGGTCGAGCCTCCCGTGTCGCCGACGATTTGGCCGGCCGCGCCGACGAACTCGGCTGTTGCGTCGACACAGTGGCGGGGGCCCGCATCATCGATGCGGGCGTCGATCGGATCGGCTCGATCAGTGCCGGCCTGTTGACGGCGCGCATTTGCATGGCCGACCTTGCCACTGTCAGTGTCGTGCCGTGCCGGGTCGGCGATGTCGCCTTGCCGCAGGTCGTTGTCAACGTCGACCAGCCCGTCGCGGCCTGCATGGCGGCCCAGTATGCCGGGTGGCGAATCAGTGTCGACAAGTACTTCGCCATGGGCTCCGGCCCGATGCGCGCCGCGCATGGCAAGGAAGCGTTGTTCGATGATATCGGCCTGTGCGAGCGGGTGGACAGTGCCGTCGGCGTGCTGGAGACAGGCGAACTTCCGAATGAACCGGTTGTGCGGTATATCGCCGAATCGTGCGGTGTGGCGGCGAGCAAACTGACGCTGATCGTGGCACGCACGGCGAGCCTTGTCGGCGGCGCCCAGGTGGTGGCGCGCAGCGTTGAGACGGCCATGCACAAGCTGCACGAGTTGGAGTTTGACCTTCATCGCGTTGTCGCCGGATTCGGCACCGCGCCCTTGCCCCCGGTCGCTGCCGATGACATGGCGGCGATTGGCCGCACCAACGACGCCGTGCTCTACGGCGCCCAGTGCACGCTCTACGTGCGCGGCGACGACGATTCGCTTCGAGCGATGATAGGTAAGTTGCCCTCGACCGCCTCGAAAGACTACGGCCAACCATTCGCCGAGATCTTCAAGCGTTACGACTACGACTTCTACAAGATCGATCCGATGTTGTTCAGTCCTGCGGCGGTCGTGCTCCAGAATATTGACAGCGGCGAGACACATACTGCCGGTCGTGTCAACCAGGACGTGCTGTCCTGCTCATACTTCGGATAATCTCAACCCCATGCACATCGTCGCCGTCATCCAGGAGAACCATCGCGTCCAGCAGGACTTGGCACGAGCGGCCCGGGATCTGAGCCTGCGGCTGTCGACGGTGGAGTGGAGCGAACTGTGGGCCACGATTTCAACCGAACATGAATCGATCCCGTCGTTCGCTGGTGCCGATGCCGCGCTGTTGTGGTCGATGAAAAGCGGCAGCTTCGAGCAGATCGTCTTCCGGATGGACTTGATGCAACGGCTTGGCGCCGTCAATCTGCCCATGGTCAACCCGCCCCGCGCAATCGAGATCGGCGTGGACAAGTACCTGTCCCTGTCGCTGCTGCGCGCGGCGGGTCTGACGATCCCGCAAACCGTGATTTGCCAGAAATACAGCGACGCCATGAGCGCGTTCGACGAACTGGGCGGCGATGTGGTTGTCAAACCGCTTTTCGGGTCGCAGGGCTTCGGCATCACCCGCATCACCGACCGCGTTTTGGCGCAGCGCGCGTTCAACCAGTTGGTGAAGATGCAATCGGTCATCTACGTGCAACGTTTTGTGCCGCACGGCGGCAGCGACCTGCGGCTATTCGTGCTGGGTGATCGCGTACTTACCGCCATGCGCCGGCGCGGCGTGGACTGGCGAACCAACATCGCGCTGGGCGGTCGCGGTGAAGCGTTCGAGCCGGATCCGTTGCTTCGGGAGATGGCCCTGCGCGCCGCACGGGCTTGCGAGGCGCTCGTCGCGGGCGTGGACATTCTGATCGGCGACGATGGCGAAAATTACGTGCTCGAGGTCAACCCGATCCCGGGTTGGAAGGAACTGGCCGCCGTGACGGGCATCGACATCACCCGTGAACTGCTGCAATTCGTTGTCGAATACGCCTGCACAGGGGCATGCGTGCCATGACCGATGGTGAACTGGCGCAGTTGGCGTGCGTTACGGAGGTATGCGCGCCGAAAGCAGGCAACGTGCATCCGGGTGCACCGTTCGACGACGTAAGTTGGATCGAGTTCGCTACCAGCGCGATGGTGGTTCGTCCGATCCTCGATCTCGCGGCGCAGCGTGGCGTCGGTCCGACGGTGCTCGACGCTGTCAAGGCCACGCGCAACGCGGTGGGCAACAACACGAACCTGGGCATCCTGCTGCTGCTGGCGCCGCTGTGCGCCGCGCCGGCCGATCGTGATCCGGCCGACGGTGTGGCTGGCGTGCTGTCAGCGCTGACCATGCGCGACGCCGAAGCCGTGTACGAGGCGATTCGCACCGCCAATCCCGGCGGTCTCGGCGCTTCAGCGCGCGAAGATGTGGCTGACAAGCCGACGATGGGGCTGGTCGACGCCATGGGCCTTGCCTCGGATCGCGACGCGATCGCCCGGCAATACGTTACCGTTTTTCACGACGTGACCCGGCTCATCGCGCCGGGCATCGTCGAGCTGTACCGGCAGGGGGCCGGCCTTGACGATGTGCTGGTGCGGATACATATCAAGCAGATGGCCCGGCAACCGGACAGCTTGATCGGCCGCAAGTGCGGTGAAGGGACGGCCCGCGAGTCGCAGCGCCGCGCCGCGGCGGTGCTCGAAGCCGGCGGGCCCGAAACCGATCGCGGTCGTGAACTGTTTGATCGACTTGATGACTGGCTCCGCGCTGATGGCCATCGGCGCAACCCCGGCACGAGCGCCGACCTGATCGCCGCAGGCCTTTTCGTGGCGCTTCGACGCGGTGAGATCGAGCAACCGTTTCTTTGGTCGGGGTCGATCGAGGTGGCCGGGGGATTCGAGGCGACGTCATGAAGATCTTTGTCTACGAGTACGTCTGCGGCGGCGGGATGATCGGTGAAGATTTACCGGAGATGTTGTCAGCACAGGGTATGGCGATGCTCCGGGTGGTTATTTCCGATTTCATGGAACTTGGCGCACAGGTCACCACGACACTCGACTCACGCGTGGATGGAAATATCGACGGCGCATCGATGCACGTGGTGGAGGACAAAACCAAAACATCGAGCACGTTCGATGAGCTGGCAATTGCCTCGGATGCGGTGCTGGTCATTGCGCCCGAGTTCGGCGGTATTTCGGCTGGGCTGGCGGTGAGATTGGAGCATTTGGATGTGCATTCGCTGGGCAGTACGAGCAGTGCGATCGCGTTGTGTGCGGACAAGCTGGCATTGGCTGATCACCTCAGGCGCGCCGGCCTCCGGACGCCGACAACGGCGGTATATGAACCGAACGTTGCGCGCCCGTACCCGGTTGTCATCAAGCCGCGTGACGGCGCGGGGTGCGAAGGTACGTTTGTTTGTCAAACCGCCGGCGACGCCGGGCGAATGGTACCGGACGAAAATCAGGTTGTTCAACCCTACTGCGCCGGCAAGGCGGTCAGTGTTTCACTATTGCTCCATGACGGCGAGGTCACGCCGCTTCTTGCCGGTAGGCAGTGCATCATCGGCGACGAGTACTCACCGGTGCGGCTGCGATATGATGGTGGGCATCTTGCGTTGGTGGGGGAAGAGGCCGGCCGGGCGACGGTACTGGCGACACGGGTCGCCGAGTGCGTAAACGGCCTGCGCGGGTTTGTCGGCATTGACCTGGTGCTCGGGGAAACACTGGACATGGATCACGTGATCGAAATCAATCCGAGGTTGACCGTGTCATACGCGGGCCTGCGGAAATTGGCGCAGACGAACCTGGCGGCGGCGATGCTCGATGTCGAGGCGCCGGTCCGGTTTGCTGACGGCAGCGTCCGATTCGACGCGGCCGGCAACGTTGAACAGATGGCGGTCCGTGCATGAGCACACTGGCACTGGACATCGGCGGCGCGAATCTGAAGGCGGCACACAGCGACGGCGGCGCGTGGCTGCGGCCGTTCGCCCTGTGGCGGGCGCCCAACCTTCTCACGGAACAGTTGCAGCAAGTGCTGCACGCCGCCCCGGGTTTTGACCGGTTGGCCGTGGCCATGACCGCCGAGTTGTGTGACTGCTTTGCGACGAAACGCGAGGGTGTGCTCCATGTGCTCGACGCGGTCGAAACGATGGCTGCGGCCCGGCCGGTGCTCGTCTGGACCCTGGGCGGCCGGTTCGCCTCGATGGACGAAGCACGACAGCGGCCTCTGCGCTGCGCAGCATCAAACTGGCATGCGCTGGCGACTTGGATCGCCGGGAGCTATCCGCAAGGGTTCTCGCTGTTGATTGACACCGGCTCGACGACAACCGATGTTATCCCGCTGCGCGACGGGCGCGTGGCCGCACGTGGCGAGACGGATACGCAGCGATTGGCCTGCGGTGAACTGGTTTACCTCGGTTCCGAGCGGACGCCGCTGATGGCGTTGGGCCCGACGGTGCACTTTCGGGGTTGCGAACATCGTGTCATGGCGGAACTGTTTGCGACCACGTCTGACGTATACCTGCTCACCGGGAGGACGCCGCCGGCACCACGCCGCACCGCGACCCCGGATGGCCGGGCGATGACGGTGGAAGCCGCGGCATCGCGTGTTGCGCGCATGATCGGCGCCGACCTGGAAGTCGTGTTGATTGACCATGCCGTCGCGCTCGCGGAGGCATTTGCCGATACTGTGCGGAGCCGAATCGTTGAAGCGATTCATGCGGTGCTCGGCGACGAAATGCCCGCCCGCATCATCCTCGCCGGCAGCGGTGTGTTTGTGGCGCAGGATGCCGCCCGAAGTGCATTGCCCGCGGTTTCAATCATTCATCTGGAAGATATACTTGGTGCAGAAAACGCACAGGCCTCATGCGCCTGCGCATTGTCACAACTATTGGAAAAGGCTGAATCACCATGGCTGACACCAGCATCGACCTGATCGCCACCGAGCCGGGCGGCATGGTTCGCTCGAACTTTCCCTTGACAATGGGCGTGCCGTTCAAGCCCGGCGCCCTGCCTGCCGGTGCGCCGGTCGCGGTCATCGATGACCAGGGCGAGCCGCGACCGCTTCAGAGTCGCGTCATGGAAACGCACGGCGACGGCAGCACGCGGTGGCTGCTGGTCGATTACCAGGGCGATTTTCAGCCGCTGCTGCCCACTCGGCACAAGCTCGTCGTCGGTCGCGAAAGCCCGGATGCGCCCGCCGGGCGTCGTATCAAGATCGACGAGCGAAAGGACACGCTCGTCGTGGACAACGGCGAATTGCAGCTCGAGATCGCGCGGCGTCGTTGCCAGCCGCTGGAGCGCATCACGTATCGCGGCGAGCAGATCAGCGCGGGCGGAATAGATTTTGTCCTGACCGGCGACGACGGGTCCATGTATGAGGCGGCGCGCGATGCCAACGCGACGTTCGAGATCGAGGAACCCGGACCGCTGCGCCTGCTCGTGCGATGGGAGGGGACGCACACGGACGCTTCGGGGCGCGGCCACTTCGATTTCTGCGTGCGCATGACGGTGTTCGCCGGCCAGCCGTTCGTGCGGATCGAGCACGCGTTTTTCAATCGCATGGATGCCGGCTCAGCGACACTGCAGAAACTGGCGGCGCGTGTGCCGATTGACGTGGGCGGCGGGCCGCGGTATTCGGCGGCGGATGTGTATCGCCCGCGCACGGTAGTTGACAGCGACGAACCCTTGCGGCTCGAGCAGTACGCACTGGGGCAGATGCGCATCCTCGATGACAGCGGTAACGTGAAGGTCGAGAAGCAGAACAACTCGATGGGCTGGATGGACGCCAGCGGCGCCAACCGCGGCCTGATGCTGGCCGGCCGCAACTTCTGGCAGAATTTTCCCAAGGCGATCGAGGCGAGCGCCGACGCGATCGCGTGCGAGCTGATGCCCGACCGCGGTGGTTACGACATCCCGCGCGGCATGGCCAAAACGCATTCGTTCTTTCTGTATTGTCACGACGGGCAATCGGCGGATCACGACCTGCGCGACGTGGCGTTCAGTGTGCAGCGTTGGCCCCAGCCGGCGGCGTCGTCCGCCTACTATGGCGAAAGTGGTGAGGTGTGGGATTTATTCCCCTATTTGCCCGACAAATACCCGCGGCTCGAGTTCGCCATGCGCCAGTTCTTCGAGCCCGACTCGCTGCATCTTCCGGTGATCGCGCCCGGCGACTCGCGCACCTTCGGGTGGAAGCACTACGGCGACTTTATCAACCGCGGGAACAGCGTCGGCGAGGACCTCGACGCACCCGACACCTATTTCATGGACAACGAGTACGACACCCCGCACGTGCTGGCGATGATGTTTTTGCGCTCGCACGAGATCGTCAAGTGGTGGGGTGCCGAGGCGCACGCCTGGCACATGATGGACATCGACACCTGCCACTACGCGCCGCCGGATGAAAACGTCGGCCACCCGCAGCTCGATCCAAGTTACATGAACGGTGCCCAGTACTCGCACAATTATCAGCACATCGGCGGCGAGGGCACGCCGGCGTCCGGGTACCGTAAATCGGGTGCCGGCAGTCACACGTTCGGCGAGGGGCTGGTCGATCTGTATCACTTCAGCGGTGACCGGCGCCCGTTCGAGGTTGCCTGCGGCTACGCGCGCTGTCTGGCGAATATGGCGCTGCTGCACCAGTGGGGCATCGGCCGCGAGTCCGGCTGGGCGTTGCTTGTGCTCGGCAGTGTGTACAAGGCCAGGCCCGACGAGTTGATCTTCCGCGGGGCCGACATCATGGTGGACAAGGTCATCAGCCAGCAGCGCGAGAGCGGCGCGGTGTTCGAGTCGCTTTTCCACCCCAACGCGTTCGGTGACCGGACGTTGCACCTGTGCATGCGCGGGCTGATCAAATGGCATCAGGCCAGTGGCGACGAAAAGACGAAAAAGCTGATACTCAGCTTGATGTACGCCTATCTGGACATGGACCTGTTCGAGGTCGGCCCGCCACTGAACTCGAACTGGCCGGAAGGCAGCAAGCCGACCCTCCCCGTGCAGGGCTTTGCCAACCTCGAATCGCTGGCCTACGCGTACGACCTGACGGGCGACCGCCGGTTCATCGACGCCGGCGGCGCCGGCTTGTGTTTCGCCGTTTCGTGGATCACGAATCCGACTTACGACAGCGGCAGCTACCCCGGCTACTTTCATCGCATGCTGCGCGGGCCGTTCCGGTTCCTGGCCATCGCCCACGAACTGGGCATGCTCGAAAAGGTCCCCGGCGCCGGTCAGTGGCTGGATGATTGAACGGTCGCAGGCGCGATCCGATTTCACTGGCGAGCACGCTGATGTCCAAATCCCTGGCGATTGATCTGTTCTGTTCCGAGCCCGGCGACGTGGATCGCCGGGCGTTTCCGTTGACAGCAGGGCTGCCGTTTGCCAGGGGCGTATTGACGCCCGGCGAGCCGGTCGCGCTCGAAGACGCCGCGGGCAATCGCCTTTCCTTGCAAACGCGCGTGATGGAACAGCACGACGACGGCTCGGTGCGCTGGCTGCTGCTGGATTTTCAGGGCGACTTCGAGGCGATGCAGCAGAGCCGCTTCCGACTTCTGCTCAACACGACCGGCCCCGACGCGGCCGATGGCGGGGCCATCACCACGACCGAGCAGGGCGATCGGCTCGTCATCGCCACCGGCGTGCTGCAACTCGAGGTCGATCGGCGCCGCTGCCTGCCCCTGGGACGCATCGTGCATCAGGGCGCGCCGGTCAGCGAAGGCGGGTTGGACTTTTTCGTCACTGCGGACTGCGGCGCCCGGTTCGCCGCGCGCCACGACGACGCGGTCACATTCAAGATCGAAGAGCAGGGGCCGCTGCGATCCGTGTTCTTGTGGAAAGGCACTCACAAGGACGAGCGCGGCGCCGGCCATTTCGACTTCGAACTGCGCCTGACCGTTTATGCCGGCAAGCCGTTCGTCCGCGTCGAACACGTGTTGATCAATCGGCTCGACCCGGCGGTGACCAACATCAAGCAGGTCGTGGCGCGGTTACCGATTGGCATCGGCGCCGAGCCGCAGTATTCGGTCGGCGGTTGGCCGTATCACTTCCATGAACCGCACGGGCCGTTTGAGAGACCGGTCCGCATCGAGCAGTACCAGATTAACGGCTTCCGCGTCATACCCGAGGGCGCCGAGGCCATCGACGGTAACGGCAACTGCCAGGGTTGGGTCGGCGTCAGCGGCAGCGAGCACAGCGTGCTGATCGCGCCTCACGCGTTCTGGCAGAACTTTCCCAAGGCGATCGACGCCCGCGGCGACGAGATTCGATACGAACTGATCCCCGATCGTGGCCGCGGTTTTGACTTTCCGCGCGGCATGGCCAAGACACACACGTTCTTGCTCTGCTTCACGCAGGGCCGGGCGACGACCGGACAGATGCACGACACGGCTTTCGCGCTGCAGCGCTGGCCCATGCCGGCCGCCGACTCGACTTATTACGCCTCCAGCGGCGAGTTCTGGGAGTTCTTTCCTTATTTGCCGAAGCAATATCCGCGACTTGAGATCGGTCTGCAGAACCTAGTCGAGGACTTCGGCGCGATCTTTTGTGGCGGTCAACCGCCGACGGCGGGCGGGCGGGCCTACGGGCTCAAGCACTACGGCGATTTCGCCTACGACCCGAAACGGATGGGCTACACGGACGTCGACTGGGAGTCTCCCGACCGGCACTTCATTAACAACGCATACGACACGCCTTTTATCATGGCGCTGTATTTCCTGCGCTATCACATCGCGTTTCACTTCTGGGAGGCCCAGGCGCAGGCGCTGCACATGATGGACGTGGACACCTGTCACCATGCTCTTGCCGTGCCCGGCCGTATCGACAGCGAGCACATGCTCGGCGCCGCCTATCCGGGCGCCTATCAACACATCGGCAGCCCGAACGAGCCGGGCAGCACGACCTATCTGCCAGCCAGCGGCATGCAGCACTTTTCACAGGGGCTGGTGCTGTACCATCACCTGACCGGCGACAGGCGCGCACTCGAGACGGCCGTCGGATACGCCGACTTCCTGGCGTTCGCGGCCCAGCATTACAAGTGGGGCATGGCCCGCAACGCAGGCTGGTCGCTGGCCACACTCGGCACGGTGCACCGAATCGCGCCGAAGGACGAGTACGTCAAAGGTGCCGAAGCGCTGATGACCTCGATCGAACGCGATCTGAAGATCCAGCACGGCGCGTTGGACGGTCCCGACGGACACCTGCGCAGCCGCGTGGCGTCCGACCGCGGCATCAACCTCTGTCAGCGCGGGCTAATCGTCTGGCACCAGGCGACCGGCGACGAGCGCACGCGCCGCCTGATCGTCGCGCTCGCCGACCTGTTTCTCGATTTGTCCGTCGGCGCCGAGGGCGTACCGGTGATGGGCAACTGGCCCGAGCACGTCAAGCCGTTCCAAGCCAGCCAGGGCTTTGCCGGGCTCGACGCGATGGCGTACGCCTATCGGCTGACCGGCGAGCGTCGCTACGTGGACGCTGGCGTCGGGCAGCTCGCCAAGGCCGTCGAGTGGATCAATATCTACGAAGATACAGGCGACGGCGAAACATTCGCCCGGCCGTTGCGCGGCATGTTCCCCTTCATGACCGTCGCGCACGAACTGGGTATCCTCGAGAAGATCCCCGGCGCCGGGCGATGGCTCAACGAATAACAGTGAAGAAGCGACAACCGTTGGGACAGCGTGAGTTGCAGATCGCGTCCGCGAAGCGGCAGGTTCGCACGTGGGCTGCGCGGATGAAGCCGCATCTGAGCGTCCCGAACGATCCCGGTCAGATAGCGGCGTGGCGCAATAAGGCGAGGCGAACGCTGCGCCAACTGCTAAACGTGCCAGGCACCGACTTGATGGGGACGAGCATGAAGCGACTGGGCAGCCGGCGTCACGGTTCGCTGACGGCCCATCGCGTCCTCGTCGCGCAAAGGGACAGTGAGCCTTTTGACGCGATCATTCTCGAGCCGCCGGATCTGCGGGAGCCTCGCAGCGCGTGGCTGTGCCTCCACGGCAGCGTGCCCGGCGGGATGGCGTCGGTCACCGGACTCATCGAAAAGCAGAAAGGCGGACGCAAATCGCTGATGGTCTTTGAAGATGACTACGCGCTGCAACTGACGCGGCGTGGTTACGTGACCATGAGCTTCCACCTGCCCGGATTCGGGTCGCGCAGCGACGGCGAACCGCCTGCCGACGCGCTGCCCGACGCGCTGCACTTCGAGACGATCATGCTCGGTCGGCCCCACCTCGGCTGGTGTACGACCGATGCGATCGCGGCGCTGCCCGTGCTGGCAGACTGGCCGACGGTGCGGCGCATGCGCATCGGGGCCGTCGGTTTCAGTTCAGGTGGTACGCTGGCGGCGATCCTCGCGGCGATCGACGCGCGCGTCCGTGCCGCAGCAGTGAGCGGGCGGTGTCCCTCCTGGCGTCAGCGGATCGCGGCGCCCGGGCACAGCTATGTGCCGCGCGTGCCGTCGTTGATCACGCAACTGGACCTGCCCGATATCCTCGCGGCGGTTGCGTCGAAACCGATGTTCATCTCGCAGGAAGTGCGCGGCAATCTGCCGTTGGCGCGCCGGTTCCTTGCGCCCGCACGGCGCGCGTACCGTGCGCTGGGCGGTAAGGACAAACTGCGACTCTATTACGATCGGGGGCAACGCCACCGATTCGTCGGCGAGCCGTTGTACCAGTGGATCGAGCGGCTCTGGCCAATCCGCAGGGAACAAGCACGGGGCAAACCCCGTCGCTAAACGGTGTCACTTGACCCAGGCGATCGAGTAGTCGCGGTCTTCGGGGCGGGGGTGGCCGACGGGGCCGTAACCGTTGCTTTCGGCGGCGCGGGTCAGCGGAGTGAAGCTGTGTTGCAGGTTGTCACCGGTGACGTCGAAGCGCATGAATCCGACCTCCGGTCGTGAGTCCTGCCAATATTCGCGCCACTGGGGCTTGTTCGTGGCCGGCGCCTTGATGAACGTGATGCCGTCGACCACGTCAATGCGGTGGTTGTGCAAATGCCCGCTGAGCACGATGTCGACATCGGCAGCCTTGAACGCCGCCATGATGCGGTCGCGATGCGGCTGGTCGATGTTCGCGTACCACTTGCGGATCTGGTCGGCGTCGTGATGGTCGTACGTCGGTTCGTCAAGGGTGTCGAGAAACAGCGGAAAGTGCATCGTGACCACGTGAAACTTCGGCTTGCCCAATGCCGCCAGTCCCTCGAGCCACCGCCACATCTCCTCTTCCTGAGGCAGGCCGGATCCGCTGACGGCGGCAAAGAAGCCGGAGAAGCGCACGTTCTTGTGAACGAACGACCAGGGAAACTCACCGAACCAGGAGCGAAATCGCCAGAGGCGATCGAAGCTGATTCGCTCGGCCATGTCATCCATCTTCTCTAGCGCGCCCTGTTCGGTGACGAACTTGTCGCCTCCCTCGACGTTGCCGGGGATCGCGTGATACGCAAACGGCAGGGAATCAAGGTCCTGCTTGACCTGCCACATCTCGAAGTCGTGGAGAAACCCGTCGCGGGTCAGGTCGCCGCCGACCAGCAGCAGGTCCGGGTTGATCTCGAGAATCTGCTGCCGGGCGGTCTGCCAGTTCTCGTTGTAGTCGGCCCGGTAGCGGTACGATTTGGGCGATCCGATGTGAATGTCGGACACGTGTACGAACGTCCATGGGTGCATAGGTGTGCTTCCTTTCATCGAATAAAGGCAGTGGTGCATGATAACGTCATTTGCACTTTCCGGACGCGAAAAGAACCCAATCGCTGGCCGGACAGCGGGCCGCCCAGCGCCGCGACTCTTAATTCTGATCGCGATTGACAGCTCGTCCGGGTGGAGTTTTCGGGCGCCACCGTCTGCGCTGCGCTTGACGGTGGCGCCCGGCATCCGGCGTGTTCCCCTTCGGGTCGCGGCTAAACGATGCCGTGGGGGCTGAATCATGCTATAATCTCGCCAACTGAACCACCGTAAAAGTGAATCGAATCACCCATGAGCACCGCGAGTTGGAAACAGACTCTGGCCGAACGGACGCCTGAACATCTGGCCCACGAGGTCGATGTGTATGAGGGCCAGATCGAGCTGAAGCGTCAGGGCAAAATTGATGACAAGGTCTTTGCCGAGACCCGGTTGCGCCGTGGTGCGTACGGCCAGCGTTATGACAACGGCCGCCGCCACGACGGGGTCAAGGAGCAGTCGCTCGATTATCCCACCGGCGAGCTGACCAAGGGCACGGAAACGATCTGGGATGCGCCGGGCATGCAGCGGATCAAGATCCCCTTCGGCGGGTTGAACCCCGAGCAGATGGACCTGCTGGCCGAGTTGGCCGAGGAGTATTCCGACTGCGTGCTGCACGTCACCACCCGGCAGGACTTCCAGCTTCACTACATACACATCGACGACACGCCCGACCTGATGCGCCGCCTCGCGTCGGTGAACATCACGACGCGCGAAGCGTGCGGCAACTCGGTGCGAAATGTTACCTGTTGCCCGATCGCCGGCGTCTGCCGGGACGAGACGTTCGACGTGACGCCCTATGCCAAAGCGCTGGCCTACTTCTTGCTGGGCCACCCCGACTGTCAGGATTTCGGCCGCAAGTTCAAGCCGGCCTTTTCCGGCTGCGCCGAGCACGCCTGCGGCCTGGTGACAATGCACGACGTCGGGTTCGTCGCCAAGGTCAGGGAAATAGGTGGCAAAAAGAGGCGTGGGTTCGCCCTGTACGTCGGTGGCGGTCTCGGGGCCGTGCCGCACCGGGCCCAACTGTTCGACGACTTCGTGACCGAGCAGGAGATGCTGCCGCTCGTGCAGTCGATCGCGCGTGTCTTCGCCCGGATCGGTGAGAAGCGCAACCGCAACCGGGCCCGCATCAAGTTCCTCGTCGCCAAGCTCGGCATTGAAGAGTTTCGCAAACTCGTACTCGAAGAGCGCAAGACCCTGCCACACGACGAGCGGTGGACCGCCTATCTCGCGGACGTGGCCGATCACCACGAAAGCGCGCTCAAGGACGCCGTCCAGCTTAACGGTCAGCCCCGGCCCGAGGGATTTGCGCAGTGGGAGGAGACCAATGTTTACAAGCAGCGCCAGGCGGGTTACGCGACGGCGACGGTCAACCTGCCGCTGGGTGATCTGAGCAGCGACCAGATGCGCGGCCTGTCGAACATCGCCCGCCGATACGCCGGCGAAAACGTGCGCACCACCGTCGAGCAGAACATTGTGCTCCGCTGGATCATTGAGGCGGATCTGCCGGCTCTGTACAAGGACCTTGAGACGATCGGCCTGGCCGACCCCGGCGCCGGTACGATTGTCGACATCACCGCCTGCCCCGGCACGGACACGTGCAAGTTGGGCATCGCCTCGTCCCGCGGCCTGGCCGGCGAGTTGCGAACGCAACTGACCGCTAAAAGCGCCGCATTGCCCGACGCGATCAAGGACCTGAAAATCAAGATCAGTGGATGCTTCAACTCCTGCGGGCAGCACCACGTGTCCGACATCGGTTTCTACGGCAACAGCCGCAAGATCGGCAACTACACCGTGCCGCACTTCCAGGTCGTCGTGGGCGGCCAGTGGCACGAAAACGCGGCGACGTACGGGCTGGCGGTCGGGGCGGTGCCGAGCAAGGCGATCCCGCAGGTCATCGATGCACTGACGCAGCAATTCGTCGATCAGCGGCAGCGCGGCGAGCGGTTCCAGGACTTTATCGGCCGGCTGGGCCGCAAGTCGTTGCGTGCGATGCTTGAGCCGTTCATGGCCGTGCCGACTCACGAGCAGGACGCCTCCTATTACACCGACTGGGGCGACCCGCGCGAGTTCACGATCGGCGACATGGGTGTGGGCGAGTGCGCCGGCGAAGTCGTTTCCCTGTCGTCGATGGAGCTTTCCAAGGCCGAGTCCGAAGCGTTCGAGGCGCAGGTTGCCCTCGACGAGGGCAAATACGACGAGGCGGACCGGTTGGCGTACCGCGCCATGGTGCTCGGAGCCCGCGCCTTGGTGATTGCCCAGTTTCTCGACGTCGGTGATGATCCGCAACGCATCGTCGATGAGTTTAGAAAACGTTTCTACATCACCGAGCTGTTTTTCGACAAATACGCCAAGGGGAAGTTCGCGCAATACCTGTTCGACCGGCACGAGTCGCCGAACCCGAACCCGGAGCACGAGTCGGCGCACCGGCTGATCGAAGAGGCACAACTGTTTATCGAAGCGGCGCACGCTTGTGATATACGCGTGACCGCCGCGTCGATGGACAACGCTACGCCATGATAAATGGTTCGACGATTTCATAACGATACAGAGGATCATGGAACTTCATCGCATCAGTATCAAGCTGTATCTCGAACCCGACGCGTCGGTTGATCTGGCCGCGATCATGCCGGTTTTTCACGCGTGGATCCGGGACAAGCGCGTGCCGGGCATGCTCATCGACGTGGCGGATTACCGTCACATGATCGACGGGCCCGGCATAATTCTGATCGGCCACGACGTGGACTACGCGCTGGACATGACCGGCGGCCGGCCCGGGTTGCTGTACACACGCAAGCGCGGGATCGGTGTCGATCTCAATGACGCGCTTCGAGCCGGGTTCGCCGCGGCGATGACCGCGGTGCACACGCTCGAACAGGAAAAAAGCCTCACGCCACCGCCGAAGTTTCGCAACGATCAGGCTACGCTCACCCTGCTCGATCGCCTGCACGCTCCGAACAACAAGGCCGCGTTCGAACGGGTGCGCGGCGTCGTCGAGGCGTTCGCCGCCCAGTTCTACGAAGGCGTTTCGATCAGTGTCGAGCACGATGCGGTCGATGACCGCCGCCCGCTATCGATTCACATCGCTGCACAGGGTGCTTCGTAACGGGGTACGCCGATCTGAATGATCAACGACCTTGTCATTGCAGGGCAGCGAGAAGTTCATCGCGGGCCAGGCCGACGACGCCGGTGCTCGCATCGGCCGCGCCGTAATAAATGAGAAACTTATCGCCACGCTCGATCATCGCCGTGGGGAACACGACGTTGGGCACGAATCCGTCCGTCTCGAAATCGGCCTCGGGCGCCATGATCGGCCCGCCGCTCTGGGCGACGATCCTGGACGGGTCGTCGCCGTCCATCATAAAGGCCGCGCCGAAGTACCGGCCGACGTCGCCATCCTCGCCCGCCTTGTCGTTGCCGTGGTAGATCTCGAGCCAGCCACGTTGTGTGCGCACGGGCGGGCACCCGCCGCCGATACGACCAGCATCCCACGTCGAACCGCCGCCCAGCAGTGGCGTGTGATCGCCCCAACTGACAAGGTCGTCCGAGTACGCCAGCCACATTTCCGGGTGCGAGAAATGCGTTGCCGGGTTTGGCCGATGCAAAGCCGCGTACCGGCCGCCGATCTTTTCGGGAAAGAGCAGCACGTCCTTGTTCTCGGGGCAGAAGATGATGCCGTGCCGGTCGAACTGGCGAAAATCGCGCGTCGAAGCCAGTGCCGTCGCCGCGCCGTGCGGTGAGACGGCCACGTAAGTCAAGTAATACCGATCATCGATGCGCGTGATGCGCGGATCCTCGACTCCGAACGTCTCGTAATCCGCTTCGGGCAGAAAGCGCGGACCGTCGATCGAGTCGATCCGTCGCCCGTCACCGCTGCGCATCACGCGCAGGTGCGACACAGACGTTATCCGGACGCACCCGTCGCTCTTTCGCCGCACAACGCGAGGATCGATCGGTACGAGGTGCTCGTCGGGCACCTGATCGATCATGATTCCGCCGCCCGGCTCGTACCGAGGTAGGGGCGTCCAGCCCGGCCGCCGCTCTTTCGGTCGCTCCGCTACGCGCACGAGCAGAACAATCTCGCCCTCGAACTCGATCGCACCCGGATTGAACGTGCCCACCACCTCCATGTCAGCACGCGAAGGCGACACGTCCCCGGGGCGAAGCTGGCATTGCGTAAACAACCGTCGGATCATGATCAAACCGGTCCAGTGGCGTACCTATAAATTAACATGTCCTCGCCGACGAAGCGCGTTGCCACAGGGCGGGCGACATGGCACCCCCCCCCCCACGCCTGACATCGGACGAACACCTCCGCAGACATCGCCGGACGATCAATAATGTGAGCAAATGCGATCAAGTCGATACAATGTCGCCGAGTTTTTGGGATCGGGTTTGTCACGGGAAAATAAAATGGAAAAAGGTGATCGGATCGAGGGTGAATATAGCCGGTTTCGTGATCACCGGACCGGTGCTTTGATCCACCAGCTCACGCGGGGTGAGGCGATGAGCCACAGCCTGTTTTTTCTCAACCCGTCATTTCGCCCGGGTACGACGGGTGACGAGCAGCAGGTGGCGTTCGTGACGTTTCGCGGGGGGGGTGGTCGGCTTTGCATGTTTGACTTCACCACGCACACGTCGCGGGTGCTGACCGACGGTGACGGATTGCAACCGTTTTCGCCCGGGTTCTCACCCGACGGCAGGTATCTCTATTACACGACCGCAGCCGGTGATATTCGCCGACTCGACGCCGATTCGCTCGATGAAGAGACTATCTACAGCGAGCCCGGCGGCAACCTAGGCGAAGCCAGCCTCAGCCACGACGGGCGCTACACCGTCAGTTCCTGCAAGCGTGACGCGACGTACGCGTTGATCGTGGTAGACGTCGAGAAACGCACGGGCGGGGTGATTCTCGAATCCGGCTTCCAGATGATCCACCCGCAGTTTCACCCACGTGACGCGAACGTGATCATTTACGCCGGCCACCCGATTCCCCGGCTGTGGACGATCGGACGGGATGGGTCGAGAAATCGTTGCCTGTATCAGAATGCATGGAACGAATTTATCGTCCACGAGTCGTTCCTAGGTGACAGCGACGACCTGATCTTTGCCGTTTGGCCGAACCGGCTCGGCAGGCTCAACTTCCACGACCGGCGGATGCAGACGATCTGCGAACTGAATGCCTGGCACATGGCGTCGAACCGTGCAGGCACGCTGATCGTCACCGACACGAATCACCCGGATCGCGGGCTGTTGCTGGTCGACCCGAAGACGGGCGATCATCGGCCATTGTGCTATCCCGGGGCATCGTGCCACGGGGCACAGTGGAAGCAGGACTATCCGGCTACGCCGCAGACCTGGCAACGCGGGCCCGACACCGATGCCGATGAGCGGGTGTTGTCATGGATGGAGATGAAGGTCGATACGGTGTACGGCCCGCAGTGGACCCATCCGCACCCTGCGTTCGACGATTCCGCAAAGCGCGTGGTGTATACCTCGGATGCTGACGGCGAAGCCCAGGTTTACGTCGTCGATTTGGGTGATTAACCGTTGATCACCGCCGGAAGATCAGTCGTCGATCTTGATCGGATAGACGTGATCCGGTTCATTTGGCCAACCACGATCAATCACCCGATCTCACCAAGCACGTTATCAACGCGTGGAACGAATGCCTGATCGTGTCGGCACATCAGATTATCGTGGAAATTTTCAGGTTACACCGGGGTTGGCACAGGTGTTTGTGGAGGCGGTGGAAGGCTGGAGACCCAGCGACGGTTACATCGACAGGGATCCTGCACCGTCTAAAGTTGTGTCGCGGGCCATGAAACGGGCGACGAGCAGTTAACGCTCACGGCTGGTATTTGTTAAAATGATAGGCTAATCATGGGAAGCACAAGGCGTATCGGCATCTTGACGGGCGGAGGGGATGTGCCCGGACTCAATGCGGTCATCAAATCACTGGTGTATCGCAGCACGGCAGAGAGCGGGTTTGAGACTGTTGGTCTGCGCCGCGGATGGGAGTCGCTGACCCACGCGCGGCTGGTCAAGGGCACGGACCGCCAGTATGTGTTACCGCTGGACCGCCAGAACACGCGCACCGTCGATCGGGCCGGCGGCACGTTCCTGCACACCTCACGGATGAACCCGGCAAAGGTGCCTGTTGCCCTGCTGCCCGCCCACGTGCGCCGTCGTACCGCCAAGCTCAAGGAGGTCGACAGCGGCGTGGTTGATATGACGCCGATCGTCCTGGAGAACCTCGAGAAGCTGAAGATCGACTACCTCGTAGCCATCGGTGGTGACGATACGCTCAGTTACGCTCACGTGCTCCATAATTATGGTGTGCCGATCGTGGCGGTCCCCAAGACGATGGACAACGACGTGCAGAATACC
>Ga0310121_10001980_pt1 | contig 20088 bp, 12 predicted proteins | sample CB27_Tmax_986_MG_FD_203504 | JGI IMG/M metagenome (GOLD analysis project Ga0310121, IMG submission 203504) | Marine microbial communities from Western Arctic Ocean, Canada - CB27_Tmax_986 | ecosystem: Environmental > Aquatic > Marine > Oceanic | place: Canada: Western Arctic Ocean | collected...
ACGATGGGGGGTTCCGGACGACCGACGCAGGAGTTTGATTGGCACCGGTGCAACACATACAGGTTGCCGTCCGGCCCGCCTTCGGCCCCGATGACCGCGGCCCACTCCCCGTCGTTACCGGGGGGCGACTCGCCGAACGGCTCGATACGCGTGTAGGGGTTGGGCCGATCGTTGCTGTCGGCGATGGGACCATACGCGGCCACCAGTCGCTGGAGCAGCATGATGACGGTGCTGTCGAAGGCCTCGTTGGTGATTGGACGGTCGATGTTCGGGTTTTGCCTGACCGGCGTGGGCTCTTGGCGGGGCTGCGCCGACACCGTGGCGGCGACCAACGACAGCAGGACGCCCACAACGAGGGTTCGTCCGGTGGTCACAACGGCAGTTCGTCTCATCGTGATGTTCCCCTGTCTCAAGAACCTGAATATGCCGCCCTCGACGGCCATTCTAGACCGAGCACGCTTTCACGCGAGGCGCGCGACGACGTGCGACCGACAGCGGCTACAAAAAGTCGGTCTCATCGTTTCTTTCTGCTTGACACATTCTTGAAGCCTGTTCGCGTCTTCTGCCTGCCTTTTCCTGAATCGGCACCATGGCGTCGTGACGGGCGCCATCTGCTCTCTTTCCGTGCGCCGAGACTTCAGGTGAACACCGTGCTTCACCCCGCGGCTGCAGCCCCCGCGTGCCGAGACGTTCCCGCGGGAACGTCCGGAGGCGCTGACGCGCGGCCTCACTCGCTCATTAGTACAAACGTCGAGCCTTGACATGCGATAACGATGAAAACATACTAATAACATGCACTCCACCATGGTCCAGATCCGCAACGTTCCACCAGCCGTGCATCGGCGCTTGAAGGCGCGGGCGGCTCTCGAGGGCTTGTCGATGTCCGACTACGTCTTGCGTGAGGTACGGAAAGCGCTCGAGCGACCGTCGCGGGAAGAGATGCTGGAACGGCTGGCGAGCCGACCATCACGGCGGCTGACGGAGAGCGCGGCCAGCGTGATCCGCTCTGAGCGCGATTCTCGATGATCGTGCTGGACGCCTCGGCCGTCGTCGAACTGCTGACGGGGACTGCCTTGGGGCGCCAGATTGCGGTCCGCATAGCGGACCCGGCGCTCGGGCTTCATGTGCCGCACCTGCTCGACGTGGAGGTCACACAAGCACTCAGACGCTATGCGCACACCGGCGAGTTGAATGGATTGAGCGCCAAGGCAGCGTTGGACGACCTCCGCGACCTCGACCTGACGCGTCACGCCCACGAGCCGCTGCTGAGCCGCGTGTGGACGATCCGGCGCAACCTGACGGCCTACGATGCGGTCTACATCGCATTGGCCGAGGCACTGGACGCGCCCCTAGTGACTTGTGACGCCGGACTGGCCCGTGCGCCGGCTGTCGCCTCGCGTGTGGAGTTGTTCTCCTGACGAACGCTCTCACTAGGGCCTGATGGTCCGAGTTACAGGCTGCTCGAGAGCTGCTAGACCACTTCCCGCTCGTCGCCCCCTAGGTCGAACCCCTTGCCGGTGAAATGGATGTCATGCGCGCCGATCTTGTCGCGCAGCAACCGGCGCACTTCACCGTAACGTTCCTGCGGCACGTCGAGGTGCCGCACGAGTTTTCTGGTGCGGTGGATGAGCACCAGGGTCAATTCCTGGTCCTCGCGCCAGGAGAGCCCGCCGATCTGGGCATAGGGCACGAATCCACGTTGTGACCAGATGCCGTGTTCATAGAACCCGTGCCCGATCCGCAGACTGAGTGGGAACGCGTAGGCGTAGTAGATGAACATCATGCCTTCCCCGAACGCGTCGAAGATGGGGCGCTGCTGCATCGCGAGTTTGAAGAAGACCAGCGTCCCAAAGACGAGGCCCAACGCGAGTGAAATGCCGTACGAGCGGGGACGTCGCCCCGGCCAGGTCAACTCGGCCGTGGCACGCAGATGCAGGAACCGGATGAACTGCCAGAGCAGACGCAGATTGACGATGAGGAATCCGACGCCCAGCAGCAACAGGGCGGTCGGGAGGCCGCCGGCAAGAATGCGTGAGAGGTCGTCAGCAGCCACGACTCGGGGAACCAGCTTCGCGCGGGTGCTGTGGTCAGGCCCGCGACTGATAGTCGCCCGTCTCGGTGTTGACGCGCACGGTGTCGCCGTTGCTGATGAACGGCGGCACTTGCACCACCAGCCCGGTCTCGAGGGTGGCCGGCTTGAGTTGGGCGTTGGCGGTAGCCCCTTTGATGGCCGGCGCCGTCTCCTGCACCTTGAGATCGACCGTCAACGGCAGGTCCAGTCCGACCGGTGCCCCCTCGAACAACGACACTTTGATCGTCGCCTCGGGCAGCAGGTAGTTCACCGAGTCGCCCAGGCTATCGACGCTCATTTCGATCTGTTCGTAGGTCTCCAGATCCATGAAGTGAAACGTCTCGCCGTCGCGATAACTGAACTGCATCTCCCGGTCATCCAGCACCGCCCGCTCGATCAGGTCGGCCGAGCGGAACTTGTGGTCGAGCTGGGTGCCGGCCCTGACGTTTCGCATCCGTGTCTGCACGAACGCCCGGCCCTTGCCCGGCGTCACGTGGATCATCTCCAGCACGCGATACAACTCGCCGTTCATCTTGACCAGGTTGCCCTTGCGGAGGCGTGTTGCTTGAATCGAATCCATAGAAAAAAAGCGGCGCGATTCGCTGGGACGTCGGTCAGCGCACGATAGGGCGCAAAAAAGAGCGTGATCGTACCATAGGTCAGCCCAGTATCAGTGGTAGCCGGTCGCCTACACGCGCTCTTCGGCGTAGGTATGGGACCGACCGTGCTCCAGCACAGGCCGCAGGTAATGGCCGGTGTGCGAGTCCTCCGACATCGCAATCTGCTCCGGGGTCCCTTCGGCCACGATCCGGCCCCCGTCGGCCCCGCCCTCCGGGCCCAGGTCGATGATCCAGTCGGCCGTCTTGATCACGTCGAGATTGTGTTCGATGACGAGCAGGCTGTTCCCCGCCTGCAGCAGCTTTCGAAACGCAGCCAGCAGCTTGGCGATATCGTCGAAGTGCAAACCGGTGGTCGGCTCGTCCAGGATATACAGCGTGCGATCGGTCTTGCGCGTCGACAGATGCGACGCAATCTTGATCCGCTGGGCTTCCCCACCGGACAAGGTCGTGGCTGGCTGCCCGAGACGCAGATACCCGAGCCCGATTTCATCCAGCACCTGGAGCCGGCGCACCACCTTGGGCGAGCCACTGAAGAACGAGAGGGCTTCGCGCACGGTCATGTGCAGCACGCCGTCGATGCTGGCGCCGCGATACGCCACATCCAGCACCTGCGGCTTGAAGCGCCGTCCGTCGCACTGATCGCACGGCACGTACACGTCGGCCAGAAACTGCATCTCGACCTTCACCACGCCCTCACCGTCGCAGCCGTCGCAGCGCCCACCCGGCACGTTGAACGAGAAATGGCTGGCCGTCAGGGCGTTGGCGCGCGCGTCTTTCGTGTTCGAGAACAGCTCCCGAATGGGGTCGAACGCCTTGAGATAGGTGACCGGATTGGATCGCGGCGTGCGCCCGATGGGCGTCTGATCTACCAGGGTGACGTTCGAGACCAACTCCGATCCTTCGAACCGGTCGTGGGCGCCAACCGGTTTGTCCCATTCGCCCTTGGCCCGCTTGATCGCAGCGTAGATCACATCGTGCACCAGCGTCGACTTCCCCGACCCGCTGACCCCGGTGACGCAGGTCAACGTGTTCAGAGGAATCTGGACATCGATCTGTTGCAAGTTGTGCTGGCGGGCGCCGGCGACGCTGAGGGTCAGCGGCGCATGTTTGCGCCGGGTGGCCGGAATCGGAATTTGCAGATCGCTGCGCATGTACTTGGCGGTCAGCGACTGCGGTTCGCGCATCAGGCTCTCGAACGAGCCGACGTGAATGATGCGCCCGCCGCGCTCCCCCGCCCCCAACCCCAGGTCGACCACGACGTCGGCCATGCGAATGGTGTCGGCGTCGTGTTCCACCACCAGCACCGTGTTGCCTTGGTCCCGTAACTGCTTCAGAATCGCGATCAACCGCTCGTTGTCGCGCGAGTGCAGCCCGATGGATGGCTCGTCCAGGACGTAGAGCGTGCCGACCAGCGCCGACCCGAGCGCCGTGGCCAGATTGATCCGCTGTGCCTCGCCGCCCGACAGGGTCGACGAGAGCCGGTCCAGAGTCAGGTAGTACAGACCGACGTTCCGCAGGAACGACAGTCGTCGCGTAATCTCCGACACGACCCTTTGGGCCACCGTCTGCTGCGCCTCGGTCAGCTCGAGCCGGTCGAAGAAGTCGGTCGCCTCGCCAACCGTGAGCGTGCACACCTTGTCCACCGTGCGGTCGCCCACAAACACGTCGCGGGCTTCGCGCCGGAGCCGAGTGCCCTCACACTCCGGACAACTCATATACCCTCGATACCGGCTCAGAAAGACGCGGACATGGACCTTGTACTTCTTGCGCTCCAACCCTCTGAAGAAGCCCTGGATTCCTTTGTAGTCGGAGCCGTTGCCCTCGACGAGGAACGCGCGCTCTGTGTCCGTGAGATCGCGCCACGGCGTCGTCATCCGAACATCGGCCCCTCGCGCCGCACGTTTGAGGTCAACCAGATTCGACCGGTAGTGCGGCTTGGTCCACGGCTCGATGGCGTTCTGCTGGATGGACTTCCCTTGATCCGGCACCACTAGATTCAGATCCAGCTCGATGACATTGCCGAACCCGTGGCAGGTCGGACAGGCTCCGAACGGGCTGTTGAACGAAAACAGCCGGGGCTGCGGCACCTCATAGGCGATGCCACACGGGCGACACTCGAACCGTTCGCTGAACCGGTGCACCACCGGCGCGTCCTTCGCCGATCCATCGCCGACCTCGATCGCGAACGCCGTCCCGCCACCCTCGGCGTACGCCGTCTCCACCGAATCGGTCATCCGCCCCAGCAGGTCCGGGCCGACCTTCAAGCGGTCGACGACCACCTGGAGCATCGTGGCATCGGCCAGGGCGCTCGGCTCGATCTCGTCGAACGCGACGGCCCGCCCGTCCACGACGAGGCGACCGAATCCCCGTTTGCGGAGCGAGCGCATCGCCGCCTCCGCCGGGGTGAGGCCGTCGTCGGCGTCCGGAACCAGGAGGTCGTCATCCTTGTCGTCCGTCAGCGTGGCGGCCGCGTCGCTCTCGCGCCCCCCGGCGTCCCCACTCTGGTCGACCACCGGAAAGTCAAAGCCCAGAAGCAAGCGGGTCCCCGCCGGCAACGCCAGCAATTGCTTCGCCGCCACCTCGGCCGACTCGCGGATGACCTCTGTGCCGCACTCACGGCACACCGTCCGGCCGACCCTGGCGAACAACAGACGCAAATAATCGTGGATCTCGGTGGTCGTCCCCACCGTCGACCGAGGGTTCCGCACGCTGTTCTTCTGCCGAATCGCGATGGCGGGGCACACGCCATCGATCTGGTCGACGTCCGGCTTCTCCATCCGCTCGAGAAACTGCCGCGCGTAGGCCGACAACGACTCCACGTAGCGGCGCTGGCCTTCGGCGTAGATCGTGTCGAACGCCAACGACGACTTGCCCGAGCCGCTGACGCCCGTCACCACGATCAGCTTGCCCTTCGGCAACGTCAGGTCGACGTTCTTCAAATTGTGGGTGCGGGCACCCTTGATGACGAGGTAGCCATTCCGGCCGGCTGGATCGTCTGCCATGAGATCCTCTGTGGCGAATGTCTGCGCCACGGCAACTTCCCAGTGTACAGCGGCGGCCAGGAACCGTCCAACCGGTAGACTGGCCATCGACGACCGACATCAGGAGAGGCCCCATGGAACTGCACGTCAAGGTGCTGGCGGTGCTCTGCATCGTGTATGGCGCCTTTGGATTGGTGATGCCGTTGCTGATGCTCGTGGTCTTCTGCGGCGTGACCGGTCTGATCGGTATAGCTGCGGTCGAAGAGCCGGAGGCGCTCTTGGCGGTGCCAATCATCGGTGCCATCGGCACCTTCATCATCGGGTTCATGCTGGCACTGTCCGTGCCGCGCATCGTGGCCGGCTTCGGGCTCCTGGGCCGCCGACCCTGGTCTCGTATCCTGGCCATCGTCCTGTCGGTGCTGGGCCTCGTCAATGTGCCGTTTGGCACCGCGCTCGGCGCCTACGGACTATGGGGCTCTTGTCGGAGGCCACGCGGCCGCTGGGAGAACCACCGGCCGACCCCCGACACGTTGCGCGGTGTCCCGCTCGTGCTACGATCCTTCGGTTGGAGCCTCGCCGCGACCGACGGCAAGGTCCCAGGCTTCCCGGTCGACGCAGACCGTGGGTGCCCATCCCTCCCGGGCCGGCGTAGCTCAGTTGGTAGAGCAGCTGATTCGTAATCAGCAGGTCAGCAGTTCGAGTCTGCTCGCCGGCTCCAATTTAGCCTTTATAAAACGGGCGGGTTCTGATCCGGCGCTGATGGTGGCGTTGTCTGATCCGGCGGTTTGTACGAACTATGTGCGAATTTTTCCGGCGTAGCTACTTCCAACCTCCTCAGAGCGTCTGCTAATCGATACGATGACGACTGCAAATAGCGGGAGGTGGAGGCGATATTGGCGTGACCGAGGAAGTCCCGCACGTCATGAAGTCGCGACCCTGACTCCAAAAGCCGACAGCCGAACTCGTGTCGCAGATCGGTGATTCCCGCTCGGCGGCATGTCGCCTTCCACGCAGTCTTGACGGACTTGACTGGCTCCCCCACCTCATTGCCAAACACATAGGCCGACGAGGGCCATGGGTTCCCCTTCGGGTCTGTCTCACGCATCTCCAAGACGCTCCGCAGTCGCTGGCCGATTGGTAAGAGACGCTGTTGATAGGTCTTCGTGCGCTCGACCGGCAAGTCCATCCAAAGACAACGTCCGGTATCGTCGCGTCGTATTTGTGACCACTGCAACGACAACAACTCCCCGGGTCGGCACCCCATCGCGAACATCGCCACGATGAACGCCTGCATACGCGGATTGGCGTTCTGGAGAAGCCGGTGCCGGGGGCGGTGACGGCCACGCTAGCGCAGGAGGGAGCCGGCGGTCTCCGAGGGCTCGTCTCGGCGGTCGCCGTGATGTCTGGTCTCATGTGGCTCGTCGAACCCGGTCGGCGGCACCTCCACCGGCTGATCTGACGGCTGAGTCCCCACGTGTGCAGTGGAGCGACAATCCATCACTGATCGAAGCTGAAGGGAAGCCAGTCGGCCTGGCAGGCTGGGGCCTAGCCGTCCGGGGCGACGCCCGTCGGCACACTGGGCACTCCGCGACGCCGTGTGGTCTTTGCCCGCCCACCTTGCTTTCCGAACGTTTCGGGGCCATAAAGGGGATCTACGAACCCGACACGATCCGCCCGTTTTCTCCGCCGAGGTGCCACGATGACGATCTCACGACGAAAGGCGCTCACCCTCTCCGGGGCCACGCTGGCCGGGTACTCGCTGGGGGTGCTGAAGCCAGGACGGTTGCATGCGGCGCAGCCGGCTCAGGACGCATGGCCCGATACGCTCGTCGAACGGCCGCTGCGCGAGGGGTTCCCCGCCCCGCTTCCACTCAACGCCGACGGGTCGGCACCCGAGCACCCAGAAAGCGCCGCCGGCCCGATCACCGATCCACTGATGTGGCGTACGCAGGGGCGTCAGACGCCGGACATCGAGTTCGACTACCGGCAAATGCAGGTCAAGGTCGACACGCGCGGCATGGGGCGGCTGGCCGGCACGTTGCGCTTCTCGGATCTCGAACCGCTGCCGACGGTGTCTCAGACGTTCCTGTTGCAGTGCGGCGCGCCGAACCCACGCGGCATCGTGAAGTGGACTGGGGTCCGCTTCAGCGACGTCGCAGACATGCTCGGCCTGATTCCGGAGGTGCACTACTGCCGCTTTGTAGCGTCTGACGGCTTCTACGCCGACGAACCGATCTCGACGCTACGGCACCGACAGGTGATGCTGGCCTGGATGATGAACGACGAGCCGATCCCGCCACAGCATGGAGCCCCGTTGCGGCTGATTATCCCGTTCCGCTACGGCAACCGCAGCGTCAAGGCGGTCACGGAGATGGCGTTCTACACGCCCGGCCCACGGATGCCGCCGCTGCCGGCCTGACGGTCCTCCGTGGAGGGCGCGCATCCGGGATCACCCGACCGCCGAGGAAGCTGTGACTAGCGACGCGGGTCTGTCGCGCCGAGCGCTCGGAGCACCGCCACCGTGCTCGATGGTGCCTCGTCACCGGGCGATCGGGCCCGCGCCACGCTCAGCGGTGTTTCGCCCTCCACGTTGCGCACGTCCAGCGAGGCGCCGTGCTCGGCTAACCGCGTGATGACGTCGTCGAGCCCCCGGGACGCCGCGATGTGCAGCGCCGTATCGCCATCCTCGTTGGTGGCGTCGCCATCAGCGCCGACCTCGAGCGCCACCGTGACGGCCTCGAGGGTGAGTCGGCCTTCTGCGTCCTGGTCGGCGGGCGACACGCCGAAGCGCCCTCGTGTCGTACCGCCCTGGAGCGCCACCATCACGGCCGTCACACCATCCTTCGAGACGAGCGGATCGGCGCCGTGTTCGGCCAGCACGCGCATGATGTCCGGCTCACGAAACCGGGCCGCCAACCAGAACGGCGTCGCGCCGATCAGGGTGTGCCCGAGCCGCCAGTCTGCGCTCACCCGTCGTGCCGGCGTTCCACGTCGCAGCGGTGGGTCCGGATCGGCGCCGTACTCCATCAACGTCGTGACGAGTTCACGATCGCCTCGCAGCACCGCCGCGTGCAGAGCGGTGTAGCCGGCCTCGGCCACGTGCGGGTCCGCCCCGTGCTCGAGCAGGAACGCGGCCAGCCGGCCCTGTCCGCTGTGGGCGGCCACCACCAGGGCGCTGGTCCCCATTGGCGCGACGTCGTTGACGTCGGCTCCGGCGGCGACGAGCATGCGCGCGGACGCCAATGCTCCATGGCGGGCCGAGAAGAGGAGCGGCGTGTACCCACCCTGCGCAATTTCGTAGACGCCGCTCGGATCGGCGTTGCCGGCGGAGTTGATCACCTGCGGGTAGCTGTGCGACCGGGCGTGCACGTCGGCGCCGCGCTCGATCAACGCCTGGACAACCGGCGCATGCCCCTGCGCCACGGCCCACATCAACGCGGTTTGTCCATGTGACGCTTCGGTCGTGTCCATGTCCGCACCCTGGCGAAGCAGCGCCCGTACGGCGGCCACGCTGCCGGTACGCGACGCGGTCATCAGCGCCGTTTCGCCTGACGGCAACGCGGAGTCGGGGTCGGCACCGGCGGTCAAGAGCATGTCAACCATCGACGCGCTTCCGTTGTTGCTCGCCAACCAGAGGGGGGTCACGCCCAGGTCGTTCGTGGCGTCGAGGCTCGCACCGGCCGCCAGGAGCCGACGGGTCTCAGGCACGGCATCCCAATACACCGCCCAGTGAAGCGCCGTCGCGCCGTCTCCCTGTGGGGCGCCCACGTCGGCGCCCTCGTCCAGTCTCGTCTGGACGGCCGCCCAGTCCTGCCGCTTGGCCGCGTCGGCGACCGCACTCGACGACCCGTACTGGGCGGCCGGTCGCGCGCCGGTCGCCAGGACGATCCCCAAGACGACCACGCCCCACCCAAGACGGTCTCTCGCGAGCATAGGACCGCATCGTAGTGGAGGACACGGCCCGAGACAAATGCGCAAGGCCAGCGCTGAAGCATCCCGCCCTCGCGTCGCGTTGACAACGGGTGTGCCATCGGGGACGATCGGGCGGATCGAAGAGTGTTCCACGATGACCCGAGGCCTCTGCGTCCTGCTGATGACGTGCGCCGGCATCGTCGGCCTCGGCTCCCCCGAGCCGGCCGCTCGGGCACTGGCTCAGGGGCTCGTACAACCGCCGACACCATCGCCTCCCGTCGGTGCTCGCGTGACGACGCACCGCGGCGTGCTCGATCGCTATTGCGTCACCTGCCACAACGAACGGCTCCGCACGGCTGGGCTTGCACTCGATACGATGGACGTGGCGCGCGTCGACGGTGGCGCCGAGTTGTGGGAACAGGTGGTTCGCAAGCTCCGGGCCGGGGCCATGCCGCCCCCGGGGCGCCCCCGACCGGACACGGACACCGCCGCTGGGCTCATCTCGTATCTCGAAACCCAACTCGACCGGGCCGCCGCGGCAAGACCGGTGGCCGGCCGGACGGAGGCGTTTCACCGTCTCAACCGAGCCGAATACCAGAACGCCGTTCGCGACCTGCTCGCGGTTGACGTCGATGTCTCGGGGCTGCTGCCGGCCGACGATGCGGACGCGCACGGCTTCGACAACATGGCGGACGTGCTGACGGTGTCTCCGGCCCTGCTCGACCGGTACCTGTCGGCGGCGCGCAAGATCAGTCGGCTCGCGGTCGGGCTAGCGCCCACGGCCTCGACGGTCGAGACCTATCGCATTCCGCTCCTGCTGTATCAGGACGACCGCCTCAGCGAGGATCTGCCATTCGGGTCGCGAGGCGGCATCGCGATCCGGCATCGGTTTCCTGTCGACGGCGACTACTCCATCAAGCTCCGTCTCCAGCGCACCTACACCGACTACATCCGGGGCCTCGGCACACCCCAACACCTGGACGTGCGGGTGGACGGCCGACTCGTGCGACGGTTCACGGTGGGGGGCGGCGCGCCGCCGGACGCCAAGGCGGTCCCGGCGAGCTTTGCGGGTAACACCCCACTGTTCGGCGATCCGGCGTGGGAAGTCTACGTCCTCGAGGCGGACAACGACCTCGAGGTGACGTTCCCGGCTCGGGCCGGGCACCGCGTGGTCGGCGTGTCATTCGAACGCAAGCTCTGGCAACCCGAGGGGGTGCTCCAACCGCGACAGACCGGTTTTCCGCTCGCCATCAACGAACGATGGGACGGCAACGCCGCGGTGTCCAGCGTGGAAATCGGCGGGCCGCATACGGTCGATGGTCCGGGTGACACCGCCAGTCGTCGCACGATCTTCGACTGCCATCCGAGCCGCGGCGCCGACGAGGCGAGCTGCGCGCGAGACACGCTCGCCCGGCTGGCGCGCCGGGCCTATCGGCGCCCGGTGACGGACCACGATGTCGAGGTACTGCTGCGGTTCTACAAGGACCGCCGGCGCACCGAGGGATTCGAGGCGGGCATCCAGCTCGCGCTGCAGCGGATGCTGGTAGACCCCGAATTTATTTTTCGGGTCGAGCGCGATCCGGTGGACATCGCGCCGGGCCCCGCGTATCCGGTGAGCGACCTCGCGCTGGCGTCCCGGTTGTCGTTCTTTCTGTGGAGCAGCATTCCCGACGACGAATTGCTCGATCTCGCGGTCCGCGGCGAGCTCGCCGATGCCGACGTGCAGGAGCGGCAAGTGCGCCGGATGTTGGCTGACCCGCGGGCGTCGGCGCTGGTCGACAACTTTGTCGGCCAGTGGCTCCTGACCCGCAACGTCGCCACCGTGACCCCCGACCCGATCGCGTTTCCGACCTTCGACGAGAACCTTCGGGCCGCGTTTCGCCGAGAGTCGGAGCTCTTCGTTGCCAGCATCATCGGTGACGATCTCAGCGTCGTCGACCTGCTCGACGCCGACTACACGTATGTCAATGAACGACTGGCCCGGCATTACGGGATCACGGGCGTCTACGGCAACCGGTTTCGACGGGTGACGCTGACGGACGGACGGCGCGGCGGGGTACTGGGCCACGGCAGCCTGCTGACGGTCACCTCCTATCCCAACCGCACCTCACCGGTGTTGCGAGGCAAGTGGGTGCTCGAGAACCTGCTCGGCACACCTCCGCCGGCCCCACCGCCCGACGTCCCACCGTTGCCGGAGCGGGGGCGTGGGGGCGAGCCAGTCTCCGGGCGTGCGTTATTGGAGCAGCACCGGGAGAACCCGGTCTGCGCCGGGTGTCACGCGCCAATGGACCCGCTCGGCTTCGCCCTCGAGAACTTCGATGCCATCGGAGGGTGGCGGACGAGCGACGCCCGCGCGCCCATCGACGCCTCCGGCGCGTTGCCGACCGGCGCCCGATTCGAGGGGCCGTCCGGGCTGCGCAGGCTGCTGGTGGCCGACCCAGAGCCGTTGGTCAGGACCGTGACCGAAAAGCTGCTGGCGTATGCGCTCGGACGCGGGCTGGAGTACTACGACTATCCCACGGTGCGGGGCATCACTCGGAACGCGGCGGCCACCGACTATCGATGGTCGTCGATTGTCCTTGGAATCATCGAGAGTCCGCCGTTTCAGATGCGGAGCACAGGACCATGATCATCACCAAGAAGGCCCTCCCCCGACGAACAGTCCTGCGCGGCATCGGCGCGACCCTGGCCCTGCCGCTGCTCGACAGCATGGTGCCCGCGCTCTCGGCCATCCGCCAGACGCCGGCGCGCGGCATGCGGCGGTTCGGCGTGCTCTACGTCCCGAACGGGATGGCCATGCAGCATTGGACCCCGACCGGTGACGGGACCGCCTTCGACCTGTCGCCGATTCTCCAGCCGATGGCCCCGTTCCGAGATCGCACGCTGGTGCTGACCGGTCTGAATCCGGGACCCGGCGGCGGCGCGCACGCCGGCGCGTCCACCAAGTTCCTCACCGGTGTGGCCGGTCGGATGACGGATGGCGCCGAAATCGAGTCCGGTCCCTCCATCGACCAGCTCCTGGCCAAGGAACTGGGTCGCTACACGCAGCTCTCCTCGCTCGAACTTGCGCTCGATAGCCGCGACTTCGCCGGCACCTGCGATGCCGGCTTCAGTTGCGCCTACACCAACACCATTTCCTGGCGGACGGACACCACGCCGTTGCCGATGGAAAACGACCCGCGGGTGGTGTTCGAGCGTCTGTTTGGCGACAGCCACAGCACCGACCCCGCCGTGCGCCGGGCCCGTCTCGCTGAAGACCGCAGCATCCTCGACTCGGTGACCGAGAAGGTGGCGGAACTCGCGCGGGGGATCGGCCCAGACGACCGCCGCAAGGTCGACCAATATCTCGACGCCGTACGCGATGTCGAGCGACGCATCCAGCGGGCCGAAGAGCAAAGCACGCGAGACCTGCCGCTGCTGCAACAACCGGCCGGGGTGCCGTCCACCTTCGAGGCGCACATGCGCCTGATGTTCGACCTCCAGCTCCTCGCCTATCAGACCGATCTAACGCGCGTCGTCAGCTTCATGGTGGGACGAGAGATCAGCGGGCGGACCTACAACGAGATCGGGATCCCGGACGCCCACCACCCGCTGTCGCACCACCTCGACGATCCGACGAAGATCTGGACGATGTCAAAGATCAACACGTTCCATGTGTCGCTGTTTGCGGACTTCGTCGACAAGATGCGATCGACCGAGGACGGTGATGGGTCGCTGCTCGACCACTCGCTGCTGCTGTACGGGGCGGGGATGTCGAACTCCAACGCGCATGCGCCGATCAATCTCCCGGTCATGCTGGTCGGCGGAGCCGCGGGCGGACTCGACGGCGGTCGCCACCTCACGTATCCCGAGGAGACGCCCATGGCCAACCTGCTGATGGCCATCATGGACAAGCTCGGCGTCCCGCTGGAACAGATCGGCAACAGCAACGGCACCCTCGACGTGCTGTCCGTGTAGTCGGGCTCGCGAGCGTTACGCTCGGGGCGACCCCGCCGCCGCCAGGGTGCAGTCGAGATGGCCCCGTCGCCCCCTGCGGTGTCGCTGCCGACGGGGACGATCACCACACCGACGGCCGGTCCGGTTCAGAACAATAGGGCTCGGCGATCCAGGCCAGCCCCGGATCGCCGATGGGACTCCCGGGCGGCGCGCTTGGGGCCGACCAGCGGCCGTCTACCTCCCCGGGGGTGTCAAAGAAGCGCTGGATGTCGCGGCCAAGCGCCGCCATATGCGCGCGCCCGCTGGAGCCACCGATGTCGGCGTCGCGGGTCTCGTCGATCCGGCGCGCGAGATCCGCGAGCCAATACTGGGACACGGCCCGCACCTGCCCCGTCGGCGAGACCGACCCCAGACGCATGAGCCGCGCCACGACCACCCGTTGGACCACGCGGTACACCTCCGCCTCGTAGGTGTCCGCTGGCACCGATCCGAACGTGACCTCGAGCAGACGCTCCACCACATCGAAGAGCCCGGGCAGCGCCTCGTCACGGGTCTGCTGCTCGATCAGACGGGCCGCCCGGGTCGGTTCGAGCAGACTGGCGGCGACCAAATCAGCCGCCACCGCGGCGGGGCTGACGCGATCGAACATCGGTCCCGTATTCCGGGGAAACAGCTCGCGGTGCCGGGCGAAACCCATCGGCCGTGGCGGAATCAGGTCGGTCACCGACGCCGGCAGCTGCAGCTCCTCTACCCGCAACGCCCGCATCAGCGCCTCGAGCGCCGCGTCCTGGGTGGCGGCCGACACCGCGCTGACCGTGCCATCCGCATCGCCCCGCACGGCGTAGCCGTAGCTCAGTCCGCCCAGGGCCGACGCCGTCGCCTCTATCTGATAGCGATGGTGCAGGTAGAGCGGCACCAGCGCGTCCTCCAGCAGGGCCAAGGGACGACCGAGCCGCACCGCGCCCTCGCCGAACCGGTCGAGCGCGGTGCGACGCACGTCCAGCATCCGGTGTAGCTCCGTCGCCGGGTCCGTCCCATTGGCCCAAATGTGCACCCGCGGGTTGGCGCTCGTGTCCTGACCGGTCATGAACCGCAGGTCCGCATCCCACGCGGTCTTGAGCCCCGCCTCGAGTGTGGCCGCGTCGTCCGCTCCCCCGGCAAAGTCCTGATACCCATAGGTGATGGCCACCGAGTCCCATTCGCCGATCCCAACGTCGTAGGCGTCCGAGACATCGACCACGCCGTCCTGGTTCACCGTGACGAGCGGATGTGGGTAATCCATCACCGAGATGCGACCCTGCTCACTCGCGTAGTAGTTGTGCGCCAGCCCGATGGTGTGCCCCACTTCGTGCGCCGAGAGCTGGCGCACACGCGCCAACGCCATCTCGGACAGGTCACTCGGCACGTCGCCGTAGAGATACGGCGACAACAACCCCTCCGCCAGCAGGTAATCCTGACGCACGCGCAAGGACCCCAGGGTGACGTGCCCCTTGATGATCTCGCCGGTGCGCGGGTCGGTCACGGAGTTGCCGTAACTCCAGCCGCGCGTTGACCGGTGGACCCACTGAATGACGTTGTATCGAACATCCAGGTTGTCGGCCCCAAGTGGCATCATCCGGACCTGAAACGCGTCACGATAGCCAGCCGCCTCGAACGCCTCGTTCCACCACCGGGCGCCCTCCAGCAGGGCGGACCGAATCGGCTCCGGGGTCCCGCGGTCGAGGTAGTAGACGATCGGTTCCACCGGGTCACTGACCGTGGCCCCCGGGTCCTGTTTCTCGAGCCTATGCCGGCGCACCAACCGACGCGTCATCGGTTCCCCGAGCGGCGCGCTGTAGTCGTCGTAGCTCAGCGCGTTGAACCCGGCGCGCGGATCGTAGGCACGCGGCGTGTACCCCGCATCCGGGAGCTCGACGAAGGAGTGATGCTGGCGCACCGTCACGGCCTGTGCCGTGGGCGCCACGGCCCTGATGGAGCCGCGACCGAAACCGGCCCCGGGACCGCGTCCGTCTCCGGTAAACGTCAAGGTCGCCTCGAGCTCCGTGTTCTGCGGGAAGCCTTTCGTACGCGGGAGGTAGACGGCGCTCCGGGTCAGATCGAGCGTGTAGGCGCCGGGGAGCTGTTCGGCCGCGCCGTGCGCGTCGCGCAAGACGAACGGGGTGACGTCGACCAACGCCACGCCATCGGTCTCCGCCTCGACAGTGAACCCCCAGAGCACCGAGGTGGCAAACGCCTCTTCGAGCGCCCGGACCTCGTCGGCGTTGTCCGAATCTACGCGGAAACGCTGGTTGGGTTGCACCATCAGGATCTTGGGTCCGACGCGCTCGAACCGCACGATGGCGGTCGCCCCGATCTGCCCCCGGTCGAGACCGATGTCATTGGACCCAACCCCGGCCGCCAGCGCGCGCACGTAGAGCAGTTCGCTGTCGAAGCGGGCAATTTCCATCCACAACGTGCCGGCGCGCGCGTCCCAGTGCATCGGCATGAACCCCTCGATGCGTTCCATGCCTTGGGTCCGGTCGGCAATGGAGGGCGGCGCTTGCGCCAGCACCGGGGCGGCACTCCACGCGAGCCCCAGTCCCAGCGCGATGACGCGAATGGTGACGCCGAACGGCCGGCGACGGCGCCCCGACTCGCGTCGCGGGCGCTGTGTCACGTCTGATCGCATGGTGTCTCCTGAAGTGCAAGGGCGGCGACGCCGTGGCCCGGCCGAACCGACGGCCCTATTATGCCGCCCATCGGACACGTCGCGGCGCCTGACCAGCCTGCCAGCGTCACCTCCTGCCGACCGTCCCCTTGACAATCTACAACACGCGGCCCAGGAGAATACCGGGTACCATGGGGGTCTGGCCACATGGAGGACACGAGCGCAGCCGTCACGAACCAGGCGGGCACCGACCATGCGGGCCTCAAGACCCGCGCGCTCCTGGTGTCGGTCTTCACCATCGCCACCTGCGGCCTCATCTACGAGCTGCTGGCCGGCACCATCGCCAGCTACCTCCTCGGCGACAGCGTCACCCAGTTCTCGACCATCATCGGGGTCTATCTGTCCGCAATGGGGGTGGGCTCCTACCTCTCCCGCTTCTTTCAGCGCGATTTGATCACGCGGTTCATCGAGATCGAGATTCTGGTGGGGGTCATCGGCGGCATCTCCTCTCCGGTGCTGTTCTTTTCGTTCGGCCAGATCGACGCCTTTCGGGTCGTGCTGTATGGCTGGGTCACGGCCACCGGCGTCCTGGTGGGTCTGGAGGTCCCGTTTCTCATCCGCATCCTGGAAGACCAGTTCCCGCTGCGGGACCTGGTCTCGAAGGTGTTGTCGCTCGACTATCTGGGCGCCCTGGCGGCATCGTTGCTCTTTCCGCTCTGGCTCGTGCCGCAGGTCGGGTTGATGCGATCGTCGTTCGTGTTCGGGGTGCTCAACGTGCTGGTGGCGGTCTGGACCTGTCACCTGTTCAGCCGCCACCACCGCCGGCCATGGCTGACGGCCCAGGCCTATGCCGCTGTCGTCCTTCTACTCGTGGGGGCGGTGTTCTCAGACGACCTGATGGAGCGGTCAGAGCGTCAGTTGTATGAGGACCCGGTCATTCTGTCCCGCTCATCCCCGTATCAACGCATTGTGCTGACCCAGAAGGAGGGCGAGGTCCGTCTCTTTCTCAACGGCGATCTGCAGTTCTCGTCTCTCGACGAGTACCGCTACCACGAAGCGCTCGTCCACCCGGGGCTGGCCGCGGTGGCGGCGCCACGCCGCGCGCTGGTGCTGGGCGGGGGTGACGGGATGGCGGTGCGCGAGATTCTCAAAGACGACCGAGTCGAGCAGATTACGCTGGTTGACCTCGATCCGATGATGACGGAGATCTTTGCCGAGCACGACGGATTCGCCGCGCTGAATGACTATGCGCTGCATGCCCCACGGGTCGAACTGGTCACGGCCGACGCGTTCATCTGGCTCGAGGAACAGGCGGCCAGCTACGATTTCATCGTCGTCGACTTCCCGGACCCGTCAAACTACTCGCTGGGCAAGCTGTACACCACCACGTTCTATCAGCGGCTGGCCGCCCACCTGAACCCCGGTGGCCTGCTGGCGATTCAGAGCACCTCGCCGCTCGTGTCCCGCCAGGCGTTCTGGTGCATCGTCGAAACGGTGCGCGCGACGGGGTTGCTCGCCGCGCCATATCACGCCTCGGTCCCCAGCTTCGGGGAATGGGGGTTCATCGTGGCCTCCCGCGCCCCATTTCGAGTGCCCGAGCGCTTCCCCGACGGCTTGCGGTTCCTGACGCCGGCCGTGGCCCGATCACTCTTCGACTTTCCCGCCGACATGGCCAGCGTGCCGGTCGAGGTCAATCACCTCAACAACCAGATTCTGGTGCAGTATCACAGCGACGGCTGGGACCAGTACGCCCGCACACCATCGCTCGCCACCGAATGACACCAGCGACGCGAGATCACGCGAGATGACGCGGAGGACACCACCGAGCACGCAGGGGGCCGGCGCGCCCCTGGGCCCCGCCATCGCGGCGAAGGCACCGCAGGCTGGACTCACCCGACGAGACCTGCTGCGCCTGGGCCCGGCCGCCGCGGCCGCCGTGGCGGCCGGGTGCTCGCCCCGGGCGCCGTCGGCGTCGCTCGACCCGGGGCGCGTCGGTCTCGGTGGCGCCATTGTCGGCGCCTCACATCAGACCGGCCACCGGCTGCGTGACGGCGGGCTCCCGGTGCCGCGGACGACGCGGGACGTGGGCGTGGTCATCTTGGGTGGAGGGATGGCGGGCCTCTCCGCCGCCTGGAAACTGGCCAAGAGCGGCTTCGACGACTTCGCGCTCCTCGAACTGGAAGAGGACGCCGGCGGCAATGCGCGCTGGGGACAGAACGAGGTGTCCGCCTACCCGTGGGGCGCGCACTATCTGCCGGTGCCCCCCGTGGAGGCGCCCGCGGTGCGAGAGCTCCTGGACGAGATGGGGCTGGTCCAGGCCTACGGTCCAGACGACGAGCCGATCTACGACCCACGGCACCTGTGCCATGCCCCGCAGGAACGGGTCTTCATCGACGGCCAGTGGCGTGAGGGTCTCTCGGCGCGCGACCTGCTGGACCCTGAGGGCACCGGCGGGGTGGCGGTGTTGGCCGAATTCGAGACACAGGTCAGCACGTATCAGAACTACCGCGACGCGCAAGGCCGCCGGGCCTTCGCGCTGCCCGTCGCCGCCAGCACGACCGACGCTGAGATCCTGGCCCTCGACGAGATGTCCATGCGTGAGTATTTTGACCGGGCCGGATGGTCGTCGGAGCGGCTGCGCTGGTATGTCGACTACTGCTGTCGCGACGACTACGGCTGCACGCTCGAGACCACCTCGGCGTGGGCCGGCTGGCACTACTTCTGCTCGCGGCCGCGCAACGGCGAGTATCTGACCTGGCCAGAGGGCAACGGTCGTATCGTCCAACACCTCATGGACCGGGTGGCCGACCACGTGAGCGGGGGCATGCTGGTTTACCGGCTGCGCTCCACGAGCGGCGACGAGAACGGCTCGTCGGCCGGCGTGGAGGCGGATGTGCTGGACACCGATACTGACACCCCGGTGCGATACCGCGCCCGGCGCGCCATTTATGCGCTCCCGCGTTTCACCGCCGGGCACGTCATCGAGGGATACCCTCCGGCCGGGCTGGGCGCGAACGCGTTTACCTACTGCCCGTGGATGGTAGCGAATCTGACCGTCAATCGCCTGCCGGACGGCGCGGCGTGGGACAACGTGCTGTATGACAGTCCGTCACTCGGCTATGTGGTGGCGACCCACCAGAGCCTTCGGGTGGCACCGGGGCCGAGCGTCTTGACGTATTACCGGCCGCTCTCGGTTCCCAACCCCGAGGTGGCCCGGACCTGGATGCTCGAGCAACGCTGGGACGACTGGGTCTCGCTGATATTCGCGGACCTCGCGCAGGCGCACCCGGAGATCGAGTCGTTGGTGCGCCACGTCGACGTCATGCTGTGGGGGCACGCGATGATTCGTCCCGTGCCCGGCTTCGTGTGGGGCGAGGCGCGCCGCCGCGCGGTGGACCCACACGGCGCCATCCGCTTCGCCCACTCGGACATGAGTGGCATCTCGCTGTTCGAGGAGGCGCAGTATCACGGGGTGCGCGCGGCCGAGGCCGTGATGCACGACCTGGGCCACGCGCACCCAAGTTCCCTCTAGCTACGCGGACGCGCCGGCGATGCCCATCTTGGCCTTCAGCGCGGCCAGCGAATCGGCGCCGGCGCTGCTCGAGGGCGCGGACAACGCCTTGTCGATATCCTCGTCGATGTCGCCACCCACGTCGGCGAGCTGGTCGTAGGCCTCGGCCAGCGACTCCTCTTCCTGCACCTTCTGTTTCATCTTCTCGAGCATGGCGACGGTGCCTGACGCATCGGCGCCGGCCAGCTGCTGGTTGATCTTGCGCATGGAGGAGGCGGTGCGGGCCCGAGCCTTGAGGGTGATCGCCTCGTTCTCGTAGGTGCTGATCTGGCGCTTGAGATCTTCGACCTTGGCCTGGAGCGTGTCCGCCATCCGCTGTTGGGTCTGGTGATTGGTGGTCGCCGTGGCGG